>Ga0182016_10001000_pt1 | contig 34768 bp, 32 predicted proteins | sample 712S2MmetaG_FD_120491 | JGI IMG/M metagenome (GOLD analysis project Ga0182016, IMG submission 120491) | Permafrost microbial communities from Stordalen Mire, Sweden - 712S2M metaG | ecosystem: Environmental > Terrestrial > Soil > Wetlands > Permafrost | place: Sweden: Stordalen | collected...
CTAAGTCAACTTACCAAAGGAGCAAACCCACGATGCCGAGAGCAGGACTTACCGACCACCTAACAACTACCAAAGTGAACCGAGCCGACCGGTCCGCCGACCCGCCGACCCCGTTGGAGGCCGCGCTTGCCACCGCCGAACAGGTGCTGAGGGAGCGCGACCGACTTCGATCGATTCTCTCGATGACTCACGCCGACGTTCCCCGCCTGCTACAGGCCCGGATTGACGCCAGAGCGGCCGTGGCGGCGGCGGAAGTCCACGGCGGACTTGACAGGGACGAGGCGCGCGCCCGCCTGGAAGCGATCGAGACCGAGCTCGTTACTGCCGGCCAGCAACGGCGCGGCGCGGTCGCTGCCCTGATAGCACAGGAGCAAGAGTTATCCAGCGCCCTGGCTCGGCTGGAAGAAGCGAAGACGAGTTACGCATCGGGAATCCTCGCGGACTTCAACCGCCGCTACCAACATGCTCTAGAGGCGTTTCTGCAGGTGTGGGCGGAGGGCGACATGTTGTCCCGATCCTTGCGCACACCGGTTTCTATGCAGCCACCGATCCAGGTTAGCAATCTCGGGCGCGAAGGATTCCGCGTCGAGAAAAGCACCGAGGTGGTGCGGGCGCTGCCCGAGTCGCCTATCGAGGCCAAAATCGACCCGGTCGCGGAAAAGATCGGGAGGCAGTTGGACGAACTTACCGCGGCAATAACTTACTGCAAGGGTCTCGCCGATACCCAATCTCGCCATCGGCCGAATCTCGACAGTAATTGGCCGTTTGACCCGGCCGGCGTGTTCGTCGTTCGTCAGCCATTCAACGACCCCGTCGACCAGCAACCCTATCCCGCTGGGTGTTTGATCGACCACACTTTGCTTGATGTCCGCCAGCTCCAACGCCTGACCGCGGTCAAGCGGATAAGCCTGGCGTCCGCCGGCACGTCCGGCACATCCACAGCATCCACATCGCAGGTGGCCTGATATGCTGACGATCCTCCCTCACGATTACCTCGAGCGACACGCCGCGGAAGTCCGCCAGCGCGCCTTTGCTCGCCGCCGCCATCGGCTCGATCGCCAAGTAATCGGTCGCTTCACTGGCATAGATGCGACACCACGCGAACGACTAGCCGCGGTTCCACCCGGACAGCTTGCCGACATCGGCGCCGCCGCGCCTGTAACCCCGCCGGCTGGCCTGCCGATCGACAGGGCGGTCCATGCACAACAGCTCGAGCTGGCTGCTGCTGCTGCCCGTCAGCATGCCGCCGCCGACACCTGCCCTATCTTTGACTTCCGCGGCGCCGATTGGGACTGATCTTTCTCAAGTTTCGCCCGTCGAATCGTCGGGCGGGCGGAAGGCGCGGCCGTTCCTCCGCGCCGTCACCGGGGCCGGGTCGTTGGCTACTCCTCCAGCGATCCGGTCTGACTTAGGAATAGGAACTTAGGACCTAGACGAAAATGCGCACACTCCGACGATATTTGAAACCGGTCGTTCTGCTCCTCGTACAAGGGTTATTCAGCCTGGCCGATGCGCTTATGGGCTTTGTGGCCGATAAGTCCGGCGACGACAGTGCCGGAGTCGAAGCGGAGATCACCCCCGCCGACGTGGAGGCCGCTTTGACCGTCGTCTGCGTTCGTGCCAGTGTCGAGCTGAGCGGCTTCCCGCCGGAGGTCGCCGACGTATTTCTGGCCGCGAGGGTCAGTCCGGCCGCGGTGGATCGAATGTTAGTTGCCGCCCTGCAACGGGTGCAATAGACCTATATGGACGTCCACATTCCCATCGGCCATCGCAACAACCGTGTTCGCCGTCACCATCGAGGAGATATGGAGGCAGCGACAGCGGCCCGTGCGCAACGTGCGGAACGTGAACGCCGGACAGTTGCCGCGGCAGCCGAACGCCACGAGAAATGGCTGAAGGCCCAAGCGTCCTCCACCATTCCTAACCATTGGCACGCGGAAGCCCGACGGCAAGCGGACGAGGCCGCCAGATCGGAAGAGCGACTCATGGCGGAGATACGAGAATTGCGGAGGTGCGACCGCTTTTCGCCGATTCGTCCTCTCCAGCAAAAGGACGGGGATTCGATCGGCGCCCCGCCCGCCGTGCCTACCGCTGTGCCTCAGTCCGACCGGGAGACCTGACCGATGCCCGCGCCGACCGTGCTGACGCAAAACTATATCTCGTGGTACGACCTTCCCAAACTCGGAATCGACACCACATCCCCGTCAAGCTTTCTGGTTGCCCGGACCTTCACCTGGCACAACGTCGAGCAGATTGTCGGCAGCGCTGCCCCACCGACCTGACCCCTAACCGACTCCGGGTGTATTACCAGGCCCGGTTCTTGCAGGCGATTCGCGCCATAATGCCGCACGCGAGCTGCCGCGGAACAATTACGGCACAAGTGGCCCTCTCGCGGAAATGGCCAGGCTTCTGAAATCTGAAGTCAGTTACTTTACTTATTTCGGCCCTCATCCCACATTTCCGGCAAACTCCTAACCGCGCGCCACCCTGCTACTTACTCTCCTATTGCGTTTGGCTGCGAGACGACTTACCATTACGAGCGAGCTAGAAGACGCTTCGAAGGAACAGGAGTACAAAGAATGCCGAACGATGAGAAAGTTCAATGCCCGCTATGTGACCAAATGGTGCCAGCGGTCAAATGGGGACCGCCTGCTACTTGGCGGTTCGATTGCGCAAAGAAATGTACCACATACGAAATCTCAGACGAATTGAAGGAGCAAATACTCGCCGACAAGCAGGAAGTAGAAAGACAACCGCGCTATCCCGACAGCGACGATCCGGGGGAGATGACGCGGTACCAGGAGGCAGTGGAACGGTATCAAATTGCGCGAGATCGATGCTCCCGCTACTACATCTATCTCTCCGACGACGCCTCCAGAGCGACACATGTCCCGCGTAAAGACCGTCAGCATGCATCTGCGGCGGCAACCGCCCAGGACGTTCTAAAAGCCTGCCTAAAACTCAAGACCATGGATGATGTTTTGGACGCTGCTAATAGGGAGGCGTCCTTTCGGGACGAGGTTAAACCAGTGCTGAACTATCTAAGAGCGAAGGGAATCGCTGTACTTCAAAAAGCGCGTCACTCTCCAGATATACATCTAGAACTGGCCTTGTATGAAGGGCACCAGGTTACGCTCAGAGTCGACGAAAGTCTCTTCATCGACTGGAGCCCCAAGGAACTTGAGGATTACTGCGATGAATACAAAGTTGCGAAGGAATTGGCGATGACCTCTCCAGGGGGCAGTTTTGAGATACGTAAGATGCTACCACCTCGGCGCCAAGGGGAATTCTGACGGCATAGCGCTTTTGGTAGGTAACCCTGGTAAACGCCGTTCGTCTAGCCGGAATCAATTACCGCACGGCATGGGGCACAGTGGACCGGTCGATTGTCCGCTACCCCGCTATCGCGGCGCGTACAATCGGTTGCTGATCGGCACATCGGTCTTGCGGCCCTGCCGCCCTGCCGCCATTCCTCCCGTGCTATTATCTTAGCTTAGGCCTAAGCATGAACGAAGAAACGATTCGCAAGGCAGTTCAGATTCTGGGCGCACAGGGCGGCAAGGCAGCCGCTAAACGGATGACCAAAGCGCAACGGGTCGCACGGGCCAAGAAAGCTGCCGCCGCATCGGCGAAGGTGCGGAGCGCTAAGGCCAAGGCGAAGTCGAAAACGAAGGCTCAGTCCAAACCGAAGGGGGCGCAAAAGCCATGACAGGGCAAATCATCGAGCGGGGCGAACGCACCTGGCTGGTGCGGATTTATATCGGCCGCGACCAGCAATCGGGGAAACGTAGATACGAAGGGCACACCGTGCACGGCACGAAGAAAGACGCGCAAACCTACCTCAACGGCAAAATGCGCGAGCGGGATCTGGGGACGTATGCCGGCGTTCGAGATACTCTGATGGGCTCGCTGTTTGATGACTTGCTCGCGGATTACAAGATCAACGGCAAGTGCCTCTGGTGGGCCGCGGAAAAGGTGCGCGTCAGTCTGCGTCCATACTTTGGCGGAATGAAGGCCGCCTCGATCGGAACCGACCAGATCCGAAAGTACATCGCAAAACGGCAGCAGCCGGTAACCCGCGTGTATGGCGACGGTGAGAAGAAGCGCGAGCGCGAGTATGGGCCGGCGAGTAACGCGACAGTCAACCGTGAGCTGGCCCTGTTGCGGCGCGCCTTCAACCTTGGCCGGATGTCGACGCCGCCGAAAGTGGGAACGGTGCCATTTATCCCGACGCTGGCGGAAAACAACGTCCGCAAGGGCTTTTTCGAGCACGACGCGTTTCTGAAGTTACGGCGGGAGTTGCCAGAGGAGATCCGTCCAGTAATCACGTTTGCCTATTTCACCGGGTGCAGGAAAGCCGAAATTCTCGGCCTTCAATGGTCGCAAGTGGATCTAGCGGAGCGCGTGGTGCGACTGGAACCGGGCGAGACGAAAAACGATGACGCGCGCACCATTCCGCTGGTGGCCGACCTGTACGAAATGCTCAAGCTGCTGAAAGAATCGCGCGATCGTAACTACCCCAAGAGCCCATGGGTGTTCTCTCGCGATGGTGAACCGATCCTAGCGTTCAAGAACTCATGGGGAACAGCCTGTAAGACCGCGGGACTGGTGGACGCGAGCGGCGAGCCGGCGAAGCTCTTTCATGACCTCCGGCGCACGGGAGTGCGTAACCTCGTGCGAGCGGGCGTGCCGGAGCGCGTGGCCATGATGATCTCTGGCCACAAGACGCGATCGGTGTTCGACCGCTACAACATCGTGAGCGAGAGCGACCTGAAGGACGCGGCGCGGCGCCTAGGTGAGTATATGGCGAAAAAAGGCACACCGGAGCCGACCAAACCCGCGCGGCACACTACCGGCACACACGACACCCCGAACGCGATCAATTAATTTTCGGGGAAATACGCTCGAAGTCCTTTGTTTTGCGGTTGGTGCGGATGATCGGACTTGAACCGACACTCCCTCGCGGGAACAGGAACCTAAATCCTGCGCGTCTGCCAATTTCGCCACATCCGCAGATGTACTTACGAATTATAGCGAACGTTGGACTCGCGCTGGTGTGAGCGCGCTCGCGCTCGTCCGAGCTGCCCTTCGCCGCTGCCCACGAGAATGCCCGCTCTATACCAGTCCCAGGAATTTCGGACGGTAGCCCGGGAACACACCTTGCAGCGACGGATTGCCGCTGTGCCGGCTGACCAACTCGCCCAGCACATCGCGGAAATCGGTAGTGAGGAACAGGTCGCGCCCTTCGTACAGTTGGTGCGATTGCAGACCGGGCCACTTGCCGTAGACCTTGCCGCCTTTGACATCGCCGCCCATGACGAACATGCAGTTGGCATGCCCGTGATCGGTGCCGCGATCGCCGTTTTCCTTCGCCGTGCGGCCAAATTCCGACATCGTGACTACCGCGATATCCTGCATGCGGTCTCCCATGTCGGCCCAGAACGCGCTCAGCGCCTGCCCGAACGTGCGCAGAAGGTCGGCGAGCTTGCCCTGGTCGGCGGTCTGCCCGACTTCCTGCACATGGTGATCCCAGTTACCGATGTCCGCGAAGGCCATCTCCATGCCGACATCGGCCTTGATGAGTTGCGCGATCTGTTTGAGGCTGTCGCCCAGCGGCGCGCGCGGGTACTCCGCCCCGGTTGCGGGCGTGTAAGGCTGCTTCTGGATGCTCTGCAGCATCGCCATCGCCTCGAACGTCTCGCGCGCCGTGGCCTGCAATACGGGGTCTTTGCTGGCCTCGAACATTTTCTGAAATTCCGCCGCCGCTTTTTGATCTCTCACCTGGAACGCGCCGATACTCTGCATCGCCACCGCTGCCCCAGCTCCCCGCAGGGTGCGCGGTAACTCCGCTCCGAGCGCCACGGCGCGCACCGGAGACACCTTGCCCACCGGCTTCGTCAGCGCGCGATTCATCCAGCCGCTATCGGTAGATTTCAGGCCCGGCGTGCCCGATTCCATAAAGTCCTGCGCATCGAAGTGGGAGCGTGTGGGGTCGGGCGAACCCACGGCATCGACAATCGCCAGGTGCTGCTGGTCGAACAACGGCTTGAGCGGCGCCAGCGACGGGTGCAGGCCGAAAAATCCGTCGAGATCGATAGCGCTTTTGCCCGCCTGTCCGCCCAGGGAGGACGGACGCGGCACGGAAATCGTCGGGCGCAGTCCGTAATAGGCACTCTCGCCGTGCGGCACGACAATATTCAGTCCATCGGCCGCACCGCGCTGGAAAATTGCCACCAGGATTTTCTTCCGCGGAGCTGGCGTGCCCGCAGCGTAAAGCGCGCGCTCGAGCCACAAAGGCGCTGTGCCCGCCCCCACCATCGCCAGTCCGGAATTGCGCAGAAAAACACGACGATTGATCATTGCCCTACCTCTAACGCTTCTGAAACTCCGGCGAGCCCAACGCGGTATCCGTGCTGGAGTCCGTTTGTTCCACCGTCACCCCCGGCACCTTATTGCCGGAGAGCTGCACGGCGAAATTCATGCGAGCCATCAAGCCCGCGGTGTTCATCCACTCCCGGCTGGTATTCGAATAGCCTGTAGGCTCGATCTTGCGATACAGCGGTTCGCCCAGTTGCGCCACTTGATTCACCAGCGCCTGCGCGAAATCCACGTTCCCGTTGCTCGCACGCACCGCGCTCACCACCACTTCGAGCGGCGACTTCATTTTCGACTGGTAAGCGCCCTCCGACCAGAATTCCTTCGATTCGAGCATCGTCCCGATGACCGCACGGATGTCGCCATCGGTTTTCAGAAAGGTCTGCGCCATGCGCTCCACCAGCGCCGGCGGCGGATCGTCCGCCACGAAGCGCTGCGCCAGCTTCTTCGAGATGAAATGCGCCGTGGAGGGATGGCGCGCCACGATATCGAGCACCTTTTCGCCGTCTTTTTCGCCTCCGCCCGCGGAAATCTTCACGCCCAGTACCACCTTTTCTCCCAGATCGTGCTGCCGCTCCGCGAAGCGGAATCCGCCGCCCAGATTGGGCCGGTCGATGGACCAGCCGGTGAAGCAGCGCGCCACTTCGGTAACGTCCTTCTGCGTGTATCCGCCGTCGACGCCCAGGGTGTGCAGTTCCAGCAATTCGCGGCCGTAGTTTTCGTTCAGCCCGCGGCGCGGTCCCTTCGGTCCGCCGGCGAATGCCGCTGGCGTGTTGGGCCCGACCGATTCCCAATTGTCGAGATAGAACAGCATCGCCGGACTCTTGGCCGTAGCTTCCAGCAGATCGCGGAACTTGCCCAGTACGTGCCGCCGGATCGCTTCGCGCTCGTATTCGGTGGTGAGGTAATGGTCCGCGCCCTTGTCGAGGAAGACGTTGAAGTGGTTAAACCAGAAATCCGTCAGCACTTCCTCGAGTTGGCGATTGCTGTACACGGCGCGCAGGATCTTGCCTTCCTCCAGATCGCGAGCCACCACTTGTGCCGGTCCGCCGGTGAATTCAATGCGCCGCCGCAAGTCGGGCGGGGCGACTGCGAAGATCCCTTGCCGCATCCCTGGCGGAAGGGCGCCGATCACCTCGTCCTGCTTCGCGTGCGGGAAGGCTTCCAGCGCCGCCAGGCGCTCCTGCGGCGTACCGGTGCGTAGCGAACGAATCTCGTCGGGCGTGAGCAGCGCGGCGAGTTTGTCCTGGGCAGGTGCATCTGGAGGGGCCGCGGCATCGCCCTGTTTGGCTTCCTCTCGCTTTACGATTTTCTGAATCAGCAGCCGGCGATCCGGGTCGCTGGGAAACGGAACCTGGCCCGCGACCATCTGCTTCACAATGCCCGGCGCCGGGTAATTCCGCACCAGCTCTTTGCTCGACATGGTGAGGGTGTCTAACGGTTTCAGCTTCTCGATCAGGACGGGATTTTCAGGAATGCGCTCGGGATGAAGCTGCAGGTCGATCCACTTCTTCAGTCCGCCAGCCTTCACCTGCTCGATATCGCCCTGCCGCGGTCCGAAAGTGAGGCGATTCAGCGCCTGCCGGATGCGGTCGTCGGCGGAGATTTGCTTGGAAAAGCTGGCGGTGTCCGCGTATGCCGCTAGAATCAGAACGATTCCGAGCCCCCAGTATGCTTTGCGGCGCATCCTCATTACCCTCTGATACTATTAAACTCCATTCTGTCCTGTAAGTTGCGCTATCGGCTCCCCATACAGCCGCCATCCGAGGACGCGGCCGAAAATGACGTAAATTGAAAGGAATGGGATCTTCCGAAATTGCGACGCTGGGCGGAGGCTGCTTCTGGTGCCTGGAAGCCGTCTATGACGAGATGGCGGGAGTGACTTCCGTCGAGTCGGGATACATGGGCGGGCACGTCCCGAACCCCGACTATCGTACGGTTTGCACCGGCCGATCGGGCCACGTCGAAGTAGTACAAGTCACATTCGACCCCGCAGTGGCTTCGTTCCGCGATATTCTCGAAGTGTTTTTCGCCATGCACGACCCCACGTCGATGGACCGCCAAGGCAACGACTCCGGGCCGCAATACCGCAGCGTCATCTTCTTTCACGACGAAGGTCAGCGCGCTACCGCCGAACAGTTCATCGCCGAGCTCGACCACGAAGGCGCGTTCGGCCGCCCGATCGTCACCGAGTTGCGGCCGGCCACCACGTTCTACATCGCAGAGGATTATCACCAGGAATACTTCGCGAATAATCCGCAGCAGTCCTATTGCGCTTTCGTCGTTTCTCCCAAGCTGAAGAAGTTTCGCGAGAAATTTGCCGCCAGGCGGCGAACATGAGAATTGCCATCCTTTCCGACATTCACGACAACGTTTGGAAGCTCGACGCGGCGCTGCACGCGGTGCGTGACTCCGACGCGATGCTGTGCTGCGGCGATCTTTGTTCGCCGTTCGTGATTCACCAATTGGGCCGGGGGTTCAAAGGGCCCATCCACGTCGTCTTCGGCAATAACGACGGCGACCTCTTCCGCATCTCGGCCAATGCCCGGCATTACGAGCAGATTCGGCTGCATGGCGAACTGTTTCGCGGCGAGTTCGACGGCCGGCGCTTCGCCATGAATCACTACGACGGGATCGCGCGAACGCTGGCCGCCTCGGGAGAATTCGACGTGGTTTGCTACGGCCACAATCATGTGTTCGATATCCAGCGCATCGGCAGCACGCTGGCCATCAATCCCGGCGCGATTATGGGGGCGACTTTCGCGCCAGATGGGACCCGCACGGATGTTGCTTCGACCTTTGTAATTTACGAGACCCTGACCGGCCAGGCTGCACAGTTCGAAGTATAGGCGCTCATGCCACAGGCTCGGGTCGCGTTCCAATATCCCAGCTTTCGCTATTTCATGATGGCGCGGTTTCTGATTACCGTGTCGTCGGAGATGCAGTCGGTGGCGATCGGCTGGCAAGTCTACAATTTGACTCATCGCCCGCGCGACCTGGGGCTGGTCGGCCTCTCGCAATTTCTGCCCGGCATTTTGCTTTTCCTGGTCGCCGGCCACACGGCCGACCGCTTTCCGCGGCAACGCATTCTGCAAATCTGCTGCGTGGCCTTTTCATCGGTCTCTCTGCTGCTGCTCACCGTGACGGTCCGCGGCCTGCACTCGGTTTGGCCGATCTACGGCGTCCTGCTGCTGAACGGCACGGTGCGCGCGTTTAACATGCCCACCGGTCAGGCATTCCTCCCTCAGCTCGTGAAAGAAACGGATTTTCCCAATGCCGTGGCCTGGTCGGCTTCCATTCTGCAGGCTGCGCTGACCGTCGGGCCCATGACCGGGGGGTTGCTCTACAGCGTGGCTGGAACGCCCGTGCCGGTGTACGGCGCGGCGGCGGCTTCGTACCTGATCGGGCTCGCGATGATATCGAGAATTCGTGTGCCAGTGCCGCAGAGGCCGCGCGGGACGGCGTCGATCGGCGTGATTCTCGAAGGCCTCCGCTTTATCTGGCGGGAGAAGATGATTTTGGGCGCCATCTCGCTCGATTTGTTCGCCGTCCTCCTGGGCGGCGCCGTCGCGCTGCTGCCGGTCTACGCCAAGGATATTCTGCACGCCGGCACCGCGGGCCTCGGGATCCTGCGCGCCGCTCCCGGATGCGGCGCCATCGCCATGGCAATCCTGGTGGCGAACAGGCCGATCGCGCGCAAGGCGGGCCGCACGATGCTGGCATGCGTCTTCGGATTCGGCGTGTTCACCATCGTATTTGGGCTCTCGCGCAATCTCGTGTTGTCCCTGGGCGCGCTCATGCTGCTGGGCGCCTGCGATATGGTGAGCGTCATCATTCGCCACACCGTGGTTCAACTCGGCACTCCCGATGCGATGCGCGGACGCGTCAGCTCGGTCAACATGGTTTTCATCGGCGCCTCCAACGAGGTGGGCCAGTTCGAATCGGGCATCACGGCGGAGTGGTTCGGCACCGTCCCGGCCGTGGTGCTCGGCGGCATCGGCACACTGCTCGTGGTGCTCACGTGGGCGTGGATGTTCCCGGCGTTACGGAAAGTGGACCGGCTGCCGGGATCTAGTAGCGATTCCGGCGATGCCACTCCCCGCCGCCCAGACCGCCCGCATCGATGACCGCGGCGATCACCAGGATCAGCAGGTTGACGCCAGCGAGCGGCTGGTGATTATTCACCATCCAGGCATACACCAGGGTGGTGAGCGGCAGGAAAAAGAATCCCAACAACGGTAGCAGAAGGCCATGGTAGGCCCGTTGCAAGTAGGTGGAGAAGAAGAACATCAGGGCGAGGATCACGCGCGGGAACGCCAGAACGACAATCAGCAGGAGGCACGGCATATCGCCTCGATTGTCGCAGAATTCGCTGCGGTTGCGCTGTGCGCCCGCGCACTCGTAGAATCAAGAATTCGCATGAAGGCCAACCTGCCCACCGTCCTGGTTGTGGATGACGACCGTCAGATTCTCGGACTGGTGGAAAAAATGCTCCGTCCACAGGGAGTCACCGTTCTGTCGGCTGACAAGCCGTCGGAGGCGCTGCGCATTTGCGAAGCGCAGGCGGTGGACGTGTTGATCTCGGACGTGATGATGCCTGAGATGGACGGCGGCCGGCTGGCGGAACGTTTCCTGCAGTTACGGCCCCAAGGGCGCGTGATGTTGATCTCCGGCCAGGCGAAGATGCCGTCCGCGGCGAAGCTGCCAAACGTGCGATTCCTGCGAAAGCCTTTCTTCCCGTCGGTGCTGGTGCAGCAGTTGCGCGAGTTAATGGAGGGGGGATAGGGATCCGAGGTTACTGGCGCTCTTGGTTTCTGCCGCCAGAGACGTTCCGGCAGGGACCGTCCCTCGCTCTTCTCGACCCGTCACGCATACCGCTCCCTGTGGTCGCGGCTCAGCATCGGCACATCGCGTTTCCGAGCCGCGACCACAGGGAGCGGTTTGCGTGCTCAGAAGGTCGGAGAGCCTCCGAGCTGGCCTATGGCCGCTTCGTCAACAGTACCATCTCCTCAATCGTCTTCCCGTCGCGCACAACTTTCACCTGCACGCGGTCGCCCGCCGCCTTGGCCCGCAGGGCGTAAGTGAAATCGTAGAGATTGTCGATTTTCTTCCCGTCGAACTCCACCATCACATCGCCCGCCTTGAAACCCGCCTTCGCCGCGGGAGATCCCGCCGTGATGTCGGCGAATTTCACGCCCTTGACACCTTCGCCGAAATCCGGAATCGAGCCGAACCACGGTCCGTAGCCGCCGCCTGCCGATCCGCTCACTCCGCCTTGGCCGTGCGGATTCGGCGCCACCTTCACGAATTGTGGACGGCCGGGGTCGCCGCGGAGATCGTCGGCGACTTCCGACACCATCGCCAGAAGCTCGGCGGCATCGGGAGCGTCGATCTTATCCGCCGTGTCGCTGGGCTTGTGATAATCGCTGTGCAATCCCGAGAAGAAAAATAGCGACGGCACCTGGCCGGTGATAAACGACGTATGATCGCTCGACGACGATTCCGGCCCCTCCGAGAAGTCGATCTTCAGCGGATATTTCGGCACCACACTCTCCAGCAGCACGCGCATGCCGGTACCTGTGGCAGCTCCCCCGACAAAAACTTTGCCGTTGCGAATGCGGCCGATCATGTCCATGTTGATCATCGCCACGGCCCGGTCGAGCGGCAGTTCCGGATGCGCCACGTACCAAGCCGACCCCAACAAGCCCATCTCTTCGCCCGCGAAGTTCAAAAACAGAATCCCGCGCTTCTGCTTCGGCTGTTTGGCATACCAGCGCGCCAGTTCGATCACACCGGCGGTGCCCGACGCGTTGTCGTCCGCTCCCGGATGGATTGCCGTTACTCCGGGCGCGAGCGAATATTGTCCGCCCATCCCCAGATGATCGTAATGCGCGCCGAGAATGACGTATTCGTCAGTCTCGCCGGGAAGGTACGCCACCACGTTGTGGACCGTCTTCTCCTGGCGCCGGACATCCACTTCGCCATCCACCCGGATAGAATCGGGAAACGCGAACGATTCGGGTTGGAGATCCTTATCGATATCCGCTTCCACCCGATCGACGCTCTTGCCGGCATCCTTGAACCAGCCATCGATTAGCGATTCCTTCACCTCGAGGATTTCCAACCCCGCATCCCTCGGCCCTTCGGTGCTGCCGAATTTCACGAGCTCCGATGGCTGGCCGGGGTGGTTCGCCTGGTCGTCGATCAGGATCATGGCGATGGCGCCGTGCATCTTGGCGTTCGCGGCTTTGTTGGTGAAGGCCGCGTGCGACGTCAGCTCTTTGCCCGCGAAGATGCTTTTGGCGTCGTTCTCCTGCGGCTCGTGTCGAAGCACCAATACGATTTTTCCTTTGACGTCGACCCCGGAATAGTCGTCGTAGTGGTATTCCGGCGCGGTGATGCCGTAGCCCGCGAAAACTACCGTACCGCGAAATTTGCCGACGGAAGAAAAGCTGAGCGGCACGAAATCGCCCGTGGGGATCGACGTGGAGCGGCCGCCCTCCGTAAAGCTGAATCGGTTGTCAGGACCAAGCGTCGCATCGGTCGTCACCGGAAAGCTCTGCAGGTAGTCCTTACCGTCGGCCGGCTTGATCCCGAAGTCGCGATACTTATCGGCGATAAACCGGGCCGCGATTTCCAATTCGGGGCTGCCCGTAGCGCGCCCTTTCAACTCCGGCGACGCCAGATATTTCACGTCGTTCCAGTAAAGAGCCGGGTCAACCTTACCGTCTGCCCCCCATACCAGACACGATGCCAGACACAACAGGGGCGCGAGCCCACGTTTCCAACTAGTCATTTCACCTCGTTACTGTTTCTTGATAGGCGAAGTCGCCGTGCTGGGCAGGCCCGGAACAGCAAGCTTCGTTTCGCAGCCGCAGTCTTCGCCGGCGTTCTTGGCAGTCTTCTGATATTCGATCTCGTTATCGATGGTGGACTTCAGGCCCGTCCATTCCACCGAGTTCGGAATGCGCCGCCCGTTCACGAACATGGTGGGAGTGCCGGTCACTTCCATCTCCTTGGCCTTTTCGATTTCGTCGCCCACTTCCTTATCGGTCTCTTTGGTGTCCATGCAGGTATTCAGCTGTATGGAATCGGTGTCTTTGCGATCCTTGGCCCAGATGTCGACAATCGATTTCAAATTCTCCAACGTGATGGTCTCCTGGTGGCCGAAGATCCAGTCGTAATATTCCCAGAAGGACCCGGGATCCTGATGGAACACGCATCGCCCGGCATCGGCCGCCGCGCGCGCCCAGGGATGCAAATTCTCGATCGGAAAATCGATGAAGTACAGCCGCACCTGCGTGGGATAGGCGGAGATCAGGTTCTGGCGAAGCATGGTAGCTTCCACCTTGCAATGCGGGCACTGGAAATCGCTGAACAGAACGATGACGACTGTGGCGCCGGGCGTGCCCAAGCTCGGTTGAAACGCAGTCTTCAGCTTGTCAAGATCCTTCTTGAAGGGGTTGGCAGTGACATCGAAAGCGCTGCCCTGCAGAATCTTGGCGCCATCCTTCGTCACATAGAGCAGTTCGTCCCCGGTGGCCGGCCCGCGGGCGATTTTGACGTGGATTTCCTGCATCCCCGGCACGTCCGAAGGCTTGGGATCGCTGACCGTGACAGTATCGGTGGGTAGCAGCACCCAGAGATGCCGCACATAGGCTTCCAGATAGGCCTTGTCGTAAGCCGATTTCTTGTCGCCTTGGGCCATACCGGCCGCAACTACTAAAAGCGCGGCCAACAAAGAGGAAAGCAACGGTTTCAACATCATTTCCATTGTAGACGAGGAGAACCTGAGATTTAGTACAATCGTGGCCAGTGGAAACCTTCAATCGTCGCACCCTGTTGTGCGCAACCGCCGCCGGCGGACTGTTTCAGGCACGCGCGCAGGAGCCGAAATCCGGGGCGAAGATGCGGCTGGGCATCATCCTCGGAGTTCCCAAGCAGCCGGATGCCGCCATCAAGCGCGTCCACGACCTGGGGTTCCCAACCTGCCAGGTCCACGTGCAGGACACGGGCGCCGAGGCCGCCGCCAATCTTCGTGCCGCGCTCGACCGCTACGGAGTGGAAGCCACGTCGGCCGTGTCGACCGGGCCGGGCAAAGAGATTTACGACTTCTACCAGGGGCCGCTCACCATCGGACTGGTGCCGCGCGAGTTCCGCGCGCAGCGCATCGCCCACATGAAGGAAGTTTCCGACTTCGCCGCGAAGGCCGGCGTTCCCGCCGTGCAGGGCCATTGCGGATTCATTCCCGAGAACCCTAACGATCCCTTGTACCAGGAAGCGGTAGAAGCCATCCGCACGGTAGCCGCATATTGCCGGCAGAACGGCCAGAAATTCCGTTGCGAGACCGGCCAGGAGACGCCCATCGCGCTGCTGCGGGCGATTCGCGATATCGGGCTCGACAATGTCGGTGTGAACTTCGACGCCGCCAATCTGATCCTTTACGGCAAGGCCAATCCGGTGGATGCGGTGGAAGTGCTGGGTCCGTACATTCAGGGAGTCCACGCCAAAGACGGCCTTTACCCCACCGACCCGAAACAACTCGGCAAAGAAGTTCCCATCGGCGAAGGCAAGGTGAATTTTCCGGCCTTCATTGCCAGGCTGAAACAGATCGGGTACCGCAATCCGCTGACCATCGAACGCGAGATCAGCGGAGAGAAACAGACCGCCGACATTCTGGCCTCCAAGGCCTATCTCGAAAAGTTGATTGGGTGACCCAATGAAAATCGATACCGAACGCCGCACGTTCCTGAAGACCGCCGGAGCGGCGGGCGTATTTACGATTTTGAATTCGCGCCTGGTGCGCGGCACCGATGCCAATTCGGCGGTGCGCGTGGGGCTGCTGGGATGCGGCCGCCGCGGCACCACGCACGCCAACACTATCATCCAGCAAACGGGCGCCCGCATGACGGCGCTGGCCGACCTTTTCCAGGATCAGATCGACGCCGCCAAGAAGCGCCTGGATACTGCCGCGCAGAATAAAGGCTACTCCGGCATTTCGCAAACCTGGGTGGGGCCGCACGCCTGCCGGCAGATGGCCGAATCGAAGGACGTAGATGCGATCGTCGTCGCCACCCCGGCCTACTTCCATCCCGAGCATCTCCGCGTAGTGGTGGAAGCGCGCAAGCACGTCTATCTTGAGAAGCCCGTCGCCGTGGACGTCGCGGGAGCCAAGCGCGTGCTGGAGATCGCCAAACAGGCTGAGGGCCATACCAGTCTCGATGTCGGATTTCAGATCCGCTCCGCGCCGCCCTACGTGGAACTGGTGCGCCGCATTCATGCCGGCGCATTGGGCGACATCGCGGCCGGCGAGGCGCACTACTACTGCCCGGCGCCCGACGATCGCCGCTGGACCGGCGCCACTGGCGACGTGCTCCGCGTGCGCAATTGGATTCAGGACCGCGTGCTCTCGGGCGATATCATCGTGGAGCAGAATATCCACGTGCTCGACGTGGCCAACTGGGTGCTCAAAGGCCATCCGGTGAGCGCCATCGGCCGGGGCAACCGGAACGGCCGCAGCGCGCCCGGAGACGACTGTTATTCGCATTTCGACGTGATTTTCCGTTATCCCAACGACGTGCATCTCAGCTTCAATTCGACACAATTCGGCAAAGGTCCGTTCGAAGTGAGCGAGCGCTTCTTCGGCACGCGCGGGGCGGCGCAATTGCCGTACAGCGGCCCGTTCGGTATCGAGGGCGATGAGAAGTGGATGTGGGCGGGCAGCGAAAGTCAGGGCGCAACGCAGTTCTCGGCCAGTGGAGCGTTCACCGACAACCTGGCGCAGGCGGATTCCGAGAAACAGAAGGGCTTCATCGACAGCATCACCAGCGGCCAACTGCACAATCAGGCCGCGCAAGGTGTGGAGTCGGCACTTACCGCCATGTTAGGGCGAACTGCCGGGTATACGGGCCGTGAAGTAACTTGGGACGAGTTAGTCAAGTCCAACGAGCACTGGGACGCCAAGATAGACGTAGATAAGTTGGGCTAACGAGGTCGTTACCGAGCTGCGACCGTGAGGGAGCGGTCAATGACGTCGGGACCGCTCCCTCACGGTCGCGGCTCAGTACGAGGCTTCTCTTACATGACGGGGCCGATGCGCCACGGTACAAACTCTTTGTGCCCCATGCGTTCGGCGCAGGTTCGCCGCCCGGAAGCGGCTTCCAGCATCAGATCGAAGATTTCCCGGCCCACCTGCTGTACCGTCGCTTCGCCGTCGGCGATGCGGCCGGCGTTCACGTCCATGTTGTCGCGCATGCGGCCATAAGTGCTCGAATTGGTCGCGATCTTGATCACCGGGATGGTCGGGAATCCGATAGCGCTGCCACGTCCCGTGGTGAAGGCGATCAGATTGCATCCGCCCGCCGCCAGGCCGGCGAGCGAGACGGGATCGTACCCCGGCGTATTCATGAACACGAAGCCCGGAGAGGTGATGGGCTCGGCATAATCGTAGACGTCCGTCAGCGGCGAAGTGCCGCCCTTGGCCACCGCTCCCAGCGATTTCTCCAGGATGTTGGTCAGTCCGCCGGCCTTATTTCCCGGGCTCGGATTATCGTCGAAGCTGCCCTCAAACCGGCTCAAATACCGTTTGTAATTGCGAATGCACTGCAGCAGCTTCTCGGCGACTTCGCGATTGCGGGCGCGCCGCACCAGCAGGTGCTCGGCGCCGAAGATCTCGGTCGTCTCCGCCAGCACCGGCGTGCCGCCCAGTTCAGCCAGCAGGTCCGAACAGTAGCCCAGCGCGGGATTCGCCGTGATTCCCGAAAACGAATCCGACCCTCCGCAGTTCAACCCCAGCACGATTTTCGATGCCGGCGCCGGCGTGCGCTGCTCCGCGGCGGCCTGTTCGATGAAGCGCGCGATTTCTCGGCGCGCGGCTTCCACCGCTCCGCGCGTTCCACCGCTTTCCTGCAGCGTGAGCCCCGCGAGGCGGCCGCGCCGCGGAGCGCCGGGCCCGAGATAGTGATCGATCTGATTGGTCTCACATCCCAATCCCATAATCAACGCGGCCGAAACATTGGGATGCACCAGCACGCCGCCGAGTGTGCGCCGCAGTTGGTCCATGTCGGGACCGAATGCGTGTGCGCAACCTTCGCCGTGTGGAAAAGCCACCACGCCATCCACGTTGGGCGGCAGCGTCTCGCCCAGAAAGCTTTCGGCGATCAGCTCCGCGGTATGGGCGGCGCAATTGCTCGCCGCCACCACGGCGATATAGTTGCGCGTGCCCACACGGCCATCCTCGCGGACGTACCCCATGAACGTGGGCAGCGCGGCGCGCGCCGGCAGCGGCGCCTCCGTCGATGGAAACTCGTAATCGAGAGCCAGTTCCTCGAATCCCAAATTGTGGGTGTGAACGTGCCGGCCGGCCGCGATCTCCGCCGTCGCGCGCCCGATGCACTGGCCGTAGCGCTCCACCTTTTCTCCCGCGTGAATCTTGCGCAGGGCGATCTTGTGGCCGGCGGGAATCGCGTCGAGCGCCACCACGTTGACGCCGTCCACGCGCAATTCGGCGCCCGCCGCGATGGGCACCCGCGCCACCGCGATATTGTCGGCGGGGTGCAAATGAATGGCTGAGTTTTCAGCCGTCGGTAATTTGGCGATGTCGAGTAGCATTACATCCATTTCGTCATGAGAAAACGGTCGTGCATCTCAAAGCCCGACCGCGCATATAAGTTCTGCGCCCGCTGGTTATTTTGGCCGACTTCCAGCCGCAGCGCCTGCCATCCGCGAGCCCGGCATTGCTCGTCGGCGAAAGCCAGCGCCAGTGCGCCGAGCCCCATTCCGCGGCAATTCTCCTTCACAAATAACTCGTCCAGCAGACCGAACCGGCCGCCGAACTCCAGGCTGTATCCCAGCAATACCACTATATAGCCCGCGAGAGTGCCGGCTAGGTCGATCGTCCAGACTCCGCCGAACTCCGGCTCGCCGAGAAGTCGCTCGGTGGCTTGCCGCGCGCGCGCCGGGTTGAACGGGGAAGCGCCCTGCGCGTACAACTGCGCCATCATATCCACCACGCGGCTTACATCGTCGGGCGTTACCGGAAGGAAGCGGGGAGGCACGCCTCTATAATAAGAAAAATGGCCCGGAAAAATCCGCTGGTGCTGTGGCTGGTACTGCCGCTGGCGTTGTTGCTGTACTTCTACCACCTGGCGGCCGTGGGATTGATCGGGCCCGACGAACCGCGCTACGCCGCCATCGCTCGCACCATGGCGTCCTCCGGCGATTGGATTACGCCGCGCCTTCTGGGCCAACCGTGGTTCGAAAAACCGGCGCTGCTCTATTGGATGGAGGCCGTCTTTTTTCGCGCCGGATTCGGCGCCGAAATAGCCCCCCGCCTTCCCATCGCCCTGTTAGCCGTGGCGTTCCTGGCGTTCTATTGGTGGATTCTGCGCCGTGAATTCGGCGGCCGCCCGGCTATCTTCGCGACCGCGATATTGGGCACATCCGCGGCCTGGCTGGTCTCCTCGCAGATCGGAACCACCGATCTGCCGCTGGCCGCGACCTATTCCGCCGCCATGCTGCTGGCGCTTCCCTTTGTGCGCCGCGGCGATCCGGATTTGCTGCCGTGGGCTGGCGCGCTGCTCGGGCTGGCGGTGCTGGCGAAAGGTCCCGTCGCCGTGGCCCTCGCTTGCCCCGTCCTCATTCCATGGAAAGGCCCCTTCTGGCCAAATCTCGCCCGCAACGTTCGAACCTTCTTGCGTGCCCGCGTCGTGCTTCCGTTCTTGGCCGTCACTGTGCCCTGGTACGCGCTTTGTACGTGGGCCAACGGTACCGCCTTTCCGCGAGAGTTTATCTGGAAGCAAAACGTGGAGCGCTTCCTGTCGTCCACGGCGGTCGGCAATCACGGACAGCCCTTCTGGTATTTCGGCCCGGTCCTGCTGGCGCTGCTTCTGCCCTGGACCCCGCTCGTACCGCTGACGTTCCGGCGCGCCTTCTACACCGATTCGGCCCGCTGGTTTCTTCTCGTCTGGGCCATTCTGTGGGTGGTCTTCTTCTCGAAGTCCGCCAATAAACTCCCCTCGTACATATTGCCGATGATTCCGGCCGCGGCCGCGTTATTGGGCCTGGCGGCCGCAGAGGTTCGCAACGCCGCGCCGTGGTTGGCGGTTTGCGCCGTTCTTCTAATCGCGTTCCCGATTGCGGCGCCGCTGCTGCCGATTGCCGTCGCTACCGGGCTGACCCATGCGCCCGCCCCGCACTTTCAGTGGACCTGGCTGGCGCCTGTCGTCATCGCGGTCCTGGTATGGATGCTCGATCGCAGCGGGCGCCGATTTGCGGCCGTCATGACGATTGTCGCCGGGGCGGCAGCCGGCGCCTTGCTCATGAAGAGCATCGCCGTCCGCGATCTCGATCGCATCGCTTCGGCCCGCACACTCTGGATGGAACTCGCGCCGCGGCAGGACACGATCTGCGTGGACTGGGTGCCGCGCGGGATGGAATACTCGCTCGACTACTACTTTGTGCCGCCGCTTCCGCCATGCGCTCAGCGCCCTCGTCCGGTCTGGCTGCATCAATTGGCTGGCCAACTGCCCGTACTGGGCGCCCCGAAATGAGTTCACGGCATGGTAGCGCGGACTTCAGTCTGCAGCGCCGAGACTCTGGACTCCTGAGGTCGGGGAATTTGCCATGAGCCCGTTTCAGGTCGGGTTACCGACCTGAAGGGTTCATATAGCTCAACTCAATTTTCCCACACCCCCTGAAATCCCCGGTGACATCAGGAGTTCGGAGACTCATGTCGGCGCGACGGGTCCAGAGCAGGGGCCGGTCCCTGCCGGGAGCGTCTCTGGCGACGGAAACCAAGAACGCCGGCAAGAGTGCCGACCCAGCAGGCTGAAGCCTGCGCCACGCCGCTCGTAGCGAGTTTCTTGCGGGAGCGTTTATCCTTTGACGAACCTCCCGCTCCTCCAAGAGTTGACCCCGCGCCCCGCCACATTGTACGCTCGGGTTCCGGGATGGATTCATGATTCTGCCACATACCGATCCGACGCTCCTAATGTTGTTGGTCATATGCATGTTGTGCTGGGGCTCCTGGCCGGTCTTTCTGAAACTTGCCGGGCGCTACCGCTTCGAATTGTTCTATTTCGATTTCGCCATCGGATTGGGAATCGTGGCTCTGCTGTGTGCGGTTACCGTGGGAAGCCTGGGTTTCGATGGGTTCAATTTCACCGACGACCTGCTGAACGCGCGCAAGCAGGAGTGGCTGTTCGCTGTGATCGCGTCGATGATTTTCAATTTCGGAAATATGTTGACCCTGGGCGCGGTTTCCGTCGCCGGCATGGCGGTAGCTTTTCCATTGTCTTTCGGTGCGGCCCTGATCGTGGGCGCCTGGATGAACTACCTGGGACACGGCGCCATGAACAGCGTATTGACGATTATCGGCACGGTGCTGGTGATTGTGGCGCTGATCTTGGGCAGTTCGGCTCATTCGCATTTGAAGATCCTGCAGCATGAAACGCTGGCGCGCGCGGGAAAATCCAAAACCACCAGGCGTCCGAGTGCATTGAAAGCCATTCTGCTGGCCTTAATCGGCGGGGTGGTAATGGGGACCGTCGCGCCGCTGCTTCAGCGGGCGCAGGATCCCGACGATGGCGTGGGACCCTATTCGTTGCTTTTCCTGTTCGCCATCGGCGTGTTCGGTTCCACCTTCGTCTTCAATCTGTTTTTCATGAATCTTCCCGTGGAGGGCGATCCGCTGGAAATTGCGGACTATATCAGAACGCCCATTAAGAACCACTTCCTGGGCGCTCTCGGGGGAGCCGTCTGGGCGCTCGGCGCCGTCGCCATCTTCGTGGCCAACACACCCAAAGGCGATATTCGTCCCACCGGATTTCTGGCAGGCTTTCTCAGCCATGCAGCGCCTATTGTCGCTGGCTTGTGGGGTCTCCTGGTCTGGAAGGAATTCAAGGGGGGCGACGGCCGCGCCAAGGCCTTCGCGGGACTTATGCTCGTCCTGTTCGCCGCCGGGCTGGCCTTCTTCTCTTTCGCCGCCGAGTCGGTTAAGTAAGGGCTTACACGAGCCCGGCAACCTCCGGGACCGCCGGCGTGCAATCGACGTGGCGCCGGCGCCATCGATCCAAGCCGCGCCGCAGCGCTTGCAGGTCAATCGGCTTGCTCAGGAAATCGTTCATCCCGGCCTCCAGACACTGCACTCTTACCTCCGGAGATGCCGATGCGGTGAGCGCCAAAATCGGAACCGTGGAATGTGCCCCGCCCATTCGCCTGATCCGCCTGGCGGCCTCCAGTCCGTCCACCTCCGGCATGAGCAGGTCCATGAGCACCAGATCGTATTGCTTCCTCTCCACGCTGCGGGCGGCGGACGCGCCATCCACCGCCAAGTCCACCTGGCATCCCATTTTCTGCAGCATCCGCGTAGTGACCATCTGGTTGATCCGGTTGTCCTCGGCCACCAGTACCTTCAACCCGGTGAAATCCGTGTCGATCGTCTCTTCCGCAACCGGCTGCGGAACGCCCGACACCCCGGCAGTGAAAGTGAATTCGAAGGTGCTTCCCTCGCCCAACTTGCTTTCTACCCGGATGGCTCCACCCATCGCCTCCACCAGCCGCCGGGAAATAGCCAGCCCAAGCCCTGTCCCTCCGTAAGTGCGGTTGGTAGCGGAATCCACCTGGCTGAACGATTGGAACAACCGGCCGATGCGGTCTTCCGGAATCCCAATCCCGCTGTCGCGAACCAGCACGCGGATCGCATGCCGTCCATGCGGGGGCGCCGCTTCCACCAGGTACGCCTCCATATGGATGGAGCCGTGGCTTGTGAACTTCAGGGCGTTGCTCATCAGGTTGGCGGTCACCTGGCGCAGCCGCACGGCGTCGCCGGACACATAGGCCGGCAACCGGCTGTCCAGGTGCAGCCGGCACTGCAGTCCCTTTTCCACCGCGGCATCGTGGAACAATTGGAAGCTCCAACGCAGACAGCCGCCCAGGTCGAACGGTTCCTCCACCAGTTCGAGGTGGCCGGAATCGATTTTGCTGAAATCGAGAACATCGTCCAGAACCCTGCGCAGCACTTCACCGGAGGTGCGGATCAGGTTCATCATGGGCCGGAGATTCTCCGGAATGGTTTCCTCTTGGATCAGGCAACTGAGGCCCAGAATGCCGTTCAAAGGCGTACGGATCTCATGGCTCATGGTGGCCAGGAACTGGCTCTTGGCTTGCGCCGCGGCGTCCGCGCCCAGCCTGGCAGCCACCAGTTCGTCTTCCATCTTTTTCCGCTCGCTGATGTCCAAAACGAAGCACAACGAGTATCCGGTCCCGCCGATCGCCACCCGGCGGCCCCACAATAGCCCGGTCTGTTTTCCTAGTTTCGGGCTCCAGTAGGTCAGCTCCCGGGAGTCGATATCGACGCCCTGCTCGAGTGCCTGCTGCACGATGACCTGGTCCTGCGGGCTGCCGATCCAACCGCGTTCCACCGGATTGCGGCCGATCATGCCGGCTCGCGGAAGACCCAGCAGTTCCTCCATGGCGCGATTTACGTCCACGTAACAGCCGGAGACGTCCTGCAGGGTAATGCCGATGGGGCTGGCCTCGAAGACCGTGCGGAAGGCGACTTCCGCGGCGGCCTTTTCCTCGAATTGCTTCCCGATTCGCTCGTTGGCCGCCTGCAACTCGGCGGTGCGCCGCGCCACCATCAGGTCCAGGTCCTCCAACCGGGCTGCCGCCTGGCTGCTCACCAGCCATTTGCGGGTGAGCGCGTGGGCTAACTGGACCACCTCGATGTTGTCGAAGGGCTTCTTGAGAATCAGCATGTTCTCCGACAGCCCCAGCTTGCGCTGGATGTCGTTCCAGGAATAGTCCGAGTACGCCGTGCAGACCACCACCTGCAGGCTGGGGTAGGCCTTCCACAGGTGCGTGATGGTTTCCACCCCGTCCCAACCCGGTGGCATGCGTACATCCACAAACGCCAGTGCGTACGGACGGCCCTGTGCCAGCGACTCTTCCAGTTTCGCCAGCCCCTCCTGCCCCTGGTAGGCCGAGTCGATCTCGAATTTGGTAATCGGCACGGGCTCGGCCCCGAACAGCAGCTCTTCGTCGTCCCGCAGATTCTCCTGCGTCGTGCCCTCGCCCAGCAGGATTTTCCGCAAGTCGTCGTGAATCGCCGTGTTGTCGTCAATCACGAGGATTCGATGATTTGGTTCCAGTAAGCCGGGGGATCTCATCTCAGACTCTCCTTCTCATTTCCTCAAAGCTTTTGAGCGGCAGTTCCAGAGTGAAGGTGGCGCCGCAACCCGGCCCGTCGCTTTCGGCTCGCAGGGACCCGCCCATACGGCCGGCGGCGAGCGCGCACGAGTGCAACCCGAAGCCGTGGCCGTCCGCCTTGGTAGTAAATCCGTGCCCGAAAATCCGTGTCAGGTTTTCGGGAGGCAAGCCCACTCCGTTGTCCACCACCGCCAGGGTGACACGGCTCTCCTCCAGACGGCGGATGCGGATGCGGATCGCCCGCGCGCGCGCGCCGTTCGCCTTGCTCAATGCCTGCTTCGCGTTTCTCAGGAGATTCAGCAGAATTTGGAGGATGTTGTGTTTCTCCGCCGCGATTGCCGGCAGCGGCTCGAAGTCCCGCTCGATCTGAATGCTATGCCGGGCCAATGAGGGCCCTTCGATTCGGAGGGCGTCATCCACCAGGTCCGATAGCTGGACACGCTCCACCAGGCCGGAGACCTTGGCATAGCTCTGCTGGGTCGCCACTATCTGCTTGATGTGTCCCACGTGCGAGGAGAGCGATTCCAGCTCGGTCAAAAGACTGTCGCGCTCGCTGCGAAAGTGTCCTCCCAGTTTGACCAGATAGGGGAGCACCCGCTGTCCCTTTGGATCGTTTTCCAGGAACGCCGGCAGATCGCTCGTGTGCTGCTCCAGCATTTGAACCGCGGCGACGAAGTTCTCCACCCGCGACTCACGAACCTTACCGGCTACCAGCGAGGTGGATACATTCACGCTGTTCAAGACGTTGCCGACGTTGTGCAGAACTCCAGTGGCAATTTCGGCCATGCCTGCCTCGCGCGAGAGCTCGATGAGGCGCTGTTGCGCGGCCGCCAGGTCGGCGTGGGCGCGATCCTTGGCTTCTACCTGCTCCTGCAGTTCGCGGGTTCTGGCGATGACTCGCTGTTCCAATGTTTCCTTGGCTTCCTCCAGCGCGGTTCGCACCCGGTGCCGCGCAATCGAGGCCCCCATCATGTCGGCCACCGCCCGCAGGCTGTCCCGTTCCGCTTCCCCCCACTCGCGGTCGAGCATGAAATCGTCGAAGGCGGCGGCGCCCCACCACTCCCCGGTGACCACCACCGGAACGAAGATCGTGGAGCGGATCCGCCTGTCGATCGAATTGCGCACGGCCTCCTCACACCGGCCCGGTATTGCGGTAACAATCCGGCCTTCCCGCAGCTGCGCTACACACGCTTGCACCGCCTCCGCGTGCCACGGAAAACTCTCCCAGTCCGCCCCGCCGGATGGCGGCCCGGCCGCCAGCCATTCTTGCTCCAGCCTCAACCGCAGCCCACCCTCCTCCTCGCACTTCTTCAACACCGAGGCACGGCTCGCTCCTGCCGCCTGGCCGACCCTCTCCAGCACCGTCAGGAAAATGGTGTCCCGGTCCCCATCGCTCAGGAATTGCTTCGCCGCGAAACTGACGCTTTCCAGAATCTGATTCCTTCCGAGGATGGTCCGCGCCATGTCGTTGAAAGCCACCGCCAGGCGCTCAATCTCGTCGCGGCTCTTGACTTCCGCCCGCGCGTGCAGATCGCCATGAGCCACCTTTTCCACGGCGGCATGCAGAACCTGAATGGGCCGAACCAGACGGGCCGCATAAAAAAGCGAGATCGCCAGACTCAGCCCGCCGCAGATTACGGCTAATGCTCCCGTGCTTTGATACGTGCGCCGCACACTCTGGTCGTAGGCATCGAGCGACAGACCTACGTGAATCCAGCCCCACTGGATACCGCTGTAATCGAAGGGGAAGGCGTACTGAAAAACGCGGCGTCCGAATAGCGGCGAGTTGCCGATCGAACTGACGGCGGTTCGTGTCACCGGCCGCCAGGCGTCGCCGAGCTTCTCGGTTCTCCAGGCGGTGCGGTCGATTACCAGCGAGAAGCCGTCGTTCTTGGCGATGACCACGTAGTCAATCGCCTTGTCGCCGGAAAGAACCTGCATCGCCTGGTCCACCACGGCGGAGTAATCTTCCGAGACTGCGGCCCCCGCCGCCACGCCGCGAATCGAAACCGCTACGCCCCGCGCCTTGGATTCCAGGCTCAATTCGAACTCGCGCTTCTGCTCCGGAATGATCACCGTTACAAATACCGCCAGGGTGACCAGCGTGACCAGCCATCCGAGAAGCGTGATGCGTAGCGTAATGCCCTTCGGCAGACGCATCGGTCTAGCTGCCTCCTTTGCCGCGGGCCGCCGCTTCGCTTGCGGACGGCTGGGAATCGGGGAGCCGGCCATCGTCTATCCATAGCTTGCGCGCCCAATCGAGATCTCCCGGCTGGATACGCGCCCGGCGATCGGTCTTGAAGACCACGAGCATCTGCCGGCCGCGGGGATCCCGGTGCAGGCGCCACCCGATTCGCCGATGCGATAGCCGCCGTGTCATAGCGCGCCTTTGCGGCCTCCGGGACGCGCCTTCATACGCAGCCGGTCGGCTTTATCGAGAATGCTCAGACTGCTGGCCAGGCAACCGGTGTCTCGGACCGTCAATTCATCGAATTGAAATAAAGTTGCCAGTTGCCGCCCGGCCGCACTGGAGAGCAGACTCTTGTGCACGTTGATCAAGGTTTCGCGGCCGGCGCTGCGATAATTCTTGCGGTACGCATAGAAACAGGTCACCAGCGTAGCGGAAGTGGCGATCGGCGTCAGGCTCCGTTCCACCTGCGGATTCAGCTCGCCCATGGTCGCAAATCCCCGCCGGGAGGCGATACAGGCGTCCGCCTGATCGAAAAACACCGGCAGCACCACCCGCGAGATCTTGGTCTCCGCGGTTATGGAGCCGAAAAAAGCATCCGCCACACCCAGCCGCTCGTCATCCAGAAGCGTCTCGAGCCAGGCTGGCGCGGCGCACATCTTAGGAGCCTTGGAAATGCAAAGCCGTCGTCCCCGCAGGTCGGAGAGCCGTTTGTAAGCGCCGTCCCGCTTCACCAGCAAAAGGTACTCGTCCGGCCCGGACGCGCCGGCTCCCACGAAAATCTCGTTGGCATCGAAAAACTCAGCGATCGGCCGGTATTCCACGATATTCAACGCCGCGGCGTCCAACTCGCCCCTGCGCACCAGGCGCACGATTTCTTCCGTGCTGGAGAATACCTTGGCGTCGATCTCAATGGAGACGTGCAAGTCGGACTGTAGGCGCTTGATCCATGTCTGCATGGCCGCGCGGGCATCGCTCAGGTTGACATCCACCACCATGCTTTCGGAGATGGCCATGCGAATTGTCGAGCCGGTGTCCGCGCCCCTCGCCGCGCGCCAACAGGGCCAAACTCCAAGCATCGCCGCGAGTGCCTGGCGCCGCGAAGGCCCCCTTGGTGCAATCATTTTCGGTCTCCGCCGCCTTGCCTGACGCGCACGCGGTCGGCGGCGTCGAGGATCGCGAGGGCCGGCGCGAGACAAGTGGCGTCGCGGACCACCAATTCCTGAAATTGAAAGAGTGTGGCAAGCTGCCGCCCGGCCGGATTGTTGGGCAAATCCATGTAGATCCGCAGGAATCCTTCGCGGCCTGCCCCGTGGTAGTTCTTGTGAAAGGCATTGAAGGTCACTACCAGACCCGGGGATGTCGCGATCGCCACCATGTCCCGGGCGACTTGCGGATTCAACTCACACATGGTGTCGAATCCCCGCTTGGAGGTCAGGCAGGCATCGGCTTGGCCGAAGAACACCGGCAATACCACGCGCGATACCTTGGTGTCGCTAATGATCGAGGCGAAGAACTGCTCGCTACGGCCGAGGTGACCGTCGTCCAGGAGGGTCGAGAGCCACGGCATTGCGACGCACATCCGGTTGCCCTTCAGCATCGTCAGGCGGCGGCCCCGCAGGTCGCTCAAATGCCGGACTCCGTCGCTACGCTTAACCAGCAGAACATACCGATCCAGTCCGGACGCACTGCTGTCGGCAATGATCTGGCTGGGGTCCAACACGTCCGCGATTTGCCGGTATTCCACCACGTTCAGCGAAACCGCGTCGAACTGGCCCGCGCGGGCGCGGCGCAAGATCTCTTCGGTGGTGTCGAATACTCTTGGGTTGAATTCGATTATCAGGTCCAGGTCTACCTCCATTCGCTTGAGCCATGCCGTCATGGCGGCGCGCGCGTCGTTGATATTGGCGTCCGACACCAGGCTTTCCGAGATGGCCAGACGCATCGGCGCGCTACGGCCCGCATCGGCGAGCGCCTTGCGGACCGGCGCGCACGCTCCCAACATGGCCGCGACGACGCCCCGGCGTGAGATGGCGGTGCCGTTTTGCATGTCCATTCTCCCTGTCTGAACTACGGCTTGGGATTCAACCTCCCGGCGATCTCTTTGCCCACCAGCAAAGAAACCTGCGACTCGATGGCAATCAGGTCGTAACGCGCCTTTTCATACTGCGCGATCATCAAGGCCTCGAATAACTGCGTCCGGATTACCTTCTCGGTCTCGACCAACTCGCTCTGGTAGGCCCGGGACGTAAGGTCGCGATTTTCGCTCGCCGCCACCTTTGCCTTTTCGGCGGCCTGGTAAGTCTTGGAAGCCGCATCGAGCCCCAGAAACAGTTCGCGCAGTTGCAGCCCGATACCCTCGCGCAGCAGCAGTTTCTGCTCTTTGAGCTCGCCCACCTGGGCCAGCGCCTCCGCCACCTTGTTCTTGGTCAGAAAGCCATTGAAAATCGGTATCTCCGCTCCCACTCCGATCGACCAGCCCGCCTTGTTGTCGGCAGTGGCCATGCCCGTGGTGTAGCTGTTCCACCAGCGGTGCAACTCGCCCGTAAAGGCGATCTTGGGAAAGTACTCGCTGCGCGCGGTGGTCACCGCACCTTGCAAGGCTTTCAGGCCGGCCTCGATCTTCGCCCAATCGGGATTGAATTCATAGGCGGTGCCGACCAATTCCTCCAGATTGCCCGCGAACGGCCGGTAGGGCAGCTCGTCCGCCGAAGGCCGCACCGTGGCATTCCATGGCAGCCCTATGGTGTATGCCAGCGCCGCTTCGGCGGCCGCTTCATTCTTGGCCAGTTCCGCGACCATAGTGCGGATGGTCTCCACCATCACTTCGTTTTCGAGGTAGTCCGTCTTATTCACCTTGCCGGCCCCGTTCTGGTACATGGACTGCGTCAGCTCGAGAGTTACCTCCATGCGCGCCAGCGTGTCGTCGCCCACCTGCCTCAGTTGGCGTGCCAACACGGCCCCCCAGTACAGGCGCACTACGCTATCGGTGATTTCCAGATCGGTCCGCCGCGCATCGGCCCGCGCGGCCTCCACGGCGCCTTGCGCCTGCTCACGGTAACCTTTCCGCATACCGCCATCGAAAAGCAGCCACGTCAAATTCCCCGTCGCCTCGAAGTTCTGCGGATTGGCAAGCTTGACGTTCTGCGCCGGAATCGGGAAGACCTGCGCGACCGTGCTCACGGTCTGCCCTGGAAAACTGATCGGCATTTGGACGGCGGCCGGCGGGAATCCGGGAGCGAAAGAGTTGGCCGGAATGGTGACGGAAGCCGTGCCGCCCGGAACATTGACGGTCTGCGACGGAATGTACATCTCCGAAGCTGGGAAAACGAAGTTCGGCGCCTGATCGAGCTGGGTCCATCCGCCCTTGGCGGTGATCTGCGGCCAGTACCCGGCCAGCGCCTGCCGGTGTTGCGCTTCCGCCATGGCTACCGCAAACTTGGATGCCGGCCGCTGACGATTCTTCTCCATGGCGATGCGCAGGCAGTCTTCCATGGAAAGAACCTGTGGAGCCGTGAGGCCGGAGGATGGGTCGGAAGCGGCGATGGGGCGGAGGACTGAGGCGGCACTCAGCGTTACCAGTGAGAATCGGAATAGAGCGGACTTCATTTCGTTTTTCAAAGACACAAACTGACAGCGGAGCCATATGCTCCTACAAAGCTCTTATCGGAGGCCATCGAAGCGTCCTATAGGCTCCTTTGCGGTTACCTGCTCCCATCCCCGCCTATAGGGGGATATGGGAGTGCCCGCGCCGCACGAGTTGTGGAGTTTTCCATCACAAAGTCCTATATTGGTATCGGACAAGGTTATGACTCCGCTGCGAATCGGACTTTTCGCCATCGGACTGGATGCCTACTGGCCACAGTTCGAGGGTCTGGAGCGAAGGCTCATGGAATACCTCGCGCAGGTGGCGAAACGGCTGCACCGCCCAGGCATCGAAATCGTCAATCTGGGCATGATCGACAGTCCCGAGAAAGCTGTGGAGGCCGGCCATGCGTTCCGCCGGGCCGACGTCGATCTTTTATTCCTGCACGTCACCACCTACGCACTCTCCTCGACGGTACTGCCGGTGGTCCGCAGGGCGAAGGCGCCGGTCGTGATCCTGAATCTCTCTCCCGGGCCCGCCATCGACTACGCCTCGTTCAACGCCATGTCCGACCGTGGAAAAATGACCGGCGAGTGGCTGGCCTGGTGCCAGGCCTGCCCGGTACCAGAGATCGCCAATGTTTTCCGGCGCGCGAACATCCCCTTCTTCCAAGTCACCGGAATGCTGGAGAACGATCCCGTGGCGTGGACCGAAACCGGCCATTGGCTGGACGCCGCCGCGGTGGTCCACACCATGGAACACAATCGCCTCGGGGTGATGGGCCACTATTATGGCGGCATGCTGGACGTCTACTCCGATTTGACGCTGCAGTCGACCACCTTCGGCGGCCACATCGAAATCCTCGAAGTGGATGAGTTGGCGGCTCTGCGCGATACCATCCCGGCATCGGAAGTGGAGGACTGCGTCGCCCATTTCCGCCAGGCGTTCGATGTCGAGGCCGATTGCTCCGCGGAGGAACTGGCGCGGGCCGCGAGGACTTCGGTGGCGCTCGATCACCTGGTGGAGGGGCACCGATTGGGATCGCTGGCCTACTACTACATGGGAACCGGCAATCCGGCCAATGAAGACGCCATCGGTTCCATCATCCTGGGGACCAGCTTACTGACCGCGCGCGGAATTCCGGTGGCGGGCGAGTGCGAGGTGAAGAACGCCCAGGCGATGAAGATTATGGACGCCTTCGGCGCCGGCGGATCGTTCACCGAATACTACGCCACCGATTATGCCGACGATGTGGTGCTGATGGGGCACGACGGTCCGGGGCACCTGGGCATCGCCGAAGGCAAGATCAGGGTTCGGCCCCTGCAGGTGTACCACGGCAAGGTGGGCCGCGGGCTTTCGGTGGAAATGTCGGTGAAACACGGTCCCGTGACGCTGCTCTCGGTGGTGGAGGACGGCGGCCGCGTCAAGCTCGTAGTGGCTGAGGCGGAATCGGTTCCCGGTCCCATTCTCAATATCGGCAACACCAACAGCAGGTATCGCTTCCCCATCGGCGTGCGGCAATTCATGGAGGCGTGGAACGCCCAAGGTCCGGCGCATCATTGCGCGGTGGGTGTCGGTCATATCGCCGATAAGATCGCGAAGTTCGGCGCGCTGCTCGGCATCGAAACCATTAAGATCTGCTGAGCGCTTCCGTTGTACCGATCTGCCTGCTATGGTTTGGCTGGTAAGGATCGCAACCATGAGCCCGCAAATGGAAACGCAATATGCCGATACCGAGCCGCGGCCGGAGGGAAATGTATGCGTGGCAATAGACGAGACTCAATAGTTATGCGACTGGCTAGTGTTACCGCCGTTCTGGTGCTGCTTTGCTCCGCGGGCCGCGCGCAGAGTTCTCCGGCGATCGAGATCAAATGGGACGCCGTCTCCCAGATTTCGAAAACCACCCCCACACTGCAGGTGGTCGTCAACCCACCCTTGCGGCGCGGATCCGCCATCCACGACGCCGCTTTTCGCGCGCTGCACGACCTGGGTGCCGATTATGTCCGCTACGTGCCCTGGCTGCCGTACCCCAAACTGGCGGTAGCCGAGTTGCAGCCGGGCGTATGGGACACCTCGCTCATCGACCCCATGACGGTCGACTTCCTCAAGGCCACCGAAGGGCACAGCACCATCCTCAATTTCAGCACCATGCCCGCGTGGCTGTTCCGGACGGATAAGCCGGTGACCTATCCGGACGACCCCGACGCCGTGGACTGGGACTACACCCAGGGGAAAGATCTGCGGCCCGGCGGATTGCAGGATCTCGCCGGCTATTACGCCCGCCTGGTGAGCTGGTATACCAAAGGCGGCTTCGTGGATAAGCAGGGGAAGCGGCATGACTCCGGCTTCCACTTCAAGCTGCCCTACTGGGAGATTTTCAACGAGCCCGACTTCGAGCACGTGACGTCAGCTGCCGACTACACCAAGCGATACGATGCGGTAGCGGCGGCGATTCACGCGGTCTCGCCCGAGACGAAGTTTGTCGCCCTAGCGCTGGCCGGTCCCAGCGATCGTCCGGAGATGTTCGAGTATTTCCTGAACCGTAAGAATCACCGCCCCGGCATACCGCTCGACATGATCTCCTACCACTTCTACGCGACCCCGGCGGTCGGCGAAACGCCCGATCATTGGCAGTACACCTTCTTCGATCAAGCTGACGGATTCTTCAATACGGTTCGCTATGTGGAGCAGATCCGCAAGCGCCTGTCGCCCGAAACGCGCACCACGCTGGACGAAATCGGCAGCATTCTTCCCGGCGATCCCGCCGGCAAGGAGACCATTCCCGATATTTACTGGAACGCCTCGGGCGCGCTCTACGCGTACGTTTACGTGACGGCGGCGCGCATGGGAATCGATATTGTGGGCGAGTCGCAGCTGGTGGGATACCCGACACAATTCCCCAGCGTCTCGATGGTCGATTGGAATACCGGCGAACCGAACGCGCGTTTCCGCATACTCAAACTCATTCATGATCGTTTCCGACCGGGCGACAAGCTTGTCGAGACGAGCGGCTCGCCGAGCGACGTTCTCGCACAGGCGTTCGTCACGCCCGCGGGCCGCGCGCTGTTACTGGTGAACAAGCGCAATGTGCCCAAGACGATTCAGCTGAAGGAGGAGTGGAAGAACGGGCATATGTCGGTGGTCGACTCGTCGGGCGCTGGGACGGTCAGCTTCCAGGGGACGGAGATTACGCTGAAGGCGTTCGCGGTCGCCGTACTCTTCGAATAAAGCGTTTTCAAACCGAACGACGCGTTTGCTAAAGAGCCGCGACCGCAAGGGAGTCGGTGCCTTTCTAGTTTGCCTGTGCCCGACTCGAACTAGGGGGGCGCTTCCATCGTCAGCGGGAAGCGCCGTGGGAGCCAGGCGCGTTCTCGAGGAGTAATCTCCCGTCTCGGGACTTCGAGGCCCTCTCCGACCGCTTCGGCTTGGGCGTACGCGGCTGACCGGACGGCGAAGCGACGACCCGCCGGGAGGAGCGCGGACCAAATGGTCCGACAGCCTTTCGATAACTCCTTTCCCTTAAATAGCGGCCAGAGCGGCTCGGACCATCTGGTCCGATGAAGCGGTGATGTCCTGCACGTTCGCGTCATTCCGGATGGCCTCAGGTTGCCTGCGATTCACGCTGTGGCACCGGGCGGATTTCTGGGTTGCTAGAGGAGAGCAATGGGTCGTTTCCCGTCAGGTTGAGGTCGGCTTCTTAACTACGGGTTAGCCACAACCCAAAGCGAATGTACCAGAGAAGCTAGGGACTGCATTGGCAAAGCGATTCTGACCTTCGTTCTTAACCGCTGGAGCGTGTCACTTGTTTTGATATGCCGTACCGCTCCAGTAACCGGGTCATTAGGCTTGGCACCCAATTAGGCTGGTCTGGTCCGACCACCAACTTGTCTACCAAATTGGCAAGATCAACATCGATCGGCATTCCCACCGGTGCCTGTTTCAATGGCCTCACTCTCCACAGAATCGATCACAGCCCGCTCGCAGGTACCGCGCAATTCCTGTGGAGAGCAGTCGAAGCCCCTCCTTCTCAGCTCGTCCGCCATGCTCGCCGCGACGTGAGTGACGTTGACGCTCATGGCGGGTGCACCGATCTCTGCGTCCCACGTGCAGAGGCGAACCTCGGACTCGTGCGAATAGCCGATGTGCTTCCGAAAAACCATGCTGTACACGTTAAGTGACCAGGTTGATTGTTCGGCCCAGTCCAGATAGCGTACAGAGCCTATCAAGATTCTTTGATTCGACTTGAGGGAACGCTTGATCGCACCAACCGACGATTTCACCGCGATGCCGCCACCGCCGGTCGCGTATCGCTTCCACCTCGCATTCGATTCATGTTGGCTCTTGTACCAGCAATTCACAAAGCACTGCCTACGTGTTTTCCTAAACGATGCCACTACGCGCCCAGCACCCGCCCCAGCCGGGCTCGACGGCGGCAACTCTTGTAAATGCGAGAGCTCGACATCGGTAAACTCGCCTTCTCTGGGATCGCCTAGGAGGTCGGCGCGGGCAAACCACAGACTCGATCTTTCGATAAGCGCCAAGAACCTGGCGAAATCCAGGAAGCGCCAGACGACTGCGTCATCAGGCGGCGTCTCGACTTGCGGGTGCGGCTCGTAGGGCATAGTTTGCAGTATAGGCGGCTTCGGAACCGTTTGCTGAGCCGACTGCTGTTCGCGGAAGGTCAGGCGGGCGGCGGGTGCTGAACGCATCCGGCCCGATCGAAGTTCAGCTTGCCAGCTCTTCGAACTGGGTGATTCGCACTTCCCGATCTTTGAATACCGCGCGGATCTCGAGGCGCCCCCCCATAGCTTCAATGTAGTCGGCCAGCGTACTTATACAGATGTCGGACCGATGCTCAATCTTGGAAACTTCGCCTTGGTTGACGCCGAGAATCCCGGCGAGCTGCAGCTGCGTCATCTGCTGGGCTTTACGCAACTGATCGAGCGGCATCGCCGCCAGGCTCTTTTGGAACCGCCTCTCAATCCTCCGCTGCCGCTCAGCCGGCATTGCTGCCAGCAGTTCACGAAAATTTCGAGTGGGCATTATGTGGTTCCCTCCGTCTTGATCTCAAGCAAATGCTTTTCAAAGAGCCGATCTGCGGCCGGCACAAACTTCTCGTACCAGCGATCGTCACCAGTCTTCTCGCCCCCAATCAAAAGTATCGCGCAGCGGCGAGGATCGAATGCGTAAAGTGTCCGTAGAGGCTTCCTGGGCTTGTCCCCTTGGCTGAGACAAACAAATAAGAGACTGTGTACCGGTCGATGGTAAAGCATTTCGGTCGACGGGGTAAATGATTTAATCTGGCATTGCTGGTGAAGCGGAGACGGGCAATGCTGGCGAGCAACCCGTTGAGGAATAGCCAGTGCGGAACTCATCGCGGACGATGGGCAGGGCGTGTTGCTCCTCCCGGC
>Ga0182016_10001003_pt1 | contig 34695 bp, 31 predicted proteins | sample 712S2MmetaG_FD_120491 | JGI IMG/M metagenome (GOLD analysis project Ga0182016, IMG submission 120491) | Permafrost microbial communities from Stordalen Mire, Sweden - 712S2M metaG | ecosystem: Environmental > Terrestrial > Soil > Wetlands > Permafrost | place: Sweden: Stordalen | collected...
CGGACACGGCCGCCGCGCAGCGTGATATCGCCCCACAGGGCCGCGGACAGTCCATAGACAATGCCGCTCTCGAGCTGCGATTCGACGATGCGTGGATTGACGGTCTGTCCACAATCGATGACGCAGGTGATCCTGTGAACCTTGAGGCGGCCGTCCTGGATGGAAATCTCCGCCACCTGGGCGATGCACGCCGTGTAGCCCTCCATGAAGGCGATTCCCTGGTGGCGTCCCTGGATGGGATTGCCCCACTTCGAGCGCTCGGCGATCAGTTGCAGCACCTGCGTGTGGCGCGGCTTCCCGGCCAGCAGCTCCAGCCGGAACTGGAGCGGGTCCTTCGATACCGCTGCGGCCAGCTCGTCGATGGAACTTTCGACCGCAAAGCAATTGGGCGAATGACTCACCGAGCGCAGATAGCCCACATCGATACCGATCTCCTGGCGCGTATATTTCAAATCAAAATCTGGCACGGCGTAGGGAAAGTTCTGCACGTATTCGATCACTGAATCGAATGGATCCTTGTTGCTTGGATCAAAGCGCGAAGTAATCGAGGGGCTGGTGATATGCAATGCCCATGCGATGAGTTTGCCCTTCTCATCCAGACCGGCCGTGACTTGCTCACGCGCGGGGGGCCGGTACAGGTCGTGCGTCATGTCATCTTCGCGGGTCCAGATCAATTTCACCGGCGCGCCAACCGCCTTCGACGCCTCGACGGCTGCGGGCACAAAGTCGACCTCGAGGCGTCGGCCGAAGCCGCCGCCGAGCAAGGTGGTATGGACGCTGACGCGATCCGGCTTCAGCCCCGCAGCGGTCGCCGCGGCGGTCTGCGTCAATTGCTGCACCTGGGTACCGACGTACACATCGCAATGGTCCGCTTTGACATCGGCGGTGCAGTTCATCGGCTCCATGGTTACATGCGCGACCAGCGGCAGCTCGTATACGGCGGAAAAGGTCTTGGCCGCTTTCTTCAGCGCCTCGGCCGCATTGCCGCCTTTGAGTGCGGCAGCGACATCATCACTGCTCAGCGCTGAAGCGCCCGGATTAGCGGCTGCGGCTTTGTTGAGCAGCGACCACATCGCCGCATTGTCGAGGGCTGAATTGGGGCCTGCCTCCCAATCGATCCGCAGGGCATCGCGCGCCTTCTTGGCCTGCCAGAAGTGTTCCGCCACGACCACCACTCCGCTGGCAGTGTGCAGAACACGCCGCACGCCAGGGAGCGCCAGGGCCGCGGTGGAGTCGACCGAGGTGGCCTTGCCACCCACCGTGGGAGACATGGCGATGGCGGCGTAGAGCATCCCGGGCAACTGGACGTCCAAACCAAATTCGGCGCTGCCGTCCACCTTGCCCGCAGTATCCAGCCGCGGCAGCGACTTGCCGATCAGGCGAAAATCCTTCGCATCCTTGAGGGCTACATCCTTGGGGACCGGCAACCTGGCTGCCGCATCGGCGAGTTGGCCGTAGCTCGCGGTCCTGCCCTGGGTGCCGATCACCTTGCCGTTGTCGGCGCGACAAACGGAAGGATCAATGCGCCAGCGCTGCGCGGCCGCCGCAATCAGCATCATCCGCGCCTGTGCCCCTGCCTTACGCAACTTTTCCCAGGCCTCTGTTACGCTGTTGCTGGTGCCGGTGACCTGGCCACCATTGAGAGCGTTGACATAGGCGTCGCCGACCGGCGCCGCGGCGATCCTGACGCGCGACAGATCGACTTCCAGTTCCTCGGCGATCAGCGCCGGCAATGCGGTGTACACGCCCTGACCCATTTCCGAGCGATCGACCAGGATGCTTATGGAATCATCCGTCCCGATCCGGAGCCACGCATTGAGTTGGCTGCTCGAAACCTGTGCGGCACGTGGACCACTCCGGAAAGCCGGCAGCGCCGTGGCAAGCACGAGGCCCCCGCCCATGTACGCGGCACGTTGCAGGAATACGCGACGTCCGCGATCGAGCCTGCTCACGGCGATATATTTCCGCGCAAGAGCTCGGCCGCCCGATGAATGGCTTTGCGGATACGCGAATAGGTACCGCAGCGACAGATGTTCCCGGCCAGAGCCGCATCGATGTCGGCATCGCTCGGCGAGGGATTGGATTGCAGCAGCGACGCCGCAGCCATGATTTGCCCGGACTGGCAGTAACCACATTGCGGCACATCGAGTTCGATCCAGGCGCGCTGCGCGGCATGACTCCTGTCCCTCGAGAGGCCCTCGATGGTCGTCACGGCCTTCCCCTCCAGCGACTTCAATGGCAGGACGCACGAGCGCACCGCAACGCCGTCGATGTGCACCGTGCAGGCGCCGCAGAGCGCCATGCCGCACCCGTACTTGGTCCCCGTCAGTTTCAAATGGTCGCGCAACACCCAGAGCAGTGGCGTGTCGCCATCGGCATCTACGCTCTGCGCTATGCCATTGACGGTAAGAGTGACCATGGCCAAAGGGCGCTTAAGGCTTTACGCCGCTTGGCGCTTGCACGTTCGAATACACGATACGAACCTCCAGGTGCCGTGCGCCCGGATTTCCCGGATCCATGTCCACCTGTTCGCGCACTGGCATGGAATTACTCTTGGCAATCCAGATCAGGGCGTTGCTTTCACCCGTGTCGGTCTTGCTGTGTTCGCTGAACACCGCCGTACCAACGCCGTCGACGTTCTCGTCGCGAAGGTAGCGACAGGTCACCTCCGAGCTGGCCTCGTTTTCCCGTTCCCGCTGCAGCGTCTCCTTGGGCGTCTCCTTCATGGTCTGCCATTGGCCGCCCACCAGAAAATACTGCACCGTGCCGGTGTTGATGACCTCCCTTTGCTCCCTCTTATTCTTATCGGCGCCCACCGTCTGGATCATATACTCATGATTGGGCGTCATCACCTGCCTGGCAATGGCGTCGAACACCGCTCTGCACGAAGTGTCGGCCGCCAGCGTCTGCACTGAAGCCGTGGCTGCGAGTGCGAGTGATGTGGCGGCGGCGAGTTTGCCAATCGGCATGATGTCTCCTGTGGATTGACGAAAGTTGGTACGTTGGGTACTACGTGCCCGTTGGCAGGGTAAGTCGCTGGCGTCGCTCGCTGCGAAAATGCATCACCGTCAAAAACAATGCGGTCCCCTGCAGCAGCGCGCAGAAGTAGAACGGCGCGCCGATGCGCCAATCGCCTTTAGGCAGATGCGACACCATCGTCAGTAGCGGCGCGCCGATGGCCGGAGCGATCACGGCCATCAGGCTGTTGAGGCCGCCGACTGCGCCAAGCGTCCTACCCTGATTCTGTGCGTCGGCCGCGCCTGAGATAATGCTCTGAATGGTCGATGACACGGTTGCGCCCAGCAGATTGACGAAAATGATCGCGTACATCATCCAGCTGCTTGTTGCGGCGCCCCATAACGCATAGGCACAGGTGGAGGAGAGCAATCCCAATACCGCCAGTCGCCGCACGCTGATGCGCTTCAAAATCCGGCCCAATAATAAGCCCTGCACCACGGCCGAGACGACGCCTATCGCCGCGAGTGACCAGCCATTCTCCCGAGGTCCCCAGCCAAACTTGAAGGTGGAATACAGCACCCAGCAGGTATAAAGCACAAATTGCGCGAGCCCGCAGAAGGCGACGACGACGGCCAGCGGGGCCACGGCCTTTAACTCTGCTAACCGACGCATGGCAGCGAGCGGAGTGGCGGACTTCCAGTCAAATGCGTGCCTCAGGCTCATCGGCAATGATTCCGGCAGCACGAAGTAGCCATAAAGCAGATTGAGCAGCGCCAGGCAGCCCGCTGCATAGAACGGCAGACGCAGATTGATCGAGCCCAGCAGTCCACCGATCACTGGACCGAGAATGAACCCGACGCCGAACATGGCTCCCATCATGCCGAAGCGCTTGGCCCGCTGTTCGGGCGGCGTGATGTCGGCCACATAGGCGCTGGCCACCGAGAGATTGGCCTGCATCGCGCCGGCCACCAGCCGTATGAGAATCAGCATGCCGACGGATGTCGCCATCGCCGTCGTAAAGAAGCTCAACATCAGTCCCGAAAATCCGAGCAGCAATACGGGTCGGCGGCCATAGCGGTCGGAAAGGCCACCCAGAATTGGCGATCCGAAGAAATTGGCGAAGCTGAAGGTAAAGGTGACCACGCCGTACCAGAGCGCCTGGTCCGCTTTCGTGCCCGTGAGGCTGCCGACCAGCGCCGGCAGCACCGGGATGATCAGGCCGATCGAAATCATGTCGATCAGCGCGGTGAACATGATAAATGGCATGGCCGCCGCGCGGCTCTGACGTGCAGCAAACAACTTGAAGCGGGCGTCCGTGGGTGACATATCGAAAGGGTAGCCTACCGATGCTCAATATTGCGGGCCGCGTTTACGTCCCGATCATGCGACTCACCACAGTCGCGACAGATCCATGCTCTTACAGTCAACCCATTGACCCCATAGTGCGCGTGCACGAGAGCGGCATGAGCTTATTATCGCTCGTCATAGGCATTCGTGCTCCACAGAGTTTCGCGACTCACTGGTGGGGCGCGAGATCCAAGTCGCTTCTGCGTCGAAGATTCGCGTTGCTAAGCGCCACATAATGATGCGAGGATTGCTTCAAACGGCGCCGAATTCATTGGAGGTTGGCCATGGGACTTTCACTCAACGACATCGCCCCGGACTTTGATGCCGAGACCACCGAGGGCAAGATCCGGTTTCACGATTGGATCGGCAATAGCTGGGTGGTGTTGTTCTCGCATCCCAAGGATTTCACGCCAGTCTGCACCACCGAACTCGGCTACATGGCCAAGATAAAGCCCGAGTTCGACAAGCGGGGTGTCAAGATCATCGGTCTGTCAGTCGATCCCCTGGAGCGTCATTCCGGCTGGGCGAGCGATATCAAGGAGACGCAGGGCTTCGCACCGAACTATCCGATGATTGCCGACGTCGATTACAACGTGTCGAAGCTCTACGGCATGCTTCCGGCACCCGTGTCGGGCGATCCGACCAAGCGAACTGCCGCCGACAATCAAACGGTGCGGAATGTTTTTGTCATCGGCCCCGACAAGAAGATAAAGCTCATCCTGGTCTACCCGATGACCACGGGCCGCAACTTCGATGAGGTACTGCGCGTCATCGACTCGCTGCAGCTCACCGCCAAGCACAAGGTGGCAACGCCGGTGAACTGGAAGAACGGCGAGGATGTCATCATCGCCGGCTCGGTGTCGGAAGAGGACGCCAAAAAGCAGTACCCGCAAGGCTGGAAGGCGCCGAAGCCCTACATCCGCATCGTGCCACAGCCGCGCGGGTAACCGCAGCTCGGCGACTGCCCGCCGTAAGAACGATCAGCGCTTGCCGTAGTCCGTGAAAACGTAATCTCTCGTCTTCACTAACGTGTGGCACGCAAACCCGCACTTGGCATCGCTCGCCTGCGGCGGGCTGTCGCTCGCCCCTCCAACCCTGAAGGTTTCGGACGAGGCGTCGTACTCGAATTCGGCATATCCCCATCCGCCGCTGTCCGCGAATCGTTTGCTGTCCTTCACCAGGAAGTCAACGTCATGCTGGGTATTCGGCACGGTGGGCGTACCGGGGTACGACTCGTTCTTTTTGGGGATCCAGTGGATTTTTGCCATCCGGGCACCGTCCGGGAAAGGCTTGCCGTTGCCGGGCGCCCCGGCCCGGTAGGCGTCAATCATCGTGCGATTGCCCAGGATCACGGAGATCAGGCCGCCGTTCTCACTGATGGCGACGACCGGCCAGTCCTCGTATCCCTTGAACTCGGAGAACGCGAGACCGCCCGGAACTTTCAGGGTGTACTTGTCCTGCGCGGACATGCTGAATGCGACCGCAACCGCCGAGACCGCAAGCAATCCGGCGACAGAGCGCGCAATCGTGCCACGCCGGCCCGGTGATGCCGAGTGCTCTGACATGATCATCTCCCTCTAAGATTGTTTGTGCATGCAGCCGTGATCAATTGCGCGATGGTATCGCAGGTCTGTCGCACCTGGGATTGGGAGTTCAATGTTGCATTACGGCACATGGCATGCTGATGTTTCAGGCGGCGAATCGCCGCCACATTTCATAGCGAGGGCGGAATGACAAAGAGACTCATCAGTTCGGGTTCCACCTTCGAGGAGAAGATCGGGTATTCCCGTGCTGTCGTGGCTGGCGACTGGGTCTTTGTTTCGGGGACGACAGGCTTCGACTATGCGGCGATGTCTATCTCTGAAGATCTGGTTGAGCAGACGGAACAGTGTTTCAGGAACATCGGGGCCGCCTTGCGTCAGGCCGATTCGAGCCTGAAAGATGTGGTGAGGGTGACGTATGTCCTGCCTGATGCGAGCGAATTTGAGCGATGCTGGCCGGTGCTCCGAAAGTACTTTGGTGAGGTACGTCCCGCGGCAATGATGATCTCTGCGGGACTGGCGGATGCGCGCATGAAGATAGAGATCGAAGTAACGGCATTGAAAGGCAAATGAGCGCAGCGGGTCAGCCGCCCGCGCCAAAACTCACAAGCGCCCGGCAGCGCGTGCGGATGCCGCCGCGTCGCGGCGGGTAAACTGGAACACGAGCGCCACCGCGGTAATCGACACGACCGCAACATAGGGCAGATACCGTGTGCCCGCATCGACCGGGCTGCGAAACATCTCGATCGTCACATACGCAATCGCAGCCATGGCCAGCCCCGCGGCGACGGAGGTCACCGGACCGCGAGTCCCTTCCCGTCGCAGGATGCGCAGGATGCCGACGCACACCAGGAAATAGGGCGCGAGCCAGTAGTACGTCGTGAGATTCGCCAGGTACACCGAAGTCACCAGGGGAGACTTGCTGAACATCAGCTGCAGCAGCACCGTCAGCGCGGTCGCCACCAGCGCGAGCGCTGCTACGCCGATCACGGGCGTATCGAGCCGGGAATGAACCCGGCTCAGTGCCCTCGGCAGCAGCCCGTCGGCAGCTGTGGTCGCGATGATCCGCCCGCCGATGTTGTAGACCGTCACCGTCGCGGCAAGCGTTGCGGGCACGAGCAGAATATCGACCACGATCGCCAGCCAATCCCAACCGATCGCGTGCGCAAAGATGGCGACCGGCGAGGCGCCGGCTGCCAGCTCATCGGCGTGATCGAGCAGCAATGGATACTGCAGGAAGCAGCTCGCGGTGATGGCCAGGCCGACAATCGAAACGATGCCAATCAGCACACGCGGGACGTTGTGCTTCGGGTCCTTCGTTTCGGTGGCCAGCGCGGCTATGCCATCGAACCCGACGTAGTACCCGGTGGCGGCAACGGCCCCCTGCAGGATCCCCTGAAGCGATACCGTCCGGAAGTCAAATTGCATGGCCAATGCGGGGCGAAGCTCGAGGTACGATGCCCCCATGGCCAGAATGACGAAAGGGACACACAGAAAGCCCACGATCATAACCACCCGCACCGAGACATCGATCCCGAGGCAGGCGCAGCCCGCTGCCGCGAGGCTGATGATGACGGCCGATGCGCATTGCAGCGGGATGCTCGAGGCGCTTTGCACACCGAGATCCAGCAACGCACTGCTCGTAAAGACCACGACACCCAGAATCAGCGTTGCCGTCAGGGCGACGTAGCCAAGCATCATGCACGCTGCCACCAGCAGTCGCGCGCGCGTCCCCAAAGCCTCATAGGCATACGACACCAATGAACCGGTCACGACATAGCGGCGTGCGTAGGCGCTGATGACGATGGATAGCAGCACCAATACGATGACCGAGAGCAGGTTGGACAGCCACGCGGCCTGTGCGGAAAACCCGATCAGCGCGCCGGCCGACATGGCCATGCTCGGTCCGATCAGCATATAGGCCAGTCCGAGAGCGCCCACCTTCCAGAGCGGGAGGTGGGGCGCGGCCGTGGCGGCGATCGGGCGGTCGCTCATCAAGCTCTATACGCGCTTGCCGCCGGCATATTGGGGCTGGGTGATGCAGCCGATGCTGCCGCCGATGAGCAGAATATCGCGGCAGCCTGGCACGCCCACGACCCGGTGATGGGGAAAGCAGGCCTGGATGGCCGCGAGACCCGGCGAATCGTTCGGATCTTCATAGGTGGGCACGAACACGGCCTTATTTCCAATGTAGTAGTTGATATACGTGGCTGCGATGCGCTCGCCCGCAACCCGCTGCGCGATCCCATCGACGGGATCGACCTCCGCCGCCTCCTCTGCCGTCCATTCGATCGGATTGGGTTGAGTGACCTTGTGAATGCTGAACGGGCGACCCTGCGCATCGGTCTCGCGGGAGAGGATCTCGAATGCTTCGTGCGAGACCTCGTATTGCGGGTCGGATGAGTCCTCGGTCCAGGTCAACAGCACAACCCCCGGCCGCGCGAACACCGCCAGATCGTCGATGTGGCCATCGGTCGTATCGAACGGGCAGCCTCTGGGCAGCCAGATCACCTTGTCGACGCTCAGGTAGTCCATCAGGGCCTGTTCGATCTGGGCGTCGGTATTGCCGACCTTGCGATTAGGGTTGAGCAGGCACTGCCGCGTCGTGATCAGCGTACCTTCGCCATCGCACTGCAGGGCGCCACCCTCACAGACGATCGGCGCCCGATAGCGATCCAGTTGCTCGATATCGAGCACTTTGCGCGGTATCTGATCGTCCCAATCGTAGGGGGAGTAGATGCCGCCCCAGGATTTGAAGATCCAGTCCACGCCGCGCACTTCGCCGCTGCCATCGTTGACCACGAAATTGGGACCGACATCGCGCATCCAGGCATCGTCGTTCGACATCTCAATCACGCGGATGTGCGGCGGCAGCATCACGCGGGCGTTTTTGAACTGACGCGCCGACACACACATCGTGAGCGGATCGCTGGTGGCGATGGCGCTTGCGACGCGCGCGAATGCTTTCTGGGCCGGCCGCGCACCGAACGGATATTCGTCGGTGCGTTCGGGCCAGATCATCCAGCAGCCGGTCTTGGGTTCAATGGCGCCGGGCATGCGAAAGCCATCGGCGCGCGGCGTGGTCATATGCAGGCGGGACATCAGGACACCAGCCCTTCATGACGCAGCTCATGCGTCACCTCGACAATCGCGTCGCGCAGGTTGTCGACCAGGAAATCGCATTGCTGTCGCGTCAATATCAACGGCGGCGACATGATGTCGAGGTGCCCGAGAGGCCGGACCAGCAATCCTTTTGCTTCGCAGCGCTGCGCAATGCGGCGCGACATGTTGGCCGCCTCCGGGACGTGCGCGCGCGTGGCTTTGTCCGCGACGTACTCCACGCACATCATGAATCGCCGTCCGCGCACATCGCCCACCAGCGGCAATGAGGCGAGTTCTTTCAGGCGCGTTTCAAAGTAGTCGCCCACCGTGCGGACGTGACCTAGCAGATTCTCCTCGGCCATGATCTGGATATTCTTGAGTGCGGCCGCGCAACACACCGGATGCCCCGAGTAGGTAAAGCCGTGCGTGAACCACGCCTGCGGATCCGCAGCCGATATCACCTCGTGGATCCGGTCCGAGTAGATCGTGGCACCCAGCGGCAGATAGCCCGAGGTCAGCCCCTTGGCCGCGACCAGGATATCGGGCTCGATGCCAAATTTATCGTAGGAGGCGAACCAGTGTCCGATGCGGCCAAAGCCCGTCACCACCTCATCGGCGATGAAGAGTATCCCGTGACTCGCGAGGATCTCCTGCATCCGTGGCAGGTATCCCGCCGGCGGCGGTACGACACCGCCCGCTCCCTGGATGGGCTCGGCAATGAAGGCGGCGATATTCGCGGCGCCAATCTCGCGAATGGCTGCCTTCAGCTCATCGACCAGGTGGTCGGTGAACTGCCCCTCGTTCATGCCCTCCGGCCGACGGTAGGCATATGGGGCGGCGAGGTGGTGCACCAGTCCGTCGATGTACTGGAAGTGCGGGGAGCGATCGCCGTCGCGATTGCCCATCGTCATGCCAAGATAGGTGGATCCGTGGTACGAGTTGTAGCGCGACAGGATCACGCGCCTCTGGGGTTCGCCGCGACGCGCATGATAGTAGTGCGCGAGCCGAATGGCCGTGTCGTTGGCGCACGAGCCGGACACCGAATACGCGACGTGATTGAGCGAGCCGGGTGCCAGCTCGGCCAATTTGGCCGAGAGTTCCGCCGCCGGCTCGTTGGTGCAGTCGGTGAAAGTGTTCGAGAAACTCAGCTTGAGCACCTGGTCGCTGATGGCCTGGGCCATCTCCCGTCGCCCATAGCCGATGTTTACGCACCATAGCCCGCCGATACCATCCAGATAGCGCTTGCCCGCCGCGTCGGTCACATAGGCCCCCTGTGCCTCGCGGATCACCAGCGATCCGTCACGCTTGAAGGTGTCAAAGTGCGTACACGGGTGCAGGAAGTGGTCGTAGTCCTTCTGCCAGGAACTCCCGCCGATACCCAGATCCATCGCTGCTGCCATGATGTGCCCCTAACCGACGCGTCCGGCGCGCGGCGGCGCCAGTATGCCGTCGAGTGTCATGAGTGATCCGTACAGATCCGGGCGACGATCCCGAAACAGCGCCCATTGCTCGCGCATGCGGCGGCAGGCCTCGAGGTCAAAGGTGTGCAGCAGCACCGTCTCGCTGAGGGCATCCGCCTCGGCGACTTTGGCGCCGAACGGGTCGGCGATAAACGAGGCCCCGAAGAAGGTGAGCTCGAGCTCCGAGGCTGTCGCTTTCTCCGTGCCAATGCGATTGCAGGCGATGACCGGGGTGCAGTTCGCCACCGCGTGGCCTTGCATGACGCGCTGCCAGGGCTGGGCCATCTCGAGTCCGTAGGCCGGGTCGGTGCCGATGGCGCTCGGATAGAAGATCAATTCCGCTCCCTGCAGCGCCATCGCGCGTGCCGCCTCCGGAAACCACTGGTCCCAGCAAATGCCGACGCCGATCGGCGCGTAGGCCGTGTGCCAGACCCGAAAGCCGGTATCGCCCGGCGAAAAGTACTGCTTCTCCTGGTAGCCGACATCGTTCGGGATGTGACTCTTTCGATACACGCCGAGCACCGATCCGTCGGCATCAATGATGGCAACGGAATTGAAGAACGCGCGGCCGGCGCGCTCGAACCAGCTCACGGGCAGCACGACTTTTAGGGACCTGGCCAGCGCCTGAAAGCGCCGGATAGTGGCGCTCTCCTCCAGGCTGCTCGCCAGCTCGAAGTGCCTGGCATGCTGCTCGATGCAGAAATACGGTGCCTCAAAGAGTTCCTGGATCAGGATGATTTGCGCGCCGCGAGCCGCGGCCTGCCGGACCAGCTGCTCGGCCCGTTCGACGTTGGCGGGCAAGTCCCAGGTGCACGCCATCTGCGCGCAGGCGACGGTGACCGGACGGGTCCGGACGGGTGTGTGGGTATTCATGAGGCGGGTGCGGGTTCCTGCTGGGTGATGCAGTGAATGTTGCCACCGCCGAAGGCGATCTCGAGCGAGGAGACGGGAACGACGTCCCGATCCGGGAACACTTCACGAAAGATTCCGAGCACGCGGTGGTCGTGATCGGGGAACCCAAAAGAGGGCAGCACGATGCCACCGTTCGCCATGTAATAATTGATGTGCGAGAGGCTGACGCGGGTACCAGTGCGCTCGTTGTACAAGGCCGGCGGCTGCGGAAGCTCGATCACCTCGAGCAATCGCCCTCGGGCGTCTCGAGCCGACTGCAGAATCTCCAGATTCTCCTGCAGCGGGGCATAGTTGGCATCGGACTCATCCTCTCCAGTCAGCGCCAGCACCACGCCAGGTCTGACGAATGCCGCCAGCTGATCGACGTGGCCGTCCGTGACGTCATCCTTGAGACCTCCCTTGAGCCAGATCACCGTGTCGACACTCAAATAATCGCGCAAGTGGCCTTCGATGGCCGACCGGTCCAGATGCGGATTGCGATTGGGATTGAGCAGGCACTCCTCAGTCACGATCACCGTCCCTTCGCCGTCGACATGAATCGACCCGCCTTCCAGTACCAGCGGCGCCGCAACGCGCTCGATGTGTTCCTGTTCGAGGATCTCGGCAGCGGCGAGGCGATCGTTGGCGAACGGGAAGCGCCCTCCCCAGCCATTGAAATCCCAGTCAATGCCCAGCAGCGAACCGCGTCCATCGAGCACGAAGGTCGGTCCGTTATCGCGGAACCAGCCATCGTCGATTGCCACCCGCCGGACCTCGACTTCCGGGCCACAAAGCGTTCGGGCCGCGACCAGATCGGCATCGTTGGCGAGCATGACGACCGGTTCGAATCGGGCGATTGCGCGAGCGACGTTCGCCCAGTTGACCCTGCAGGCCTCGAGGCGCCCGAGATATGCCGCAGCGTTCGTTGGCCACGCCATCCAGCAGCGTCGGTGGGGATGCCATTCAGCGGGCATCTGGAAACCGCGGGCTTTGGGTGTCTTTATCATGGCCTCAACACTGCCCGACGTCCTCATATGATGGAAGTGAATCTGCCGAATGACTATCATGAAGACCGCTCATGACTTTGAGGGCATCGACGTTGTCAGATCCGCTGCGATCCTTCGATATCAACCTGCTGGTCGCTTTTGACGCCTTGATGCTCACGCGCAGTGTTACCCGCGCAGCGGAGCAGCTGCATGTCAGTCAGTCGGCGGTCAGCCACATGCTGAACCGTCTGCGGCAGGCGCTCTCCGATCCGCTGCTGGTCAAGCGCGGCAACCGGATGCTGGCGACCGCCCGGGCGGAAGAATTGCACGCCGGCCTGCGCGACGGCCTCGCGCAGGTGCGCAAATCGCTGCAGCGCTCGGAGCCATTTCATCCGCGCACCAGCAGTCGGGAATTCGTCATTTACGCACCCGAGTACTTCGAAGCTCTACTGCTGCCGAGGCTGCTCGATCGCATGCGTCCGGTGGCGCCGAATATTCGATTCAAGATCGAGATGTCATTGGATGAGCTGCCCGTCGATGAGATGGCGCGCGGCACAATCGATGCCATCATCACCGTTCGGCTGGAGCAGCCCGAGCCTCGGGGTCTGGACCTTGCGGTGCTGTGCGTCGACCGCTACGTCGGCCTGATCCGGCGCGGGCACCCCTTTTCCGGCAAGGCGGTTACGCTCAAGCAGTATGTGAGCTTCAGCCATGTGATTCCCTATGCCGTCGTATCGCATCGATCGAGAGTGGATGACTGGCTGCTGCGACAGCAGGTGGTACCCAGCATCGTGCATCGCTGCATGAGTTATATATCGGCTGTCGGCGTGCTCCAATCCACCAACCACATGATGGTCCTGCCGCTGCAGGTCGCCGAGTTCATCGCCAGGGGCTTCGATCTGCGGGTGATATCGCTACCGGGTGATTTCACGCCGTTTGAGCTGTGCTACCTCACTCATCCGAACGCCCAGTTCGATCCAGCCAAGCAATGGCTCAAGAGCGCGATCTTCGAGGTTGCGCGGGACCTGCGTCCGGGCGCTGTCGTGGCCCGGCAGGAGTCGTGTGCCGGAAAGATTGATAAAAATTAAGTTCGCGCCGTGGGTACCGTGGGCCATGATGCGGCACATAGCGGCGGGCGCCTGAGAGCGCAACCGCGGGATTTTGGTCTAGGGAGGCCCTTTTATTCGCGAGGCGGAAGAATCCGAGCTGCCTGCGCAGGTGCGCTTTGCGCCCGACGATCCGCCGGCGCCGCAGGTCGGGCGCAGGCTGAGGTTGCGCGTCGGCGTCAGCCACGCGATGCGCTTCGTGCGTCATCGACTGCGGCACCTGTCGGGTATTGCATTGACGCTAATCATGCAGCCGCGCAGCGACGGCACGCTATTGCAACCTCGCGACGTCCAGTCGGTGCTGATCTGCCGCATCAACGGGCGCGTGGGCAACACGCTGTTCCTGACGCCGCTCATCCGGCGTATCCACGAATTGCTGCCCCACGCCGCGATCGATCTTGCGTTGGCCTATCCGCAGGCCGAAGAACTGCTGGCGGAATTTCCCGGCTTGCGCAGCGTCATCCTGTTCCCGCACGGCAGCTCGCGGAAGCTCTGGCGCTACCTGCTGGCTCTTCGCCGTCTGCGCGCCTGCCAATACGACCTCGCCATCGATCCGGTCCGCGAATCCATGAGTGGACGCATTGCGGTCTCGATCTGCCGGGCGCAGCACCGGCTTGGATACGCTTCGAAATCCCAGTGGGCACCGCTGACGCATGCCGTGATCCCCTTGCCCGGCCTGCAGCATCACGCGATCGAGCCCGTGTTCCTGCTGAGTCGCGTATTCGGAGTGCACTGCGAGTCTCGGAACATCCGCATCAGCCTGCCCGTGCGGGACGACGAGCTGCTCACTGGGCGCAGGATCGTCACGGAAGCGATCGCGCGCGTGCATCCCCAAGCGACAGCTGCACAGGCTTTTGGTTTCTTTTCCCACGCTGCCGGTCTCAAGTCCCAGGGTCGCAACTGGTGGCTCGCATTCTGGGAGGCGTTTCTGGCGCTCGAACCCGAAGCGGTGCCGGTAGAATGCCTCCCTTCGTATCACCAAGCCCCGGTGGATGCGCGATTTCCGAGCTTTCACGTGCCCTCGGCGCGCCTGGCATCGGCGGCCATCGCCGCGACGCGGATGTTCGTTTCGAGCGATACCGGTCCCTTGCATCTCGCAAGCGCCACCAATGTGCCGACCGTGGGGCTATTTCGTGCCTCCGCGCCCGAGCTGTACGGTCCGCTCAAGCCCACCGACCTTGCGATCGACACGACTCTCTACTCCCCGGCCGCCGTGGCACGGCGTTGTCAGCAGCTCTGGCGCATGCGCACCGCCAGCCTACCGGTGTGCGAATCGTAGACCCGTTTACCTGATCTAAGCGCAGGTACTGTCCTTACAGGTACCCACCCATTCGCTTTGCTATTCTTTAGAATTCAACCGATTACGGGAACTAACCCGGCTGCGCGCAGACTAATGGCCAGATGCTTAGTCGGCGTCGAATCCCTCATCTGCCGATCGCAAATATCATGAACAAGGATTCGCGCTAAATGAATCAAAAAGCTGCCCCACCTGCGGGCGGATCCGAAACGCGTGCGTCACGCGAGATCGTTACCGAAACTTCGACCTGGATAAACCCGCTGCGGGAGGAAATGGGGCGCGTCATCGTCGGTCAGAAGCATCTTCTGGACCGACTGCTGATCGCGCTGCTCACCAATGGTCACGTGCTGCTGGAGGGCGTCCCCGGCCTGGCGAAGACCTTGGCCTTGAAGACTTTGGCGAGTTGCATTTCGGTGCGCTTCAAGCGTCTGCAGTTTACGCCCGACATGCTGCCCGCCGACATCGTCGGAACCATGATTTATAACCCACAGGACGGTGCGTTCCGTACCAAACATGGGCCGATATTCAGCAATCTCATCCTGGCGGACGAGATCAATCGTGCGCCGGCCAAGGTCCAAAGTGCGCTCCTTGAGGCCATGCAGGAGCGCCAGGTCACCATCGGCGATGAAACCTATCCATTGCCGGCGCCGTTCCTGGTGCTCGCGACGCAGAATCCTCTGGAACAGGAGGGCACCTATCCCCTTCCGGAGGCGCAGATCGATCGGTTCATGATGAAGGTAATCGTCGACTATCCGACGCGTGCCGAGGAGCGGGCGATTCTCGATACCATGGCGACCACCGAACCAATGATCGTTCCGCGCACGGTAGTTAGCGCATCACAAATCCTTGATGCCCGGTACGTGGTAAGCACTCTGTTCGTCGATGACAAGGTTCGCGATTACATCGTCGATATCGTGCTCGCGACGCGGCCGCCGATCGCCGCGGGGCTCGAGTTGAACGGTTATGTTCAATACGGCGCTTCGCCCCGGGCGACCATCGCGCTCACCCTGGCCGCGCGCGCCATGGCGTTTCTCAATGGGCGGTACTTCGTCACGCCCCAGGACGTCAAGACCGTTGCGATGGACGTACTGCGGCATCGCGTGTCGGTGACTTACGAGGCCGAGGCCGAGAACGTCACTTCCAAGGATGTGGTCGAGAGAATCCTGAACACGCTGCCGGTACCCTGAGCGGGGGCGTATCCGGATGGTGGATCTCAAGCAATCGACCGAGGCGAAGCGCAGCAGCATGCGTCAGCTGGAGATCCGCACTCGCCGCATGGTCGACGACAGCATGGCGGGCGCCTACCACTCGGTGTTCAAGGGCCGGGGAATGGACTTCGACGAGGTCCGCGAATATACCCCTGGAGACGAGGTCCGGACCATCGATTGGAATGTTACGGCTCGTGCTGGTCGTGCGTTTGTCAAAAAGTTCACGGAGGAGCGTGAGCTCACTCTATTTCTCGTGGTTGACATCAGTGCTTCGGGAAATTTCGGATCCGGCGCGATGGCAAAGCGCGATCTGGCCGCGGAGGTCGCCAGCGTGCTGGCTTTCTCCGCGATTCGCAATAGCGATAAAGTTGGTTTGATTCTGTACACGGACCACATCGAACGATATTTGCCCCCTAAGAAAGGTCGTCGACATGTGCTGCGCGTGGTGCGGGACATTCTCTTCCATCAGCCGCAGAGCGTCGGTACCGACACCGCAAAGACGCTCGACGTCGTGAATCACGTGCTCCACCGGCGTGCCGTGGTGTTCCTGATTTCGGACTTCGAGTCGAGTGGCGATCCCGGAGTCGCCCGCGCGGCTCTACGCCGCGCGGTCCGCCAAACGAATCGTCGCCATGACCTGATCGCGGTCCATGTCGAAGATCCGCGCGAGAAAGAGCTTCCCAACGTGGGAATCGTCGCCCTGGAAGACGCGGAAACCGGCGAGATCATTGAACTCGACACGGCGCGCACCGCAGTTCGTAAGCGTTTCAACGAGTTTTCTTTGGAGCGTTCGCGGCGCCTGCAGAACGATCTACGTGCCGAAGGAGTCGACACCGTGCAGTTGCGCACGGATCTACCCTACATTCCCGCGCTGCAGAGATTTTTCAAATCCCGCAGCCGCCCACGGGTATGAATGCGCGTGCCTGCGCCCGTCGCACGGCTAAATGCTGCGCGTGGCTCGCATTACTTCCAGGAGCCGTCCTGGCCGAAGCCGCGGAGGACATCCGCGACATCAGAGGGCCCAAGGCAATGCCGGGGTCCTGGCTGGTACCTGCGGCCCTTGCGGCCGCGATCCTCGTGGCGCTTTGCGCCTATCTGGCCTGGCGTCGGAGGCATCGCGCGCTTCGGCGCCGGACGCCGACCTTATCGGAACTGACCCTGCAGCGCCTGGATAGCACCAGAGCTCTGATGCGTCCTGACACGGCTCGCGCATTCGGGATCGCCGCATCCGAGCTGATACGAGACTACATCGAGAAGCGGTTCGACGTCGTTGCCACGCAACGGACGACCGAGGAATTCCTGCAAGCCCTGCTGCAGAGCTCGAATGAAGCGCTGTTGCGTCACCGCTCGCTGCTTGCGGAGTTTCTACAGCAATGCGACTTCGTTAAATTTGCGGGCGACTCGCTGGCGGTCACGGATATGGAATCGCTTTTCCAAAGCGCTCGCCGCTTCGTGCTGGAGACCGGCGAGGCGCCCGCCGCATGATTCGGTTTCTTCAGCCCGACTGGTTTTGGGCACTGCTCCTGCTGCCACTCGTCATACTGTGGCGAGGACGGCGAGGGCCCGTAGCTGCCGTCGAATATTCCGATGTCAGCCTCGCGCGAGACATCGCGCGCCGCACTCGGAGCAGGATCGGCGGGATCGTCTGGCTGCTGCCGATCATCGCGGCGGCGCTGATGATCGTCGGATTGGCACGGCCGCAGCGCACCCAAAGTCGCACCGAGGTCACGGCGAACGGAATTGACATCGTTCTCGGACTGGATATTTCGGGTTCGATGCAGGCACTCGATTTCAAGGTCGATAACACCCGCGTCAACCGCATCGCGGTAGTCAAATCGGTCGTGTCTAAATTCATCGACGAGCGTCCCAACGACCGGATCGGGCTGGTCGCGTTTGCAGGGGCCCCGTATCTGGTGAGCCCGCTCACTTTGGACCACGACTGGCTGCAGCAGAATCTGGAGCGTATCAACGTAGGTATGGGCGACGATGGAACTGCAATCGGCTCGGCCATCGCCGCAGCTGTAAATCATCTGCGCACGACCACGACAAAATCAAAGGTGGTCATACTCTTGACGGACGGCGTCAACAACACCGGGAAAATACCGCCGCTCGCCGCCGCGGAAGCAGCCCGAGCGCTGGGGGTCAAGGTATACACCATCGGCGTCGGCGTGCGCGGAAAGGCACCGATTCCCGTCAGGGATGAGGCAGGCAGAACTCACGTGGTCATGGCCTATGTGGACGTCGATGAGGCGACCCTGCAGGCCGTAGCCACTGACACCGGCGGCCAGTTCTATCGGGCGACCGACACGGATTCGCTGCAAAAGATCTACGAGCAGATCAATCGGTACGAAACATCGGCGCAGAGCGTGGAGAAATTCGAGCAGGTGGAAGAGCTTTACAGGTGGACATTGTTCCCGTCGCTGGCGTTGCTGGGGCTTTGGGTGCTCTTGCAACATACGAGGTATCGCAGGTTACCGTGAGGTTCAGCAATCCCAATTGGCTGCTCCTAGCTCTGCTGACGTGCCTTGCGCTCATAGGCATATGGCGCCGTTACGACCTGCGGCAGCATGCGGCGCTGGCGAAATTCGTGGCACCGCATCTGCGACAGAGGCTTACCGGGTCGGTGTCCCGGTTCCGCCGTTGGCTTCAGCGGGGCCTCTTCTCGGGCTCTGTAGTCTGTCTTTGCGCGGCACTCGCCGGTCCGCTGCTCGGATATCACTGGGAGAAAATCAGCCGCCGCGGCAATGAGGTCGTGTTCGCGATCGACACGTCGCGAAGCATGTTGACGCCCGACGTAAAACCCAACCGATTGACGCGGGCCAAGCTGGCAATCGATGACATGGCAAGACAACTGGACGGCGATGGAATCGGCATCGTGGCGTTCGCAGGCAGCGCTTTTCTCGCCTGCCCCCTCACGATCGACTATGGGGCATTCCACCAGTCCCTGGATGCGATCGATGTTCACACCATTCCGCTTGGCGGCACCAACATCCCGAGCGCCATTCTGGCCGCGCGAGCGGCACTTAGCCGCCGTCCTGGAAGCGACAGGATCCTCATATTGGTAACGGATGGGGAGAATCTCGAAGGGGACGCTCTGGCTGCGGCCAGGGACGCCGCGCAGCGGGATGGCCTGAAGATCTACACGGTCGGTGTCGGTACGGTGGAAGGCGATCTGATCCCCTTGCCATCGGATCAGGGGGGCGGCTTTGTCCAGGATGAGAAAGGAGCGTTGGTAAAGTCTCATCTCGACGAAGCCGGCCTTACAGCCATCGCTACCGCCACGGGGGGTGCCTACGTGCATCTTGGTGACCAGGGCGGGGATTTTGAAGTGTTTCTGAAAACGGTATTCGGCTCGGTTACGAAGCATGATTTGATCTACAGGCAGCAGAAAATTTACAACCAGCGTTATCAATGGCCACTGACGGGCTCGTTGATAATGTTATTGGCAAGCCTGGTGGTGGGCACGCGTCGCATGAGCCCCCGGCGAGCGCCAGAGGTATCGAGAGCGGTCGCCATGGCCGCTGTGCCAATTGTGATGGCGGTGCTGATTTTTCCAACGCGTTCCGACAGTGCTGATCAGCCAAATGATCTGAACTCAATCCGCAATTCCCGGGTGCCCGTCCTGGAGTACAACGCCGGTACCAACGCCTATCGAGCCGGGCAGTTTTCGCAGGCAACGCAGTCTTTTCAACAATCGATCAAGACTGCGCCTGGGAGCGACGCAAAGCGTCTCGCAGATCAGGAGGACGCTTACTACAACCTCGGCAATGCGCTCTATCGTGCGGGCCAGCCGTTAGAGAAATCCGCTCCGCAGGAGGCCATTCAAAAATGGACCGAGGCGGTCAAGGCATATGACACGGCGTTGCAGCTGCGCGCCAATGACGCCGATAGCAAATACAATCGCGACTTCGTCAATCGTAAGATTGACGCGCTCAGAAAGCCGCCTGACCAGGGCGGCGGCGGCGGCGGCGGCGGCGGCGGCAAAGGGCAAGGCCAGGGACGACCACCGCCACCGCAGGGGCAGCCACCGCCATCACAGGGGCAGCCACCACCACCGCAGGGGCAACCCCCGCCATCACAGGGGCAGCCACCGCCATCACAGGGGCAGCCACCGCCGCAGGGGAATGGTTCACCGCCGCCTGAACAGCAGCGCCAGCCTGGACAAATGAGTGCTGAGGAAGCGCGTGAGCTTTTGGATTCCGAGAAATCGGACGAGCATCGCTCGCTCGGCGTTCCGTTAATCCCACGCAATCCGGACCAGGCGCCGGATAAAGCGTTCAAGAATTGGTGAAGCGAACGCCGTCTATGCGCTGGAGCAAAATCTTTATCGCAAGCCTGTGTCTGCTGGCGCCGGTCGAATACGCGATGGCGCAAACCCTTGACGAATTGGCTTTTGAAACCATAGAGCCCTCTCGCATCAAGCTCGGCGAATCGGCGATCCTCCGGGTGACAAGCTTCGGTCGCATCAAAGACGTCGCGTTACCGACTATACCGGGACTGATATTCGAGACGATGGGGCGATCGCAGGGCTTCGACTTCATCAACGGCTCAACGCTCCCCGCGACGTTCTTTCTGATCCGCATTACGCCGCAGTTCGCGGGCATGTTCAGCATTCCCGGACTCGCGCCGAACTCGCGCTCTATCGGACTTGAGGTGGTGAAGGGCGATGAGCCCAATCCTTACACCTGGCGCAGCCAGCAGCCAGCTCCGGCGCCAGTGGTGACCGCGTCGCTGCCGAAAGGAGTGCAGCTGCAAGCCGGGGGTGCGGCCTTCGTCCATCTGGCGATTCCAGCACGCCCTGTATACGTGGGCGAAAGCGTGCCGGTCCAAATCGAGGTGGGCTTACGCGCAGGGATAGTCACCTCGGTGAATGGGCTGCCCACGCTCAAGGGCAGCGATTTCACGTTCAACAATCTATCGAAGCAGCCCGAACGGCGCGAAGAGACAATCGAAGGCGGCGCATTTGTGCTGTTAACCTGGCATAGCGCTCTGGCGGCGGTGAAGCCAGGCGAATTTGCGTTGTCGGCGCAAGCGCCGCTCACCGTGAAAATGAGCACGCTCTCCGCGGCGGACAGGGCAGTCGCGTCCAGGCTGGCTTTTCCACTCCTGCAAAGTATGTACAGCGGTATCGCTCCAAGAGAAATGACGATCGAGAGCTCCCCATTTCAGCTGAAGGTCCTCCCGTTACCCACGGAAGGGCAACCTGATAACTTCAGCGGAGCCGTCGGTGAATTCCGGGTGTCGAGCGACGTCTCACCCGCCAACGTGGCGGCAGGAGAGCCTCTCACTCTGCGCCTGCATATAAGCGGCGCTGGCAACTTTGATCGCGTCGATTCAACGATGTTCGATCACCTCGATCATTGGAAAACCTACCCAGCGAAGTCCACCTTCACCCCGAGCGACGCCGTGGGAAACGAAGGGGAGAAAGTGTTCGAACAACCACTGATCGCGGCGCAACCGGGCGAGCGGTCAATTCCCGGGCTCGAGTTCAGTTATTTCAATCCCAACACGCGCCAGTACGAGCGTGCACAGACGCCCGCAATCAAAGTGATAGTCGCCGCCTCGCTGGCAAGTGGCGTAAGCCTGGACGGCGCTGTCGTGACGGGGGCAACCCGGGGTCTGCGCCCGGATCACCGGATCCCGCAGAACCAGGTGAGTGAGCTCAGGCCGCTGTATTTCCGCGTGCCCTTCCTGATCATTCCGACGACCCTGGCGCTGCTGCTGGCGGGCAGTTGGTTCGCCGTGCGCCCCAGGGCCGCGCGCGCAACCTCGAAAGCGGGCGAGCGTGTGCTCGCGAAGTTGGATGCGGCAGCGCGAACCGGTGATTCTTCTTCATTCTTCGAAGTGGCGAGAGAAGCACTCCTGCACAACTTTGCCATCCGGTGGCAGATGCCCGTCGATCAAATCACCGTCGCAGAGCTGAAGGCGCGCCTGGGCACATCCGGCGAGGCCGTCGAACGGCTGTTTGCGATCGCTGACGAGGCAAAGTATTCGGATTACCATTCAGGCCGCACGGATTTTCAGCATTGGCTCAGCCTGATTCGCGGACAACTTGCCGGCGACAGAGAATAATGCGAATGTCAAAGGCACCGATGCTGATCGCGGCTCTCGCGCTGTGGGCTGGGCAGGCAATCGCGCAGCCCTCGCAGCCGCCGTATTCGGCGGATGGGCTTTACAACCTGGCTAATACGTATGCCCGGGCGGGCAAGCCGGGATTGGCTGTGCTGAACTATGAGCGCGCCGCGGTGCTGGCGCCAGATGATCCGGATATCAAAGCCAATCTTGCGTACGTTCGCGCCTCAGCACATGTGCTCGTCAAGCCGCGAAACCGGTTCGTACGCCTCGGCGAAGCCACTAACCCGACTACAGCGGCGTGGCTCGGGCTGTTAGGTGTTGCTCTTGTCGGTATAGGACTGGTGGTGAGAAGGATTGCACCTCGACTTCTGTGGATACCGGGCGGCGGTTTCCTGCTCGGCGTTGTGCTGATTGCTCTGACCGCATCCAATGCCATGCTGCTATGGCCACGAATGCACGAGGCGATCGTTCTCATCGACCAGACGCCTGCGCGCGTATCCCCGGTACCGATGGCCGACACGGCATTTTTACTGCGCGAAGCGGAGAGCGTCACGATGACGGCGGAGCATGAGGATTTCATGCTCATTCGAAATGGCAGCGGCCTCTCGGGCTGGGTTTCTCGTGCGAATCTCGGCGCCGTCGTGCCGCCAGTTGGTGGCGAACGATGACTTGAACCACCGCCGCGCGGAGACTAGAAGGGGTTGCGGGTTGATCAGTCCCGCAGAAATGATTATGTCTCAGCAGCGCGGTGCGCAGCTACCGTCATCTCTGTCAGTTGACATTTTTCCGCCGGTTGACTACGTTCGTCTCGCGCCGTGAGCTGAAAAACGAAACCACCGGCAACCCACTGCGCGGTCTCTTGGCGTCCTAGCAAGAATCCGAACAACGCAGGGAGTTCACATGAAGCTCATTCCATGTCGCATCGTCGCGTCGCTCGTGGCCATGGCCTTCGCGACCATCGTCGGCGCTCAAAGCACCAGTCTGCAAGGCAGCACCAATCGACTGCCAATCACGATTCGCCTCCCAAGAGGAGGCGGCGAATTCGTCAAACCTCTCAAACTCACCGCAGCGGCCCCGGCGCTGAGCCCCTCGAACCACGGGGGCATAAACATTTCAACTCAGAACTTTCCGCCGGGGTCGGTTCAGTTAGGCAATACCCTGCCGTTCTGGACTTTCAACGTCAAGGGCTCCAGGGACAACGACAATCACCTCGGCGTGATGGTGGGCACCGACCCGTTCAGAAATCCCGGCACTTCCCGGATCCCGACCTACATCGTTCCGCTGGTCTTCACCACGCACAGCGTCGCCGCGGCTTATAATCCGACAACCGGGTACTACACGACGGCTCCTGGTGAGACCACCATCGATCCAACGAAAACCGATCAAACCTGCCTGTCAAAGCCGAACAACGTGCCGGTTCGGCTGATCCAGCAATCTCCGATCGTCAATCCAGCGCCGTTTGTGTTCGGTGGCACAAATGTAGGCGATACGCAGTATGTGGATGCGTTCCAGCGTGCCAATTTCTGGAGCGTGCTGGGCGAGCGCGGAAACGAATATCACGTGCTGCTCAGTCCCGTGATCACGCTGCCCCCAGTCTATATTGACGTACCGGCGACTGCGGGTCTGGCGCTTACGGATCCCACGCTGTTCGAAGCGGCCTACGGATTCACTTATTGCGCACCGATGCTGCTGATTGACCTCAACTGGTTCGATTCCTACCTGAATGGAACTGTAACTCCGAAATTGCAGCAGGAAGGAGTCATTGCAGCCAACGACTTCCCGATCTTTCTCAGCTACAACTCCGCGTTCTCAATCGGCGATGTGACCTTCATCGGCGATTGCTGTGCCATCGGCTACCACGGCTCGACCGGCACACCGATCATCGACCAGACCTATGGCGTGGTCGATTTCGACACCACCGGCTGGTTTTCGGGACCGCCGGCGCCAATCGGCCTGGGCACGTCGACCATGTCACATGAAGTGGCGGAGTGGATGAACGATCCGTTTGGTAGCAACGAGACCGCACCCTGGGGAGGTACCGGCCAGGTGGCGGGCTGCCAGGCAAATCTGGAGGTCGGCGACCCCCTCTCGGGCACCGACATGCCAACGGTCACGATGCCGAATGGCTATACCTACAGCCTGCAGGAACTGGCGTTCTTCTCGTGGTTCTTCGGAGCGCCATCGATCGGCGTCAATGGCTGGTTTTCGAACAACAATACCTTCACCACCGATGCCGGTCCGAACTGCCCGACGAGCTGACAGCGACACTTAAAATAGCCGCCGGTCTCTGCATGCCCTCCGTGGCGTGCAGGGACCGGCGAGATTCTGTTCTAATTCGGTACCACCTCATGAGGCCACAGGCCATGACTGCCGAATCGATCCAGCTCGCGCGCCGAGCCTTATTCGGATTCATTCTCACGTTCATCGCGGCGCGTACCGTGGTGCTCCTGATCATGTCACACCGAATGCCGAACTTATATTTCTTCCTGCGCGGCACGCACGTCCATCACCTGAACTACGGGATCTTTCTGCTCGCCGCCGTGGGCGGCTATCTCCTGATACGCATGCCCGGCGGATATGCGTTGCGGCTGGCAGCACTGGCTTATGGCATCGCCATGGCTTTGACTTTCGATGAATTTGGCATGTGGCTGCATTTAGGAGGCAGCTACTGGCAGCGGGCAAGCGTCGATGCCATCATCGTTGTCGCCGCAGTGCTCGCGCTTATTGCATTCGCAACGACGATACGCAGTTTCGAATCACGTCATGTGGTGGCATCGATCGCGATTCTTATCGCACTTATGCTCTTCGGCGTAGTGCTGTACGACACGGCTGAGAAGGTTGGCAAATTGGAAGGCCCTCGTTTGGAGGCGCTCGAAGCGTCATCATCGCCATGACTCGAAGCCCCCGCGGAGTCCTTGCAGTCAGCTCGACACCACATTGAGCGGGTGTGCTTGAGCCTGGAGCGACGTGCAGCTCGAATGCATACTGGGGAGAGTTGGATACAGCGGAGTCTCCGAGTGGGATGGTGATATCCGGGGTCAATCCCGGCAACATCACCGGCCCTTTCTGTTTGGTCTGAAGTTGGATTAGCTACGCTGCCTCGGTGATGCCAGCACGATCAGGTAATAGGTCGTTGCGGCATGCTGGGCGCGGTCGGGCTGTCCTTCAAGCCGATTGAGGCACGACTCGCGTATCTTGGGCGCTGATATGCCGTCACGATCGCGATCCGCGAAACCATCCCGCGCCTCATCACCAATGCTTGGCAAGTCCACAGTCAGCGTGCCCGAGGACCTGAGCTTCTTGGAGGGCTTGGCGCTGCGTACCGGTGCTGCCGCCGACATCCTGGAGCTTGCGGCCCGCTGGAAGTAGATACGAACGCAGGCGCTGAACGATATAGTTGGCCGCGTCAACGAAGGTGATGAAACATGATCACGGTCTTCGGCGAGGGTCGGGGGTTCAGGGTCGTCTGGCTGTTGGAGGAGATGGGGCTCCCGTATCGGCTGAGACCGGTGGACCTGATTGCCGGCGTCGAGGATGACACGGAGTTTCTAGCCATCAACCCTGCCGGGTTCATCCCGGCGATCCAGGACGGCGACGTCACCATGGTCGAATCGATTGCAATCATGGAGTACCTGATAGCCCGCTACGGGCCGACGCCCGTAGCGCCGGCCCCGCACGATCCCGCCTTCCCCGCCTACCAGCAGTTCCTTCACCTCGGTGAAGCCGGCCTCGCAGCTTCCATTTACTTCGTCGTCGTCAGCCGCAATATGGCGCCCGAGTCAGAGCGGCACAGCTGGGGCGCCCGCAAGGCGCTGGAAGTGTTCGATAGCCGGCTGGGGTTGGTGACGCGGCAGCTTGCGCGCTCACCCTATCTTGCTGGCGCGAAGTTCACGGCGGCCGACATTTCGGTGACCTACGCTCTACTATTGGCCCGAAGAGCCGGAGGCGTCACCCTCGGCGATGCAGAGCAGGCCTATGTGGCTCGAACCATCGGACGCGAATCTTACAAGCGAGCCATGGAGACATGTCAGTCCACCAAGGCATGGGCCAAGAGATGCGGTGAATCACCGCGGTACTGCCAAACCTGGTCTATCGGTCCTTCTACTGGGCGCTCGCACGCTCATTGGTCCACTTGACGAATGCGGCCATATCATCGCTGCTGACACCCTTGGGATCGCGCTGACGCTCATCGATCCACTGATGCATGTAGGTCATCAATTGGTCCGCGAGCGGCCGTGCAGTCTTGAATAGCATCATATAGTCAGACTTCGCCTCCGCGATTTTATTGAGCCCCAAATAGGCTTCGGCGCGATTCTCATACGCCTCGCCGTAGTCCGGTTTGAGCTCCAGCACATTTGCATAAGCCGTCACAGCCTCATCGTAAAAGCCCAAATGTAGCTCGCAAAAACCGATGTCGTTCCAAGCGTCGACCATGCCTGGATCCTTATCGACCGCCTCTTCAAATCTGTCGAGAGCTTTGCCATAGAGGTTGCCGGCTTTGGCGAGCGCCTTGGTCTTTTTTTTGTCATCGGCAGCATTGGCAGCGTCACTGTCTGCGTCCTTGGCCTTACTGATGTAGCCTACGCCGGCCTTATAGGCGGCGACGGCCAAATCCGATGCTGAACTCGGCTCAGGCGCAGTCGTCGACAACTCGTCGCCCAACCGAGCGCCGTGCGTGGGACCGTTCATTTGGCCAGGGCCACCCATGCCAGGACCACCCATTTGGGCAAGACAGTCGGCTGAACCCATCACAAGCAGCAGCGACGCGGACACCAAGCATTGACGCTGGAATCGCATGATCAAGTTCTGGGTCATTGGAAGCTCGGAATACCGATTTTGAATGGTGGCCAGGGGTGGAATTGAACCACCGACACGCGGATTTTCAGTCCTCGCTCCAAAACCCGCTAAGTTGTTCAACGATAACAAGAAACGCGCCGGTCGGTGTCCAATATTTCTGTGAGATACCGCGACTTAAGGTCGTGATCGTTCGAGATAGCGGCACTTAATATTGGACACTGTCCCGCGAGATCCGCCGCGTTAATAGCGCACACCGCTAGTCGATTTGATTGCTCGGAGCCCAACGAGGCGTAATCGCGTCTACCCCCCACTTTTGGTTGACTTTCGATGCCTCGAGGGTTAAGCCTGCGAGCTGAAGAGGGATCGGGTCGCGCGCTCTGAATCACCCATGGACGTAAAAAAACCATCAGTGGGCGCTCTACTGCTCGGGTCGATTCCGTTCGCGGCGATGTGCTTTTCAGTCTCACTTTGGGACCGGATCGATCCAATACTGTTTGGCATGCCGTTCAATCTGTTCTGGCTCATTTGCTGGATCGCGCTCACAAGTTCATGCCTGTGGGCGGCATATCAGTTGGAAACCGCGCGCGACAAACGCACCGGCCGCACCCAATGAGTAGCGCAACGGTCTCCGTGGTGACGATCCTCATCATTGTCGCCATCGGTGCGGCCATCGGCTTTCTGGCCGGCGTGCATCGCAAGATGAACCTCGAGCAGTGGACGGTGGGCGGTCGCGGCTTTGGCGTGGTGCTGGTCTTCCTGCTGATGGCTGGTGAGGTATACACCACGTTCGCATTTCTTGGCGCTAGCGGCTGGGCCTATTCGCGCGGCGGCCCTGCATTATACGTCCTGGCCTACCTAACACTGGCCTACGTGGTGTCGTTCTTCTTCCTGCCGCAGCTCTGGGAAGTGGGCCGCAAGCATGGAATGCAGACGCTATCCGACTTCTTCAGCGTGCGCTACGGCAACAAGTATCTGGCTGGGTTTGTCTGCGTCGTGGGCATCGTCTGCTTTATCCCGTACCTGCAGCTGCAGCTCACCGGCGTCGGCATTATCGTATCGGTCGCGAGCTTCGATGGCATTGGCCGCACGCCTGCAATGGCGATTGCCGTGGTGCTATTGGTGGCATTCGTTTTTGCAAGCGGGGTTCGGGCCGTGGCCTGGGTCAGCGTCGTGAAGGATGCGTTAATGGTGTTCGCGGCGCTCGCCATCGGCATCGGCATTCCGCTGATCCATTTTGGCGGCATCGGCCCTATGTTCGCCGCCTTGGCGCACTCTCGGCCGGCACACCTGACCATGCCCGGCGCCACCACCAACCTTGGGCATGCCTGGTTCATCTCCACGGTGTTACTGACCTCGCTGGGCTTTTACATGTGGCCACACGCGTTTGCGGCCACCTTCACCGCCAGGAGCGCCGACACCTTGCGCCGCAACGCCGTGGTCATGCCGCTGTATACCCTTACACTGGTTTTTATCTTCTTCGCCGGCTTTGCCGCAGTCCTGATCGTGCCTGGCTTAGCCAATGGCGATCTCGCGATGCTGACGGTCGTGCGTCGGAGTTTCCCGCCCTGGTTCCTCGGGCTGGTCGGTGGTGCCGGCGCGCTCACCGCCATGGTACCCGCGGCCATTTTCATACTGACTGCCGCTACCCTGTTCGCCAAGAATCTGTATCGGCCGGTGTTCGCACCTGCAATGACGGATGATCAGGTTGCCAAACTGGCGCGCTCAATGGTCATCGTGCTCGGCCTGATCAGCCTGTGTCTCGCCATCTACAGTTCCACCACGCTCGTATCGCTGCTGTTGACGGGCTATGCGGGGGTAACCCAATTCTTCCCCGGCGTCGTCCTCGGTCTTTACTGGAAACGCGTCACCACGTCAGCGGTTTTTGCCGGCGTGATTGTAGGAGTCGCAGCGGCCGTGTTTCTCATGCTCAGCCATCGCGACCCGTTGTTCGGCTTGAGCGCCGGCTTTCTGGCGCTATGTCTCAACTTCCTGATCACTGTATTTGGGAGCCTGCTCACGCCGGCACTAAGTAAAGGACGTTTAGACATCACCAGGCCAACAGCGGACCAAAATATTGGACAGCGGAGCTGATATTAGGCCAAGAGCTATGCGTTCTGGTGCAACGTCTTGATTTGGACGTTGATGTGCATGGTGGCCTGGGGTGGAATTAAACCACCGACACGCGGATTTTCAGTCCTCGCTCCAAAACCCGCTAAGTTGTTCAACGATAACCAGAAACGCGCCTGTCGGTGGCCAATATTTCTGCGAGATACGGACACTTAAGGCCCTGATCCCCCGAGATAGCGCCACTTAATATTGGACACTGTTTTCCCGCTCGAGCCATGCGTTCTCGAGGCAACGCGCCAGTCGATCTGCTCGCTCCGCACCGCGGCGAACTTCCGAGTTTGACCCGAAGGAGACGGCCGTGAGCTTCCGCTTCCAAGCCGTTCAAAACCATCACACTCAGTTTTGGGTGCGTTACCAAACGCGGCAGCGGTTCACCGTAACCATTGCATCCCCCGCCTTGCAGGTGAAGGCCTGCTGGAATTCGGGCATGTTGATCACGAGGCCATTGACCCGATAGCGACCCGGCGAATGGGGGTCTGTCTTTGCGTGCAAGCGTAGATTTTCAGGCCGGTCGTTTTCGCAGGCCCATTGCGCGTAGCCAACGAAGAATCGCTGCTCAGGAGTTAGGCCATCCCGGTCCGCTAGCGTCTGTCCGGCAGTCTGCGCGAGCCAGGCCATGTGCGCGAGGATGAGCCCACCCAGATCTGCGACGTCCTCGCCCAAGGTAAGCTTGCTGTTGATATGAATATCATCAACGACGACATACTGGGCGTATTGATCGACGATGCATTGCGTCCGCTGTTTGAACCTCTGCTCATCGGCAATCGTCCACCAGTCCTTCAGGTTACCGGCAGCGTCGAATTGACGACCCTCGTCATCGAATGCATGTGTGAGCTCGTGACCGATGGTACCGCCCGTATTGCCGTAGTTCGGGGCGTCGTCCATCGAGGCGTCATACAACGGCGGCTGCAGTACTCCGGCCGGGAAATTGATATCGTTCATCTGCGGGTCGAAGTAAGCGTTTACGGTCGGTGGTGTCATCGCCCATTCCGCGCGATCGAGCGGCTTGCCGATCTTCGCGATCTGCCGCCGCGCTTCGAATTGCGTGGCGCGAATGATATTACCGTAGTAATCGTCACGGCGGATCGCCACTGAACTGTAGTCCCGCCAATGATCCGGATAGCCAATCTTGTTGGCGATCGCATCGAGCTTCACGAGTGCCTGATGTTTCGTCGTGTCACTCATCCATGAGAGATGTTCGATGTCATCTCGCATGGCCTGTTCAATCTGGGTCGTCATCCGGAGGGTCGATGCCTTGAGCTGAGGCCCAAAGGTGCGGGCAACGAATTCCTGACCGAGCGCTTCACCGAGCAAAGTATCCACCTGTCGAACACAGCGTCTCCACCGTGGCTGCTGCGCCGATACGCCTCGAAGGGTGTGGTCATAGAATGAAAAGCGTTCATCCTCGAAGGCCGAGGAGAGAAAGGGTGCGGCGCCGTGCACGGCATGCCAGCGCAAATAGGTCTTCAGGTCGGCAAGGCTCGTGTCTCTCAGAACCCCTTCGAGCGCAGCGAAAAACCGGGGCTCGCTGACGTTGAGCTCGGTGAGGTCCGCCAGCCCCATGGGCTGAAGATAGGAGGCCCAGTCGAAATCCGGCGTCAACTTCTGCACGGCGGTCCGACGGAGCTTGTGAAACAGATTATGCGGATTGCGGCGGTCAACGCGTTTGAGGGATGCCTGTGCCAGCCTGGTCTCGATGCGCAGCACGATCAGGGCGTTTTGGCGCGCCTCGGCTGGTGCATCGCCGAGCAGCGCGAACATTCGCGCTACGTGCTCGGTGTACTGGCCGCGCAACTGAGTCGAGTGCGCGTCGGTGTCGGTGTAATAGTCCCGATCGGGAAGGCCCAGGCCGCCGGCGTCGGCGAACGCGATGACCTGCGTTGAATCCGCATAGTCCTGATTGGAATCGAACCTGAACAGAAATCCGGGGTCGTGTGTCTGCAACTGCAGATCGACCAGCAGACCGGGCAGCTCGTGCTTGGAACGCAGGCCAGCAATGCGCGTGAGCGAGGGGATCAGGGGCTGGGCGCGGAGGCGCTCAATGGTCGACTGGTCCATGCACGCGGCAAAGTAGTCGCCGATCTTCTGCTGACTCGCCGTGCGCTCGATCGTGGCTCGGGCCAGACTGTCGAGGATACCCCAGAGAAATCGTTGATTGTCCTGATAGAGCTTGCCGTAAACGCTCCACGCGGCCTGATCCGGCGGAATGGGGTTATGGTTTCTCCAGCCGCCGCAAGCGTACTGGTAGAAGTCGGCGCAGGGGTTTGCTGTACGATCCATGGCGCTGACGTCCAGGCCGGGCGTATAAGGCAGGGACTGCAGTGGGACATCTGCACCGTCAGTAGAAGCGGGAGCCACCGTCGATTGGGCATGACAGTCGGCTCCAGACAGGATCAACGCCAAACACGAAAAGAGACCCGTCGCTGAGATTGCGCGCATTGCTCTGCCCCAAGGAACGTCTTCCACGGCAGTCTATCGTAACCGAAATGGTCGGCCAATCGCCGTGCTGGGGCGCTTCGGATGCGCGCTGCGCAGCTGGGCTCTTTCTGCGTTGTACATTAGCCAATGCGTCGGCGCGCACCCAGCGCTGCCAATTGCGACGCTGCGAAAACCTTCCCATGATCGGCGCAATTAATGGGAAAGCTCCGGCATCTGCTTTGACCCTGCATCGGTTTAGTCTACCGCGCACCGTGAATGTCAGCTAAGTGGCAGCCATGTCGGAACTCCCAACGGCGGGTCATGGCCGAGGCTGTGTAAAAAGAGCTGACGTAGCGGATTCCGTGCGAGGCGCGATGGCCAAGTAGTGGCAATCGGGCCACGAGGACGCGATTTCCCGGATGGCTGGTTGTGCCAGGTCCTATGCGGCTTGAGCGGCGCCTGTGTTGGCTGCGCGGGCAGAAGTCGTTGCAGTCCGGATCAGGCCCTCAATACGCGCAGCATCTCGCCGATGCCGAGGATCTGCATCACGCGCTTGAGGTTGTAGGCGAGTACATGCAGGCTCATCTCAGTACTGACGCGCGGCAACGTCTTCGTCAGGAAGTGCACAGCGCCCATCCAGAATTTGAGCGTGCCGAACGGATGTTCCACCGTGCGTCGCCGCACTCGCATACTGTCGGGCTTGCGATCGAGCTGCTCTTGCATTGCCTCGAGCACAGCAGCGTGCTTCCAGCGCTTGATTCGCCGGTAGCCGCTGGTGGTGCACTGTGCGCGTATTGCGCAGCCCGGGCACGCTGAGGACCAGTAGGTATCCGTCGGCAAGCCGTCTTCCATCGACGTATATCGATAGATGGCACGTTGGCCGGCGGGGCAGCGATACTCGTTGTCCGAGGCCACGTAGATAAAGTCCTGCTTGTCGAAGCGACCGGCGGCCAGGCTGCTGGACGTCATCGACTTGGGCACGAGCGGCCTGATCCCGGACTGCGTGCACTCCAGGATCTCCTCGCTTTTGAAGTAACCGCGGTCGGCCACTACCGTCAGTTCGGTCGCATTTACGGCTTCTTTCGCCTTCGCGGCCATGCTCGAGAGCTGGTCGCGATCCAGACCGTCGTTGGTGACCTCGTGCGCGATGATCAGGTGATGCGCGGTATCCACCGCCACCTGCACGTTGTAGCCCACGATCCCGCCTTCGCGGTTCTTCATCGAGCGGGCATCCGGGTCGGTCAGTGATACCTGCTTGTCCGGCGAGGGTTCATCTGCGCCTCGATCGCCCTGAGCCGCTCCATCTGCTGCTTCAGGGACTCGATCTTCTCCTGCAGGGGTCCTTGCTTGAGCGCCGCAACCTCGGGCTCTGCCCGATCCGCCGTGTCCATCGCCCGCAGATAACGATCGATGCTCTCGTTGACCTGCTCCATGCGGCGCTTCATCTTCGCCGCGGTGAAGTTCTTATCGCGGTTGTTGACCGCCTTGAACTTGCTGCCGTCGATCGCAACCAGCGCCTGGCTGAACAGGTTCAGCTCCCGGCACAGCAACGTGAACTGCCGGCACACTCGGCGGATGGCCTTGCCGTTGTCCTTCCTGAAGTTGGCGATCGTCTTGAAGTCAGGCATCAGCCGGCCGGTCAGCCACATCAGCTCAATGTTACGCTGCGTCTCGTGCTCGAGCCGCCTGCTCGACTGGACGCGGTTCAGATACCCGTAAACGTAGATCTTGAGCAGTACCGACGGGTGAGAAGCGGGCCGTCCGGTCGCCTCAGGATCGACGCCCTCGAAGCCCATATCCCCAAGGTCCAGTTGCTCGACGAAGGCCTCGATTACCCGTACCGGGTTATCCTCAGCCACGTAATCATCGACACACTCGGGCAGCAAACTCACTTGGGCCCTGTCTGCGCCCTCGATAAATCTCTTCATGCAGCCGGCCCCACGTCGTTCGGTACCGTATTTTATAGGGTCTAGGTGTTTTTACACAGCCTCGACCGCGAGCCGCCGTAAGTGATCGGTAATCGAGCGGGCGGCGGCTGTTGAACCCCATGCGGCCGGTCACGAACGGCAGGTTAGGGGTGGGTCGTCACGGTGCGGACAAAGGACAGTATTGCGCATGCTAGTGCTCCGGGTTCCGGTTAGCGACAGATTGCGGGTGATGAATTGCGGACACGATCCCATCGCGTTTCCCGTCAGGACCAAGTACGTATAGCGCGCTAGATGTTGAGGATTTGCTCGGTCAACGGGCGTGCGATAGCCTGATTTAGATGATGCTGCCATGCCGCATCGTACATTCTGATTCGGATCTTGAAGCCATGCCTTCCCTGCCGCCAGAGAACTGGATCTAGGCTTTAATCACGTCACGATAATCAAAGCATTCCACCGGGCCCCTCGCTCGGTGAATATTGCGTACAATAATTGCCATAAGACGTATTCATGGCGGGATCGGTTACTGTTTTTGGTTTTATTCGATAGCGGCATACCACCGAGCCTGGAGTTCCACCGTATGCCCATGCATCGAGACGGCAACCAAATTTTAAGGGGCTGGAAATGGCAGACATCCATCAGCGGTTTCGTGTTGTGGCTGACGATCGCCCGACACCCATACAGAAAGGTTGGGTCATCAGCTCCATGCATCGAGTAGCACACCTTGCCTCTGGCAGACGAGCGATTCTGCTCATGCTCCTGGGCAGCTTTGTCGCGATTACCACCACACCGGCCAACGCCACGCCCCCGGTCCCGTTCTATACAGATCATGTAACCGACCTTGACCGACAGAGCGACGGTGCGGTTGTCATCACGACTAAGGACTCAGTGGCAACGGTGTGCGCCTGGTACCGGCTAAATTTGCGCGATCAAAACGGCGAGACGGTCACTAACGATGGCGCACACATTTTCTACACCCACAGCGGTGCGACCGTGGACGTCGAGCCTGGGAACCTCGTTGTACCAGGCACCACGATCGGCTTGGTCTGGGATGCGAAGAAATTTGGACCCTATTCCGGCAAATAGGATGACTACAGATCTGCGTTGCTCATCGACGCTATTGCCCTCTGGCGTCTGCCCTGGTTGTGGCCAGCGCCAATGGGTACGTCATTAATCGTTGCGGATATTTGTTGACCGAAAACGAGTTGCGAGATTTGGGGTTCGGGGAGCAGCGGAACAGAAAGCAGCCTCGCGATCTTGGCCTCGGCCCCCTGGCGGATGTGCCACGGTCCAAGGAATTTCTGCCTGGGCCATTGCGCGTGACCAATGACGGCTAAGTGGCGGTCACTCTGGGCCTGCCACTGACCGAGAGTGGCCGGCAGGCGCCTGAGGCCCGCGCCGCTTCCGGTCATTCGCCTTGAGCCTTGAAGGGATGTCGGCTAGGGCGGGTCGTGACC
>Ga0182016_10001005_pt1 | contig 34601 bp, 26 predicted proteins | sample 712S2MmetaG_FD_120491 | JGI IMG/M metagenome (GOLD analysis project Ga0182016, IMG submission 120491) | Permafrost microbial communities from Stordalen Mire, Sweden - 712S2M metaG | ecosystem: Environmental > Terrestrial > Soil > Wetlands > Permafrost | place: Sweden: Stordalen | collected...
ATACTTGCCGTCGGCTGCCTCTGGAGGAGTAAAGCTCAGCAGGTACGTCGCGCGTCCATCGGCCGCCACGCTGTTGAACTCGGTCACAATGTCGCTCGCGCGCCTGAATACTCGCCCACCCGTAGCGTCAGCCAGCTCACGGTACGCACCCTGAACGGGATGTAGATCCTGTTGCATCTGTGCCGTCATACGCCCGTTGCGCAGGTCGGACTGACAGGTGGTAATGTCGCCGCCGTTCGTCAGTTCGGGCGGCGTGGTTTGCCCCGGCGCCGGCTGGCTCACGACGCCGCATCCCCTGATCACGGCCGGGTTCGTCGGATTCAATTGCACATTTCGATCTGCGATGCTGGCGTCGATCGTTCCACCCTCAAGCCGCGACACATCCATCGGGTATACGCTTACGTGTGCGTCGTTCATCGCCTCCTGTGCGCGCAGCACCGACGATTGAACAATGCGGTCGCCCTTGTCGATATTGAGCGAACCGTTCGTCCAGTCCGCCAGCACATTGTCGCTGGCGATCCACACCAGGCTCTTGTGTCCGGGCGCCGTGCCCAGATGCCGCGCCAGGTTCACCATCACTCCGAACGCATCCCGCCCAGGATTATCCCCCAGCGTGCGCAGGTTGGGGTCGGCCGCATTGAAGTTCCCCGTTGGGTCCGTTTGTGTATGGCCGTTCACGTTGAGCAGGTCGTCGACACCGTGAACATACTCCATGCTTTGCCGGTTCCGCGCCTCCTGCTCCTGTCCCAGCGAGATGTTCTCCGCGCTCGGTGTCCACTTCGAAAGCGTCGTCACCAACAGCGCATGATCCGTCGTTCCGTCCTGCAGAATTTGGAACCCACCGCGCCGCATTACATAAAGCGCCACGCGTTCCTCACCTTGAAGCTTGTTCAGGAACGTGCGCATCTGCTCCCGTACATTCGCAAGATCGTCCCATGAAAGATTGCTATCGATCAGCAGGATAATGGTGCTTCCCTGTGTGTCGTGCGAAGCCGTCTTCGCCGGGCCCGAGTTGCGATTGGAATAAGCGTGCGCTTCGCCCGGTTCGTTTGTCTGCGAAGCCGATGCTGTCGTCGCAACCGGCGTCGCTCCGCCTCCAACTGCGGGAACAAACGAGCTCAGGCTCACCTTGCGCCCCTCGTCGTAAATCTCCAGGTCCTCCGCCTTCAGATTCGTAATCGGCCGGCCCTTCTTGTCCAGCGCCACCAGCGGTACGTCCACCAGCCGCGCATTCAGGCGCAACGTCACTGCGGAATCAGCCCCCGCCTGCGCCAGCGTTGGAGCGCTCGGCAATCCGGTTGCATCCGCAACGGCAATCTCCGGAAGAACCGCCTCGGAATCACCGCCAACAGGTGGTTCCCCACCCGGCGTCGTCATCGCAACCGCCGTTCCCGACGGTGGCTGTGCCGCCAGCGTGCTCGCATCCACGGCATTCCGTCCCGGTTGCGCGACAGGCGCGGCCGCCTCAGGGGAGGGAACTGGCAACTCCGCCGTATGCGTCCCAGCCTCGCCCGCTTTGCCGCTCATCACCCTCGCCTCGCCGCGAAACAGGTGATACTCGCGGAATGCCACGTCGTTCAAGAGCTCTTCGCGCGGCGAGTCCGCAATCGAGCTCAGGCTGGCCCGTTGCAGCGTAGCAGCCGTCCCGCTCGTTCCAGTGCCCACGGGTGCCGCAAGCGCCCTATGCAAGGTTTTCAGATCCGGTGTTCGCGCCAGGGCGATTCCGCGCGTGGGGCAAAAGTAGGTCTTGCCCCCAATCTCCACCGGCCCATATTCCACCGCAATGTCCGCCCGCCCAATCGGATTTCCCTGGCCAATATCGGCAAGCGCCGTCAGCCTCAGGATGGTCCCGCTATTCGGGTCCACCGTAATCTCGCCGTGGTAGCCCACGCGCTCTGTCACCACGCTGATATCGAACCCATAGTTATCGGCCACGCAGCAGAAGCGCACATCGTAATGCGACTTGTCTTTCGGCACTGCGTAATGGAATACGCCCTCCAATCCGTTTGCGCCCATTTCCCAGTGGCTCCAGGTCAGGTGGCTCTTCGCCGCATCAATCAACACCGTTCCCAGAATCGGTCCGAACTCGCCCCACGTTGTCAGGCCCTTGTCGGGAGCGTGCGCCTTCTTGTCCTTATCCGCGCCCGCATCCACAAACTCGCGGCCGTCGCGATAAAGAACCGTCACGCGCGACCTACTGGCCTCGCGGAGCGGGCTCTCAGTCATCCCTTGCAACGCATCTGACCTGCTCTCGAACCGCATCGTGTCGCGCGCCGCAAACAAATTGGGTAGCATCGGCAGCGTCTTACCCAGATACGCCACCGTCATGGCCATCATCCGCTTCTGCGCCGCCATATCGGGCAATGCCGTCGCCGGCATCTCACTCGCCGGCAAATCCACAAACGCCGCCGCATCCGCCACCGCAATCAAAGCATCGCGAGACTTGTCTCCGGGCAGCATCGTCTCCAGCTGCTCTAGCCTTGCCGTACTCAGCCGTTCTTGCAACGTCAGCCCCGCAAGGTCCCTGGCTGCCTCGGCGTCGGTCTTGAATTTGCCTGAAGCCACGGTCCGCTCCAACTCGCTGACCGTGATCTTCCCTTGAGGAACGGCATGGTCCCCACCCCATGCCGGTAGCCCGATACTCGCCAGAATCACGCACAGTGCCCACGTTCGCATGGCAAACTCCTTGCAAGATCCAAGCCCCACCGCATTTCCCGTCCCGGCTTCGGCAATCCCCACTCGGCCCGTTGAAAACCGGCAAACCCTGGTGCTCGATCTCTGCGCCATTAGACACCCAAAGCGCGTCGCCCGTTATGCCTATCGCAGTTTCGGAATTGGTGTAATCCGGAAGCACACACCTCAAGTGGCTTTTTCCTCAAGAAAAAGCCACCTTCACAGCGATTAAAAAGTCTACGTGTATTCCGAAACTGCTCTAATGCACGTCGATATCCCCATCCGCGTCCACAATCAGTGCATCGCCCTGCACCTGCACCGAGTGAATCTTAAGCCGCTCCAGCGTCACCTTATACCCCGAGGTCGCCGTCGACCCCTCCATAGCCTTGCGCAGCAGTTCCGATGCATTCACTTTCATGCCCGAGGGAACCTGGCTCCGCAGAAAAGGGGAGAGCACAAAATTCAGCTCCTCGTGCGCGCTTACCTTTTCCAGCCGTGCGTCACGGAATCCGATCGTCTCGCCTTCTCCGTCCGGCGCCAGCGAAACTTCCGCCGGCAGCGAAAGCGCGATCCCCACGCACGCGCCGGCCACCGTCGTGCCCAGCCGCGCATGCGTCTTCAGCTCCACAACAATCCGATCGCCGTCAAAGCGCAGTTTCGGGTCTTCGGCGTAAACGTAGCAGGCTGACTGAGGGCTGCCCTTCAGGTAATACCGGCCGTTCGGGCCCCCAAAAAGCTGTGCCTTCAAGGTCCGATCCACCGCCTCGCGGCTCACCTTCAGCTCAACCGCACCCGCCTGGCCAAGAGCCCAGCCCAACACCAGCAGGGTGCCAAGACTACCCCTTTTTATTGTCATAACAGTATCGTAGGCCCGACACCTTTTTTCACGCCACCCATCGAACGGTACTCAAGTCTCGATCCAATCAACACGCCTCCAATGCTTGTTTCGTTATTTCGTTTATAGACAAACATTTAGACGGATCTCGACCGTGAAGAACAAAACCAGCTTTTCACTGCTTTCAGGTCATTTTGGTATTGATTTTTGAAGAAAAAATACGTAAAATGAAAGTGTTAAGTCACCCTCTCAGCGCCTGGGATCTCGCACTGTCGCCAAGGGATCCAAAGCAAATTCAATTCTTATAAGGACACAAAATCGATGGCAAAACGTCGCGGAAATCCGAACTGGGGCAAGCCTGAGCCTATTGGCCCCGTTGTCCCCACCGTCACCTCTTTCGAACAGATCGTCAAGGAGTTCAAGCTCAGCCCCGATCAGTACATTCGCTCCACGCGGCTCCGGGAGTGGGCTCGTAGAAACAAGAACTCCAAGTACATTCCTGAAGCTCTACTTGAGGCTTGGGGCTTCGAAATTGAGTCAACTCTCTGAACCTGGTAGCTAGGTGTGCTCCCATAGAGCGCCGCCCTCGGGCGGCGCTTTTGCTTGTCCTGGGCAAAATACGGCAGAATGATCTCTAGAGATGCCCCAAGGCTCACGCACATTTCAGCCTCCATTTACCGACGTGCCCGGCGCGCTCGCCGAAATCCGCGCCGGTCGCATGGTGGTGGTGGTCGACGATGAGGATCGCGAAAACGAGGGTGATCTCACCCTGGCCGCCGAGTTCGTCACCCCTGAAGCCATCAACTTCATGGCTCGTTATGGCCGCGGCCTCATCTGCCTTACCCTCACCGAAGACCGCGCCGACCATCTGCGCCTCTTTCCCATGACCCAGCAGAATTCCTCGCGCTTTGGAACCGCTTTCACCGAGACCATCGAAGCCCGCGAAGGCGTCACCACCGGCATCTCCGCCGCCGACCGGGCCCACACCATCCGCACCGCCATCAAGCCCGGCGCCAACTACACTGACCTCGCTCGCCCCGGCCACGTCTTCCCGCTCCGCGCCCGCAATGGCGGCGTCCTGGTCCGCGCCGGACAGACCGAAGCCTCCGTCGACCTGGCCCGCATGGCCGGCCTCAACCCCTCCGGCGTCATCTGCGAGATCATGCGCGACGACGGCGAAATGGCCCGCGTCCCCGACTTGATCCCGTTCTGCCAGGAGCACGGGCTCCTCATCCTCACCGTCGCCGAACTGATCCGCTACCGGCTGCGCCACGAGCGCTACATCGTCCGCGTCGGCGAGAGCCGCATCCAGACCCGCTACGGCGAGTTCCGCATGATTGCCTATGAAAGCGAAGTCAACGGCGGCGAAAGCCATCTGGCCCTGGTCCGCGGCGAACTCTGCGCAGATTGCCCGGCTTTTCACGACGGACCGGCCGTCACCGCTTCCTCCGGCGGCCTTGCAGACGGCGTCTCCGTGGACGGCGCGGTTCCAACGCGCCCTCCCTGTCCTCACGCTGTTCTGGTGCGCGTTCACACCCGATGCACTGCCGGCGACGTTTTTGACGCCGACTGCCATTGCCGCGAGATCCTCGATCAATCCATGCGCATGATTGCCGATGCTGGCTGCGGCGCCATTCTCTACCTGCACAACACTTCGCGCGGCTTTGAGGTCGAAAAGAATTCGCCCGCCCAGAGCGCATTTGCGACCGGCGGATCTGCCGCTCCTCCGGGTCCCGCTGTCAACCGTCTGATTCTCCACCAGGAGTTGCGCTCGCGCGAAGGTTCCCAGGCGCGCACCGGCCGCATCCTCCGTGCCATTGGCCTGGGTGGCCAGATTCTCTCCGACCTCGGCATCCGCCGCATCCGCTTGCTTTCGAATACGCCCCTTCATGTGCCTGCCCTTGAAGGATTCGGCCTCGAAATCGTGGAGCAGGTCCCAATTCCAGTCGAAGAATGCAGCAAGGTTGGCTAGTTTCGGCTTCGCCTCCCGTCATGGATCCGTGGCGCCTGAAGAATGATTCCTCACGAGGCCTGCAAATCCATTCTTTTCGTCGCAAACGTGTACCTGCGCCGCCCTTAATCAAAAATGAGCTTGAACTGCATTATTTTCATTTAGTTAGGCGAGAAATTATCCCGTTTCCGTCTTTGCATGCAATTCCGGCTCATCGGTGCACAATATTTGCAGATCCAGTTCTATAGGCAGCTAAATGTGCAAAATCTTGAAAAATCGGGCCCATAACCCCTTTGTTCTCTAGAATCTGCAAATAAGTCCTTTGGAATCTAATTTTTGCGAGGAGGAGGCCTCTGTATCTATCTGAAAGTAGGAAACTTCTTTACAGAGATACCCTTTTTTTTCTTTTTTTTCTACGCTTTTGTTTTGCCTCAACTCCTTCCGATCCAAGTCTCGGATGCCTCGAAACAAGCGCCCGAAACTGCCCTCGGATCCTTTGCAACGGGAGCCATGCTTTACAGCTTGGTGAAACGCTCTTCAAAAGCCCGGGCTTTGAATGGGCACGGTTTGAACTGTGCCGCTACAGCCAATAGATTCAAGGATGGCTTTTGGCCACTGACGAATGCCGTCCGGAATTTCGCCTCACGGCCAAGCTTCTCACCAAGCTGTTCAGCCAGGCCGAAAAAGCCAATCCAAATCCATGTTGGGGCTTTACAGGCTGCGGAAGACTCAATCCGATCCCGGTCGCTTTGTAACAGGGCAAGACTTGGGTCGTGCCGACACAGCCAATTAAATCGATGCCGGGCTTCAGCCCCTGCAAAAACTGGAGATGAAAAAGCTTTGACTTTTTCCGCTGCCTGCTACAGCCCTGAGGCGGGCCTTTCACCAGAACCGTGCTGCCTCTCAAGGAAAGCTCGACACCCGCCGCCGCTCTCACTCCGGCAGAGCCGGAGGCTCGAAGCGAATTTAGCCAAGATAAACGCAGCTTGGCGATCGATAGTCCTGGGCATAAGTGCTGCGCGCTACAGGTTGATCGGTCGTCGACGAGCTGGGGGAAAACGCGATCATCGTGCTGGTGACAATCGAAAACGAATGTTCAAGGTTGAAGTCTTCACCGAAAGTCCGTCCGCTCGCCTTACTCAACTCCGACTTGATGCGAGGCCGAATCGACTTCTGCGCTTGTTCTACATTTCGTTTCTTGAGGATGCTCATCGTTCCTACCTCCAAACGGTTGGTTGTTTGGTTGACGATGCCCGGTTAGGAGCCTGAATGGAGAAATCTGGGAAACTTCAGCAAGTCCCTCTCCGCTGCCGTGGGATGCTCAAGCTGAGAACCAAGGTTGCTTCTTTTCGTGAAAAATCGCCGGGAAAAACTTCCACATTAGTGGTGAACCTGCGAGACAACCGACCAGAGGAACCGACTTCATTCAAATCGATGGATCGGAAGACTTTAACATCGCGGCGGCCCTCTCGTTCTGGGGCCTCACTAGTGATTTCTACAGCGATCATGCGCCGGTTTGCCGCGCAATGTCAAGCGCACAGCTGTGCATTGGTAGTCAATATTCATATAGAAAGTACCGTAATGGTAACGGTAGTTTCAACACTATGAGAGACTTGCGGTTTTCATTCGCTGCGCAGCGCGATCATTGGATCGACGCCCGCCGCGCGCCGCGCCGGAACATAGGCCGCCGCCAGCGCCAGAACACAGAAAAGCGTCGGAACCAGCGCGTACGTGAGTGGGTCAACCGGACTCGTCTCGAATAGGAAGCGTGTCATCAACCGCGTCGTCGCGAAGGCCCCCGCTATCCCCAGCGCTGACCCCGCAACGGCCAGCAGCAGGCTCTGTCCAAGCACCAGCCGCGCAATCTGTATCCGGTTGGCGCCGAGCGCCAGGCGAAGGCCAATCTCGCGCGTGCGCCAGCTCACGGTATAAGAGATCAGGCTGTACACCCCAATGGCTCCAACCAGAATCGCCAGCGCGCCGAACGCCGTAAGCAGCATGGTGAGAGAGCGCGGCGCTGCCGTCGAAGAGGCAATCACGCTCTGCAATGTGCGCACCCTGGTCACCGGCACAGATGGATTGAGTTCCGTGACCAGGCTGCGAAGGCTCGCTGCCAGTTCCGTGGGGCTCAGGTTCGATCGCAAAAGGATATTCATCACCGGCTTCTCGTTGCGCGGTGTCATCGGAAGGTAGGTCTCCAGGCCCGAATCTTTGTCGAGCCCCTGGTGATGCGTGTCGCTCACCACGCCAACCACGATGTAGGCAATACTCGTGTCGAGCAGAGAAGGAGATGGTTCATCGACAACATATTCAATGTGCTTGCCGATGGGGTCCTGATTGGGCCAAAGCTGGTTGGCCTCTGCGGAATTAATCAGGGCCGCACGCGTGGTGCCGGCATAGTCCGAGGCGTTGAACAGTCGGCCGCGTAACAAATGAATGCCCATCAGGTTGAAGTAAGACGCCGAGGCAATGCGCCCCGAGGATTCAAAGGAGGTCTGGCGTGGAGTGCGAGGATGGCCTTCCGCATCGAAGTTGAACCACTCGTCGTTCCCGGTCATCGGCAGGCGATCGACAAGTGCCGCGGCTTCAATGCCTGGCAACGACTGGGCGCGGTCAATCAATGTCTCGTAGAAGGCTAGGCACGAACCTTTGCGCGCGCAATCGTTGCGAAGTTCGCTGCGATCCAGCGAAATTTGTGCCGTCAGCGTTTGCTGCGCGCGGAACCCAGGGTTGGTAGCGGCCAGCTTCGACAGACTCCGCAGCATGACGCCCGCCGCCGTGATTACAATCACCGCAAGCGCAATTTGGCCGACTACCAGCAGACGCGAGATACGGAACCGGTGCGCCGTCCCAAATACGTTTCCCGCATTCACCCGCAGACTTCCTTGAAGATCCCGGTTGCCCGCCTGCAGCGCGGGTACAAGCCCCGAGAGGATCCCCGCGAAAAGCGAAACCGCCGCTGCGAAAAGAAAGACATCGCCATGCAGTGCCAGGTTCGCAAGTCGCGGCGTGTCAGGCGGCAAAACCAGCTTGAGCGCGTTCAAACTGAGAGCTGCAAACAGCACCCCAAGCGTCCCGGCAATCGTGGCCAGAACCGCGCTCTCCGTCAGCATCTGGCGCACCAGCCGCCCTGTATTCGCCCCCAGGGCCGTGCGCATGGCAATTTCGCGCTGGCGTGCTGCGGCGCGCGCCAGCATCAGGTTGGCCACGTTCGCGCAGGCGATCAACAGCACCAGTCCCACGGCGCCCGAAAGCAGCAGCAGCCGTGGTTTCACGTCTCCCACAACCGAGTCGAGCAGCGCCTTAACGTGCAGATCGCCTGCCCAGACATCGGGCATGATCCATGGAAACACCGTGAGCATTTCCCGGTGCATCGATCGCAGCTCAGCTTGCGCCTGGCTGGCGCTATAACCGTCGCGCAGACGGCCGATGGCCTGATAGTTGAAGTCCGTCCATGGATCGTAAATGTCGCCGGATTTGAAGGCGATCGGAACCCAGAATTGCGTATCGGGGTCAGGGAAGTTTGTGGCCGGAGGCGCCACGCCAATGATTTCGCGGTTGGCTCCATCGAGCAGAATCGTGCGGCCCACAACGTTCGGATCGCCCCCAAATTCCTGACGCCAGAATCCATTGCTCAACACAATCACGCGGTCCTGCCCGTCAACCGCATTGGCAGGGGTAAAGAACCGCCCCAGGGCTGGGCGCACGGCGAGGGTTTCAAACAGGTTGGTGCTTACAGTGCTGCCGAACGCGCGTGCCGCATTGCCAGTCCCGGTCACATTGAATTCCGTGTTCAAGGAATAGCCGGCAACACTGGCCATGGCATGAGAGCGCCTCTGATATTCCCTGATCCACCCCTTAGGCGAGTTCGACGCATTCGAGTCCGCGATCACCTGGACAAGGCGATCCTGGTGCGGAAAGGGCAGCGGCTCCAGAAGAATCGAGTCGATCACGCTGAAAATGGCAGTGTTGGCGCCGATTCCCAGCGCCAGGGTCACAATAGCTACGGCCGCAAACCCACGGCTCCTGTTCAGTTGCCGCAATGCGTAGCGGATGTCTTGCATCAATGTTCCCATCACATAACCTCGGCTTCCACCGTTCAGCACAGCAATTGCATGCGCTGGACCAAAGCCCTGTCACCCCAAACCAATATTGCGAAATGAGTTAGCGCGTGCACAGAAACTCCCTGAGTGGTTCCAACTGTCCAGTCTTGCAGGCGATCGTCCGGATTTGAACACAGCGTGCGATCCTCGGCCCAATCGGTCCGCGCTCTCGAAGAGTTTCCGCTGTCTTTTCGTATTGTGAAAAGCACCTACCATCGAATTTATATGTCCCATATCTGACATTGAATTGGGGTAATCCTGATAAGATCGGGTCACCGCCCTACCGGGGAAACTCGCCATCGCTCATCCACAGGGTTCGCCCTGCAATCGATCGAGCCGATCACGACTACACTCTCTAAGGCCACTTGACTCGTACGAGGAAAGGTTGGATTGGATGAGCGTTCATCTGGTCAATCCCAGCGACAACTCCTTTGGCACCGCCGTCATTACGCCCCGCTGGCTGTTCGTTCTTGCCGCTGCCACTCCTCCCCAAGTCGGCGATCCCATTCTCGTGGACGAATCTCTCGAACAGATTGATCCGGAGACCATTAAGCCCGGCGACATTGTGGGTGTTAGCGTCCACACCGGCAACGCCTTGCGCGGCTACCAGGTCGGCCGCATGGCGCGTGCCCGCGGCGCCTGGGTCGTCTATGGCGGAATCCACGCCACCCTCTTTCCCGAAGAAGCTTTGGAACGCGGCGAAGGACACGCCGTGGTCAAAGGAGACGGCGACGTCGTCTGGGCCAGCGCTGTAGCCGACTGCCTCGCCGGCAATCCAAAGCGCATCTACGAAGGCGGTCGCATCGAGGGCAGCCAGTTCCTCGCCGCGCGCTGGGACCTGATGGACCCCGCCAAATATATGTGGGCCTCCGTGCAAACCATTCGCGGCTGCCCCAAACACTGCTCGTTTTGCAGCGTATGGCGCACCGACGGTCAGAAGCCGCGCCAGCGCAAATTTCAAAGCGTGATCGACGAGATCGTTGCACTTCGTCGCCTGGGCTTCCGCTTCATCGCCCTTGCCGACGACAACTTCTATCCGGTCACCTTTACCGACCTCCGCCTGGCGCGCGAACAAAACAACACCGCCCGGGTCGAAGAGTTGACCGCAATTCGCAACGAGCGCCTGCAACTGATGGAAGAGCTCGCCAAGCTCCCCAAGGACATGGTCTTCTTCACCCAGATGACCATGGAGGCCGGCGAGGACGGCAGCTATCTCGATGCCATGCGCCGCGCCAACATCAAGGGTGCCTTGGTCGGCGTCGAAGCCGTAACCCCCGAAGGCCTCAAGGCCGTATACAAGGATTGGAACTACTCCGGCGACGCTCTTGCCAAGCAACTGCAGACCTTCAAACAGCATGGAGTGCATGTTCTCGGGTCGTTCATTTTCGGCCTGCCCACCGACCGGCCCGCCACCTTTGACGCAACCGTTTCCATGGCCATGCAGGCGGGCGTCACCTTCGCCCAATTCGTCATGATGACTCCGTTTCCCGGCACTGTCGACTTTGGCAAGTGGGAAAAGGAACAATCGCAGCACCCCACCATGGTCGGCGACGTACCCATCACGCGTTACTGGATGATTCCGACCGAAGTGCGGCCCAAGATGTTCACTCCCCACCCCACCATGAGCTCCGATGAGATCCGCGAGCGCACCCAGAAGGTGTGGGACACGTTCTATACGTGGAGCGCCATCTGGAAGCGTTCCGCATGTACGCCTAACTTGAAGTCGAGAGTCGCGTTCATGTTCCTGTCGAAGCTCTACCGGCAAATGTACGCGGGCACCGGCATCTCTACCGACAGCGCACGCCGCAAGAAAGCAAAGCGGTGGGCCAAGTGGACAGCGCGCCAATGCAAGAAGCTCTTCCAGGCGCGCCCCATGCCTGAACTTGCCGGCCCCAAATGGGATCTTGGCATCCCGGCATTAGCCCAAGCAGCCTACGACACCGTCGATGGCCCATTCGTCGTCTTACCGAAAAACTAAGCCTGAGTCTCAAGAGTTTCGTGCTAGCGTGTTCGGGTGCCCCATCCATTTCACGGTTTCAGTGTGAAATGGATGGGAAAGCACGCCGCCCCGACCGACTCTGCGTGTCGCGGCTATCTCCCCTTGTTCATTTCTCAAGAACGAAGGCCGCCTCCCTGTATTCACGACGCTCCTCGTGTTGCGGGACCGTGGAATCAGAAGTTAACTTGAGATGAGGCTTTTGAAATCAATGAGGCTATTGAAATGAACGATTGTTCGAAGACGCACGGGTTAATGGGCGCCGCTGTAACGGGAAAGCCGGTGACCGAATGTCAGGACCTGAATGAAGTTTTTTTGTCCGCTCTTCCTGCTTTCGGTGGCGCCTACCTGCGGCGCGTCTACGATGCGATGAAGGCCGTGATCGAGAAGCGCATACCGCTGGTCGTCACTTGCGCCGGCCCCATCACCGTTTCCGACCAGCATCGTGCCTGGCTCATTCCGCTTCTCCGTGCCGCCAATACGGCGTATCTCACCGTAACTGACGCCATCTGCTATCACGATGGACACGACTGTCTCCGCAAGACAGTGGAGCGCCCGATTCGCGAAGTCGAACTCTTCGGCGATGATGCCAAACTGCGCGAAAACGGCGTGATCCGCGTAGCCGATACGGGCTTCGAAGAACAGGTGCTCTTCGATCAAGATGCTGTAACAACCGAAATCCTGCAGCGTCCCGAGTTTCAGAAGCGCATGACAACCACGGAACGCAATTACCTGCTCGGCAAACTCTACAGCGAGCGCGAAAAAGCGCTGGGCGTTGCCCCGGGCCTTCTGAGCACGTGCGCCGAGATGGAGTTGCCGGTCTTCATCGGAGCACCCGCCGACGGCAGCCTGTTTCTGAATTCAGTCAAGCTCTGGACGCTGGCACGCCTGGGCAAGATTCATTACGGCTTCGATTACGATTTGCACGAAGACGTATTCGAGTCATGCGCCTATCACCACTGGGGATTGTTTGGGTCCGAGGCCAAGTCCCTCGCAATTCTGATTCTTGGCGGCGGCGTTCCCAAAAATTACTCGCTGCAACCGGAGCCGATGCTCTCGCAAATCTTCTTTCTCGAAAATATTCGCGGCTACGACTACGATGCCCAGATCGTCTCATCGCCAGTCACAGACGGCAGTTTGTCCTCGTGCGCTCCGGCCGAGGCCGTGTCCTGGGGCAAGGTCAACCCAGAGACATATACGACGCAAACGGTAAGCATGCAGGGCGACTACTCCACCTACATGCCTTTCATTGTTCGCGCCCTGGTCGGCAAAGACCTGCTCCACAACCCGCCAGAGCCGCTGCGGCTCTACGGCAAACGCGATGAGCTCAAGAAAAACTTGCTGGATGTAATTTCAAATGACGAAGAAGCAATGAAGCAAATGATGGCGACGCTCTCGTTGCCGTCCGTCCTCGAAATTTAAGTGAGCGAATGCTAACCAGGCAGGTCACCGATTTCTTGGGCGCCAATAATGCCCGGTGCCCCATCCATGCGACATGCATCGGGTCGCATGGGTGGGAAACCATAGACCTCATTCCGCAGTTTCTTCAGATTTCTTGACCGTCAGCAGAACATTGAGCCTGGTCATGACCTGAAACGCGTCGGCCACATACACCACATCGGCTTTCCCGCGTGTCCACCCGCAATTGGCGTCGAGTGAGATCGCCCGTCGCTCGCCAATGAACCGCCAGCCCACCACATGCGGCTCCTCGCCATGGCAGCATGTCGACAGCCCCTTCGCATGCCGGGGCGTCGAGCCGGTCTGCCCAACCTGGTTGAGGTGCGTCAGGAAGGGAAGAACCGAGTGCCCCTCGCCGCCCTGGTCGACAAGCGATTTGCTGCTGCCTAACGATGCATTGGTTGCATGCAAAAACGCAAGAATCAGATGGCCCGCATCCTCGACGTGTGTCTGCCCATCCGGCTGTTTCTTTGTCCATCCGGCCCCGGCGACAAAAAGCATTCGCGCATCGGGACGAACCGTCTGCAATGCTTGCCTGGGGTTGCGGATGCTCACGATGTTGGTGCGCAGGACCGGCAATTCCACCGCAAGCTCTTCGACATTCGCCGCGGACGGTTCGGCCGCAAAGGCCGCATGCGTTCCTCCATCGAGAAGCAGAAACCACGGTCGCTTGCTGCGCGTGAGCACAACCTCAATCCGTTGCCTGTAAAACCATCTCAAGGCACAAATCCCGTCTCCGCCCTCGAGGTCGAGCGAAGTAATGTGCGTGTCGATAACGCCCGCCAGCCGATGCGCCACGCTCGCAGTAATGCGTGCAAATCTTGAGCTGTGTGGAGCAAGCACAAGCGTGGCATGTGCGGCTCGGCAAAGGGCCTCACACGCAGCCGCATCGCTCGCAAATCGCGGCTGCGCGAATGCCTCACCGCCAACGGCAATTAGCCGCGCTCCGGTCCCCGTTACGCTTCTGGCGGCCGATCGTCCATTCGCTCCAACAATGCCAATCGTGATGCTGGCCGCGAGCCGCTGGGCCAGCTCCTTTCCAGCTGTGACAGCCTCAAGCGAGGCCTTCGTCAAAGCCACGCCGTTTTCATCCACATGAGTCAGTACGAGGACGCTCTCCACTACTCTGCTCCAATCCATTCGGCCAACTCCGCTGCAATTGCTTCGGGCGTCGCGTCTTTCACTACCCGCGTGAGCCGCTGCTGTTTCGGCAAACTTACCGAGAGATAGTGAAGCCCGTTGCTACTCAGATCCATGCGCTTGGCCCGTTGCAGGGCAGGCATCACCGTGTGCATATTGGTCATGCCGAGTTGCGGATTGTTGCGCGGCTCGGCAAGATTGCCTGTAGCCCATCCCAGCACCGCGGGTGCGCCGGCGCATTGCGAAACTTGTTGCCGGCCGCCCTCAACGCGCTCCGCCACTTCAAACGAGCCATCTTCCCGCAGATCGATCTGGTCGACACCCTGAAACTGATCCAGGATCCCCAACCGCTCGCCCACAAGCTGCAGCGTAACGCCCGCTCCACGCGAAGCAGACTCCCACCCGCCAAAGAGCAGCAGCCTCTCGCGATCAAGGCCCGCAATTCCCACAATCGCGTCCGTCAGCGCCTGTGCTGTTGCTTCGGCATCCGCAAATCCGCCGATGGGGGCATCGATCGCCACAAGCTCAAAAGCGGCTTTTTGCGCTATGGTCATCATGACTTGCTGAAGCTTGGCTTTTGGCCCAACGCTCACCAGCCAGACTTTGCTTCCCGGCCACTTGCCTGCAAGATGCGCGGCTTCATAGAGCGCACTTGCAGCCCAGGGATCGAGCACCGCCGGCAGCACCAGCTCGTTCTTGACTCCAGGCCCCGTCGCTGTTACGACAGGCTCAAGAGTCTGCAGCGGATCTGGCACGATTCCCGCGCAAACAACAATGTGAAGTGGATTCGCCATCGAATTTTCCTTTGCAAATGCTCTTGGCACTTCGCGTCGCTATCGTATTCTTCGTCTTCTGATCCCTGCTTTTCAGTTTTCTGCCGAATGCAGCCCGCCCGACCCCGCGCCGAATTCGACATTGGAACGAATATCGTCCGGCGATTGGCTGCAATTCCAGAGGCAAGCACCGCAATGCACGCACTTCTCCCGTTCAAAATGAGGAATGCCGTCCGGCCCCTTCGTCAATGCCTGCCCCGAGCACATAGCGATGCACGTATTGTCATGGCAGTGGATGCATAGGTCCGGGTTGCGAAACGTCACATGATCGGCGAACCCAGCTATCGCCCGCACTTTGCCGCCTAACAGCAGCGCGTCCTGCTGTGTGACAAGCAGACGCCCATCGAAAGGAATCTCCGGCCAGCCACGTGCCGAAAGCATGGCATCGTGCGACGGCCTGCAATCCTCGATCGCCCCATGCGCATCAACGCACCGTTCGAGGCGCGACGTGGATGGAAGAATCTGTTTGTGAGCTGGTGGAATATCTGCTTTCAGTCCAAGCCGTCCGCGCGTCAGGCCGGCAAGCATCATTCCCAACAAGCCGTCGACAATCCCTTCGTGAAAGCCATTGCGGGCCTTCTCTGCTTCGCGTGCGGCACGTCCGACCCAGCTTGCCCTCCGGCGTGCTTCGTATGCTGCAGCCAGGTTTACTTGCGTAAAAGGCTTCCCGGCGCGTAACAGTTCGAGCACCGCATTGCCCAGTTGCGTCCCAGTGGTCCATGCTTCGTCAACGCCAGAGCCCGTAAGCATGTTTGTCGATCCCGAACCTTCTCCGATGCGGGCATAGCCGTCCCCGGTCAGGAATGGCTCCCCTTGGCGTCCTGACTCCTCGAGCGATTTTGCGCCCCACGAGCGCAGTGTGCCGTCCTTCAGGTGCGTCCACAATGCCGGGTGTTGGATATAGTGCTGAAGGTAGCGGTAGGCCGTGCGTCCCGGGTCGCTAAGCCACGACGGCACGAAGATTCCCACCGAAACAAGTCGATCCGGATGCACGTACAGAAAACCGAAGATCTCCGGCTCGGGATACCCGAATGTGTGCCACACTGTGCCGGGCTTCAGCCCTGAGTCTGTGGGCAACTCGATCACGAACTTCATTCCTAGCGCCCAGTCTCGATGCGCGTGTCCTTCAGGCATCCCAAATCGGGCGTCAATCGCCTGCGAGATCGCGCCCACCGGGCCGTCTCCCACCACGGTCAGAAGCGCCCGCACATCCATTCCAGGCGCGAAGCCCTCTGCGCGAGCGCCGCTCGGATCCACGCCCTGATCGGCTAGGCGCACACCGGCCATCCTGAGCCGCGCGTCCTTCTCATCGATCAACGGCTCACCCACCGGTATGCCCGGCCAGATTTGTACGAACCCTGACAACAGGACCTGCGACGCGACCCATTGGTTAAACTGTCCGACCGAAAGAATGAGTCCTCCGCGCTTGTGCAGAAAGCCCGGCGTCCACGGTAATTCGAAGGCGTATTCGCGCAGGCCGAAAAAACGGCCCGCGGTGCGGAGAACGACGTCGCCAAGACGCAGGAACACGCTTCGCCGGCTCGCTCCAATCGGGTCCAGAAGATAAAGTACCCGCTCTTCGGTAACCGCTGCAGCCATCGGAATCTCAGCCGGGTCGAGAGCGGGAAAGCTGGCGCGAATGCCTTGTCCGCGTGTCACCAGGCCGCTCACACCCGCGGCCAGATCATCGGACCGCTCGTAGCAGATCACCTGCAGTGGCATCCCCGGTGCGACTTGGCTTTCAAACGCGGGATCAGCGGGGTTCTCGTTCCATGCCTGCGTTAAGGTAGTCAAGAATCCGCCCGTCGCCGGCCCGAACCCTACGCAAACGATATCCACGTTCATCGACGGATGTTCGCTCAACGATGTGTCCGAATTTTGCGGCCCTGTGCTCATCTTCGGCTCCTCAGCTCAAGACCATTCATGCGGGGTAATCCAGCGCCGCGGGAATCATGACCGCCTTCACGGTCTCGGCGGCGCGATCCTTCGCCAGTCGCGTACCGCTCAGGCAGCCGGTGAGCTTGTTCTGCATGCGAAGAAACTCGCCATTGCCTGCGCAACTCGCACACGGCCCGGCCTTCTGCGGATGGCTGCCATCTTCGGCCAGCACATCGATTGCGATGGCGCTGATCCCCGGCATCGTTCCTTCATAGGCTGCGAGTTCGCTGGCCAGAAAGCAGCCTCTATGCGATTCATCCGACCAGGAGGGATGCTCGTTATAGCCAAATACCAGCTCCGCGCAGATGCGTGCGGTTTCGCCCGCTGCCCGCGCTGCCTGCACATGGCAAAGATCGGATAAGAACGGCACCGTTCCCTCGAGTCCTTCGCCCGCCGCCGCATCTTCGACCCCACGCGCCTCCAGTTCGAGCACGTCGAGAATCTGGCAGCGCGACGCCACCATCCAGCAGAGAGCATCGGCGAGAGCAAACGTCACACCCTGACGCTGTCCGTGATAAAGCTTGTTGCCCTCAGGGTCGGTGGCCCGCTGCAGCGTCTTCAGCGTCCACAGCCACATCTCCATAGCCGATGCAAGCGTGCATGCGCCCATGCCTGCATGCGTCCCCGCAATGGCGCGCATCTCGTGTATCCAGACGCGAAACTTCGCAAGAAAAATCTCCGCAGTCATCGTGATCGTAAGCTGGCGTCGCTGCACTGCCTCAGGGCCTTCGTACGTGGCCTCAAGCTGCGAGTCCATCCACTTCGCTCCGAGGAAGCCAGGGCAGTCTTCCGTGATCCCGTAGCCGCCCATCAGGCTTACGGCCTCGCGCATCATGTTCGCCCCGTGTCCCGTGTTCCACAACTTCGTCGCCGGGCAAAGTACATTCGCCTCTGCGTCCATCAAAACAAATTGCACCAGCGGATCGGCCCCCAACTCGGCGCGTCGTTCGTCTCCTGCCTTCAGCGAAAGCAATTCGATCGCGCGCAGTTCGCTCTCGCGCAGAGCCTTTATTTCGGCGCGACCGCCTTGCACTCCGCGTTCTTTAAGGATTGCGTTCTTTTGCTTTTCAATTGGATCGAGAGCGTCGAACAGCCGTGCCGCGGCAAAGCCCAGGGACGCCGCTGCTTCGCCCGTCGCCCATATATCGACCAGCCGATGCAGAGCATCCTCGCGTTGCTGAATCCCTTGCTCATAACGAATCGATCCGGGTTTTGCGCCCTCTGCGCCCCGGAACCGTTCGCGCTGGTAGCGGATCACCGGCTCAACTGCCGACAACAGCTTGGCCGCAGTCATCAGGCCCACCGGCACGCGCGTCCGCCGGAAAACTGCCTCGATCACCTCACTATGATTGAAGTTGGGGACGATCACGCCATCCTTGACCGTGTAGCCACCGACGATCCGGCTCGCCGGGACTTTCAGGCTAAAGATCGGATCGCCTGTCGAAGAAAGTTGGTGTACCAGTTTCTTCGTGGCCACGCCGCGATCGAATGTACCTTCATCTCCCACTTCGAGAATGACCACGCAACTGCCCTTGATGCGCGGATCGGCTGAGCCCACAGCCGCAGTCACAAAATCGGCGAACGCAATATTCGTAATGAAACGGCCGCGCTTGTCCACCTTCAGCCATGGCTCTTCGCTTTCTTTCCACTCCGCGATCTCGACCTTGCCGCTCAACATCCCGGTATCGACGCCGACGTAGGGAATCGGCTCCGTCAAGGCAAACGCTCCGCGCCACGGCTTGCGCGTCTCTCCATCTTTGTCCGCTCTCTGGGGAGCCGCCAGCGTCTTGTAGCGTGTCACCTGCTGCTGTGTGCCACGCTCATGAATGGGCGAGAGTGCCAGAAAGCTCGCCAGGCTCGCCGTCGCGGCTCCGCCGTCCACCCAGGCAAGTTCAAAGGCAGACAGCGCCAGCGCCAAATTCTTCGGGCCAGCAATAAAGCCGCCTTCTTCCGGCTCCATAAATGCCGCGGTCACGCCGGCGCGATCGAAAGCCTCCAGCATCGCTTCTTTGCCCGGGGTCCACTCGTGCGTGTTGCGTTCGCCGCTCGCCACCAGTCGCGCCACTGTGCCGCGCGCCACGCTACGTGCCGACTGAACCAGCATCTGCAGATCGAAGCGATCCGCAAAACGCCATTGAATCTGCCGTACCGCATCGCCGGGCAGCGTCAGCATGGGCTTGGTTGCCGCCATCGTAGCTGTGCTCATCGCATCTAACCTCCTGCAGCGCAAACATTGTGCTTGACGGGGTCTACGGCAGCAAGTGACACGTATCACCACCGCATCGCCCTTCGAATCAAAGCCAAAATGTGATGAAAGTGCGCAGGATCGCTTGCGTTGTGATCGTGGCGTAGTCCAACTGTGGTCTTCATCACATACGGCTCAAAACGAAAGGACTATCTCTCGTAGTGGTCCGGGCACTGCCAGCGCCCGGCGAAGGAGCGACTCGATGAGTGTACGAATCAGAACGGCGGCTGTGATGCTGCTCGCAATTCTGCTCGTGGCACCTGCGTTTGCGCAGGGGCCCGGAGCAGATACCTACAAAGCAAAATGTGCGATGTGTCACGGAGCCGATGGCTTGGCGGCCACACCCATGGCGAAGAGCATGAAGGTCGTGTCTTTCAAGGATCCGACCATGGTCCAGGCACCAGACGCGCAGTTCATTGCCTCCACCAAGGATGGCAAAGGCAAAATGCCGGCTTACGCTGGCAAGCTGACCGACGCGCAGATCACTGACGTTGTTGCATATATTCGCACCCTGCAGAAGTAACAGGACGCGCAGGCTCGTGCTGAGCGCATGGCACTGGGGCGTCGATCCAGCGGTTTCACACTTGCCTTTCAGCCTTCAGGGGCACTCCGCGCTCCTCCCCTCGCGAAGAAATACCCACACGGGCGTCGAAAGATGATCACGCATTGTGAAACCGCTCGACGCCCGTCCTCGTGTGCTGCGTTCGGCGAGGTTTATGGGAGTGAAAATGAAGATCGTTTTCTCCATCCGGTTGGCTCTTTTCGTCTGTGCGCTTCTCATCGGCGCATCCGCCGGATTGGCTCAATCGAACAGCGATTGCCTTGCTTGTCATTCAGACGCCAGCATGCAGAATGCATCCGGCCACAGCATCAGCGTCAATGAACACAAGTTCGGTTCCAGCATTCACGGTGTTCTCGGGTGCAAGAATTGCCACACCGACATCAAAGGCTATCCGCATCCAGACAAGATCGCGCCCGTCAAATGCGCCGCTTGCCATGCGGACCAAGCGCAGGGCCTTGCCGCCAGCGTCCACTCCGATGGTGCGGAGCATCCATGCACAAGTTGCCACGGGGACGCGCACTCCATTTATCCCAAGTCAGACCCCCGTTCCACCGTCTATCCGTTGAATGTTCCTAAAACATGCAGTGCCTGCCACAGTACCGACGGCATGGCCAAGAAGCATGGACTCGACAGCGTTTATCCCTCCTACATCGACTCCATTCACGGGTTCGCGCTCAGCAAGGAAGGCCTGCTGGTTGCCGCCAACTGCCAAAGCTGCCACGGGTCGCATAAAATCCTCAGCCGCAAGAATCCCGAGAGCCCTACCAACAAGGCCAACGTTCCCGCAACGTGCGGCAAATGCCACGCCGGCATCACCGAGAACTACCTTGGCGGTGTTCACGGCAAGGCCGTTGCAGCCGGGAATATGAAGGCGCCCGTCTGCTCCGACTGCCACACCGCGCACGCCATCGAGCAGCCCACGGCCGACGCCTTCCGCATGCGTTCCACGCCGATTTGCGGCAGTTGCCATACCGACAAGTTCTCCACCTACCGCGATACGTTCCACTCCCAGCTCGGCGCGCTCGGCGGATACGTTGAGACCGCACGCTGTTGGGACTGCCACGGCGCCCACGATGTTCTTCCCGCGTCCGATCCGCGCAGCCCAGTCAATGAAGCCAATCTCATCGCTACCTGCGGAAAATGCCACGCCGGTGCCAATGCAAGCTTCGTCAAATACCAGCCGCACGCCAATGCGCGCAATCGCAAGTTGAATCCCGCGCTCTACTACATCCGATTGTTCATGAATCTGCTCCTTGCCAGTGTGTTGACGTTCTTCGTGATTCACACCGCCCTTTGGTTGATCCGTTCGCGATACGACCAGATCAAGCGCAAGGCTGCCGAAGGAGGAAAGAATGCCTGACCTGCAAGTGGTGGCGACACCGTCGGTCGAGAACGAGGGAAAATACTTCCGGCGCTTCACGCCCGCCCAGCGCTACATGCACGCGGTGCTGTTCTCAACGTTCCTCGGACTTGCCGGCACCGGTTTGCCTCTGCGCTTCAGCCAGAGCCTTTGGGCACGCAAGTTCGCCGGCGGTGTAGGCGGTTTCGGCGCCATCCTCTTCTTCCACAAGTTCTGCGCGATCATATTGACGCTGGCATTTCTGGTTCATGTCAAAGACATCGTTCAGCGCGGCATCTTGAATCGCGAAAAGGGCATCTTCTGGGGCTCCACCTCGATGGTCGCCAACTGGAAAGACGCAAAAGATCTCTTTGGCCACATGCGCTGGTTTGTCGGTCTCGGTCCAAGGCCCCAGTTTGGCCGCTACGCCTACTGGGAGAAGTTCGATTACTGGGCGGTCTTCTGGGGCATGATCGTCATCGGCTTCTCTGGTTATGCCATGTGGTTCGCGCCTTTCTTCGCTCACTTCCTGCCGGGATGGGCCTTGAATGCCGTCCTGGTTATTCATAGTGAAGAAGGCCTTCTAGCCATCCTGTTCATCTTCTCCATTCACTTCGTCAACACGCATCTGCGTCCCGACAGCTTTCCCATGGATATGGTGATCTTCACCGGCGTCGAGAGCGAAGAAGAATTCAAAGAGAAGCGGCCGCTCGAATACGCGCGCCTCGTTGAAGAAGGAAAGCTCGAAGAGAGAATCGGCGAAAAGCCTGCAGCATGGCAGTTGAACTTCAGCAGAGTCATTGGTTTTACCGCAATATCAATCGGACTAATTCTCCTTGTCCTCACCTTAAGCGCGTATTTCAGAGAGTAGAGGGGTCGAGAGAGTAACGAGGAAAAAGATGTCGGGGCTGAGCACGTTGTATGGGCGCAGAAGCCGCCGTGTTTTTATCGGATTCATCGTTTCATCGTTGATTGCCTGTGGATCGTCGTCCCGAGCCGAACAGAAGCTCAAAGACCAGGACTGCCTGCAATGCCACTCCGATGCCACCTTGAGCAAAGAAGTGAACGGCAAGCAGATCAGCCTCTCCGTCGACCAGGCTAAACTCAAGCACTCTATCCACGGCTCCATGTTCGCTTGCGTCGATTGCCACACCGACGTTAAGAGCCTCGCGCACGACACCACCCCGAAGAAAATCGCATGCGCCCAATGCCATTCCGATGCGCAGCAAGCCTACGCGCACAGTCTCCACGCCAAAGCCGCCCAGGCGCCCAATACCCAGGCCGCCAATTGCCAGGACTGCCACGGCGGCGCGCACGAGATTCTCGGCGCCGACGATCCAAAATCGCCCGTCAACCACGTCAATATTCCCGCCACATGCGGCCGCTGCCATGGTCAGAAATTCCTCATGGAATCGAATGGCGAAAGCGCGCAGGCCTTCATCTCGTATCAGGAAAGCGTGCACGGCCGCGCCATCGAAAGCGGCTCGAAGAAAGCCGCGGTCTGCACCGATTGTCACGGCTCACACGAGATTCTTCCCGCCAGCGATGCCAAGTCGCCCATCTCCAAGGCCAGCGTACCCACCACCTGCGGCAAATGCCACACGCAGATCGAGACCGCCTTCAACCAGAGCATTCACGGCCAGGCAATCGCGCGCGGAAACCAACTCGCCCCTGTCTGCACCGACTGCCATGGAATCCACTCAATCAAGTCGCATTCCGACCCCACTTCGCCTGCATCGGATCAAAATCTTTCCCGCGACACGTGCGCTCGTTGTCACCAGGGCGTGCGGCTCTCACAGGAATTCGGGGTGCCCGGCAACCGCGTCAGCACGTATTTCGACAGCTACCACGGCCTCGCCTCCGAAGGCGGCTCGGTCGTAGCGGCCAACTGCTCCAGCTGCCACGGCGTCCACGATATCTTGCCCTCCTCCGACCCACGTTCCACCATCAACCCCGCTCACCTCGACGCAACCTGCGGCAAATGCCATCAGGGAGTCACGCGCAAATTCACGCTCACCAAGGTTCACTTCGACCGCGACGGCTCAAACGACATCGGCACCAGGATCGTGCGCTGGGTCCGCTGGATCTACATCCCGCTCATTATCTTGGTGATCGGAGTCATGTTCCTGCACAACGCCATTATCTGGCGCAGCAAAGCAATCGCGAAGCGCAGAATCCAGAATCCGTTCATGGTCCGCATGACAACCAACCAGCGCTGGCAGCATCTCATCCTGCTCGTCAGCTTCATCATTCTCGTCCTCACCGGCTTCGCGCTCAAGTTCCCCAACTCCTGGTTGGCCGAAGTCCTCGCCATGAGCGAAAAGCTGCGCAGTATCGTGCATCGCGTTGCCGGTGTGGCGCTCATCGCGGCCGGTATCTATCACATCTTCTATCTGGCCTCAACCCGCGACGGCCGCCGTCTCATCTGGAACTTCGCGCCGCGCCCGAAAGATGCCTTCGACGCCATCGGAACTATGCTCTACTACCTGGGGATGCGTAAAGAGAAGCCTCAATTCGCGCGCTTCAACTACGCCGAAAAAGCCGAATACTGGGCGCTCGTCTGGGGCACCGCGCTCATGGGCGTCACCGGCGTTATGATGTGGGCAAAAATCTCCGTCGGCAATCTGCTTGCTCGTTGGTGGGTCGATGTAGCTACCGCCATCCACTACTACGAAGCCATCCTCGCCACGTTGGCCATTGTCGTCTGGCACTTCTACCAGGTCTTCTTCGATCCCGACGTCGCACCCATGAACTGGGCCTGGTGGGACGGCAAAATGCCCGTCGAGCATTATCGCCACGAACACCCACTCGATACGGAATCGCTTCATACAGCAGAAGAGAACGAAGACTCAAAGAGGGAAGAAGGGAAGTAGTCGAGATTCCGGGGTGTCCCAGGGTCTTGAAGTTGAGACCTGGAAAGTTGAAGGCGTCACCGCACAAATGGGATATACGCTTTGCTGCGTCTCTTGTATTCGACGTAGGCGGCGCCGAAATGCGACCCGAGTAAGCGTTCTTCAGCACGAATCCGAATCTCGGTTCCCGCCATAAAGGCGATCAACGACCCAATCGCCATCGGCCACCACGTCCACGCAGCGAGGGTCGCAACCAACATGCCCAGCATAGACAGGTAAATTGGATGGCGAACATGCGCATACGGCCCGCTCTGAATCAGTTCGTGGCCTTCGCGAAGAGCCGCCTTATAGCGCCACTGCTTGCCCAGGTGACGCGTTGCGCTCCAGGCGAGAGCGACCGAGGGTGGTGCAAGAATCATCGAAAAAATCAGCGCCCCTGCCGGCTTCTCGAAGCCGGCAGGCCGCACGTATGCCCAGGCCAGAGCGAAGCCGACCATAACAAGAAAAATGCCCCAGCGCGAAGCCGGGGCACTTGCCACTTCTTTTCGTCCTGTTGCTTGCTCACGCGGCTTCAAAAACGCCATCGACCAGGCGATCCAGCAAGCAAACAATTCCACGAGACAAACGATTTGGAGCCTGGACATTCAGATTCCGCCGGATCAAAAAGAGAAATTCAGCTCTCACACCCGCCAATCGTCGGGCCGCCATACCTTGATGCGTTCTTTGATCTGTTTGCGGTTGAGGTTCTGCTCCAGCGCCTGTTTGGCCAACTCCACCACCTCTTCGTCCGATGCGAAGCGTAGCCCGATCAATTGATCCTCATTCAGGCGATAGATCTGCGCATGCCACTCTTCCGGCGCCAACGCCTGCAGTCGAATGCGCTCTTCCAGCCGGATAATCCGATCCTGCACCTTCAAAGGGTAACTACGGAGCTTGGCGACCGGTATGAAAATTGCTATCGAAAGAATGACCATCCATTCAGATAAATAACTCAAATGATGAAACGCATACGAAAGAACGATAACGAGGTTGGCAACAAGAACAGCGATCAGAACAAAATGGTAAGGTGGATCAAACCTTGCGTGGCTTTTGAAACTTTGCGGGGTAGACGCACTCATCGTTGTCTTCACTCTTTCTGACCCTTGTACGCGACGTCTTGCACAGGAGATGCCGTGGCGGAGACAGGCGCGATACCGGGGCCTTGGCTGCTTGGATTGAGTGCATTCTGCGCGGATTGCGAACCCGATGTCAATGAAAACAGACTCGCAGGTTCCAGCGTTGCTACCCCCTTGGGGATAATTCTGTATCACCCGCGCGCCTGAGTTCAGCAAGGGGCTCTGCCCCACCTCGTGAAGGGCTCCTTTTCCCAGCTCCTTCGCCGCGGCTGGCAAGCATCGGGCCGCTCTGCTAACGTTCTCTTTCCAGGAAATCTTGCCGCCGAGCCGTGCCAAGCTCCTGGGTAACCATATCCGTGAGGAATTCCGTGAACCTGCGACTCGCATTTGTTCTGCTCTCGATCCCATTCACCTCGTTTGCCGCGCACAGCCAGGTGACTTTGCCCAGGATTCTCTCGAGCCACATGGTCGTCCAGCGCGATCTTCCCGTTCACATCTGGGGAACGGCGGCCGTCGGTGAAAGCATTCAGGTCACCTTTCGCGGTGACACGCGCAGCACGATCTCCGGACCGCTGGGCCGTTGGAGTGTCTATCTCCCTCCCGGCGCGGCAGGCGGCCCGTTCAACCTCATCGTCAAAGGCACTCCCTCCACCGGCGCGCCGGGCCCCCAGGATTCCGTCTCGCTCGACGACGTGTTGGTGGGCGACCTCTGGGTCGCCTCAGGCCAATCAAATATGGAGTTTGAAATGCGTAAGGCCGCGACAGCTGCTCAGGACCTGCCCCACGCTGCCAATCCCCGCATCCGTCTCCTCATCGTGAACAAGATCGCGTCCGAGTACCCCAAAGACGACATCGAAACCAGCGGTTGGGCTGCCTCCACGCCCGAAACAGCTCGCGACTTCTCCGCGGTCGCCTGGTATTTCGCGCGCGACATCGAGCTGAAAGAGCATGTCCCCATTGGTGTCATCGACTCCACATGGGGTGGCACCGTAGCCGAAGCCTGGACGCGCCTCGCTGCACTCGGTCAGGATGCTGCTCTTGCGCCACTCTTTGTCTCCTGGGGCCGCATGACCGAGCATGAGGAAGACGCGCTCATTGCCGACAAGCAGGAACAACGCCAGCGCGCAGAAGCCAAGACTTCCGGCAAGCCCGAGCCTCAGTTCCCGTGGCATCCCACGCTTCTCAGCTGGGGCCCCGGCATGCTCTGGAACGGCATGATCGCGCCCCTCACGCCCTTTCCCATTCGTGGCGTCATCTGGTACCAGGGCGAAAGCAACAGCGCCCTTGCGCGAGCCCCTCTCTATCAGCGCGTCTTCTCTACACTTATTGAAGATTGGCGTCACCAGTGGGCCATCGGCGATTTCCCATTCCTCTTCGTGCAGATCTCCAACTTCAAATCCTCACCCGCTGAAGACTGGGCCGAGTTGCGCGAGCAGCAATTGAAGACCCTCACCCTGCGCAACACCGCCATGGCCGTCACCATCGACATTGGCAACCCCGTTGACGTGCATCCCACTGACAAGGTCGACGTCGGTGCTAGGCTGGCTCTGGCCGCCCGCGCCCTCACGTATGGCGAAGACGTCTCGTACTCTGGGCCCATCTTCCGTCAGGCGACCCCCGAGGGTCCTGCCATCCGTGTCTGGTTCGAGCATCACGCCGGCGGTCTTTTCGCGAAAGGGGAGGTACTCACTGGTTTTGAAGTCGCAGGAAGCGACAGCAAATTCGTTTCCGCCGTAGCGAAGATCGATGGCAATACCGTTGTCGTGTCGAGCGATGCCGTGTCGGATCCTCAATTTGTTCGCTACGGCTGGTCCAACAGCCCCGACTGCAATCTCTTCAACGGAAACGGTCTCCCCGCGTCGCCATTCAACTCTGCTGAGTAATAGGTTTACCGGCTGTCCAGCGGCTATCTCTTCGCAGGGATCAAAACCGTCGTTTCCAGGATTTCGATGATCCCACAGCCCGCACGCCGCTCAATCTCCGGCAGAATACTGTCGACCTTTTCGCGCGTCTCAATGAACTCGATCTTCACCGGAAGATGATCGGAAACCTCAAGAATATGCGTCGAGTGAATCCGATGCCTTGATCCGAATCCCGCAACCCCTTTGAACACGGTCGCCCCGTAAACACCGCTTTGGAAGAGAAAATCGAGAAGGCTTGAATACACCGGGACCCCATGGTGCTTCGCGCCATCGCTCAGATAAATCGAAACTTTGACTGCCTTCCCATTCGCAAGCATGCTTGCCTCCCGCCCCGCTCCAACTGAGGGCAACGAAGGATTCAATCACTCTTCATGCAGAAATGGCAAGTGAGTTAATCACCGGGGTGCACAGGAATGCTCAAAGCGCTTCGCCGAGTTGCGAGCCGCTCCAAACGGCAATCAGCCCCAGCAGAAAGCTCCCACCGGCATAGAGAGCAGCCAGTCCGAGAGCCGCCGTGCGAATCATCGTGTAGGTTTCCCACTCAAAGGTTGAAAACGTACTGAACGCACCAATGAATCCAACGCCGATCAAAAATCGCCACGCGGTGTCGAGTCCGGCGCGCTTGCCCATGTAGGTGATTGAAAGCCCAATGACAAAACATGCCGTCAAATTCACAAACAGCGTCCCATAAGGGAAGGCGATGCCCAACCGCGCGGCAGCCGCGGACGTCACCCACGCGCGCGCAACAGATCCCAAAGCTCCGCCAATGGCAATCAGCAAATACTTCATGGCGATCCCAATCCATCCCTGCGCGAAACCGCTCGTACGGCCGCAGTCGCCCGCTTCCGCCCGTCTGTTCAAAGCATAACAGGACAAACGGAAGGGGCGAAAGCCGTGACCTCAGCGCTGCACTAGGATTCGCGAAGTGTTCATCCGCGCTCATGAGACAAGAAACAATCTACCCGCCTCCAATTGGAGCAGCAAAGTACCAACATGTTTTGCGGGCAATCTGGGGCAATAGCTTAAAACCAAAAAACGTTCACCGGAGAACTTAAATAGGAAGCAAAGTAGGCCTGAAAATCCTAAGTCCGGACTGAACGGAACAACAAGCAAGGTTGTTCTAAATTTCAACTGCTGAAATCTGTTTAAACTCGAATGCTTACGATGCCTTTTGACGCAATTCCTGCTCCGCGCGAAGCCAGTCCTGTTCGGCATATCCATCCTTGTAGCCGCGCTGCGCCCAGTACTGTTGAGCAAGCTTCTGGATCTGTTCGTGCGAGGGGAATACCGCCTTGATCTCGACAGGCGCACTTTCCTTCTTCGTAGCCGCTTTGCGTGGCTTTGCAGGCGCTTTCGCTTTTTTCACAACCTCTGCCATGTAACTCTCCTCCAATCGAATTTGCCACCAGCTTCGTGGCGTCCTCATCAGGATACAAAGAATTCATTGCTGAAGCGAGCTTGAAATATCGTGGTCGAACTTTCCTGCATCATGGGCGTAACTATCGCGGCCTATATCCCGTAACTCCCTAGCCGCGCAAACTCAATGGAGTAAATCGTTTTAAGGAATTAGTTATTCCAAAATGTGAATGACTTACACGGGAATGTCATCCCCAGATTCCGTCGCATATGATGAGACTCGTGGATGGTTTGTACTCAGAAGTTTCGCGTTTCACGCTCTTCTCCACAGATTCCGCACCAGCCCAAAGTCCCGATATTCCGTGATTTACATTCACATCCCCGCTCCAACTTTTGCATCCAAACTTGCACCGGAGGTTTCATGAGCTCAATAAGAGATTTGAAGCCGGGGTTGAAGAGCCAGGCCGAATCAACCGCAAGCAGCCCATTCGCCGTCGCAGCCGGCGATTCGGTTGCGGACTACGATCTTGTTGTGATCGGATCTGGGCAATGCGGTAACCCTCTTGCCACCGCATTCTTCGCCGCAGGAAGACGTGTCGCTGTTGTAGAGAACTACGCCGTCGGAGGTACATGCGTCAATTTCGGTTGCACGCCTACAAAAACCCTGGTCGCCTCTGCTGAAGTCGCCCACCTGGCGAGGCGTGCCTCGGAATTTGGCGTTCACGTGGGTGAAGTTGCTGTGGACATGCACGCCGTGATCGAGCGCAAGCGAGGCATCGTTTCTGCGTCGCGCAAGAGCAGCGAAAAACGGTATGACAAAGGAATTGACCTCCTGCGCGGCACCGGATCCTTCATTGCGCCTCGGCGCGTCCGCGTGCAACTCAACGAAGGCGGTTATCGAGACTTGACCGCGCAGACGATCGTCATCGATACCGGACTCTCTGCTGCCTTGCCGAATGTGCCCGGCCTCCATAGCGTCTCGTTCCTCGACAACGTCTCCATTATGGAATTGAACCGCCTCCCCGAGCACCTGCTCATTCTCGGTGGCGGATATATCGGCTTGGAATTCGCGCAGATGTTTCGACGCTTTGGCTCCAGAGTTACGCTTATCCATCACGGTCCGCAGCTCCTCTCACGGGAGGACGCGGACATCGCTCATGAGGTAGCGCAACTTTTGCGCGAAGACGGCATTGAGATTCTCTTTAATGCATCTACCACTTCAGTTTCGAGTGCCGGTGCCGGCATCCGCCTGACGGTATCGACGCAGCGCGCTGACCGCACCATCGAAGGCACCGATCTGCTCGTCGCCACGGGCCGCAAGCCCAATACCCATGCGCTGAATTTTGCCGCGGCTGGCATTGCCGTCGATGCGCGAGGATACATCGCAGTGAACGAGAAGCTCGAAACATCGGCTCCCGGCGTCTATGCCGCGGGCGACGTCAAAGGAGGACCCGCATTTACGCATATCTCCTACGATGACTTCCGAATTCTCAAGACAAATCTTCTCGACGGCGGCTATCGCGTCACCACCGGCCGTCCCGTGCCCTATTGTGTCTTCATCGATCCGCAACTAGCGCGGATTGGCCTCAGCGAAAAAGATGCGCAAAAAGCCGGCCGGAAATATAAGCTTTGCCAAATCAAAATGAGTTCCGTCGCACGCGCATTTGAAACTGGCCAGACCCGCGGCTTCATGAAGGCTCTTGTCGATCCCGTCACTGAAGAAATTCTCGGCGCTGCGATCCTCGGCGCCGACGGCGGTGAGGTTATGGCTCTCATCCAAGTTGCCATGATGGGTAAGTTGACCTATCGTACGATGCGCGACGCAATTTACGCGCACCCCACCTTCGCCGAGTCTTTGAACATTCTTTTTTCCAATTTCGAATCCTGACTCCTCTTGGCCGTTCATGGACAACGGCCTCGCGGCGCCCGAGGTCTCGCCTTGAGACCCGGAAAAGCTCTACCTTGCTGAAAGGGAAAAGCGGGCGACCGTCCATCGCAGGTAGTTACACTGAACATCACGGAGATCCGAAGCCATGAGTGCGGTGATTGAATTCCGAGACGTTTCACTCGCGCTGGCGCCTGGCCGCCTCTTGCTCGATCGCATTTCGCTGGCCCTTGAAGAGGGAACAACAACCGCCATTCTTGGCCGCAGCGGCTCCGGCAAAACCACGCTTCTTCGCACCATCAATCGCTTGCTCAAGCCGACAAACGGTGAGATCCTCATGCGCGGCACAAACCTGGAAGCTACCGATCTCATCGCCGCGAGGCGTTCCATGGGCTATGTTATTCAAGAGGGAGGACTGTTTCCGCACTTCACCGTCGAGCGCAATATCGCCGTCGTGCTTGAAGCACAGGGCCGCTCACCCGAAGAACGAAAACGGCGCAGTCGCGAACTGTCGCAAGCCGTCGGCCTCGATCCCGAAATCTTTCTGCATCGCTATCCGCATCAGCTTTCCGGGGGCCAGCGCCAGCGCGTAGGCCTTGCCCGCGCGCTCGCCGCTGATCCTGAAATCCTGCTTATGGATGAACCGTTCGGTGCGCTCGACCCTCTGACCCGCGCTGAAATGCAGGATATGCTGCGCACACTCCTTCTGCAGTTGAAGAAGACAGTCGTTCTCGTCACGCATGACCTTGATGAAGCCCTTTACCTCGCGCAGCGCATTCTTCTTTTGAGTGATGGAAAGCTGATCGCTGACCTCGATCCGGCAGCCTTCCTCCGTTCGGACCAGCGCGAGGTCGTTGACTATGTGCGTGCCTTTCACCGAGGCAGCCGCGCGGTGGAGCGCTCATGAGTTCCGGATTCTTCTCGCAATACGGCAGTGAGATTTTCGACCTCACCCTCGAGCATCTCTGGCTCACGGGCGCCGCCATGCTCATCGCAACTGCCGTTGCCATTCCCATTGGCATCGCTCTCACGCGCTTCACGCGCTGGGCAAAGCCTGTGATGGCGGTGGCGAATATCCTTCAAACCATCCCTTCTCTCGCAATGTTCGGTTTTCTGTTACCGCTTCCCTGGCTTGGCGAACGCGCCGCGCGCATCGCAATCGTTGTGCTCACCGCGTACGCTCTGCTGCCCATCCTGCGCAATACCTATGCCGGCATCCGTGGAATCGATCCCTCCATCCTTGAAGTTGCGCGCGCTCTCGGTCTCACGCCAGCGCAGCGCCTCTTAAAAGTCGAGTTGCCCTTGTCGGCCGCCTTCATTCTTGCCGGCCTTCGCACTGCAACGGTCACCTGCGTCGGCATTGCTACCATCGCGGCTGCCGTCGGTGCTGGCGGGCTCGGCGAACTCATATTCCGCGGCGTCGCTTCCGTCGACAATCGCCTTGTCCTCGCGGGTGCCATTCCCGCGGCCCTTCTTGCACTCGCTGCCGATGCGGCGCTCGGCATCCTCGAACGCATCGTCTCGGTGCCCTCCCGATGATCCGCAAATGCATTCGCTGCGCAACCGTCACAACAGCCATTTTCCTCACCATCATTCTCGTCGCCTGTGCTCCGCCGCGGCCCGATCACCCCGTCATTGGCGCCAAGAACTTCACTGAGCAGGTTGTCCTCGGCGAACTCCTTGCCCAGGAGATCGAAGCCAAAGCGCATCTCAAGGTCGAACGCCGCTTTTATTTGGCGGGAAGTTACATCTGCCAGCAGGCGCTCGTGGCTGGCCGCATCGATGCGTACGTCGAGTACACCGGAACCGCGCTCACAGCCATCCTCAAGCAGCCCGTCGATCGCGATCCGGATCGAGTTCTCGAGACGGTGCGCCGTCTCTATGCCTCCCGCTACAACATCGTCGCAGCGTCCCCCCTCGGCTTCGAGAACACTTTTGCCATGGTGATTCGCGGTGACGATGCGCGCGCTCTGCACCTCACCATGCTCAGTCAGGCAGCCAGTTTCACACCGCACTGGCGCCTCGGCGTGGGTTATGAGTTTGAGCAGCGTCCCGACGGCCTCCCGGGCCTAAGCGCCGCCTACGGCCTCCGCTTTGCGTCCGCTCCGCGCACCATGGACCTCGGGCTTCTCTATCGCGCCCTTCAAGCACACCAGGTCGATATCATCGCAGCAAATTCGACCGACGGCCCCATCCGCGCACTCGGCCTTGTCGCGCTTGAAGATGACCGGCATTACTTCCCGCCCTATCAGGCCGTACCGCTGGTGCGCGCCGAATCCCTCCAGCGCTGGCCGCAGATACAGCTTGCACTCAACGCCCTCGCCGGCAAAGTCACAGCAGACGATATGCGGAACATGAATGAAGCGGTCGATGGCCAGCATCGCGATCCTGCCGGCGTCGTTTCTGAGTTTCGTGCCCGAAAAGGCCTCTGATCGCCCGGCCCAGGCGAAGTTCAAAAGAGACAGGAGTCAAAATGCCGCACGTCCAGGACGACTCTTGCCAAGGACGCTATACTCGGGTTCATCCCACATATCTGGAGGCCGCAGGCATGTCCGCCAATCAGCACACCTCTTCCGCGCAGTTCCTCACCCTCACCCTGGCCGCTCTTCTCTGCGCCTCGACCATGACTTTCGCGCAAGAGAAGACCGACGAAAAGCCTGAACACGCGGGCTCTTCAGCGTCCGCTTCCCAGCCTGCTGCCGAACCCGATTCAATTACCGAGGGAACCGTCACCATTGGCGGACAGACCGTCAACTACAAAGCTGTCGCGGGTACCCTGACCGTCGGCGCCACCGATCCTGAGGACTCCACCATCGGCCTCGACGGCAAAATTCTGCCCGACTCCGGCATCAAACCTCCGGCCAACCCCGCCGACGCGCCCGCCACCGCGCGCATCTTTTACGCGGCTTACTTCAAGAAAGATGCTGCGCCTGAAACTCGCCCAGTCACCTTTATCTACAACGGTGGACCCGGCTCCGCCACCATGTGGCTGCACCTCGGCACCTTCGCGCCGCGGCGCGTCGTTGTTCCTGATACCGATCACCAGGAAGCCGCGCCCTACAGCATCGTCAATAACCAGGATTCTCTCCTTGACGTCAGCGACCTTGTCTTCATTGATGCGCCTGGAACCGGCTTCAGCCGCACTTTTGGCAAGGACAAGGCCAAGGCCTTCTACGGCGTTGATGGCGATGGCCACGCTTTCGAGCGCTTCATCCGCCGCTTCCTCACCAAATACGGCCGATGGAATTCGCCTAAATACCTGTTTGGTGAGAGCTACGGCACGCCGCGCTCCGCCGTTCTCGCGGCCGATCTGCGCGGCGTTGACCTGAATGGCATCATTCTGCTCTCGCAGATCCTTAGCTTCGATAACTCGGTAGATGGTCCAAAGCTCAACCCCGGTGTCGATCAAGCCTATGCACTCGCGCTGCCCACATACGCCGCCACAGCGTTTTACTTCCACAAGCTTCCCAGCCAGCCCACCGCGCTCAAACCGTTCCTCGCGGAGGTTGAAAAATTCGCGCTCGGCGAATACATGAACGCATTGTTGCAGGGGAGTGAGCTCTCCGACGCCGATCGCAAGGCCGTCGCCGAAAAACTTCACAACTATACCGGACTACCAGTCGACTACATCCTCCGCGCCGACTTGCGCGTCGAGGGCGGCAATTTCTCCAAGACCCTCAAACTCGACGAAGAAACCACCATCGGCCGACTCGACACGCGCTTCCAGGGCCCCGACGTCGATCCACTCAGCGAAAGCGCGCAGTACGATCCGCAGAGCGACGCAATCACCTCGGCATGGACCGCGGCCATCAACGAGTACCTGCGCAAGGATCTCAAGTACGGGGTGCAAGAGACGTATCTGCCTTCAGGGCGCAGCGGCGGCGACTTCTCTTGGGACATGCGCCATCGCGCTCCTGGCGGCGGCTTCGGCGGCGGTGACGGCCCGGAAACGGGCGCCAACGTAATGCCCGATCTTGCCTATCGCATGAAGATGAATCCGAAGATGAAGATCATGCTCGCCGGCGGCTATTTCGATCTCGCCACTCCCTACTTCGAAGGTGTGTACGAGATGCATCACCTGCAAATCCCCGCCGCGCTTCAATCCAACATCAGCTATCACTACTACGAAGCGGGCCACATGATCTACGTCCGCGAGGACATCCTCAAGCAGTTCCGCGCCGATGTTGCCGCCTTTATCAAGTCCACCGAAAGCGGCAAGTAGCCCATTTGACCAGCCAACAAACGTGGCTGCCCCATCCTAAACGACGTTTGTCGTTTAGATTCTCTCTTTGAACGCAAGCATTTTCGGTGGTGATAGGTTGGATTTTCAAGGTATGGCGGGTCTATCCCTCCGATGTCTGTTTTGGCCGGACGAGGTTGTCCGCGTCCGGCCTCTGG
>Ga0182016_10001006_pt1 | contig 34600 bp, 27 predicted proteins | sample 712S2MmetaG_FD_120491 | JGI IMG/M metagenome (GOLD analysis project Ga0182016, IMG submission 120491) | Permafrost microbial communities from Stordalen Mire, Sweden - 712S2M metaG | ecosystem: Environmental > Terrestrial > Soil > Wetlands > Permafrost | place: Sweden: Stordalen | collected...
CGACAAAAAAGGACGCGTGAAAATCGCCGACTTTGGATTGGCCCGCTTGTTGCGCAAGAAGGCGCCTGAACCCGGGACAGGAGGACACATGATCATGGGCACGCCGGTGTACATGCCGCCCGAGCAGATGTCGCGGCCCTGGAAAATTGATCGCCGGGCGGACATTTATGCGGTGGGGGTGGTCCTGTACGAGATGCTGACCGGCGAATTGCCCATTGGCCATTTTAAGGATCCTTCGCACAAGCAGGGGGTGGACCCGAGCCTTGATAAAGTCGTCCTGCGAGCTTTGGGCAAGCAACCTTGGCGGCGTTATCAAAACATCCATGAAGTTCGCGCCGCGGTAGAACTGGCCACAGGCCAGTTCCATAACTTGCCAGGGGACCTGCCGCGCCGTCTCACCGATCGCAAATGGAAATGGCTGCCGCGCTTCGCACTGGTGGCGGGGACCATTTGGTTGTCCATTGTTTCCATTATTCTGCTCAGGTCCCACCGGACCGACGAACGATCCGTTCTCATTTCCGCCGGGGCGCTCGAGACTTTTGCCACCGGCGCGGAGGGAGCTGATATTGGTCGTCGGGTGGTGCAAAAGCTCAAGCTCAACCAGGAGCAGGCGCAGAACCTCAACACTCTAATGTGGCGTTACCAGCGCGAATTTACCGCCCTGGAGCGGCATCACACCGAGCGTTCGAAAAACGCGGACGGCCACGTGGTTCTGACCATCAGCCCGTTTCCGCGGGAAATGGAAGCCTTGATGGGGCGGATGTGGCAAGACCTTGCGTCCATTCTCAGCACCAGCCAACTGGCCGCCGCCAAGACGCTGAATTTTGAAAAATTCTTTCCGCACGCGGGCCAGAAATTGCTGACCGTCGAAATTTGGCAAGACGAGAACGGTGAAGTCCATTATGTGGAGGGCGAAGGGCCGCCTGGAAAAAATGCCGCGCGCCCCGGCACCACCCCCTCGCGCTTCGGCGGCTGGTTCTGGCGGGAGAACGCCAAGACCAACCATTGAGCCACGGCCTCGCTTGGAGCTTGTTTTTAAACACGCTCTTAATTTGTTTTCCTTTTTTGCCCGCTTGTGCCTTTCTGGCGGAGCGTTATGGATCGATTGCCTGGATTCCGTGATTTTTATCCCGAGCCGCTCCCGCACCCCGATGTGTGGAGCGCGGATGCCCGCCAGTACATTTTTGAACGCTGGCGCGAAACGGCGCGGCGCTATGGGTTTCGCCCGTACGACGGCCCGCCGCTGGAACCGCTGGAATTGTACACCATCAAGAGTGGCGAGGAAATTGTCGGACAACTCTATAACTTCACCGATAAGGGCGGGCGGGCGGTCGCGCTGCGGCCGGAAATGACCCCGACTTTGGCGCGGATGATCGCCGCGCATGAACGGAGCTACAAAAAACCCATCAAATGGTTCGCCATTCCTCAGCTTTTTCGCTATGAGCGCCAGCAAAAGGGCCGCCTGCGCGAACATTTCCAGTTCAATGCCGACCTCCTGGGTGAGGGCGGCCCCGGGGCGGACGCGGAAGTGATCGCGCTGCTGATTGACAGCTTGCGGGCTTTTGGTTTGACTGCGGCTGATTTTGCCGTCCGCCTCAGCAGCCGCAACGCCTGGCGGGATTATTTTCACCGGCACAGTTCCAAAGCGGAAGACGAATACGCCTTTTTCCAAGCGATTGACAAGCTGGAGCGCGAGGCCCCTGAAGTAAACCAGGCCAAGCTGAGGGCGCTTGGTTTTGAGCTGGACGAGGTGCGGCGTTTCATCCAGTCCGGGACGCCAACCGCCGAATTGGACGCCATCATCAAGGACCTGCGGGCGCGGGGCCTGGGTGATTACGCGCAAATCGATTACCAGGTCATCCGCGGACTGGCCTACTACACCGGCGTGGTATTTGAGGCGTTTGACAAGAAAGGCGCGTATCGGGCCATCGCTGGCGGCGGGCGGTACAACAACCTTGTCAAACTCATTTCAGGGGGCAAAGCAGATTTGCCCGCCTTGGGCTTTGGCATGGGAGACGTGGTGCTGCTGGAATTGCTGCGGGAACGCGGCTTGCTGCCCCGCTGGGAGGGCCAAATCCAGGCGTATTGCTTAATTGACAATGAAACCCTGCGCGAACCCTCGCTGGATCTGGTGCAACACCTGCGTGAAAGCGGCTTTGCCGTGGAGTTTCCCCTGGCCCCGGCCAAGGCGGATAAACAATTCAAGCGCGCCCTGGATCTTCAGGCGGAATTCACCTTCAAATTGGAAGCCTCCTCCCAGGGTGGCTTCGATATCCAGATGAAGAATTTAAAGACTGGTGAGGAAAGAATTCTGGGGCCCAACAGCTAAAGGCGCCGCGCCGCGGAGCCGATTCTTCTGTTTGACTCTTAAACCACGAGCGGCCCAACCATATCGTCCATCCTGCTGGCGATTTCCGGAAAAGACTGGCGGATGGCGTATTGATGAATTTTTTGGACGCGCTCATGGGCGGCCATCTCGACATCCGTCTGGCGCGCCAGCCGGGACATGACCGCCTCGACCAATTGGTCCGGCGTAAACGGTTTGACCAGGTAATCATCCGCCCCACAGACCATGCCGCGCCGAAAACCGTCCATGCTGACCAGACCGGTCATAAGGATGAATGGGAGAGGAGCGGTGCTGGAGGAATCACGCACCAGGCCGAGTATTTCGTATCCATCCATCGCCGGCATATTGACATCACAAATGACCAGGTCAGGCTTCTGCGCGTGGATCATTTCCACCCCCTCTTGGCCGTTGACCGCCTCTGTGACTGTAAAACCAAAGTTGGTCAAAACAATGCGAATGAGGTTGCGGATGTCTTCTTTGTCATCAATGACAAGTATGTTTTTCATCAAGAGGTCGTGTATCAGGAACCGTGCCACGGCAAAAAACCGTCTTGACGGGGAAAAAAGGGCGGAGTTCAAGGCCAAATCTGCCGGTTGGACCGTGGAAAAGGGAAAAGTCTGCCTCGTGCGCGGCGAGAAACGCCTTAAGGTTTGGCGTGGATGGTGTCATAGACCATCTCCGAGAGCTTGCGCGCATGGAACGGTTTTTGCACCAGATTGACCGCCGCGCCCTCTGGGAACTCCTTGGCCAGCCTGTCGGCATCGTAGCCGCTGGTGAAAAGGACTTTGAGACCGGGCTTGGCTTCCTGCAAAATTCTGGCCAGTTCCGTGCCCGCCATGCCATCGGGCAGGATTAAATCCGTCAGCAACAGGTCGATGCGTTTGCGATGTTCCTCCCAGACCTGCAAAGCTTGGCGGCCATTGGTGGAATCGAGAACCTTGTAGCCCTGGCTTTCCAAAATGTGATGGATCAGTTTGAGCAGCGGAGCCTCGTCTTCCACCACCAGGATGGTCTCCGTGCCACCCAAAACCTTCTGCTCGCCTGGCACCCGCTGCAAAGTCCCGCCCTTGGCATCGCACGAAGGAAGGAAAATCTGAAAGGTCGTTCCCTCGCCCAGGCGGCTTTGCACCGTAATCCAACCTTGGTGCTGCTTGATGATGCCGTAAACCGTGGCCAAGCCGAGGCCGGTCCCCCGGTCCAGTTCTTTCGTGGTGAAAAAGGGCTCAAAGATCCGGCCCATGACCTCCGGGGCAATGCCGCAACCGGTGTCGCTAAAGGTCAATGAAACATAATCGCCCGGCACGGCTTCCGGGTTATGCCGCGCTTGATCTGTATCAATCGTCAATGCGGCCGTGCGAATGAATAATCGGCCGCCGCGCGGCATGGCATCGCGCGAATTGACCGCCAGATTCAGCAGCACCTGTTCAATCATCCCCAAGTCCGCCTTGACCGCGCGAAGACCAGGGGAAAAATCCACATCCAAAGCCACGTCTTCCCCTAAAATGCGGCGCAGCATCTTGGTGACATTGTTGACGACTTCATTGAGGTCCACCGCTTGGGGATGAAATTCCTGCTTGCGGCTAAAGGTCATTAACTGGCGAGTCAAGGCCCCGGCCCGCCGGCCCGCTTCGACGATTTCTTTGACGGAATCAGCCCCTCGCGGGGTAAGTTTTTCCCCGGCGAGAATCAGGCTGGCGTGCCCGTTAATGACGGTCAGGAGATTGTTGAAATCGTGAGCGATGCCGCCGGCCAACTGTCCGATGGATTCCATCTTTTGCGACTGCCGCAACTGCGCCTCCAGGCTCAGGCGCTCGGTCACGTCGATGGCCAGAGACAAAACCACATTCTGTGGCGCCAGCAGATGGGAGGTTAGCTCCATCACGGTGAGCTTGCCCGCTTTGGTGCGATGCCGCCAAACACCCGAGTTGCCCGCGCCAGGAGAAAGGCGGCCAAGTCTCTCACGAAAGGCCAACAAGTCCTCCGGCAGAGCCAGGTCGCGCAGAGTCATGCCGAGAAACTCCTGCTTGGAGTAACCATAATGCAAGACCGCCGCCTCATTGACGGTGACAAAAGCAAGGGAGGATTGGTCGTAGGTGTAAATGGGCGTGGGATTGCTTTCAAAAAGGAGGCGATATTGATTCTCCGACGCCTTGATCAAGGAAATGGAATGTTCCAGTTCACGGGTGCGGGCCTTGACCAAGGTCTCCAAACGCTCCACGGAGGACTGCCCTTCCCGCCGCAGCCGCCAGTTCTCCGCCAAGGACAGAGCCAATTGCTGGACCTCGATAGTGGCGAAGGGCTTTTGCAGCAGGAGCAATTGGTGGGCTCGCCGCAGCCGACGCGCCAGTTCCGTTGGCGTATAGTCACAATCACTGGTGCAAATGACGATTTCCAAGTCAGGGTCAGCCTTCCAGAGCTGCGCGATAGTCTCGATCCCATCCCATCCCTGTGGCATCCGCGATTCGACGAAAGCCACCGCATAAGGCTGCCCGACGGAGCGCGCCCAAGTGACGCGCTTCCATCCGTCTTCACCTTGAGAAACGCCATCCAGGACGAAACGTGGCGCCGCCCATCTACGGGCGGGCTTGCCTGGGTCGAGCACTTCCGCCCGGGCCACGTGGTGGGCGATGTTATCATCGGCCCCCAAGGCGCGGCGAAAAACCTCGTGCGCTTCGGCGCTGCCGTCAATAATCAGAATGCGGTACGGTTCTTTCATGGAGCACCAAGCATGCGTGGAGATCTCATGCCTTGAGCGCAGGCTGTTTTCAAGGCAAATTAAGCACGGGACGGTCCGTGGTCCCGCCAAAACAAAGGCCGCCGCTAAAGTTCCGCTGGTTTCTTCCGATGTATGGGAATTAGTAGAACTTTAAGCGCGCCCCGGGATGAGAGGGCCGCAGCAAGCCAGGCCATTGCCAAGTTGGAGACACACATGGAAGCCAGAGCGAGATCAGAGGCCGCCCCATTGCCTCGCGGGAGCGGAATCCCCCCGGCTCTTTTTGCCCAACACAACGGGGTTCGATACCGAACGCCCATCGATCTGCAAGCGGGGCCAGATGGCAAGCTGCGGTTCCTGCTCCTAGGCGATTGTCTGGCCCAGCCCTTCGCCGAGGTGGCCGCTTTGATGAATAAAAACTTCACCGGCGACTTTAAGCTGGTGAACAATTTCGACCAAGCACCGGAGATCCCGGCGGCGCAAGCGGCTCAACATGACTTTCAGATCATCCATATTCCTCTGCGCACCGTTCTGGGCCAGGCCTACTTTCGCCTGTCTGACGATGGCAGCGAGCATGAGCGGTTTTTGTTCCGCGGTGAGGAACCATGACGTTGCCCGCAAAGCCCACGCTCTCCTTGGCCATGATCGTCAAGAACGAAGCGCGTTGCCTGGGGCGGTGTCTGCGCAGTGTCGCGCCTTTTGTGGACGAAATGGTCGTTGCCGATACCGGTTCGACGGACGACACGGTCAAGATCGGCCGGGAATCGGGAGCCATCATGATCCATTTCCCCTGGCCGGGTGATTTTTCCGCGGCCCGAAACCAGGCCCTGAGCAAGACCACGGGAGATTGGGTCCTGGTTTTGGATGCGGATGAATGGGCGAGTGAAAGCCTCGCCCGGGAAATTCTGGCTTTTGTGCGTAACCGTCCGGCAATTGGAAAACTGAAAATCGTCAGCGACTTCCGTCAGCGGGGCCAGATTTTTCGTTCCCAGTGCCACGTCCCACGGCTTTTTCCCCGCGGAGCTCGCTTTGAAGGCCGCATCCATGAGCAATTGATTTCCCCCCTGCCCAGGATCTGCTTACAAGGTGAGCTGTGGCATGACGGCTATCTTGACACGCAAAAGGCGGATCGGAACATCGCGCTGCTGACGGCGGAGTTGGAGCAGAATCCGGGCAGCCTCTATTTTCTCTTTCAACTGGCCAAGGAATACACTTCGCTGAACCAGCCCGAACAGGCCTTGGCGCGCCTGGAAAAGGCCTTCGCCCTGATGCAGCCCGGCGATCCCCTGGCGCCAAACATCGCCACCGATTTGCTTTACACGATGATGACGCTGCGGAGATTCGAGGACGGCCTGAAGGTCATGGCTCAGACGGAGAAGTATCCCGACGATTTTCCCGATTTCTTTCTCGCCCGCGGCTTGTTTTACATGAACCTGGTGCGGAGCAACCCGGCGAAATACGCCGCCGAGCTGCCCAAAATCGAGGCGAGCTTCCAACGCTGCCTGAGCCTGGGGGAGGAGGCCAAGCGCCAGAGCGTGCGCGGCTGCGGCTCCTTCCTCGCGAGCTTCAACCTTGGCCTCTTCCATCATGTGTTGGGCCATAAAGCCGCCGCCGCGCAGTTTCTCCAAGCCTCGGCCGCCCAAGGCTACAAGCCGGCGGCGGAACTATTGCTAAAGTTTTGACAGAGCCCGCCGATAATTAGGTGTCGAATGACAATGGCGATTGGCAGCCACTAAGAGCCAGCCGGGAAATCGGCGGATGCCCGAAAACAAAATCCGCCACGCGACATGGATGTCGTGCAAATGAAACGCCCCTGAAAGGGCGTTCACTCAAGGAAAGAGTAATAGTATATGGTAATCAATACAAACATGGCTGCCATCACGGCCGCCAGCAACCTGGACAACTCAACCAATAAGTTAAACAACGCCCTGTCCGAGCTCTCCTCTGGTTCCAAGATCGTAACGCCTGCGGATGACCCGGCGGGTTTGGCCGAATCCATCAGTTTGAACTCGCAACTCGGTCAAACTCAAGCGGCCAATTCCAACGTCAACAACGCGATCTCCTTCAGCCAGACGCAAGACGGTTACCTGCAGCAGGTCGGAGCCGCGCTCGATCAAATGGCCACTCTGGCGGTGGAAGCGCAAGACGTGACCAAGAACAGCAGCGAGCTTTCGGACTATCAAGCGGAGTTTAAAACCCTCGCCACTTATATTTCCACCACGGCCAACGCCGTATTCAATGGCGTCAGTTTGTTCAGTGCCACCACTCTGAACGTGACCATCGACAGCACCGTGGGCCACTCGTTCGCCATGGCCGGCATTGACCTGACGGCTACCGCCTACGCCAACGTAACCTCCGCGAGCACCTCGATCGCGACCGCCGCCTCCGCCGCCGTCGCCGAAGGTTTTGTGCAAACCGCCATCACCCAATTGGCTTCGGACCGGTCCACCATCGGCGCCAATGAGGACGGCTTGACTTACACGATGGACGAACTGAACGTCTTGCAGGATAATCTCACTGCCGCCAACAGCAACATCACGGACGTGGATGTGGCGACAGAAAGCACCAATTACGCCGAATACCAAATTCTCGTGCAATCGGGCACGTCGATGTTGGCGCAGGCGAATCAGAATCCTCAGTCTGTGTTGAAACTTCTCCAATAAGGGACAACAGCGACTGATTAGGTTGCATTACTCGGGCGGTCTTCTGACCGCCCGAGTCTGCTACTTAAAACGCATCGATCAGCGTGCGCCGAACAGAAAAAAATAAAGTCAAGAGCATATGTCTGCGGTAAGCTCCAGCACCAGCAGCAGCCTAGCCCTGGCCGGTTTGGCCTCCGGCATCAACTGGACCAGCATTATCAACGATATGGCCCAGGCGGAGTCGGCGCCCATTACTCAGTGGCAAAGCCAGCAAGCCACCCTGAATACGGAAAACTCCGCTTACAAAACAATTGGCACCGACCTGACCAACCTGCAAAGCGATGCCACCACACTTTCTTCCCCCAGCTTTTTTGCGAGCGCCACCGCCACTAGTTCCGACTCCCTCGTAGCCAGCGCCAGCGCGCAAAGCGGAACCCCTTTTGGCACCTACTCCTTTTCTGTCTCTAAACTGGCGACCGCCGCGGTACAGAACGGATCCAAAGTTACGGCGCAACCAATCAGCACCAGCGGGGACGTCTCCACCGTGCCTTTGAATGATTCCTCGTTCGCGGATCCCATTACGGCCGGCACCTTTACGGTTGATGGCCAAACGATTACGGTAGCCGCGACCGATACCCTGCAATCCGTCTTCACCCAAATCAATACGGCGACCAAAGGCGCGGTCACGGCTACTTACGCCAACGACCAAATCACGCTCAGCAGCGACGCCCCAATTACCTTAGGCAGTTCAGCCGATACCAGCAATTTTTTGCAGGCGACGCAGCTTTACGGCAACGGCACTGGCTCGGTGACCAGCCTGGGCACCCTGGGAGGGATCAACCTCACCGTTCCGGCCAGCCAGGCCAATTTAAGCACCGCGATCACGGACGGCGGCAATGGTCAAGGCGCGTTCCAAATCAACGGCGTTACTATAAACTACAACTCCTCCACCGATAGCATCAACCAGATTTTGCAGGAGATCAACAACTCGGACGCGGGTGTGACGGCGAGTTATGATGGAGCCAATCATCGTTTTGTTCTTACCAATAATAACACGGGCGCGCTTGGCATGACTTTGACGGATGTCACCGGCAATTTCCTGAGCGCCACCGGCCTTTCTGGCGGCGTGTTCCAGGCAGGCCAAAACCTGAACTACAGCCTGAACGGCGGCTCGAACATGGTGAGCGAAAGCAATACCGTGGATGGCACGCCTCTGGGCTTGCCGGGCTTATCCATCACCGCGCAATCCGAAGGTTCCACAGACATCACGGTCAGCTCCGACACCAGCACGATCGCCTCCGCCATCAATAGTTTTGTCAACGATTACAATACGATCCAAAACTACATTACCTCGCAAACGACCGTTTCGAGCACGGGCGCTACGACCGCCGGGGGTGCTTCCTCAAGCACGCCTGGTCCTTTGATGGGGGACATGGATGCGGAAGGAATCGCCACGACCTTGCGGCAACTAGTGGATGCCACCCCGATCTCGGGAGCGATCCAAGACCTCAACAGTCTCGGAATTACATCCAACGGTCAAAACAACACCCTCGCCAGCAACTCGGCCATGCTGAACGATGCGTTGACGAATAACCTCAGCCAAGTCAGCCAGTTGTTCAGCGATCCGTCCAGCGGCATCGCGTCCACCGTGGCCAGTTATCTCGATTCGACTCTGGCAACCACTGGGATCGTGGCCAGCAAGGAGCAGAGTTATACCAATCAATACAGCGCCTTGACCACCAGTATTACCAATCTCCAGACCAAGATCACCAGCGACGAAGCAGAGATGCAGACCCAATTTGTGGCCATGGAAGACGCCGTTAACAGCATCAACGTGGAGAAAGAATATTTGACCGCCTATTTTAACAGCCCGACCACGACCACCGACGCCCCGACGGCCGCGTCTTCCAGTTCCTCAAGTTCATCCAGTTCCTCCGGGATTTAAATTTCGCCGCCCGATCCAAGGATCGGTCGTTGGACCTTGGCGGCGGCCCCGCAAGCGGAAAACTCATCGCTGGACGCCGCTGTGCGAAGCGACCTCCGCCTTCCCTCCCACGGTTTCGTGCTTGACGTGCGCGTAGGCGATGGTTGCATAGTGCGCGATATGAAGATTAAAGCTTTCTTTCCGCTGATCTGTTCGGGCCTGTTGGCTGTGGCCTCCGGTTGCGTGGGGACAAACGACGGACATTCCACCGCCGGAGTTCCGTTCGAGCGTGACACCATTGTGGACCGCTACGAAAGACCAGTCGGCCAACTCGCTGCGGCGGCGCGCCTCGTTCTCACCCACAACGGGAAGCTTCTCGTGGACAATGTCGTCAATAACAGCTTCGAGGCGAGAGTCAATGAACGCAAGGTCTGGGTCAAGGTCTCCGACGTGGACGGCAAAGTCAGCCAGGTCTCGGTGCAAGTGCGCGGACCAGTCGGCGCGGATTTGCCGGAAGCCCACGAACTCTCCAAACAAATCGCCCTCCAATTGATGGCCGGGGCCAACCAATAGGCCCTTTTAGACTTCGGCCCTCTGGCGGTGCCACGCCGCGATGCAATCGCGACAAATACAGGCGCGATTGCGCAGTTCCACTGGAATTTGAGCGATCAATTCGCGGGGGACTTCCATTTTGGCGCACCAACAAGGGCCTTTCCAGCCAGCGGTGCTGCTCAACTGGCAGTCATTTGCCTGGCCGCAGAGCGGACAGCGCGTTTCATCTAGGAACGGCTCACTGCAACTCATAGATCGAATTATCGGGCGATAGAAACCCCGTCCCGTCCACGACGTTCATAGCCCCGTCCGCATTGCTCGTATAGCGGTTGCGTAACGACTCCGCATGGCCGTCGCAAAATAAGGCGTTGCTGAGGTTCTCATGGCGGAAGCCTTGGGTTCCCGTCCAACGCCCGACAAACCCCGCGTCTCCTGGGTTCGGCCACGGCGCGCGCATGAATTTGTCCGCCCCGCCCGCATACTGGCCGTCCCCAAAAAGAATCGTTTGGCTGTTCCGCCGCACCTCTGAACCTTTGGCCGGAGCCGGAATGCTTTCGCCTTGGCCGTGGCCGATATAACTGGTGTTGTAGTTGTAGCCGGTATAAGGATCGTCCAACCAATTGGCCGCGCCTTCAAACGAGGGACATTGCTGGATTTGCAAAGAGGTCTGGCTCTGCCAAAACAGACCGGGAACCACGATATTGGGATCGCCCTCAATGGTCGTCAGGTCCCAGCAATAGAATATCCCGGTCTCATCGTAGTACTGCGCGATCGCATAAGTGTCCCCATTGTCATCGACGTAAACGTGGGCGGCGATGCCCATTTGTCGCAAGTTGCTGACACATTGCAGGCGCCGCGAAGCGGCCTTTGATCCACTCAGAGCGGGCAGCATCAAGCCGGCCAGAAGGGCAATCACCCCCATCACGACCAACAACTCCGTCAAAGTGAAAGCGGAACGCGCCGTGCCCCGCGCGGGAGCGCGTGTCAAGCGACGGCGCGTCAGGTCCTTCATCGGTTTCCTCAAGGATTGACCAGCAATCGGTAAAAGGCCGCCACCGCAGGCGGAGCTTCATCGGTAATCGTCAGCACTTGTTCACTCTGGGCCGTCACTGTGGCGACAGCATTCCAAGTGACCAGGTTGGTTGAACGTTGCAACGTGTACGAGAAGCCGGCAAAAGGAACAAAGTCAAAGCGAGCTCCCTGAGCATTCATTTGCATGCTCAAGGCCGGCGCGGACACCTGCGCCACGACGAACGCGGAGAGGTTGGTCAGACCGGCCACCCATACTTGGCGGCTGGCCTGATCATAACTAATCGGCGGCGATGTCCAATTTGTCCCAATCCACTGCAGAACGCGCAAATCTCCGCCAGTGCCGTTGTAATTGGTCCCCACACTCAAGCCAACGTCGGCCAGCAAGGTCAGGTTCGTCGCCACCGTGATGGGCCGGACCGTCGCCTGGCAGGCGTAAAGAACATGGCCGGGGACCGGGGCCAAGGACGAGAAATCTGTCAATCGCACGGTACTGACCCGCGCCGTGTTACTGATCGAATGAAAGTTGATGCTAATAAGGGTCTGGGTTCGATTGGCGGGACTTTGAAAAACCAGGTTGGTCGTCCCGGCCGCCAGGTCCGCCGGAGAGAGCGCCAGAGCGTCCCCTTCCACCACGGGATTGACGGCCGCGATGGCGTCAATCACGGTGTAGGTGTTCGGCCCGGGTTGCGCTCGCACGAATTGAATCCACGGAAAACCCGAGGCCGCCAAACTGTACCCGGTGCCCCCGGCGGAGCCGGCGAATTGTTCCAATCCGGTCGCGACGGTCTGGCCCGCGAAATCTGTCAGATAAACGGCTGGGTCCACCGGTTTATTGGCATTCAACAGCTCCTCCGTCCAGGAATGGTTCGGATAATCCCAGCGATACGCGCCATCGGGGAACAGCGCGGGCGTATTGCTAAAAGCGTACCAATTCGTCCCGTCCGGACTGACGGAAACGGTCGTCGCATGGCCGAAAAGACCACTGCCCAATTGCGCTGTGTCCAAGTCCGTGGCGTCGCTAACATCGCCTGTGATCCCGGATACGGAGAAAAAAGAGTTGCCAAAAACGATCAAGTCGATGCCGTACGGATTGTTGGGATCATGGTAAACCTTACGGCCCATGGCTAGAGTGACCTCGCCACCGGCGGAAATCTCGGTAATGACATCCTGCCCGCTCGGACTCTTCCAGTAGGGATCGTCAATGATGCTGGTTCGATTGGTGATCCCGCCGTCATAGTAGTCCACAAAGGTCAGGGTCGGGCGGCCCAAAATCGCGGCGGGATTGTTGTAGGGAGCGGTTGTAGCCACGCCGTTAGTGCCGACGATTTGGACAGCGAAGTCGTTGGTATCGCACACATAGGCCACGTAGTTACCGACGGGCGAAGGCGGCGCTTGCTCCTCCAAGTTGTAGGCCGCCGTGGCGGGATCGTTGGTATTGGCGTCGTATCCGGCCGCCCCGACGGAAAAGCCAATCCACGAACCATCGGTCACGGGCAGTTGGTCCAAACCTTCCGCGGAGTTTTCCCACTGGCCGTGACTGTACGTGGCCGGGTCCCAAAACTGATTCGTGCCACGCTCTGGGGAAGAAGCGAAGCCGCCTATGTCTCCCATCTCATTCCAAACATTCCAATTGGGGCCATAATAACCGCTCCAATACAAATCCCCGCGATTGAGCGGCACGGCGGCGTCCACGTTCAAATTTGGATCAAGCAAGAAGCCGTTCGTGAAGGTGGCTGCGGTGTAGGTGGCGCTTCCATCCGTGACGCCAAATGCGCCACTTCCGTCCAAATTGTAGCCGAGGCCTACCACAAAGGTGCCGTAAGTATCATTGATGATGCCGTAGAGGCGATGATCGGAGGCCAAAATGGCCCGCAGCAATTGCGTGCCTGTGGCCGTGCCATTGAATTGATAACCCCAGACCAGGGTCTTGTTGGCAATGGGCGCCGGAACTGAAGTTAGGTTAAACACCACCGGCGAATTCCACTCGATGACCAGGGCCGCGTGATTGGTGCCGGAGCCAGTCCAAAGTTGAATGTCGTTAGTCGTGATGGCTCGCGCGCCACCGGCCAAAAGGCAGGCGGCGAAAACGAGCGCGCAACGGAAGTTTCTCATAATGCTGATCTTTCAAGGAGGCTCCGCGGAAATTCTTCCCGCGAAAGCGGTTAGGGATTGAGAGACCAGAGCGGAGCCTGAAAACAAAAAAGCCTTCAAACTCCGGCAAAACGAGAATGAAGGCATTCAAAGCTTCCGCTGCAACACGGTTGCGGCGGGCTGGCCTCATCCTTCTCTTTGTCGGAGAAGTGGCCCCGCCAAGGGGCCTGACGAGCGCAGTTAGGCTGATGTCCTGACTCGCGGGTTTCAAGCCTTGCTCCTACCTTCCCGGTTCTGTGAAGAACCAGTGGTCTTTGGAGTTTGTAACCCGTCACAGTGGCGCAACCGTCCTCGATTCTCACGAGGTTCCCAGCACTAACTACGACTTGGATGGCAAACCATCCTTCTACTTTCAAAGAACACCTTACTTCTACTCACCCTTCCACGGAACGCAAGAGCAATCGCGGAAGGAAAAAACGAATTTCTAGCGAGCGCCACGCTTTCCGTCCGCGCGAACCAAAACGCCATCTTCTTTGAACAATTGCCCCGGCCCAAGATGGGCCAGGACGAACCGCTGCAATTTCGCCGTGTTGGCCGTTAGAAGAAGGCCATCGGCTTGTGCATGATGCGCGAGGCTCTTGGGATTCTCATCAAGATACTTTTTCAACCAGTCGTAATCACAGGACGCCATTCTCAATTCCGGCCCAATTTGTTTGATTCGCAAAAGGAGGTGGCCGGGAAACATGGCTATGCCGATCAAGTCCGCCTGGGTGGATGCATACTCGCACTTCGATGGCACAATATCCAGGAACTGCTCCGGCCCGAGCTTAAAAAGATGCGCGGTGAATTCGCCCTTTTTGGTCTTCTCCTCAGTTACGGTCAATTTGTAGCCTTTGTCGTCCAGCCGCTCGAACTGCCATTGCGCCGGCTGATCCGAGTCATCCTTGGCCTGCCATTCCCCGACCAATTCGGGAGCAAAAATCAAATCCGCAGCCGTGTAAAACGGATCGATGGAAGGAATGCAGCCCGAGACGAGCAAGGCGAGACCGCCATAAAGCATTAGTTTTTTCATAATTTTTCTAATTTTCATGCAGGCCCGTGATGGGCCTTACTCTCTGACATGCGCAATTAACCGGCGCAACGGATCATTTATTTTTCTTGCCGCGCGTCTGGCTGATCGCTACCTCTTTTACAATGGATAAGCACCGGGCTGACATGGACATCCTCTTTGCCCGGGCGTTGGAAATCCCGTCCGGCCCGGCCCGCGCGGATTTTCTGAACCACCTATGCGGCGGCGACGAACCTCTGCGGACGGAACTGGAATCCCTTCTCAAGGCACATGAAAGCGCGGGTAATTTTCTTCTCCCCGGCGTCCAAGCCACCCCCGCTACGCATCCGGTTGAACCCCTCCTTCCGGACGGCCAAAGCAATCCAATTTGGTTTACCGAGGTTTTTCTGCGGACGCTGGAATCCGACCCAGCCAGGCAATTGTCATCCTTTCTAAAAACCTTGCCTGAAAGCGCGCGGCAAGAGACTGGCGAACGCATCGAAGCCGTGTTGCGGCTGCGAGCCAGGCAAGGCGGGATCATTCCGGCCCCGCCTCCCTCTCTCGAAGTAACGCCCATCATTGCCGGATTTCGCCTCGGGCGCAAACTCGGCGAAGGCAGACTGGGCGTGGTCTATGCCGCCCATGATGAGAAACTCGACCGTCCCGTCGCTCTGAAAGTTCTCCGCTGCGGCGGGAGCGAACTGAATCGGAGGGTTCTGGAAGAAGCGCGCAAAACGGCCGGCCTCTCAGATCCGGCGGTCGTCACCATTTTTTCCGTCCTGGACGAAACCGCCCCTCCGGCAATCGTCATGGAATTGGTCGAAGGTTTTCCCATTGACAGATTTGCCCGGCAGCTGACTTTCGAGCAGAAGACGCGGCTCCTTCGGGAGGCAGCCCGCGGTTTGGCGACCGCCCATGAACGCGGCTTAATCCATCGCGACCTCAAGCCGGACAATATTCTTGTTGGTCCGGATATGCGTCCCCGCATTCTCGATTTTGGCCTCGCGTTGACTTTTGAGGAGAGCCGACGCGACATCGGCGGCTTTGAAGGAACTCCGCTTTATGCGTCACCGGAACAGGTTTTCGGCGGGCCACTGACCGCGGCGTCCGATGTGTTCTCCTTTGGCAGCTTGATGTTTAAAGTGTTGACTGACCGCCCGCCTTTCACCGGAGCTACTGCCGGCGAAGTGCTGGAAGCCATCGCCACCACCGCGCCACCCTTTCCTTGCGAAGTTGCCTTAGGGGTACCGCAGGATTTGCAAGCCATCTGTCTCGCTTGCCTGGCGTGGAACCCGGCTGACCGCCCGAACGCTGCGGAAATAGCGCTGGAATTGGGCCGCTTTCTGCTGGGGGAGCCCGTGCGGATGAAACCCAAGCTGTACGATGACTTGCTGCGGCGCGGCATTAGCGATTATTCCAACCAGGCCCGCGCCTGGCAGAGCCAGAATATTATTTCCGTGGAAGAACGGGATGCCCTGGAAACGATTCATCGCCGCTTGTTGGCCGAGGATGACCATTGGATTATTGACGCCCGCCGCATCACGCCCTTGCAAACGATTCTTTCCGCGGGCGCGTGGCTCGCGGTCGTCGCCACCGTTTTGACGGTGTGGATGTTGCGGCAGGACTTAGCCTCTCCAGGACGCTGGCTTGTCCCTTGCTTTTTCACATCTGTCCTTCTAGCCACGGGGTTTGCCGCCTATCGCGCCAAAGAAAGGCTCGCGGCGGCGAATTTTCTCGCCGGCGCCGCTTTGGCCATCGCTCCGTGCATGCTTTCTTTGTTGGGGGAATGGGGCTGGATGGCCCAACCAACCGAGCACATTTCCCAGCTCTTTCCCGGCAATTTTACCAACCAACAAGTAGCCGCCTCCTCCGCCACCGCGCTGGCGTTGTCAGCCTTGGGCTTGTGGCGGCTGCGCATGACGGGATTCGCCTGGACCGCGGCGGCCTTGGCGGCAGCGACCTATCTGAGCATCCTGCTCCTTTTTGGTTGGCTGACCCAGCCCTTGGAAATCAAAGCGCGCTGGTGCCTGCCTTTGATAGGAGCGGAGATCGCCGCCCTCGCCCTGGAGCGGAAAGGCCTCGTGCGGTGGACTCTTCCTTTTCATCTCGTGGCCCTGCTGGCTCTGGCTGGTTGCCTCGACATCATCGCCTTGAATGGCCCCACATTGGAACTGCTCGGCGTGACCACCTCCCGCTTTCCTTATTTTGATCATGACCGTCAACAAACGTTCTCCCTGGCCTTGAACGGATTGCTTTTTCTCCTGCTTATGCTTGTCACTGAAAAGGCGGGCAGTCTGGATCTTCGCAGGGCCAGCAAGCTGTTCGAGGTGCTGGCGCTGCTTCATCTCTTGAGCCCGCTTTTTCTCAACGCCCTTTCGCACCGTTCCGATCCGTGGGTGCGAACGGATGTTTGGGTTTACCTGGGCGCCACCCTGCTCTTTGTCCTGCTCGCCTCGCTACGCTCGAGATGGCGGCTCCTGGTCGGCGGCCTGGCGGGATGTGGTTTGGGAAGCTACTTGCTGGTCGATCTGGGTTTGGTCGCAAAAAAACCGTTTATCATCGGGCTCGGTTTTCTGGGGCTGTTCCTCGCTTTAGGCGCGCTCACCTATGTCCGGTATCGCGCGTCCTGGCGGGAAGCCAAGGCTCCTCCGAGCCGGAAACCCGAATAGTTTATTTCCGATTCATCTCGCGATAAAGCCAGGCGCGGGCGTAAGCCCAATGGCGTTTGGCCATTGGTTCGGAAATTCCCAGCACTTTGGCCGCTTGCTCGCTGGTCAGTCCGGCAAAGAAGCGCAGTTTCACCAATTCCGCCTTTTCCGCGTCCACTCGCGCCAAACGGTCCAACGCCTCATGCATCGCCAGCAATTGTTCATCCTCCAGCCCACAGGAAATCTCCCTCCCCTCCAAGGGCACCTGCTCCATGCCACCGCCATGCCGCACGGCGCTTTTGCGCCGGGCTGTGTCAATGAGAATGCGGCGCATCGCTTCGGCGGCGGCGCCGAAAAAATGCGCTTTGTTTTGCCAGGCCGGCTGCCGGTCCCCGCCAAGCCGCAGCCAAACTTCATGGACCAAGGCGGTGGCCTGGAGCGTTTGCCCGGGCGCCTCCCGGGCCATTTTTTGCGCCGCCAGCGTCCGCAGTTCCTCGTAAACCGTTGTCAGCAAATCGCTGGCGCCGCCACATCCATTTTGCTTTTCTTCCATCGGCCCGCCTTTTATCAGCATAACCGTTCTATCTTCACTGCGGCGACTACCGCCGCCTGCGGCGGCTTGGGCTTGGTCAAACAACCGCGCCAAAAACCCAAACCGTACAAAATATGGCAGGCGGCGATCAAACAGCCAACCCCCGGCAGCCAATGCAGCTTCTTGACAGGAACAATCGCCAGCGTTTGCGCCGCAACCGCCGTGCCGTAAACCGCCAGCACCCAACGAAAAAGCGGCGGCAGAAAAGGCCAGGCCGCGAGGTACAAGCAAAAGAGCGGCGGAACAAAATTGGGCGCGGAACCGAAAGTCGGGTGGAGGCGGAATTGTTCGGCCCGGCCGCGGCCATAGTTCAAGAGCATCTTGCCAAAAGCCCGCAAAGTCGCCCGCGGATGGCGATAGACTAGCAATCCCGGATCATACATCAATTTGCCGCCGCGCTTTTGCACTTCATCCATGAGCGCGTTTTCCTCATTGGGGTACAGCGCCTCGTTGAAGCCCCCGAGTTCCAAGAGGGTTTTGCGGCGCGCCAAAAGGTTGCACAGAATCAACTCTTTCTCGCCCGAGGCGCGCACGTAGCCAATGCTGCGATAACGCGCGGCACTGGAAAAGAAAGCCAGCCGAGCGCCCATGACCAGGGCGAAAACTTGTTCCAGGGCGGGCGCTTCCGGTGGGCAAACGCTCGGTCCGCCCACCATCTCGACCTCCGCGGAAGCGAACATCTCCACCGCCCGACGCAAGTTGGCTGGCAAGGGTCGTGAATCGTCGTCCAAAAAATAGATGATTTCGCCTGTGGCCGCGCGGAGGGCGGTGTTGCGTTGCACCGAGGGCTGTCGGCCGCGCGCCAACAGGATCTCCAGTTTCTCCGCCGGATAATCCAATTGCTGGGCAGCCGCGACCGCGCGCACGGTGGACTCCTCCAGGCGCGCCGGGATGATGATGCTGACTTTGGGCAAACGGTCGTTCACCCGGAAAAGCTAAAGTTTTGCCGTCAAACCGCAATGCGGAAGAGTTTCATCCCGCCTGACCGCCAACATACCCTTGCCCACACGCTCTGTTTTCCTTACCTTGCGGACGTGAAGACAAGGTTCGTTATCCTGCTGGTGCTTTCCAACCTTGCGGTGTTGGCGGCGGGATTTGTTTACTTGGGCCAATACTCCAGCCAACAAGTTGCGCGGGAGCGCGCTTCCGCCGAGGCGGAAGTGGCGGCCTGGCGGGCCCGGGCGACGGCTGCGGATTCGCTGCCGCCCATGCCTCCCGCTGCAACTTCTGTCACCAATAGCTTTAACTGGAGCCAGCTCGAATCAACCGATTATCGCGTGTACATCGCCAACCTTCGCGCCATCGGCTGCCCGCAAACCACCATTCAGGACATCATTTTGACCGACGTCATGCGCCTCTACGCGCAACGCCGGGGACAATACTATCAAAACGGCCGGGACTTCAAATTCTGGGAGACGAACGAAAAGCGCAAATTGAAACAAACCCAGTTGGCGGAACGCGAAAAACAATTGGCCGCCATCGATAAGGAACTGCCGGCCGTCCTGCGCGAATTGCTCGGCATCAACTACGAACGCGAACTCAACAAGTATTTTGTCGATTCGGAGGAAGACAATCGCCGTCTTGGGTTCCTGACCGAGGACAAACGCGCGCAAGTCCTGGCCTTGCGTGATCAATACGAAGGGGCGCGGGAACGCGTTTTGTACCAGGAGCAGGCAGGCGCCCCGTCGCCCGGTGCGTTCGAGAAACTCCGCGATTTGCAGCGCGAAGAGGACGCCGCCCTTCTGCGCGTTTTGACTCCGCGGGAAAAAGAGGAATATGACTTGACCATGTCGCCGACGGCCGACCGACTGCGGGAACAATTAGTCGGTTTCAATCCTTCCGAGCAGGAATTTCGCGATCTTTTCCGCCGTCAGCAAGCTATTGATCTGGCCTATCAATTTGAAAATACCAACGACGATGCCGTGCGGGCGGCCAAAGCCGCCGCCGAACAGAAGATGCTGGCGGACTTTAAAGGAGACCTCACACCGGATCGGATCACGCAACTGGACCGGTCGCAAAATCCGGAATACCAAAAACTCTGCGTCCTGGCGGAGCAATTCGATTGGCCCGCCGAGGCCGCCCAAACCCTCGTGGACATGCGCCAAGCCGCGGAGGAAGAGAAACGACTGGTACTCTCCAACAAGGACATTCCCCCTGAACGAGTCGAGGTCGTCCTCAAAGCCATTCAGGCCGAAACGGAGAAGACCGCCCGCGCCACGCTGGGAGACGATGCTTTTGCCCAATACGCGCCCACCGCCGCCTGGATTCAAAATCTTGGGACCAATTAGCCGGCCTTTTCCGCTCTCGTCTTTTTGACTTTTCCGGGCCGTTCCCCTAGTGTCTCGCCCCATGAACGTGATTTCCTGGCGCGACGCGGATTTCGCCGCGCAAGTCGAGCGTCTGCTCGCGCCCTCCAGCTTGTTTGATTCCTCGATCGAAGAGCAAACCCGCGCCATTATCGAGGCCGTGCAAACGCGCGGCGATACGGCTTTGAGCGAATTGACCGAGCGCTTCAATGGCGCATGGCTGGAGCCGGAACAGTTTGCGGTCAGCCAGGCGGAGCTGGTCACCGCCTCTTTGCAGGCCGACCAAAGTTTGCGCGCGGCCATTACCGAAACGACAAGGAATGTCGAAGCTTTCGCCCGGCGCTCGCGCCGCAAGGATTGGTCGATGCGCAACAGTCACGGCGCCTTGGTCGGGGAAAAGTTCGACCCCATCAGGCGGGTCGGCATCTACATTCCCGGGGGCGCCGCCCCCTTGGTCTCCACGGCTCTGATGACTGTGCCACTGGCCCGCGCGGCGGGTTGCGGGGAAATTGTGGTTTGCACTCCCTGCGATCGCCAGGGGCAAGTCAATCCCGCGCTGCTTTTTGCCGCCCGCTCCGCGGGGGCCACGGAAATTTATCGGCTGGGCGGGGCGCAAGCCATCGCCGCTCTCGCGCTGGGGACGGCCACCATCGCTAAGGTCAGTAAGATTTTTGGCCCGGGCAACGCCTACGTCGTCGCCGCCAAGCGCCTGCTCTTTGGCCGCGCGGCCATGGATTCCCTGCCCGGCCCCAGCGAGTTGCTGGTCCTGGCCGATGAGACCGCTCACGCCGAGTTGGTGGCGGCCGACCTTCTGGCGCAGGCGGAACATGGTTCGGGCCATGAGCGGGTCTGGCTTTTGACCCCTTCGACCAAACTTCTGTCCGCCGTGCAACGCGAAGTGAAGCGTCAATTGCCGTCCCTGTCCCGCCGCGAGTTAATCGAGCGCGCCCTTGGCCGCAACGGCTGGTTGATTCAAGTCAAAGACATGGCGAGCGGGATCGATTTGGCCAACCGCCTCGCGCCCGAGCATCTGGAGATCATGGCCCGCCAGCCGGGTCCTCTGGCCGCCCGCTTGGAAACCGCGGGGGCGATCTTCCTCGGCCAGGAGTCCCCAACAGTCCTGGGGGATTATGTCGCCGGGCCGAGCCACACTTTGCCCGCGGGTGGCACCGGCGTCAGCTTCTCCGGTTTGACCGTGGACCAGTTTCAGCGACGCACCAGTATCGTACAATACAACAAACAATCTTTGCGCAAAGCTCTTCGGGCGGTGGAGAAATTTGCCGAGTTGGAAGGACTCGACGCCCACGCGCTGTCCGCCAGCAAGCGTCTGGGGGGCGCGAAAAAGCGCCGGGCAAAAAAATAGGAGCTACGCCAGCAGTTGCCGGGCGTGGCTCAACAACTCCTGCTCAATCCGGCTTTTCATCATGAAGGCCGCGAAGGGCAGATTCAGGTCCAGGAGAACTTGGGCCGCCTGCACTTCCAGTCTTCCCTCGAAAGAAAGACCTCGCGCGCGAAAGCGAATCGTGTCCACATAACCATTCCAGCTTTCTTCCACGTCGCTGATCTCTTCACCGGCTTTGGCCCGGCCTTCCGTGATGAGCCGGGAGATGCGCGTTTTGGCTTCATCCTGGTTCAATTGGTGCGGCACATTCAGACTGATTTTCGGCATAGGAAAGAATAAAGGCAGGCCAAGCGCGCGCCAATCATTAATCGGGGTCCGCTAAGGCAGCGGGCGCCGACGCATGTTCCTCCCACACCAAACGCAGCCCTTCCAACGTATGCAACGGTTCCACGGCCGTAATCTCCGGCAGCTTGGCCGCCATGAGGCGGGCATAGCCGCCCGTCGCCACCACGGGCAGCCTGCGGCAGCGCAACTCTTTTTTCAATTCGCCCAACAGTTGGCGAATCAATCCGCGATACCCATGCACCGCCCCGATCAACATCGCTTCCTCCGTGTTCTTTCCAATCACCGTCGGGATTTCGCGAATGTCAATGCGCGGCAACAACGCCGTTTTTTCATGCAAATAATCGGTCATGACATTTAGCCCGGGCGCAATGACGCCCCCCACGTAATTGCCGCGCCGGTCCACGACGTCAAAAGTCACCGCCGTGCCAAAATCCACCACCACCACAGGCGCTCCGAAATGATGGTGAGCCGCCACCGCGTTGGCCAGCCGGTCCGGTCCAATTGTGTTTGGCTGCGGGTAATCAATGCCCACTCCCCGCACCGTTTGGGCCGTCAATTCGAGACAAGGAACGTTCCAGGTCTTTATCACAAAAGCGCTTACTTTGGGCGTGACCCGCGGCACCACGCTGCACAAAATCGCGCCGTTGATCTTCGTGCTTTTGCCGAGCAAACGCCGCGCCGCCTCCCGAGCCTGGCCACTTTGCCATGTTTGCGTGGCCACATCCCCTTGCCGCACGATTTTCCGCCCATCCGCCAACCCGATATGCGTGTGGGTATTGCCGATGTCAAACAGTGCAATCATTCCCCCCAATCGTCCCTCAAGTCCTCTGAAAAGTAAACTGCGCCAAGCACAGGGCCAATAAAGAGTTGAATAGACCACTCAAAGCGGAGCTAGCCGGAGCTGAGGAAACAGGGGTGCCACGGATGACGCGGATTGGCACGGATAAAAGCCCTCTTCAGAAATCCCGAAAGGCCACGGACAATCCATGCGCACCGATGGCACCCTTCCGGCCACCAGGGAAACTCTCCGCGATTAGCCCATAACCATCTTCGCATTGATCCGTGACATCCGTTCAATCCGTGGTCACTTCCTAGCGCCAGGCGGGGCCGCTCCACCGGAGTATTCCGTGGTTCAACATCACCATTTCTTAGGCAAGGCTCAGGGCACCTTGGCGGACCTTGACAAAATCCGACATTGCGTCATTTTTTATTTCATGGCGAACACCCTGAACATATCGCTAACTGCGGAGCAAAAGGAGTGGCTGCACTCGCGCCGCGAATCCGGCGGCTTTGCCAGCGCCAGCGATGTCGTCCGCGACCTCATTCGCACCCGCCAGGAACAGGAACAGGCGCAACTACTAGAACGATTTCAACAACTTGATCGGGATGGTTCGGATCAACCCGAACCGGTTGAAACCGTCCTCAATATTGTCAAACAAATCAAAAAGGAGCGGCGTGGGTAAACCGCGCGCGGTTTTGGACAGTTCTGTGGTTGTTTCGGGCATCGGTTGGCGCGGGGGAGAAGCGCGCGGCGTCCTAAGGCTTTTGGCCGTTGCCGGATTTGAATCCTGGCGCACTCCGTAGCTCACTGCGGAATGGACAGACGCAGTCGAGCGCGTAGCTCGAGTGGAACCGCGCTGGCGCAATCCCAATTGGACGAACTGGCTCCAATGGCTGAAAGCTGTTTCCAAATTCGGCCCTGACATCCCCATAAAACGGACGGTGAGGCGTGATCGCAATGATGATCCTGTCATTATGGCGGCGGTCTCTGTCCGCGCCGAGTACATTGTCACAGGCGACAACGACTTGCTTGATTTGGAAAAACCTCACGGAGTGGCGTGTGTTACGCCGCGGGCTTTCCTTTCGCTGGTCCTTCGAAACCGCTAGGGCTGCATTTTCTTGGTCCAAATCGATTTGCCGTAAGAGTCGTTGGATTGACTCTTGACGCAGCAACGGTGACTTTTTTCCGATCTGGTAAGGCCATAACTTCTCAAACTAATCTAAAACCGATGGTCGCGCTCCCCGGACCAAGGCATCCGTCGTGGCGACTGAAGATTTGATCCACAATGCACCCATCGACAAATCCGGCTTCTCTTGAGAATCTAAGCGCCATGATACAACCAGCGGGTCCGACGAAATTCTCCGCGCTTTTGCGATTGTTCCCAGGACTGGCGCAGTTTCGCAGGTACCAACCCCGATGGCTGCCGCGTGATGTTGTGGCGGGTGTGAGCGCCTGTGTCGTAATGATTCCGTCCATGATTGCCTACGCCCGGCTCATGGGTATTCCCATCCAGAACAGCCTCTATGCGGCCTTGGTCCCGTTGCTCGTTTATCCCCTTTTCTGCAGTTCCCGCCAAGTCATTGTGGGACCCGACATTGCCATTTGCCTGCTCATTGTCAACGCCACAACTCCCCTCGCCAACGGCGATGGCGGTCGGGCGGCCGTGCTGGCGTCGATCCTGGCCTTACTAAGCGGACTGTTTCTCCTGCTCGGCAGCCGCGTCAAGTTGGAAAGGGTGGCCGAGTTCCTCTCCAAACCGGTGCTGATTGGTTACATGACGGGAGCGGCGCTCATTTTGGTCGCCTCGCAACTAAGCGGACTCCTGGGCCTTTCGCTGGCCAGCAACGAGTTTTTCCCGCGTGTGGCGGAGGCTTTGGGTAAATTGCGCCACGCTCATGTTCCCACCTTATTATTGGGATTGAGCTTGCTTGGCTTGCTTTTCGGTTTTCATCGCTTTGCTCCTCGCCTGCCCGCTTCCTTGTTGACCTCTCTTGCGGCCATCGGGGCCTCGTTCGCGTTTCACTTGGAAGAGCGCGGTGTCGCGGTGGTGGGAAAATTTTCGGGCGGCTTGCCGTCATTGGCTGTTCCTCCTCTGGGCTGGCATGAAATTCATAGCTTGCTGCCGGCGGCCATTGGCATCGCCTTTCTTGCCTACACGGAGGGAGTTTTGCTGGCACGGGCTTTCGCGGAAAAAAATGGCTACGCCATTTCCGCCAGCGACGAACTGACTGCTCTTGGGGCCGCCAATCTGTGCAGTGGCTTTTTCCAGGGCTTTGCCGTCACGGGCAGCCAATCGCGCACGACGATCAATGATGCGGCCGGGGCCGTGACCGAGATGTCCAGCTTGGCGGGTGCCTTGAGCATGGCCCTGTTTATGTTGTTTTTGACTCCGGCGCTGGCCCATCTGCCGATTGTCGCGCTCGCGGCGATCCTGATTTATGGCGGATCAACGCTGGTCGAGTTCGATGCCATGAAACGCATTTACCGCTTTTATCCCGCGGCCGCGGGCATCGCGGCCGTCACAACGGTCGGGGTGCTGGCCGCCGGGGTGGTCACGGGAATTCTGCTTGGCGTGGCGCTTTCGCTTTTTAGCCTGATCAACCGAATTTCTCATCCGCCAGACGCGGTTTTGCGTGAAGTGCCCGGTCATGGTTTCCATGATTTAGGCCCCGCAACCGCCGAAACGATTCCCGGCCTATTGGCTTACCGCTTCTATGCTCCCTTGCAATTCTCCAACTCCAGCTACTTCCTGGAACGCGTCCACAGCCTGATCACCGCCGCCCCGCAGCCAGTCCGTTGGCTCTTGCTGGACGCGCAAGCCATCAGTGATATCGACGTGACCGCCGCGGAAATGTTGCATGGATTGAGGGAGGAGCTAAAACAGAAGGGCATCGCCCTGAAATTCGCCCACGCCAACCGCCCTTTGCGCGAGATCTTGGAAAAAACCGGCCTGGCCGGCGAAATCGGCCAAGAAAGCTTCTACGGTTCAGTTCATGAATGCATCGAGGCATTCGTTCGCGGCAAAATTTAGCATTGTCACTTGGTCGCAATTGGATTGAACTGCTCTTGCTCATGCCGCACGAAATACAGAAAACCTCCCACCCCTCCCCGCTCCGCGTCCTGGCCGTCATCGGCAGCCTCAATCGCGAATCAGTGACCCGCGTGGTCATCTCCGAAACGGCCCGCCAATTGGCCGACCGTGGCTGCGACGTTGACCTCCTGGATTTTCAGAAAGAGCCCTTGCCGCTTTACGATCCGGGACTTTCTTACGATGCCCCGACTTTTCCGGCTCTGCAGCGGCGCGTCGCCCAAGCGGACGTTTTCCTGCTCGGCACCCCGGATTATCACGGCGGCATCAGCAGCGCGCTGAAAAGTTTTCTGGACCATTTCTGGCGTGAATTCGCCGGCAAACTGTTCGCCAGCATCATCGCTTCCCATGAAAAAGGGCTGACCGTCGCGGATCAGTTGCGCACTGTCGCACGACAATGCTACGCCTGGTCGTTACCCTACGCTGTGTCTTTCACTGGGGGGAGCGATTTGCAGGACGGCAGGATTACCAGCCAGCCGCTTCGAGATCGCCTGGCAATGATGACCAGAGACATCGCGGTCTATGGCGGCTTGCTCGCCGCCCAACGCCGTGCGGATCTGGCCTCGACCGAACCGGGATTTATGGCCCGAATACGCTGAGCCTAACTTTCAAGAAGGGGCTGGCGGTCATGGCGCGCCACCAGGACCAAGACGAGGCTGAGGACGAGAAGAGACGCCCATCCATCCACCATACTATCCGTGCCCCAAAACGCCTCTCCGGAGCGGGTTTGATGAAAAAAAACACGGGTGGCTCCAAGCCAAAAGATCCACCCGGCGTGCAAGCCGATCGACATGAACAACGCCCCTGTTTGCTCGTAAGCCAAGGCCAAAATCACGCCAACTACCAAGAGCGTGAAAAAGGCCGGGACCAACGGTGGATGATGCTGGATCATCTCACCCAACAAAGTCAGCCCGGAAGCCCAATCCACCGGTCGTTTCCAGTCCGTCCGCGCGATAAAGTGACAAAGGGCGTAAATCGCGCTGCTCAGGACCAGAGCGGCAGGCCAAGGGATCGCTTTGCGCAACAAACCAAAAAGCGCGCCGCGGAACAGGAATTCTTCCAAGACAGCCACCAGCACCGCCGTCAAGGTGGCGCCACCCAGTTGCCGGGCGATCTCCGCGACGGAAGCGGGCGGACCCCAGGCGCGGGCGCCGAAAAGGCAAGCCAGCAAAGCCGCCGCCGCCAAGGAGGCCCATCCGATGGCAAAACCGCGCAGAAAATCCATCCCCGCTTGCTTTTGTTTGACAAATCCCACTTCCCGCCAATGGGCCATCCCGGCGAAACGGAGCAGCGGCCACATTCCCAGCACCGCCAAGCCGAGCAACGAGCGTCCCAGGAACCGATGAAAAGGGTGCGCGGCCAGCCTTGTCCATAAGACCCAATGATGGCTGCCCCACTGCGTCAAGCAATAGAGCCCGGGCGCAAGCAGCGCACCTCCGACAAAGACCAAGGCAAAATAAGCCAGCAGGGCAAGGACAAGCCGCATTGAAACGCATTAAAAAGTGGTTTGCCTCCCGCGCCAAGAACAATCATAAGTGTAGCAACCGCATGGCGAATGGGCCACCGACAATTGAACGCTTTTTTGCGAGCTCCCGCGGCTTCCTGCGTCGGCACTGGCAAAAGGCCTTGCGCGTGCGGGAGCGCCTGCGCCCGAGTGAAGAAGCCCTTCACCTCCTCATGGCGGGGATCGTCGGCTTGATGGGCGGCATGATCAATGTCCTTTATTACGCCTCCATTGAAGGCGTGCAGAAGCTGTTCCTGGGCCATCCTGGCAAAAACATCGTGCAAGTGGCCCAGTCCCTGCCGCCCTCTTGGCGGCTCCTCACGCCGTTCTTGGGCGGACTGGCCGCCGGCGCCATTCTCTATTGGGGCTTGCGTCTAGCCGGCCCTGCACGCCCGGCCAATCTCCTCGAAGTGGTGGTCGCCGGGGACGGCCGCCTTCCTTTGCGCAGTGGGCTGGTGCGGGGCATTTCCTCGCTCATTAGCATCGGAACCGGCGCCTCGATTGGCCGGGAGGGTGGCATCACCCAACTGTCCGCGACCGTTGCCTCGAAATGGGGACAGTTGGCGGGATGGCAGCCGTATCGCCTGCGGCTGTTGGTCGCTTGCGGAGCCGCCGCGGGCATCGCCGCCGCCTACAACGCGCCCATCACGGGCTCGATTTTCGCCGCGCACATTGTCTTGGGCAATTTCTCCATGAATCTTTTTGCCCCGTTGCTCTGTTCATCGGTCGTGGCGGCGGTGTTGTCGCGCAGCTTTTTTGGCATTCAGCGTTGGTATGAAGTGCCAAGTTTTGATTTCACGAGCATCGCCCAATTGCCTTGGTTTTTGATCCTGGGCTTGTTCGCCGGGGTTCTCGGCGCCTTGTTTTTGAAACTGCTCCACTGGAGCAAAAGCATCTTTCAACGTGTCCCTCTCCTTCACGCCCGCATGGCCTTGGCCGGCTTGGCCGTCGGGACGATCACCCTGGCGTTTCCTGAAGTCTGGGGCAACGGTTACGAAGTGACCAACCAGATGATCATGGAGCCCATGAAGTTCGATAAACTTCTGGGCATCTTCGCCGCCAAACTGATTGCCACCGTGCTGACCGTCGGCGCGGGCACGGTCGTAGGAGTGATCACTCCGACACTTTTCCTGGGCGCCGGGCTGGGCAGCTTGTTGGGAATGGCGCTCCAACATGGAGGTTTGGCTCCGCCACATCTGCCCATCGGCCTTTTTGCCCTGGCGGGCATGGGATCTGTTTTTGCGGCCACGACACGTTCTCCGTTGCTGGCCATTGTCATGATCCTGGAGATTTCTCTCAACTATTCCATCATGCCCGCGCTTATGTTGGGCTGCGCGGTCTCGACCCTGGTCTCCCGCAGCCTTCACCCGGATTCGATCTACACGGAGCCGCTCAAATTGCGGAGCCTGGAAGTGGAGGCCTCGCGCCTTGGGGTGGCTACGGAGCAAACCATCGGCGATCTCATGCGGGAGCCGGTCAAGCCAGTGCGCGAAAACACCGCCCTGCCCGACATTGCGGCTCGTTTTCTGAGCAGCACGAACAACTTTCTCCCGGTCGTGAACGGCCGGTTTCGCCTGGTGGGCGTCGTGGCGTTGCAAGATTTAAAAGAGTACTTGACACAAGGCAACGAACTGGCCGCCGTCATTGCCGAGGACATTATGCGGCCCATCCCGCCGTGTTTGCGCCCCGGCCAGAAGTTGCTGGACGCCCTGCCCGTGTTGCTCGCCAGCGAGATGCGCAATGTGCCGGTGGTGAGCACTTTTGAGGAGCAGCGCCTGGTTGGCTCCGTGCCGCGCGCCGAAGCGCTGGCGGCCTTGTCGGAAGCCATCGCCGCAGGTGCCGCCATGACGGCTTCGACCGAAATCACTGCAAAAGAAAAGCGATTGCCCCCGCCAGAAAAGCCAGCGCCCAAATGAGCGCGACGGCCCGGGCCGGGCTCATCCGGCGCCGCACCAACCGGTGGGACAAATGATTGGTGTCCCCGATATAAACCGGCCGACCCAAGCGCCAGCGCAGGAACACCACCCAAACCAGGTCGGCCAGCGGCACGGCCAGCACCAGCAGCGGAGTCAGCACCGCCAGCGGTTTCTGGTGATGCCGGGTGTAAAAGTGAGGCAGAATCGCCAGTACGGCCAGGAGGAAGCCTGTCAAATGACTGCCGGCATCGCCGAGAAAGACCGTGGCCCGGGGAAAATTTCGCGGCAAAAACCCGCTGATCGCGCCAGCTGTCAAGAACGATATTGCCCCGACCAGATACTGCCCCTGCCGCGCGACGATCAAGCCAAACCAGCAGGCGGCGATAATCCCCAAGCCCGCGCATAAGCCATTCATGTTGTCCATGAAATTGAAGGCATTCACCACCGTAAGAATCCACAGAATGGTAATGGCATATTGGAAGAGCTGGCTGGGGACAAAAAGGGTAATGCGCACCCCGGCGGCCGCCACGAGCAACGCGATCAAAAATTGCCCGCCGAACTTTGTGGCCGGGCGGAGCTCCACCTGATCGTCGCGCAACCCAATCAAGAGCATCCCCAAGGCCCCGGCCAGGATCGCCAGCAATTCCGCGCTCCTCACATTGAAACCATGTTCCAACAATTTGGCCACATTGGCATGGGAAAGCCCAACGACCCACACCGCCCCTGCCAGCAGCGGAACCAGCAATCCTGTCATGACCGCCAAGCCGCCCGCCAAAGGCACGGCCTCACCGTGGATTTTGCGGTGCCCCGGCTCGTCGATCGCGCCGCTTCGCTGGCACCACCGGCGCCAGAAAGGAAGCGATCCGGCGCTGGCCAGGGCGGCGCAAACAAAGGCGGCAGGATAAACAATGCTAACGTTCATGATCTCTAGAAATCGACGCGAGCCGCCGGTACAAGGAAGCGATCTCGGCCACCATTGTTTCCACGGCAAAATGGCGGCGAACGAAATCCCGGCCGTTTTGACCGAGCCGTTCGCGCAATTTCGCGTCGCCGGCCAGTTCAACCAACCGTTCCGCCAGGGCGGCGCTCTCCCCCGGTTGAATTAAGAATCCCGTCCGCCCCGGAAAACAGACCTCGTTTGCCCCATCGCAATCGTAAGCCACGATGGGACGGCAGGCTGCCAAGGCCTGCGGCAGCGCGCGCGGGAGTCCTTCACGACGCGAAAGATGAACGACGGCATCCATGATTCCGACATACTTCGGCAATTCTCCCGGGGGAACCATTCCGACAAATATAATCTTGTCCGCCAGACCTTGAGCCCGCGCTTTGCTTTCCAATTGCGAACGCAAAATGCCATCCCCCAAAAGCAAAAATTTAGTCCGCGGGTTCCCCTGCAACACCAGCGGCGCGGCCGCCAGCAGGTCGTCATGACCTTTCAGGCGGACAAGCCGGGCGATCTTGCCGACGACGAACTCCTCGGACGCGATGCCCCATTGCCGCCGCAATTCCGCATCGTTGCGGGCCGCCAGAAAGGGGTTCAAGTCGAAGCCGCTAAAAATCCGCGTGTACTGCTCCGGCCGGCCGATCCCGGCGGCGAGGTATTGCCGCGTCATGGCATCGGAGACGCTGATAAAATGCGTCGTGGCCTGGCCGGCTTGGCGCTCCGCCGCGCGAAAAAGCCAATTGGCAGCCGCTCCCTGGAAGAGCCCAAAGGATGGGCCATGAATAGTGTGGATAATAATGGGAACGCCCGCCTGATGCGCGGCTAACCGTCCCAGAACTCCCGCCTTGCCACTGTGCGTATGCACGATGCGCGGCCGGGCGTGTTCGAATATGCCGCGCAATTGGCGAAAAGCCTGCCAATCTCGCGCCGGATGAACCGGCCGCACCAAGCTGGGCAAGATCGTCAAGAGCTTCGGTTCAGCGGGGAAGCTGGGTTCCAAGGAGCCCTCCGGTCCGCAGGTCGGTCCACTAATCAAATCAATTTGCAGCCCGGCTTGGTTTTGCAGGCCCAGAACCGTGGCCACGGTATTTTCCTGCGCCCCACCGATGATCAACCGGGTGATGACATGGATAACCCGCATCCCATTTTTGGATTAGTGCCCCTCCAGCTTTTGCAAGCGTTTTTTCACGTAGCCAAATTCCTCGGTATCGTCCGGGGCCGACTTGAGGTAAAGCTTCAAGCGCCGTATCTCTTCGGGGGCGTCTTTTTCCGCGGATGCCACATCGGCCAAGCCCAGGTCCGCGATGTAACCCTCACCGGATAACAATTTGCGCAAAGACTGATAATCCTTTTTCGCCTCCGGAAATTTCTTCAACTGCACTTCCGCCACGGCGCGATTGAGCAAGGCGGTAGGGTTGGCGTGGCGCAGTTCCAGGAAATGGTCCAGGGTTTGGATGGCTTGATCATAAGATTTGAGCATCATTTGCAGTTCGGCCTTCTTAAGCAGTAGCTGCGGCACCTCCTCAATGGCGGATTCCGGAGCGCTGGGGGCCTGGTCTATTTGCAAGGCCGCGTCCAAATTGGTCAGGGCCGTCTCAAACCTCCGCGCGGCCTCGGCCGGTTGGTTGGTCTGCAAAGCTTCATAACCTCTTACGCGATAAAAATCCGCCAGAATCGTGAGTCGGCTGACATCTTTGGGTTCGGCTTTGACCGCGTCACTGAAGATTTTTTCCGCCAGTTCGTATTCTCTATTGGCTACATGGGCCAGCGCTTCGCATCGCAGCAAATCCCAAGAACCGATCTTGGGAGCCTTGCTGATGGCGCGCAACAGTTCCAAGGCCTTTTTCCCATCCCCCGCATCCACATCCGTTTTCGCGATGGCCAATTGGGCCTCCGCATCGCCCGGCAACAACTGCAACCGGCGTTCGAAGAGAGCGTTGGCCTGGCGAAAGTTTTTGCCTTCGGCCAAAGCCTGGCCGATTTCCAAATCGAGCCCGGGCTCGTCCACCGGCCCGTTTAATTTCAGGATCGACTCAATGCTGCGGTAATAGGCGAGGGCCCTGTTTAGAATGCCGGTGGAGTCAATCGGTTGGTGGCTGTTGTTTTGCAGTTGGGTGTTGTAATCCAAGTTGGCCTTGGCGATGAAATTGTCAGGATTAAGCCGTAAAGCTTCCGCAAAACTGTCGCTGGCCTCTTTCAAGTGGTTGGCCCGCTGCAAATCGACTCCCCAATAGTCCAGCGCCGCCGCGTAGTCAATGGCCAGCGCTTGAGCTCCGCCACTTTTCTTGGCCAAGTCAGGCAACGTCCGCAGTGGGCCATCTTCCATTCGCTTCCAAAATGCCTGATTGGAGGCAATCTCAGCCGCGGTTGGCAGCGGCGGTTGGGCTTCCGTATTATTTGGAAAGGTCTTCATCTCATAGACCACTCCGTCCGGCTTCATGTAAAAAGCTTCAAAATAATAGCCGAAGCTCGGATGCAGGTAGTAGATGGGCTGCTGTTTGCCCACTTGCAACAGGAAATAGATGAGTGATTTCGCTGGCAGAACATGCCGCAGCTTTTCCGGCGCGGTCATGACTTTTTTCAGATCGGGGTAACGCGAGGCCAAATATTGGATGTACTCCCGATGAGAAAAGGAGGCGGTCTCGATGAGGATATTGCCGTTGGCGGCGCCGCGGCGTTGACAGGCGGCCTCGATCATCAAGAGTCGCTCGGAATCATCGCTCAGAATGATCGCTCCTTTGGGAGGCAAAGCCTGCAAAACCTCGTCGGTATATTGCGCGAGCGCGGGGCTGTTGCCGGCTTGGATGCGGGGATAGTCCTGATAATAAAGCCACGCGGGGGCCGCCACGGCCAGCAACCCTATGGCCGCCAGCATGAGAAAATTGAACCCAGTACGCACCGCGCTGGGACGTTCCCAGCCGTAAGTCGGCCTCCTGCTGAAAATCAGCAGCAGATAGCCCGTGAAATAACCAATCGCGAGCGCCCCAAGATAATAGAAGGTCAGAAACCCAATGGGCATTTCTCTCATGCGCAGACCCGGGCTGTAAGTCAAGTCGAAAAATGTCACCAGCGCCAGGAGCAAAAAGGCCAGGTGTAAAAGCCGCAGCATCAGCCGCGTCAAGACGTTGCCAACGGCGCTGACTTCTCCCTCGAAAGAAGGCCATCGGACCCCCGCGAAGACCAGCGGCAAGATGGTGGGCATGGCCGCCAGCATCACGACCCAACGGGGAATGAGATGCAAGGCGTAGCTCTGCGAGCGCCATTCCAAGAGCAGCAGCGTCCAAAAATCGTCGTGCTCCTTGCCCAGAGCGCCCAGCAGCGGAATCACCAAATAGAGAAGAAGCCCGGCGGCCCCGCAGCCCAACATCCTTGCGACAAATCGCGCGTTAAAAAAGCCAAAGCCCTTGACCCAAACCACCGCGACCAAAAATAACGGGAAAAAGCCGATCAGCGCCCAATTATTTGTTGTGCCCAGCCCATAGACAAAGGCCATCACCGTCAACCACTTGTCGTTTTGGCTGAGGCGATATTCCAGAAAGCACCAAATGACAAAAGCGAAGACGAGCAGGTCCAGCATGTCTTCGCTGGCCGCGACCGCGTTCTGCCAAAAATTGATTTGGCCGGCCAACATCAGCACGGCGAAGAGCGCGGGCAAAAAGGCCGCCCGCACGGAAAGCAGGGCAAAGGCGCCTTGCTCTCGCTGGCGCTGCTCCCGGGTGCGGTCTTGCGGAAGCAAACGCACCGAGCGCGCCAGCAGCCCCAGCGCCAAGGCGGCCCAGACCGCTGCCAGCACGTTCATGCTCAAGGGCTGCCAAGCTGTCGGCAAGAGCCGCACCGGCCACGTCACCACCAGGAAAAGCGGCCGCATGGCCTCCGGGCGCCAGGACAGAGGCAGTGGATGCCAATCCCACCCGGTGATTTGCGCGATGAGCGGCAAGCTGCGCAAGGTGACCCAATGGTTGAGGGTCAAGCCGTAAAGCGCCAAACCAGCGAGAACCACCAGCCACGGGGAGAGCACCAAGGGCTGCGTTTTGGGTCGCGTGAGCTTTTCTTCTGCTGTCATGAATAACCTTATTCTGGGGGAACAGGCTGCTTTTTGGCAAGGTTTATGAGTAGCTTAATCGAGTGACGTTCGGCGAATATCGGCGACGCATTCGACGTGCTGTGTTTGCGGGAACATGTCCAGCGGCGCGATTTTCGCCACTTGAAAGACATTGTCCGCCCGCAAAACGTTCAAGTCCCGCGCGAGCGTGGCCGGATGGCAGGAAACGTAAATAATCTGCCGGGGTTGTAACCGCCGCAAAGTTTCCAGGACCTTGGGGGGACATCCGGTGCGCGGCGGATCCAAAATCACGGCGGTTTCCTTGGCGGCAAAGCGGCCCAGCAACCGCGGCAGCAGCTTTTCGGTATCCCCCGCCAGAAATTGACCATTGTGACGGCCATGGGTCAGGGCATTTTTTCGCGCGGCCTTAATGGCCGCCACATCGACTTCCACCCCGACGAATTCTTCGGCTAAATCCGCCAATTCCACACTAAAAAAACCGACGCCGCAATAGGCGTCGATTAAAAAGCGCGCCCCGCCATCCCGCCAGCATTGCCGCACGGTCTCGACCAACCTGGGCAAGAGGAAGAAGTTATTCTGAAAAAAAGAATCTCGCGGCACTTCCCACCCTTCCGCCGCCACGCGCAGGACCACTTTAATTCCGCCTTTGGGCGGGGGATGCAGGCGGACTTGGGCGATTTGCGCGTTCAAAGCGGGTTCGGCGATCCGGCATTCTTCAATATC
>Ga0182016_10001008_pt1 | contig 34556 bp, 34 predicted proteins | sample 712S2MmetaG_FD_120491 | JGI IMG/M metagenome (GOLD analysis project Ga0182016, IMG submission 120491) | Permafrost microbial communities from Stordalen Mire, Sweden - 712S2M metaG | ecosystem: Environmental > Terrestrial > Soil > Wetlands > Permafrost | place: Sweden: Stordalen | collected...
AACCAGGCCATCATCAGCGCCAGCCCCATCAGCGTGGCATTCGAGGGCGCGGTCTGCGTTCCCAGCGCCTGGCGCAGAAAGTGGAACACCACCAGCAGCCGCACCAGCGGCGTCATGGCCATCAGAATGGCCGGCAGCAACGTGATGATCGTGAGGACAAAGAGAATGGTCCACGGCGTCGAGTCGGAGGGATGAAAGCGTGCCTCGAAATCAGGCAGCAGCGGCATTGAGGCCGGACCGGCTGCAACGCGCACAAAGGCCAGCATCACCATGAGACCCTCGCTGCACGCTGCACGGTCTCGCGCGCCGAACTCTCGGCCGCTCCCGCCTTGCGGCCGTCAACTCCTGCTCTTCGTCTATCGAGTCCTGCTGTTCGTCTATCGAGCGCATAGAACGCGGGGCCGCCGTCGGCTGAAGTTGCCACCAGCAGGCGTCTTCCGTCGGCCTCAACCAGCGCCAGCGACTGGCGGGGCGCAAGCGTAATTCGCTCGAGCAGTTGAAGCCGCGGCTCGCGTCGCCTGGTTGCGCGGAGCCTCTGAAGCAGCCATCCTGTCCAGCCACCGAGCGCCGGCTTCGTTTCCGGTTTTCTTTCGGTATCGTGCAATTCCCTCTCCTGTTTCATCTCCCGATTCATTTCTTCAGCCGATGTCATGCGCCGGCCTTATGCCAACCGCGTAAGGCGCACCACGAGATCCGAATCCATCACTTCAAACTCGCTCCATGCCAGTTGCACCTTGCCTGCCGCCAGGGGCAGGTCCACTCCGTTGCTCCATTCGGACTCGATCAGCCGCCCCGGTTCGAGGGCCAGCAGATTCCGCACCCTGAAGTCGCGCAGCGGTATGGAGACGTCGAGTTCGACCGGAAGCCGTGCGATCTGCGCCCCAAAGGCTTTGGCGTTGGTATCGGCGTCGGCGTTCTCAGTCGCTGCCGAGGCCGGGACCAGCGCACGATCCTGCGCGGCAACCGCGATCTGAGAGCCTGGCGTTCCAGCGTCAGACTGCGGGTTTTGTCGAGTCGATGCAGGAGTCGCGGCACCACGGCCCGGCTGGCCACTTGGCGTTGGGTTGGGCGCTTTCTGTCCCTGAGCCGGAATGCCCGTCATTTGCGCCGCAGCCATACACAGCCGTTAGGAGCAGCAAGGGGACCAGAGGCGAGCGAGGAGGATTGGAATGGACTAAGAATTGCGCGGCCGCCTCCGCGACAGGCACTTCGCCCACTGAAATTCACTTCGCTGATACACTGGAGGTTGCAGCCGGTCAACGTTCAGCCCGCCTTTGAGATGGGGCCTGGCGTCCCGGACCGAGGTCGACGAAAATGCCTGAAATGAATGGAAATAAAGCAATTACCGGAACGTCGCTGAGGCTGAAGATTGGCCTGGCCGAGATGCTCAAGGGCGGCGTCATTATGGATGTGATGAACGTGGAGCAGGCGCGCATCGCCGAAGAGGCCGGAGCGACCTCAGTGATGGCGCTCGAGCGCGTGCCCGCCATGATCCGCGCCGAGGGCGGCGTGGCCCGCATGGCCAAGCCAGGCCTCATCAAGCAGATTATTCAGGCGGTTTCGATTCCGGTGATGGCCAAGGCCCGCATCGGCCACTTTGCCGAGGCCCAGATATTGCAGGAGATCGGCGTCGACTTTATCGATGAGAGCGAGGTTCTTACCCCAGCCGACGAGGCTCACCACATCGACAAGCACGCCTTCACCACGCCTTTTGTCTGCGGCGCGCGCAACCTGGGCGAGGCGCTGAGGCGCATTGCCGAGGGCGCGGCCATGATCCGCACAAAAGGAGAAGCAGGTACCGGCGATGTGGTCCATGCGGTCCAGCACATGCGCCAGATTACGAGCGAAATGCGCGCGCTTACGGTGCTCACCGAGCAGGAGCTTTACGCCGCCGCCAAAAACCACCAGGCGCCCTACGAGCTGGTGCGCATGGTTGCGCAAACCGGCAAACTGCCGGTGCCCAACTTCTCAGCCGGCGGCATTGCGACTCCTGCTGACGCTGCGCTGATGATGCAGCTTGGCGCCGAGGCTGTTTTTGTGGGTTCAGGAATCTTTATGAAGGAGCGCGCCACTCCGCTCGACGTCGAGAACGATCCTAAGGAGCGCGAGGAAGCTGTCAGCCGCGCCAAGGCTATCGTGATGGCGACGACCCACTTCAACGACCCCAAGATTCTGGCCGAGGTCTCTGAACAGGTGACGGGGACAATGAAGGGGCTGGCCGCTGCGGCGATTGAAGAGTCGCAGTTGCTGCAGACGCGCGGGTGGTAAATCTGCCCTGCCGCAGATGGCCGCAGCCTGTTACGCCGACAGATTGTTGAGCAGGTCGATCTTCACATCTCCGTCTGGAAAGACGGCGCGAATCTCCAGTGTCCCGCCCATTGCCTCGACGTAGCTGCGCAGCGTGCTCAGATACATGTCTGTGCGCTTTTCCAGCTTTGAGATGTTGCCCTGATCCATCTCAAGAATCTCGGCCAGACGGGTCTGCGTCATCTCGCGGGCGTTGCGAAGTTGCTGGAGCGGCATCCCCTCTATGATCTTCCGTGCGCGTGCACGGGCGGCGGCTACCCGGTCCGGCCCCATTTTGGCTTCCAGTTCAGACCACTTGTGTGCCATATCTTTACTCCTCGATCTCGTCTAGGTGCTGCGAATAAATCGTGTCGGCCTTAGGCACGAACTCCCGATACCAGCGGGGATTCCCGGTCTTGTCGCCGCCGATCAGAAGGACGCCCACGCGGCGCGGGTCAAAGGCATAGAGAACACGATAAAGGCGGCCCTGGTGCTGGATTCGCAACTCACGCATGTTCGGATACCTGGATCCGCGAACTGTGTCGGCTTGTGGGCTGGTCAGCGTTGGGCCGAACTCTTCCAGGACATAAACGCCATCGGCAATGCTGTTCTGCTCGTCGACCGTCAGCCGGTCCCACCACCCGCTAAACTCGTCCGTGAATTCGATCTCCCACGGCATGCAGCCATTATGTATCTACTTACATATGTCGTCAAGGGAATACTGCTCATTTCGTGAGTTTTAAAACGCCGAAACATGTAACCGGATAAAATTGTCCTTTGCAGCATCAATAGCCGGGGAACTCTATTTCGGCGCACTAAATCAAGGACGGAGCTTCCAATTGTCGCAGGTAGAAAAACAACGAGAGTCGATCAAGGACCCGCTTCTTGACCCGGACGGCCCGGAACTTGGCGACGATTTTCTTGCCCTTTGCGGCGAGCGGAATCGGCGTTTTGTGGAGGGGTTGCGGGCAGAGGAGAAGGCTGCGCGCCAGGAGGAGGCTCAACACCTGCATCGTTTGGAGCACCCCCGCATCGGCGTTCTTGCCCTTCAGGGCGACTACGCGGCTCACGCCGCCGCCCTTGAAGAATCGGGCGCGGTCGCTTCAGAGATTCGCAACGCTGACCAGCTCAAAGACATCGACGGCCTGATCCTGCCCGGCGGCGAATCGACCACCATGCTCAAATTTCTCGAGAGCCGCCGGCTGTTTGACTCTTTGGCGGAATTCTGTAAAACGAAGCCCGTGTTTGGCACCTGCGCCGGGGCGATTCTGCTGGCCCGCGAGGTTCTCAACCCGCCTCAACGCTCTTTAGGGCTGCTCGACGCAATCATTGAGCGCAATGCCTATGGCCGCCAGATCGACTCCATGATTCTCGAGGCCGAAACAAAGCTTCCCGGCGGTCCGCTGGAGATGGTCTTCATCCGCGCTCCGCGCATCGTCGAGATTGGCCCTCAGGTGGAGGCGCTAGCCTTTCGCGACGGTTTCCCGACCCTCGTGCGTCAGAGTTCGCTCATGGCGGCCACGTTTCATCCTGAGCTTTCGTCGAATCGCCGCGTCCATCAGCTTTTCGTCGAAACGGTCAAAGCGGCTCAAAAAAAGCCGGCGTGAGCATTCATCGGGCTTTCCGCGAGCCACATTTCAGTTGTGAGCCGTCTGATTCCGCATTCCGGGAGCGAGACAGACCTCTCTTCCGTTTCCGAATGCGTCCAACTGAAAGTAAGTGTACCTTCTTGATAAGGGTCTGCCTCCCACAGGCTCGAGAGGTCTTGAATGCCGTCGATCTTCACTCCCCTCCCCGCGGAAGTCGATCGCAAATCTCCCGGAACCGGGGGCAAGCCGCCCGTTGACCGGCGTCCGACCGGTGGAGGCGGTGGTGGCGGCGATGACGATTGGCGCAATCCCAAGCGCGGCCCCCGCGAGTTGCTCTACAAGATAAGGGCCAGTGTTTTCTGTTTCCTGGCTGCGGACATGATGTTCTTTGTGGTGCTGGTGCTGCTGTTCTACGCCCGCCAAAGTGGCACCTACTTAGACCCAGCCAATTTGCGGCGAGTGGGCGACTGGAAACCCATCCTGCTGCCTCCCATCCTGTTTCTCAATACGGCGGCGCTGCTATTGAGCAGCCTGACCATGGAAGTGGCGCGGCGGCATATTTTCCACGAGATTGACGTGCTTGAAGAATGGCTCGGCATGGGCAGGCCTGCCTTGCGCCGGACGCTTCCGTGGCTCGGCGCAACGCTCGCGCTCGGCTGCCTGTTTCTGGCCGGACAGGTGGTCGCCTGGAAGCAGTTGACCGCGCAGGGTTTTGCGTTCGACCATCGGGCTACGCCGGCGAGCAACTTCTTCTACCTGATTACCGGCATGCACGCGGCGCACCTGGTGGCAGGAGTATTGGCGCTTGTGGTTTGCCTTTTGGCGCTGCACCGGCTGCGGCGGGTTGAAATCCGGCAGGTGGCCGTCGACGCCACAGCGTGGTTCTGGCACACGATGGGCATTGCCTGGCTGGTTCTTTTCGGGGTACTGATTCTGGGCCAGTAGGATTGAGCCCAGGTTTGCCTGCGCAGCCTAGGGATGCCGCACATTCAGCCACGCGTGCAGGCGCTCGCCCAGCGTTGGCACCTCGGGGCAGGCTGAGTAAATCTCACGATTGATTGCCATTAGCATTTGGACGGCCTGCAACTCAGCGTCGTTGCGGTTAAATGTGCCGCCCCGATGGATGTATTCATCGGCGAGGTATTCAATGGCGTGTCCCAGTTTCTCAAGGGCGTGACCGGCCTCGGGGCTGATGCGGCGGTGGCGATCTTTACGCACCAGGGCGCGCCCTTTGACCGGAGCACTATGAACTGCTGAAAATACAGTCGTCGGCGATGTCGCCATGATTTTGACCCTCAAGGTCTACTTCGGCCCTTTGCTCAGTTTGTTTAGATGACGAACGTACTGCGGTGGTTCTCATCAACAGTCGCGATTATGGCTTCTCTTGATTCTGTGGCCAGTGACGATGCTCACATCTCCTGAAGAGAGCCTCAAGCTATACACACTTCAATGGCTTCAACGGCACTCTTGCATTGCAGTTTCCGTAGAATGCGCGGGATCGTTAGGGGATTCTCATAATCGAAACCGCGCCGGTTTCTCGCTCATCCCGCCGCGCCTTGACGGGATCAGGCTGAAAACCTAAGCTCAAACCAGGGCTGCCGGAGCTCGAATACGCCTTTTTTGCCCTTCCGGGGGGCGCATTTCTGATTTTTTTGGGGACCAGCTGTGACGATTCCCTATTACTGGCAGTATTTGCCGCTTCTCATGCAGGTTCTGGCCGCGATTCTGCTCGGCGCCTTCATGGTTGTCGCATCGTGGTTCATTGGCCGGCATCGTAATACTGCCGTCAAGCTTGACGCCTACGAGTGTGGCATCGAGGCGGTCGGCGATGCGCGAGGGCGATTCAGCGTCCGTTTCTACATGGTTGCCGTTTTATTCATCCTGTTCGACGTGGAATCGGTTTTCATGATGCCCTGGGCGGTGATCTACCGCAAGCTGCCAGCCATCACCGGCCAGCGGCTGTTCGGCTTCTGGGAGATGGTTGTTTATCTTGGCTTTGTTGCCGTCGGCCTCTACTACATTGTGCGCAAGGGCGTACTTGACTGGAGCACGGACAAGGCCGATCTCTGACCCGGCATTTGAAACGCCGCATCAACCCTGTTGCCGCTGAGTTTTGGGAACAGGCAAGGAACGCAAGAACCAATAACGGGCTTACGAATCAGAAAAACTCCGCGTCAGGACGCGGGCAGCTCGATCGAAAAGGCGGGCACAGAGAATGACCTCAACACCGGCTTTCATCGGCAGGCAAGCTGTGCTCGATGCGCTTCCCGATCACCCCGCCATCAAGGCCCTGCTGGCATGGAACGCTTCGGCCCTGCTCGACGCCAGGTTTGAATTCGACGAGCTCACTCTCACGGTTCCACGCGAAGAAATTCGGGCCGCGTGTGAGACATTGCGCCACGCCGGTTACAACTTTTTTGAAGATATGACGGCCGTCGACTGGTTCCCTGCTTCGCCTCGTTTCCAGTTGAGCTACCATCTTCTCTCTCACGCCTTGAAGGAACGAGTTCGCCTGCGCGTACTGGTGGGCGAGGGCGATGGGGCGATCGACTCGATCACCACCGTTTGGCCGGCGGCAAATTTTTACGAGCGCGAAGTCTTCGATCTCTTCGGCGTCCACTTTAACGGCCATCCCGACCTGCGCCGCATCATGATGCCCGACGACTGGAAGGGCCACCCTTTGCGCAAGGACTATCCGGTGGAGGGCTTCCGCTGATGGGCGCCGTTGTGACTCCTGAAATTACCAACATCGGCGGCCAGCGCATGGTGCTGAACATGGGGCCGCAGCATCCGGCTACCCACGGAGTATTGCGCCTGGTGGTTGAAATCGACGGCGAACTCATCGTCAAGATTCGCCCCGAGATCGGCTACCTGCACACCGGAATTGAGAAGACCTGCGAGGCTAAGTTCTACCAGCAGGTCATCCCCATGACCGACCGGATCAACTATCTCGATCCGCTCTCGAACAATCTTTGTTACTGCCTGGCCGTTGAAAAGCTGCTCAGCCTGGAGATTCCCGATCGGGCGCAGTGGATCCGCGTATTGCTCACCGAACTCAGCCGGCTGAACTCGCACCTTATCTGGCTGGGCACGCACGCCATGGACATTGGCGCGCTTACCGTCTTCCTCTACACCTTCCGCGAACGCGAAGATATCCTCCGCCTTTTTGAGGCTGTAGCCGGTCAGCGCATGATGACCAGCTACTTCCGCATCGGCGGCCTTTCAATGGAGCCGCCGCTCGACTTTCTCGATCGCGTGCAGGCCTTCATCAAGACCTTCCCCGAGAAGATCGACGAATACTCGAACCTGCTCACCGGCAATCCGATTTTCATTAACCGGCTCAAAGGCGTGGGAATTCTTTCAGCCGAAGATGCCATTGCTCTCGGCGTTACCGGTCCGCCGCTGCGCGCCTCGGGAGTGGACATCGACCTGCGCCGCGACATGCCCTATTCGAGCTACGAGAAATTCGACTTCAAGGTGCCCATCTCGTACGGCTGCGATACGTGGGCGCGGTATGAGGTCAGGCTGATTGAAATGCGCGAGAGCGTGAAGATTATCCAGCAGGCGCTCGACGGCATGCCCGGCGGTCCGGTAAAGGCCGACGCGCCCAAGATTGTGCTGCCCGATCGCGAAAAGATGAAGACGCAGATGGAAGCATTGATCCATCACTTCAAGATCGTTACTGAAGGATTTGCCGTTCCCGCCGGAGAAGTTTACCAGGGCATGGAGTGCGGACACGGGCAGATGGGCTATTACGTGGTTTCAGACGGTACAGCGAAACCGTATAGGGTGCACATGCGTTATCCCTCGTTTGCAACGTTGCAGGCGCTGGAGGTGATGTGCAAGGGCCGGCTGATTGCCGACCTGGTTGCTGTGATTGGATCGATTGACATTGTGCTGGGGGAGATCGATCGTTAATGCCCGCATCGGTTCATTCCGTGGAGGCGCTATGGGAAGAGCTCTTTGGCGCTCTTGCTTCCCTGCTCCGCAGCTACACCGCTGTGCACGGGCTGCACAAGGGGATAGAAGCGGTAATCGAAATTGACGCGCATCGCATTATGGCGAGGAACGGAATCCGCTGGCTCAAGCTTGAGCGCCATAACAACGAGGTCACCTGGATGCGCGAAAATGGAACGAGCGGGGTGCTTGAATTGACCGATCACGGCCGGCTGCGCGGCCATGAGAGTGAAGAAGAGATGGATATGGCCGCAGAAGCGTGGGCGCGGGAGATTATGCAATGAGCGAGCATCAGGGACTGGACTGGAAGAAGGATCTGGCCAAGGAAGCGGCAGACTCCGAATCAGGACGTCTCTCCAGGCTGGAGGCCACCGCATTCGACCTGGCAACTGCGCAGATGGTTAAGCGGGAGGCTGAGGCAGCTTACAGCAAGAAGACCCTCAAGCTTTTCGAGGCGATTAAAGATAAGGCAACCGACACACTGAATGACGTCAGCAGGGATGCTCGCCCGGCCCCTGCCGCGAGTCCGGTCCCGGTGAATTTGTACTGTTTTGAGGTTTGGAGGCAGTTCCCGTCAGGAAGGCTACCGGGGCCTCATTCCGAGGAGCCGGCGGGGTTTTCGAGATACGTCACCAAGGTGAGCTTCGAGACAGCTCGTCGCGTTATCGTAATAACGCATATGCAAGGATTCGGCCCTGAAGAGCGAATCGCCGTTGAGGAAGATGCGGCCACTGGCGAGCTCATTCTAAAGGCAGGCGCAGAAGCTATCTCCCTCGATGAACTGGTAAAGCGAATTTGCGTTCCGATTTTCCGAGTCAAGGGGCCGTCCGCATGAACAGTGAGCAGATGACTCTGTTTTCGCCCAAACTGGCCGCGCGCTTTGACGCGCTGGTACAGAAGTATCCCGTCAAGCGTTCGGCGCTGATTCCCATGCTGCTCTACGCACAAGACGAGGTCGGCTATCTTTCTGACGCCGTCGTCGCCGAAGTCGCCGACCGCATCGGCATCACTGAACTAGACGTGCGCAACGTGGCCACCTATTACTCGATGCTGCGATTCAAGCCCGCCGGCAAATTCAACATCCAGGTCTGCACCAACATCAGCTGCATGCTGCGCGGCGCATACGAAGTGTACGAGCGCTTTCAGGAAGAGCTTGGCATCGGCCATAAGGGCATCACGGCCGACGGCGTTTTCTCGCTTGAAGAGGTTGAGTGCATCGGCGCCTGCTGCTGGGCTCCGGCTATTCAGGTAAATTACGACTTTCACGACGAGCTCAGTCCCGACCACGTAGCCGGAATTGTCTCAGGCTATCGCGGTAAGACTCGCGCTGAAGGGAGCCGCTGATGCCGCGCCTGGTCTCCCATCCCGATGAGGTCAAGATCATCTCGCGCCGGTTTGGCATGGGCGCGGAGAAGATCGATCGTTACGTTGAGCTCGGCGGCTACGAAGCCGCAAAGAAATGTCTTGCGGAAGGGCCCGACTGGATCATCAACGAGATGAAGGCCAGCGGTCTGCGCGGCCGCGGCGGCGCGGGATTTCCGACCGGAATGAAGTGGTCGTTTGTGCCCAAGCAGTCGGCCAAACCCAAGTACGTGCTGGTCAACGGCGACGAAAGTGAGCCGGGCACCTGCAAAGACCACCTCATCTTTTTGCACGATCCGCATTCGGTCATCGAGGGCACCATCATCGCAGGCCTCGCCATCGGCGCGAAAGTCGGCTTCATCTATCTGCGCGGCGAATACCGTTACCTGCTTGAGATTGTCGAGCGCGCCGTTGCCGACGCCTACGAGCGCGGATTCCTGGGCAAAAACATCTTCGGCTCAGATACCGAATTTCAGGTGATTACGCAGACCGGCGCGGGCGCATACGAAGTGGGTGAAGAGTCGGCCCTCATGGAGTCGCTCGAAGGCAAGCGTGGCGTTCCGCGCATCAAGCCGCCCTTCCCTGCTGTCGTCGGCCTCTACGGCGGACCTACGGTTATTAATAATGCAGAGACCATCGCCTCGGTGCCGCACATTATCGCCATGGGCGGCGCGGCCTACTGTGAGGTCGGTTCGGCGCGCAACGGCGGCACGCGGCTCTTCTGCCTCAGCGGCCACATTGAGCGCCCCGGTGTTTACGAACTGCCCATGGGCTACAACCTCAAGAAGATGATTTACGAAGTTGGCGGCGGCGTACGCGGCGGGCGCAAGCTCAAGGCTGTGGTTCCCGGCGGATCGTCCACTCCGGTTCTGCTGCCTGAGGAAATTGAGAATCTCGGCATGGACTTCGACCAGGTTGGAAAAGCGGGATCGATGCTCGGCTCAGGCGGCGTAGTGGTAATCGACGACCAGACCTGCATCGTGGAGTTTGCCCTGCGGACAATCAGCTTTTACGCGCACGAAAGCTGCGGCTGGTGCATTCCCTGCCGCGAGGGCACCGACTGGCTCAAGAAGTCGCTCACCCGCTTCCATGCAGGATTTGGCGCGGCCAGCGACATCGATAACATTCAGTACCTGGCCGAGAATATGCTGGGCCGCACCTTCTGCCCGCTCGGCGACGCGGCGGCAATGCCGACCATCGCGTTTGTGAAGAAGTTCCGCAAGGAGTTTGAAGATCATTTGAACGGCAAGCCGTGCCCGTTTGCGAAGCATGGGGTGCCGCAGTTGACGGTTGTGTAAGAGGACAGAAGTTTTGAAAGGGCACGGCATTAGAAGCGCCGAAGTATGAAACAAGAGAAGCTAGGCTCTCGCTTCTGACGAGGCGAAGATCATTTCAAGAATTGGCAACGGAACTTCCTCTCCGCGGCAGCCAGGGGATAGTTCATTGAAAGCGCGAGAGATCATCAAGTTGATCGAAAGAGACGGTTGGAAGTTGGTCCGGCAAAGTGGAAGCCACATGCAGTTCAAGCACGAATCGAAGTCCGGACTCGTTACGGTCCCGTTCCATGGAAGCAAGGACCTTTCGAAACTCGACATCCACAGTATCCTCAAACAGGCGAGGTTGAAATGACGAAGAATTTTCTAGTGGTTTTCGGAAAGTGCACTGGAAGCAATTTCTCCGGCCATGCTCCCGATGTACCTGGTTGCGTTTCCGCAGGAGACACCCTCGAAGAAATGCGTTCGATGATGCGAGAGGCACTGGAGTTTCATCTGCAGGGCTTGGCTGAGGAAGGCGAAGCTCTCCCTGAGCCGAAGACCCAGAACGTCGAGTTCAAGCCGGAAGATTTCGAGGACGTGGAGTACTTCGTCGTTCAGAAGCTTGCAGTCGATGTGCCTGCCGCCGAACAACTGAGTTCCCACCAGGCCGCCTAAGGAAAAAATGCCCGACGTAACATTCACTGTCGACGGAAAAAAGCTTACGGCGCCGGCCGGAACGCTGCTCATCGAAGCTTGCCGCAAGGCCGGCATCGAGATTCCCGCGTTCTGCTACTACCCCGGCCTCAGCCTGCAGGCTGCATGCCGCATGTGCGTGGTGCGCCAGGAGAAAGTGCCCAAGCTGCAGACCGCCTGCACCACCACGGTTGCCGAGGGACAGGTTTTTATCACTGAATCGCCTGAGATTGCGCAGGCCCGCAAAGCTACGATTCAGCTCCTTCTAGGAAATCACCCGCTCGACTGCCCGGTCTGCGACGCCGGCGGCGAATGCGAATTGCAGGACATGACCTTTAAGTACGGCGCGGGCGAAAGCCTCTACGCCGAGGCCAAGCAACATCGCGACGAGCAGCAATGGTCGCCGGCAGTCTTCTACGACCGGCCCCGCTGCATTCTTTGCTATCGCTGCATCCGCATATGCGGCGAGGGCATGGACGTGTGGGCGCTCGGCGTGCAGAATCGCGGCGCTAGCTCGGTGATTTCGCCAAATGTGATTGGGATCGACGCAGCGAGCGGCCAACTCGACTGCGAGCAATGTGGCATGTGCATTGACGTGTGCCCGGTGGGCGCGCTCACCAGCGGCAGCTATCGCTACAAGACGCGGCCCTGGGAGATGAACCACGTCTCAACGGTTTGTACGCACTGCGCCGACGGCTGCAAGGTGACGCTGGGCGTGCGGCAGGACAATGACGGATCGGCAATTGTGCGCGCCGACAACCGCGACAAGAGCGGAATTAACAACGACTTTCTTTGCGCCAAGGGGCGATTTGGCTTCGACTTTGTTGACAGCGAAGATCGCCTGACCAAGCCGCTGGTTCGCAATGCGAAGGGTGAGCTTGAACCCGCTACATGGGAACACGCGCTGCGCGTGGCCGGCGCAAAACTCAAGGAAATCCGGGACTCGCGTGGCGGCTCTGCCATCGGCGTCATCGGCTCAAATCGCACTACCAACGAAGAAAACTACCTGCTGCAGAAGTTTGCGCGCACAGTCTTACACACCAACAACATCGATCACGTGCGAACGACGGACTATGCGGCCTACGCGCGCGCCCTAGCGGGCCACGCGGGCAAGACCGCCGGCCTGCGCGAGATCGGCGCTGCTCCAGCGATCCTGCTGATCGGCGGCAATCCAACCGATGAGCACCCGCTGCTGGCATGGATGCTTCGCACCGATGTGCGCCTGAACCGCGCGCGGCTTTATGTTGCGAATGAGAACCCCATCAAGCTCGAGCGCCAGGCCAAAGCAACATATCGCGTCGCGGCCGGCGGCTATGCGAGCCTTGCTGCAACACTTGCTGCCGATTCCGATTTTGCCAAGGCGATCGCGCAAGAGGAATCGCTGGTCGTCATATTCGGTGAAGAGTTTCGCGGAGCAGACGTCGATGCGCTGATCGCGTGGGGACTCAAGCGCGGTAATGTTCGTTTCGCCTATCTCGGCGATCACTCCAACTCTCGCGGCGCAGCAGACATGGGCCTCTTCCCTGACCTGTTGCCCGGCTACATTTCCGTCACTGCTCCCGGCGCATTTGCGGAATATCCGAATCTGCCCGCCGCGCCCGGCAAAACGCTGCCCGAGATGCTTGCAGCTGCGCAATCCGGCGAGCTTGGTGCTCTGCTCATCGTTGGCGCGAATCCTGTATCAAGTCACAAGCTCAACCCTGCTTCGCTCAGCGAGTCCTTCGTGATCGTGCAGGATCTCTTTCTGACTGAGACAGCCGCGCTCGCCCACGTTGTTCTTCCGGCCGCGAGCCTCTACGAAAAATCCGGCACCGTCACCAGCACATTCGGCGACGTGCAACTGGTCCGCAAAGCCTCCGATCGTGCGGGAGTGAAATCCGATCTCGAAATCATCGTCCGCCTTGCCGAGGCAGCGGGCGAGAAGGTGCGTTCGCTGGTTCCATTCGGCAAATCCGGAGTTACCGCCGATCTCGGCATGTCTCGCGGCGCACAGTCCGGCGAGGCCGACCGCCATTCCGTCTGGCTCGAAGCCAATGGCCTCGAACCAAAACTCAGCCCCTTCGATCCGCTGGCCGTTCTCGACGAAATCAATCGCCTCGTTCCCGGCTATGCGCTCGGACCTGATTTTGACCGAATGAATCTCTTTGCAGGCAACGACCAACGCACCGAAGTGGCGCCCGCCGCGAACTTTGTTCCGGTCTCGTCGCTCATTTCACCCACGCACGACAAACTTTTCACCTCCGGCACATTGGGCCATTACAGCCGGGGACTCACGCAACTTGAACAACACCAGGCACACGAACTTCAAGAAACCGCAGCCGACTGAATGGACGGTCGCTAACTTGCTGACTTGTTAACTTGCTGACTTGCTGTTTCAAAAAAAGGCTCAAACGCACGTGACGATTTTCGAACAGTTTTTTCTTTGGAGTCTGCTCAAGGTGGCCGTGGTCACGGTTTTGCTGCTCATGGGAGTGGCCTACACCGTACTGCTTGAGCGCAAGCTCGTCGGCCGCATCCAGAATCGCTGGGGACCCAGCCGCGTGGGCCCCTTCGGCCTTCTGCAGCCTCTTGTCGATGGCGCAAAATCGTTCCTTAAAGAAGACCTGATTCCCACGGCCGTTTATCGTCCGCTCTATCTGCTCGCGCCCATCATTGCTCTCGGCTGCGCGCTCATCTCCATCGCAGTTATTCCTTTCGGCAGGCCCAATGCCGGCCCGCACGGCGTCGATCTGTTTGACATATCAAACATCAACATCGGGCTGCTCGTCATACTCGGCGTTACTTCGATCGGTGTTTACGGAATCGCGCTCGCAGGCTGGTCGTCGAATAACAAATACTCGCTGCTCGGCGGCCTGCGCTCCTCGGCCCAGCTCATCAGCTACGAGCTCGCGCTCGGCCTGTCGCTGGTTGGCATCGTGATTCGCTCCGGCTCTTTTAATCTTCGCCTGATTGTGGAGCAGCAAGCCAGGCATGGTTTCGGCTCGTGGAATATCTTTGGGGGGCTGCAATTTGTCGCCTTCTTCATCTACCTGATGGCCGCTTTTGCCGAGACGAATCGCTCACCGTTTGATTTGCCCGAAGCCGAGAGCGAACTCACCGGCGGATATCACACTGAATACAGCTCGATGAAATTCGCCATGTTTTTCATGGCCGAATACGCCAACATGATTAACGTTGGTTGCGTGGCGACGCTACTTTTTCTGGGCGGCTGGACGGGGCCGTTTGAGAACCTGCTGCCGGCGCCGCAGAGTGCAATCGTTGCTTCACTGCTCTCGATCTTCTGGTTTGTCTTCAAGGTTTTTTGTTTCCTGTGTCTCTACGTGTGGGTGCGCGGCACGCTGCCTCGCTTCCGCTATGACCAGCTTATGAAATTCGGATGGCGTTTCCTGCTGCCGCTCGCCGGCCTCAACATATTGGCCTCAAGTCTCTGGTTTGCGTATCACCCGCCAACCTGAGCCTTCCGGTAACGATCTGGGTGCCCCAGGTCCCTCGCATTTGGGGACCTGGGAAACAAGGCTCACTGAGTATGGACGATCGATTGATTCGCGTCATGCTCATTTACAATCGTGAAGGATTTCCGCTTATCCTTCCCTCAACCCGGCCGGATTCGAACTCCCGGCTCGCGCCACAAGTTCAAAAACGATGCATCTGATCCTGTTTATTGTTTTCGCCGTGTGTTGTCTCGCTGGAGCCATTAACCTCCTGCTCCAGACGCATCCCATCAACAGCGCTCTCTCGCTGATTGTGGTGATGACTTCGCTGGCAGTTCTTTACCTGCTGCTCGGCGCAGAGTTTCTGGCCATTGCGCAGATCATCGTCTACGCCGGCGCCATCATGGTGCTCTTCATATTTGTGGTGATGCTGCTCAATGCCGGCCGCGAAGAGCGAACCCTCGGCAGCCGCGCCGCGCGTACCATCGGACTTCCCGCGGTGGTTGTTCTGCTGGCGCTTTTTGCCACCGTTATCCTGCATATTCGCGGCCTTGGCACAGCCTCACTCAGCCAGGGCATCACAGACACACAGGAGCTGAGCGCCGTGCTCTTCCGCGATCTGCTGCTCCCTTTTGAGGTCACCTCGATCCTCATCCTCATCGCCATCCTGGGCGCTGTAGCGCTGGCCCGGCTGGGCAACGGAGAAGGGACGGTCTCTAAATGAACTTTATTCAACAGGACGTGCCGCTCAACTGGTATCTGCTGCTGAGTGCTGCGCTCTTCTGCCTCGGCATCGTTGGATTCCTGCTCAAGCGCAACATTATTACCGTCTTCATGTCGATTGAGCTCATGCTCAACGCCGTCAACCTTTCGTTTGTCACCTTCGCGCACCAGTGGCACGCGGTGAAGGGACAGATCTTTGTCTTCTTTGTGATGATGGTGGCCGCGGCTGAAGCTGCGGTCGGTCTCGCCATCATCATTGCTGTCTTCCGCGTCCGCAACACGCTGTCCGTCGATCGCATCGACCTGATGAAACTATGAACGTGCCGCTCCATCTCTGGTTGATTCCGCTGCTGCCCCTCGCAGGATTTCTGTTGAACGGAATCCTCGGCTCGCGCCTGCCGAAGTGGCTGGTGACGACGATTGCGCTGCTAGCGCCGCTGGGAGCCTTCGGAGCGGTTGTCTACGCGTATCTTTCACTCAATTCAATTGCTCCACCGCCATGCGTTACGACCCCTTGCGGGCCTCCGGGTTGGGTTTACACTTCATTGCCACATGTGGAAACCTTCGGCACCTGGATCAGCCTTAGTTCACTCCACATCGATTTCTCGTTCGCCCTCGACCAACTCACCCTAGTCATGCTGCTCGTCGTAACCGGCGTGGGCTTCCTCATCCACATCTACTCCGTCGGCTACATGCACGGCGATCCGGGATACGCACGCTACTTCAGCTACCTGAACCTCTTCCTCTTCTTCATGACCACGCTGGTTCTCGCCGGCAACGTGCTGGTGATGTTCGTCGGCTGGGAAGGCGTGGGTCTCGCGTCGTATCTGCTCATCGGCTTCTGGTTCAACAAGACCTCTGCCGCCAGCGCCGGCATGAAGGCCTTCGTCGTCAACCGCATCGGCGACTTCGGCTTCCTCATCGGCATCTTCTTTCTGCTCGCCAACTTCGGCACGCTGACCTTCAGCGAGATCGCCACCAAGCTCGCGGCCAGTCCTGCATGGACCGGAGGCGTTCTCACCACCATTTGCCTCTGCCTGCTGGTGGGCGCAACCGGCAAGAGCGCGCAGCTTCCGCTGTATGTCTGGCTGCCCGACGCAATGGAAGGCCCCACGCCTGTCTCCGCGCTCATCCACGCCGCCACCATGGTCACGGCCGGCGTCTACATGATTGCGCGCTTCCATTTCCTGTTTGACCGCTCGCCCTTTGCGCTTAGCATCGTCGCCATCATCGGCGCGGCCACGGCGCTCTTTGCCGCAACCATGGGCCTGGCGCAGAACGACATCAAGCGCGTGCTCGCCTACTCCACCATCTCGCAGCTTGGCTACATGTTCCTAGGCTGCGGAGTCGCGGCTTACTCGGCCGCCATCTTTCACCTGATGACGCACGCCTTCTTCAAGGCGCTGCTCTTTCTTGGCGCGGGCTCGGCAATTCACGCGCTTGGCGGCGAGCAGGACCTGCGCAAGATGGGCGGCCTGCGCAAAAAAATCCCCATCACCTTCTGGACGATGACCGCGGCGGTCCTCGCCATCTCCGGCTTTCCTGGTTTGTCCGGTTTCTTCTCGAAAGACGCGATTCTCGCCGCGGCCTTCCAACAGGGCACGTTGGGCAAAGCGCTCTGGGCGGTCGGCGTCTTCACCGCAGGACTCACCGCGCTCTACATGTTCCGGCTCTGGTACCTGGCCTTCATCGGCGACTCGCGCGACGAGCACGCACATCCGCACGAAGGTCCCTGGTCGATACTCGGCCCGCTGGTGCTGCTTGCCATTCTCTCCATCGGCGGCGGGTGGGTATCGTTCGGCGGACGCTTCTACGATTTTCTTGCGCCGGTCACCGGCCCGCGCGCCGAATCCGGTCCCGGCTCGCTTGAGTACATCCTCATGGGCATCGCCGTCGGCGTTGGTTTGCTCGGATGGCTCATTGCGCACTTCAACTACAAGCCCGGCTCAGCACGCGTCAGCGCCGCTGCCCTCGCAGCGGAGCCCACCGGCTTTACCAAGCTTCTGGCCCACAAGTATTACGTCGACGAGATCTACCACGCTGTCTTTGTTCGTCCGCTGCTCATCACTTCGCGCTATATCCTCTGGTGGGCTGTCGATAGCGCACTGCTTGGCGGCGCGGCGTGGCTGCTGGGCGGCATCGCCACATTAGGCGGAGCGATTCTGCAGCGCTGGCAATCGGGCAATCTGCGATCGTACGCGGCATGGCTCGCAGCAGGCGCAGCCACGGTCCTTCTCTTCGCCTTTTATGCATCAATCGGAACGTACTTAGGTGCACACGGAATCGACGTGCACTGGATGGGACGCTGACGCCATGAACCAATACGATCCCATCATCCTCACACTCATTCTGCTGGTTCCGCTGGCCGGGGCAATCCTCATTGCGCTGCTGCCCGATCACGGCAAGCTCCCTAACTGGATCGCCCTGCTAACGGCGCTCGTCACCTTCGGCCTTACGCTTCATCTGCCCGCGCACTTTGTCGCCGGTCAAAGCGGCTTCCAGTTTGTACGCGATATTTCCTGGATCGAAAGTCCCGCAATCAATTACCACGTTGGTGTCGACGGCCTCAGCATGTGGCTGGTAGTCCTGGTTGGCCTGCTTGCGCCGATCGGCGTGCTGGCCAGCTGGAACACCATCAAGACTCGCCGCAAGATTTACTACTCGCTCTTCATGGTTCAGCAGACGGCCATGTTCGGCGTCTTCGTCTCGCTTGACCTGATGCTCTATTACGGCTTCTGGGAGCTTTCGCTCGTCCCCATGGCCATTGTCATCGCCATGTACGGCCGCAAAGACGGTCCCAAGGCCGCGCTCAAGTACTTCCTCTTCACCTTCATTCCATCAGCGCCGCTGCTGGTTGCCATTATCTGGCTCTACGCGAAGACCGGCAGCTTCGAGTACTCCGCGATCCAATTTCAGGCCGCTACCGGCGTGCTTCCCGCCAACGCTCTCTTCTGGGTTTCGCTGGCTTTCGTTTTCGCCTTCGCCGTCAAGGTGCCAATGTTCCCGCTGCATGGCTGGCTGGCCGACACATTTAACGAAGCGCCAGTCGCCATGGCGATGGTTGTGGCCGGCAAGCTTGGCCTCTATTCCATGCTGCGATTCCATGCCGGCCTCTTCCCAGTCCAAGCTCGCGCATTGGCGCCGCTGCTCATGGTTCTCGCGCTCATCGGCATTATCTACGGCGCGTGCCTCGCACTGGTGCAGCGCGACTTCTTCCGGCTGCTGGCCTTCGGCGCGGTCAGCCATTTCAGCCTGGTGATTCTCGGCATCTATGGCTTCACGCTGAACGGATGGAACGGCGCGGTCTTCCATATCCTGAATATCAGCATTGTTGAAGCCGCGATCTTTGTGCTGCTGGGCGCGCTTGAGAGCCGCTACGGCACCAGCCAGATCGACAATTTTGGGGGCCTCGCCTCGAAACTGCCGCGAACCGCAACTTATTTTGTGCTGGCTTCGCTGGCCATGGTCGGCCTGCCGCTGCTCAGCGGATTTATTGGCGAGTTTGTGATTCTTTCAAGCACCTTCACCGGCGTGAGCCAAAGCGCGGCCGTCATCGCGTCCATCGCAGTCATTCTCAGCGCCACATACATGCTGTGGCTGGTGCAGCGGCTCTTCTACGGACCGCTAAGCGCGCTCTCGGAATCAAAGCCGGCTCACGATTTGAGCTTTGGCGAACTCGCCGCGCTTACTCCGCTGGTTATTCTCATGGTCGTGATGGGCGTGGCGCCCTCGCTCTGGTTCAATACGATTCAAAGCGGCGCGCATCCGCCGGGCATCATTCAGGCCGGACACTTTGAACCGGCAGACAACCGCATCTCTTCGAAGATTCCCGCACTCAATTCACCCTCTGACCTTCCAGAAACGGAGGCCAAACAGTGAATTCAGTGCCCGACATCTACCGCATCCTTCCTGAAGTCATTCTCACGCTGACCGGCGTGGCCGTCATGCTGATTGACGCAACGCTGCCGCCCGGCTGGTCGCGCCGCTATCTTGGCTGGGTCGCAGCAATTGGCACCACTCTCGCCATTTGGGGAAGCGTTCTACAACTCCAGTTCCCTGAAGGCACAGGCTTCTTCGGCACAGTCGAGACCAGCAACTTTACCGTCTTTTTCCACGTGCTCATCTGCGGCATTGTGCTGGTGGCACTGCTGCTCTCGCTTGATTCCCTGCCCCATAACACTCATCATCAAGGCGAGTTCTACGCGCTCATCGTTTTCGGCGCGGTCGGCATGTGCCTCATGACTTCGGCCATTGAGCTGTTGCTGGTGTTTGTCGCGCTTGAAATTTCGTCCATCTCCACCTACATCCTGGCTGGGTACCGCAAGCACGTCGGCAAGAGCCCTGAAGCGGCCCTCAAGTACTTCCTGCTCGGCTCCTTCGCTACCGCATTTCTGCTCTACGGCATCGCGCTCATCTTCGGCGCCACGGGCACCACAGAAATCTACCAGATCGCTCACGCCATTCCCGGCGCGCAAAACCAGGTTCTCGTTGTCGCGTCTCTTGCGCTCATGCTGGTTGGCATTCTGTTCAAGGTCTCCGCTGCGCCGTTCCATATTTGGACGCCCGATGTTTACGAGGGCGCGCCGTCGCCGGTGGTTGCGCTGCTCTCAACCGCGCCCAAGGCCGCAGCTTTTGCGCTGCTCATCCGCGTGGTCTACGAGGTGTTTCCCACGCTGCGCTCGCTGTGGACGCCGCTGTTGTGGGGCGTTGCGGTGCTCTCAATGTTCGTGGGCAACCTGGCTGCGCTGCGCCAGCAAAATGTGAAGCGCATGATGGCATACTCTTCCATCGCTCATGCCGGATACCTGCTGGCCGCGTTTGCCGGCGCGCCCGAGATTGGAATTCCCGCCGCTGCCTTTTACATCGCCGCCTACTCCGCCATGAATGTGGGCATCTTCGCCATCATCACGCTGGTGAGCGGATACGACGAGAATCTGCCGCTGATCGACGACTATCGCGGACTGCTCTACCGTTCGCCGTTCCTGGGAAGCATGCTCATCTTCTTCCTTATCTCGCTGATTGGAATCCCCTTCACCGGCGGGTTCTTCGGCAAGTTCTACTCGTTCACCTCGGCCGTGAGCGGCGGAGCCATTGCGCTGGCAATTATCGGTCTGCTCAACTCCGGCATTGCGGCGGCGTATTATCTGCGCCTGGCGCTAGCCGCCGCGCAACCGCCCGCAACCGATGCCGTTGCCCCGAAGTACTCGCGCGTAGGCGTTACGGCACTGGCTGCCCTGGCATTCGCAGCGGCCGCCACGCTCTGGCTTGGCGTTCGTCCCAATGCCGTGCTTGATGCGGCGCAGTCGGGCACGCAGACGCTCCAGGCGCCAACTCAAGAGCCCGCAACCACTGCCGGCGCAGCGACAGCAACTCCCAGCGAACAGCCCAATCAGTAGCTGGGCCGGTTGCGGCCGATCGCATCCGTTACAATTTGCATGATGAAACTAGGCGAACTGGCAAGCCGGCTGGGTGCGGATCTCCGCGGGGATGCGGAACTCGAAGTAACTGGCGTCAAAGGACTTGAAGATGCCGGGCCGGGCGACGTGACCTTTGTCGCCAATCCCAGATACACGGCTCTGGCACGCACCACCCGCGCAGCTGCCGTCATTGTCGATCCAGACTTTCAAGAGATAACCGCAGCCACGCTGCGCATCAAGAATCCCTACTTTGCTTTCTCTCGCGCGCTTGGCATTTTTTACACCCCTCCGGCTTATCCGCCGGGGATTCACCCCACGGCAATCGTTCATCCCACGGCCCAGGTTGGCCCCGGCGCGCACATCGGCGCATATGCGGTCATCGGCCCAGGGGTGAAGCTCGGGCCCAACGCCACCATTTTGCCTCACGTGGTGCTTTACCCCGGCGTTGAGGCTGGCCGCCACTTTTTTGCCCACGCCCACGCAGTGGTTCGCGAGAACTGCGTTCTTGGCGACCATGTGACGCTTGAGAACGGCGCCATTATCGGCGGCGACGGCTTTGGCTTTGCCAAAGACAACGAAGGCCAGTGGGAGAAGATTCCGCAATCGGGTCCGGTGCGCATCGGCAGCCGCGTCGACGTGCAGTCCAATGCCACCATCGACCGCGCTACGGTTGGCGCCACCGAGATCGGCGACGGGACCAAGATCGATAACCTGGTGCAGGTGGGGCATGGCTCGCGCATCGGGTCAAACACGCTGGTCTGCGCGCAAACAGGACTGGCTGGCTCCTCGGTCATCGGCAATAACGTGATTCTCGCCGGACAGGTGGGCATTGCCGGCCATTGCACAGTTGGTGACGGGGCAATTCTTACCGCGCAATCCGCAGTCTCGCACGACGTTCCTCCCGGTAAAATGATTTCCGGCTCCCCCGGCTTCGACAATCGAACCTGGCTCCGCGCCGTGGCGATCTTTGAACGGCTGCCAGAGCTGTTCAAACGCCTGCAGCGCGTGGAATCGCAGTTGAAGTCCGCGACACCCGAAGACGCGCAAAGGCATGACGCCGGTTCAGGCGAAGCGAAGGATTAGGAGATTCAACACTCAGGGGAATTTGAAATGAGAAAGACGAAGTTCCGCGCAATTGTTCCGGCCTTTGTTTTGGCCTCGAGCCTGGCGATCGCAGGATGCCACTCTCACCACATCGACAGCACGATTGATAATCGTACCGGGACCACGATCCACCAGGTCGAAGTGGACTACCCCAGCGCCAGCTTTGGCATTAACACGTTGACCGCCGGCCAGATCTACCCCTACCGATTCAAGGTGCAAGGCGAGGGACAGCTCAAAGTCTCATATACCGACTCTGATGGCAAGCAGGTGCACCTTCAGGGCACGCGTCTGGCCGAAGGCGATCAGGGTCTATACCTGATCATTCTGCTTCCCGACGGGAAGGCGCAGTGGGTGCCGTCTCTCAACGTGAAAAATTGACTTGCGGAGCTAAGCGGGCCCGGCAACGCGTCCAGATTGGGGCACCGATCGCGAGGGTTTGTGCTATCCCACCCAAGCAAGCTTGGATGGGGCACCCCCGGCTCGTGCGCGGTTTAGTTTCCTCAACGCACCATGTTGCCGAATAACGGCGACTGCAGCAGGCTGCTGAACTGGTTGTCGGTGCTCGTGTAGTCGATGGTGAGCTGGCCTGCGCTGGCTGAAATGGACGTCGCGTTCAGCGCCGATTTTTCAGTGTCGGTGCTGCTCATCTTGCGCACCATCACCGCCGCGGTCATTAGCGACGACAATGTTGAAGCGGTGAAGGCATCGCTGGTTGTGATGGTCAGGTCGAACTTGACGCCGTGCTGAAAGTCCATCGAGTACGACGAACCATCGAGCTTCTTGCGAACGGTTTCAAAGTCCGCACCCGATCCCGCCGATCCGGCCGATCCCAGCAGCTGCATCATCATCGTCTGGGTGCCCTTCTGGTCAAGGATGCTCCACAGAGGACTCGAGTCCACGCTCTGCATCGAGCTCATCATGCCGTTGTTGTTCAGCATGCTCGGTATAATGCCATCGCGCGCGTCCAGAGCCTTCTCCACGGCCTCTTTCTCGCCAAAGATCATGGTCGAGGGGTCGACCAGGCAAAGCACCATCCCCGCCTTGGTCATGGGGTAAATGCTGTTGGTGCGCACCACGGTCGGCTTCACCTTGTTTTTCTTGAATCCCGCCATAATGCTCTGCACGTCGAACTGCCCCTGCGCAATTCCAACCGTGTCGAGAGAATCGCTGTCAGACTTGGTGCGGAAAAGCGCAAACGCCAGCTCGTCCACGTCGTGATTGTCGTTCAAACCCGACTTCTGGAGCGCCTCGTCAAACTGCTTCAGCTCCGGCGGCATCACGCGGTTGCGCAGATCCATGGCCGCGGTCGAGTTCTGCATGGCACGGTAATCGATCACTACGAGTTGCTGCACGTCGTGTGGAATGGCCCCGCGGGCATCCGTATCGAGCTGCGCCGCCGGCGCATATGCGGTTCCAGCCGCCAACACCAGCGCCATTGATAACCTGATTGCTGCTTTCGACAATTCCATCCTCCAAAAAAGCCGGCCTTTGCTTTCAATTCCGCAACGGCTGCTTTTGATGTTTCGCCGGACCCCATACAACCCCCGGCACCTTCGCGCTTACCATTTTACCCGTTCTCACGCTGCCGCGGCTTCACCCTAGGATTCCCCTGGCCAGCGCAGCGGAGTAGCCAGGCGCCGTTCCAGGATCTTGGTTTCCGGATCGAACCTGCTTAATTGACGTATCCAATCGCTTTCCCGCTCATAGGCCGCCTCAGGCAGCAGGCCTACAATCTCGGTCTCCGCAATGCGCGCCTTGTGCTTCGCGGCCAGGGCCGTTATCTTGCGGTGAACTTCAGAGATCGGCGTAGCCTCAAAGTCGGGGATGTTCAGGGAGAGTTGCGCCCGTCCGTGGGCAAGCACTCCCAGCGCCCGCACTGCCTTCACCCCGCCTGAAGAGCCTCGGATCTCCCTGGCCATCGCCCGCACCAAGGCCACGTCGGTCGAGTCAAAGCTCACGTTGTAGGTAACCAGGAACTTCCGCGCTCCCACGGCGCAAGCGCCGGCAGTTGGATGCAGGGCGAGCCCTCCCAGGTCGGGCCGGCGCGAAGGGTCCCTGCTAACGGACTCCCGCAGCCCTTCAAATTGCCCTTTGCGCACATCTTCAAGGCTGGCCCGGTCGGGCCGGGCTGCGGCCGCCTCGTAAAAGAATACCGGGACCCCGAATCGCCGCCAGATTTCGAGACCCGCCTGCCGGGCCAGCAGCGCGCACTGCTCCAGCCGCACTCCCGAAACCGGGGCAAACGGAATAACATCGGCCGCCCCGATGCGCGGATGGGCTCCCTGTTGCCGGGTCAGGTCAATCAGTTCCACGGCCTTCCCTACCCCGCGAATCGCAGCTTCAACCACCGCGCCCGGCGCTCCGGCAATGGTCACCACCGAACGGTTATGGTCGGCGTCCATCGACAAATCGAGCAGATACACGCCCTCGCCGCGCATGGCGCACAAAATGGCATCCACGCGCGCGGCGTCAGTGCCCTCTGAGAAGTTGGGCACGCACTCGACTATCGGACCGTTCATCGTTCCCTCGATCTATCCCGAAAAATGCCTGGGACGATCATTTTCAAGCGCCGGGCTACTTCCAGAACGAGTACCCCACTTGAATCTGGACGCTGGCGTTCACGCCGGGATTACGGTCGCCCAGCGACGCCGATGAAATGTGCACGGCGTTCACGCCAATATCGATCGACCGCTTGTCCCTGGTGAAAATATGGATTCCCCCACCGCCCTGCGGCGTGAAATTAAAGACGCATGTTCCGCCATCGATCAGGGGCCCGTTGGCCGGGTTGTTGTTGCTCAACAGGTTCGGTGGAAATTTGTGCGTGGTGTAAATAAGCCCGCCGGCCGCCTGGAACCAGGGCTGCACCTTGCGGGAGTGGGTATTGAACTCCCAGCGGAAGATGACCGGTGTAATGCTGACGCCGCGAAACGTGCCGCCGCCGACCTTCAGCTCGCACGGCGTAGGCACACCGCCATCGATGCAGGTGTAGAGCGCGGTGTGCGGGGCCGGGGTATATGCCTGCCAGAGCGGCATGATGTTGCCGGCATATTGGAATTGCCCGCTCCACCAGCCCTTGCCGACGACCGGGGTGAGGATTTTGCCTGCCTCGACTCCCGCCCAGAAGAATTTGTACTGGTCGCGGTTGCCGAAGCCGTTGCCGAAGTTCGCAAAGGGCTCGATCTGCCAGCTCATGTCGTGCTGAACCTGGGCTACGGGGTCGCTTGCATCAGCGCGAATCGAAGTCGGCCCCTGTGGCACCTGTGCCGCGGCATTCAGTGCGCCAGCCGCCACCAACATAGAAATAATGCCAAAAATCCGCCTCAAACTCTCCCCCCGCACTTTGTCTCTGAGTCCTGGTTCCCTGGCTCCCTTGCTCCCTGCACCACCCAAAAAAAGACCGCCACAACCGGGCGGCCTCTTTCCGGTAATTGCCGTGCCTGACTTAGCCCGCCGCGTGCTCCATCTGCTCGGCGTCCATATCGAAGTTCGAGTAGACGTTCTGCACATCGTCCAGCTCTTCAAGCGCCTCAAGCAGCCGGATCATCTGGTTCGCCTGGTTGCCCTCAAGCTTGGTATAGGTCGAGGCCAGCATGGTCACTTCGCTGGCGACCGTCGGAATTCCCGCTGCCTTGATGGCGTTTGCCACCGCTTCATGCGAGCCCGGGTCGGTAATAATCTCCCAGGTTTCGCCCTCGTCATTCAGGTCCTCGCCGCCGTGCTCCAGCACGATGTCCATCAGCTTCTCTTCGCTGGCCGCCGACTTCTCGACCGCGATGAGGCCCTTCTTCGAGAACATGAATTTGACGCTGCCGCTCTCACCAAGGTTCCCGCCATTTTTAGCGAAACCGTGTCGAATTTCGCTTACCGCGCGGTTGCGATTGTCGGTGAGCACGTCAACAATGATCGCGACCCCACCCGGGCCGTAGCCCTCGAACGTGATTTCGTCATAGCTCACGCCCTCAAGCTCGCCGGTACCGCGCTGGATAGCCCGCTTGATGTTATCTTGCGGCATGTTTTCGGCCTTGGCCGCGGCCACGGCGGTGCGCAGCCGGGCATTGGTGTCAGGATTGCCCCCGCCCTTTGCGGCGACGGCAATTTCCTTCAACAGGCGGGTGAAAATCTTGCCGCGCTTGGCATCGAGCGCGCCCTTTTTGTGCTTGATTGTGGCCCATTTCGAGTGGCCGGACATAACTACCTCAATAGAACTGAAGATGGCGGTGTTACACACACCCGATCTGTGAGTATATCACTGGGAACGGTGGATTTGGCTGGCGACGGGTCAATGGCTGCGGGGTGGCTAATCAATCCCGCAGCGCCGCGGGCCAGCGGCGGAACTCCATGAAATCCAGGCACAAAGCCAGCGCGATTGAGCCGCAGATGCCGGCTATGCCGACCGGATCGAATTGCCGGCCGGTGTGGCCAAGCCCGGCCCAGCAGACAATCTGCACTGCCGCGTTGATGCTGAGCCAGATGCAGGCAATGCGCCGGCGCCAGAATGCGTATGCCGAGGCCGGCAACACCGAAAGCCCGTTGAAGATCGCGGCAAAAAGAGTGGGATAAGCCGCGACGATTCCGTGGAGAGCCAAGGGAGCCTCGATGAAAGGCAGGCCGCCAAGCAGCATTCCCGCAACCAGGAGACACCGTAGATTGAACCGCCGCAACTGCGCCTTTTCATCCATCGAATTTGGCCTTTTGGGGTGCGGAACTTTCACATAAGCCGGTTTGACAGTCAGGCGAGCCAGCCTCTACGCGAAAACTTCCGCGACTTTAAAGCTCGCCCCCGCTGCGTCTTTCTCCGACACAATCGCTTCTTCTGGCGACACCGGCCACGGAATCGCCAGGTCGGGATCGTTCCATACAATCGTCCGCTCCCCGGCCGGCGAATAATAGTCCGTCACCTTGTAGGCAAAGCCGGCAACATCGCTCAGCACCAGAAAGGCGTGGCCGAAGCCCGCGGGTATCCAAAGCATCGTGCCATCTTCAGCGGTCAGTTCCACTTCAACATGCTGGCCAAAGGCCGGCGAGTTGCTGCGCAGATCCACGGCCACGTCGAGCACCGCGCCCTCGGTCACGCGCACCAGCTTGCCCTGCGGCTGCCTCACCTGGTAGTGAATGCCGCGCAGCACATGCTTTTTTGAAAACGAATAGTTGTCCTGGACCCACGTGTCGGGCAGTCCGGCTTCAGTCATCAGGCGCTGGTTATACGTCTCAAGAAAATGTCCACGCGCATCGGCGAACTTCTTTGGCGTAATCACCAGCACGCCGGGAAGAGCTGTCTCTTCGAATTTCATTTCCGGTCACTCTTGGCTGCAAAATAGGGTTCGTTGAGCAGGCTCAGCAAATACTTTCCGTAGCCGCTCTTGCTGATGGGCGCGGCGAGGCGCTCAAGCTGTTCGGCGGTAATGAAGCCAAGACGGTAGGCGATCTCCTCAGGGCATGCGATGTCGAGCCCCTGCCGCCGCTCGATGGTATGCACAAAGGTTGCCGCCTCAAGCAGGGACTCGTGCGTGCCCGTATCGAGCCAGGCCATGCCGCGGCTCATGATCTCGACATTCAGTTTGCCGGCCTCGAGATAGCACCGATTCAGGTCGGTGATCTCAAGCTCGCCGCGCGGTGAGGGTTTGAGCGCTTCGGCGTAGCTGACTACTTCGCGGTCGTAGAAATAAATGCCTGTGACCGCGTAGCGCGACTTGGGGTGGCTGGGCTTCTCTTCAAGGCTTATGGCCCGGCCGGTGCTGTCGAACTCCACTACTCCGTAACGCTCAGGATCTTCAACCGGGTAGGCGAACACCGTTGCCCCGTCCTCAAGCCGTGCCGCGGACTGCAACTGCTGCGAAAATCCCTGCCCGTAAAAAATGTTGTCGCCAAGGATAAGAGCGCTCGTGCTGTCGCCGATAAACTCGCGCCCAATAAGGAACGCCTGCGCCAGACCGTCGGGGCTGGGCTGCACGGCGTAGCTGATCTCGATGCCCCAGCGCTTGCCGTCGCCAAGCAGTTCGGCAAAGCGGCCTGTATCCTGCGGCGTTGAGATGATGAGGATCTCGCGCAGCCCGGCAAGCATCAGCGTGCTCAGCGGGTAGTAGATCATCGGCTTGTTGTAGACAGGCAGCAGTTGCTTTGAGACAACGTGGGTGACGGGATAAAGCCGAGTGCCCGAACCGCCCGCTAGAATAATGCCCTTCATAGTTTTCCTCTGCTATCTAAATTGCCAATGTCATCCTGAGCGGAGCGAAGGATCTGCAGTTGTCTTTCCGCTAAATAATATTCTTCGCTGCCACGAAGGCTGATCCAACCCCCTACAGCACCACCCGCTCCGCATAGTTCTTTTCAATCCACCCCCGGTATGCCAGGGTGCGAACATTTTCGATCCACGCGGAGTTGTTGAGATACCACTCGACCGTTCTGCGCAGCCCGCCCACAAACTCCTGCTCCGGCTTCCAGCCCAGCTCGCGGCTGATCTTGGTTGCGTCAATGGCATAACGACGGTCGTGGCCGGGACGATCGGTGACATATGTGATCAAGCTGGTTCGCGGAGCGCCGCTTGCAAGCCGTGGCCGCATTTCGTCGACCAGGTTGCAGATTGCCGTGACCACATCGATGTTGGCCTTTTCACTGTTGCCGCCGATGTTATAGGTCTCCCCGGGGCGTCCGTTGCGCAAAACCGTGCGAACGGCCGAACAATGATCTTCAACAAAAAGCCAGTCGCGCACGTTCTTGCCGTCGCCGTATACCGGCAGCGGCCTGCCTTCCAGCGCATTCAGTATCATGAGCGGAATCAGCTTCTCAGGGAATTGATACGGCCCGTAGTTGTTGGAGCAATTCGTAGTCAGCACCGGCATGCCGAAGGTATGAAAATACGCGCGGGCGAGATGATCTGATCCCGCCTTCGATGCCGCATAAGGGCTGTTGGGGGCGTATGGCGTTGTCTCGCTGAATGCCGGATCATTCGGACCCAGCGTGCCGTACACTTCGTCGGTGGAAACATGCAGAAACCTGAAGCCATCGCGATCTTCCGGCGTCAGGCTTTCGCAGTAGGCGCGCGCCTGTTCAAGCAGCACAAATGTTCCGTGCACGTTCGTGCGGACAAAAGCTTCAGGCGACGTAATCGAGCGATCCACATGGCTTTCAGCGGCAAAGTGCACCACCGCCCTGGGGCGATGCTCCGCAAAAATCGCCTTCACCACGCCGGCATCGCAAATGTCGCCGCGCACCAGGGTGTATCTGGCGTCGTCCTCAAGCTCGGCAAGGTTGGCGGGGTTGCCCGCATAAGTCAGCAGATCGAGATTTACCAGCGGCGTACCGGCTGATTTCAGCCAGGTAAGGACGAAATTCGAGCCAATGAATCCCGCTCCGCCCGTGACGAGGATCGTGTTGCTTACGTTCACTTTGCCGGTCATCTAGACCATGATACAGACCTTTGCGGCGCGAGTGGCACAGGCCTTCCTCGCCCTCGGCGTAACGAACTTCTGCGGCATTGACATTTTTTCGATATATTAAAGAAAGCGCAGTTCCGGGTGCGGCCGGGCTGCTTCGAACCAACCTTTCGGATATTAAGCAATCGCGATTTCGAGCGACGAAGTCGCCCGCTGAACGTGTCTTTTTCCCGACACCGGTTAACCACACCAGTTCATTTCAAAAAAGGCTGCCATGGAATCAAAGAGAAACGGTCTTCGCATTCCGGATCCGCAGGGGCTGTATCACCCCAAGAATGAGCACGATGCCTGCGGCATGGGACTTGTAGCCAGCATTCGCGGCGAAAAGAGCCACGAAATCATCCGAAAAGGGCTCGAGGTGCTCATTAACCTGACCCATCGCGGAGCCGCGGGCTGCGACCCTGAAACCGGCGACGGCGCCGGCCTTCTCATCCAGGTTCCTCACACTTTTTTCGTGCGCGAATGCGGCCAGCTCGGCATCAACCTGCCTGAAGCCGGCGCCTACGGCGTAGCCATGTGCTTTTTGCCGGTTGAAAAGCACAGCCGCCTGCGCTGCGAAGGCGTGTTTGAGCGCATCGCCCAGGAAGAAGGTTGCGCCGTGCTTGGCTGGCGCGACACTCCGGTCAACGGCGACGCTATCGGCCGCGAAGCGCGCAACTCTCAGCCTTACATCGAACAGCTTTTTGTCCGCCGCCCCGAGGGACTCGACGAGGACACCTTCGAGCGCCTGCTCTATCGCATCCGCCGCAAGACCGAGAATGAAGTTGCGGCCTCCGACATTCCGGACAAGGAAACCTTTTACGTTCCCTCGCTTTCCTGTCGCACCATCATCTACAAGGGCCTGATGCTGGCTCCGCAGATTGAGAAGTTCTACTTCGAGCTGGCGAATCCTTTGGTGACCAGCGCGCTGGCCCTCGTCCACCAGCGCTTCTCAACCAACACTTTCCCCAGCTGGAAGCTCGCCCACCCCTACCGTTACGTCTGCCACAACGGCGAAATCAACACCATTCGCGGCAACGTAAGCTGGATGAATGCCCGCCAGTCAGTGTTTGAGAGCGAGCTCTACAACGGCAAGATCGACGACCTCTACCCGGTAGTGATGCCCAGCGGCAGCGACTCCGCATCGCTCGACAACGCCGTCGAGTTTCTCTACCAGTCCGGCCGTTCCTTGCCCCACGTCATGGCCATGCTCATCCCTGAAGCCTGGGCCGGCAACCCTGACATGGACGAGGACAAGCGCGCCTTTTACGAGTACCACGCCTCGCTGATGGAGCCATGGGACGGACCCGCAGCCATCGCGTTTACCGACGGCAAGGTGATTGGCGCGACGCTCGACCGCAACGGCCTCAGGCCCGGCCGCTACATCGTGACAAAAGATGATTTAGTCGTGCTCGCATCAGAAGCCGGCGTCATCGACGTTCCACCTGAGGATGTGCGCAAGAAGGGCCGCCTGCAGCCGGGCCGCATGTTCCTGGTCGACACCGTGCAGCAGCGCATCATCTCCGACGCAGAAATCAAAAAGGAGCTGGCCGCGCGTCAGCCTTACGCCGAATGGCTCAAGGCCGAGCAGGTAACGCTCGACATGCTGCCTGAGCCCAAGCGCGTGATTGCTTCAAACCACGAGACCCTGCTGCGCCGGCAGCGCGCCTGCGGCTACAGCGAAGAGGACCTGCGCATTCTGCTCGCACCCATGGGCGCAACCGGCGCCGAGCCCATCGGTTCCATGGGCACCGATGTGCCGCTGGCCTGCCTTTCCGATCGCCCGCAGTCGCTCTTCAGCTACTTCAAGCAGCTCTTTGCGCAGGTCACCAATCCGCCCATCGACCCCATTCGCGAAGAGCTGGTGATGTCGCTCATCAGCTACATCGGCACTGAGCGCAACATTCTGAATGAGGAGCCGGAGAACTGCCACACGCTCAAGCTGCCGCATCCCATCCTCACCAATCGCGATCTTGAAAAGCTGCGCCGCGTTTCATCTGGCGACCTGCTGGCCACCACGCTGCCCGCGCTCTTCCGCGCCGCCGACGGCGAAAAGGGCCTGAAGCACGCGCTCGACGACCTGAGCACCCGCGCCGCGCACGCCGTCAACTCCGGCTACACGCTGCTGATTCTTTCAGACCGCGGCGTCGACGCAACCTACGCGCCGGTGCCCAGTTTGCTGGCCATGGCCGCAGTGCATAACCGGCTCGTTCGCGACAAAACGCGCACGCTGGTCGCGCTGATTATCGAGAGCGGCGAGCCACGCGAGGTGATGCACTTTGCGCTGCTGATTGGCTACGGCGCCAGCGCCATCAATCCCTATCTCGCGATTGAAACCATCCACGACCTCAATCGCCGCGGCCTGATTCCCGAGAAAGTGACCGCCGAGTACGCCGAGAAGAACTTCATCAAGGCCATCAACAAGGCCCTGCTCAAGACCTTCTCGAAGATGGGCATCTCGACGCTGCAGAGCTATCGCGGAGCGCAGGTGTTTGAAGCGGTGGGCCTCAACAAATCGCTCATCGACGCTTACTTCCCCGGCACCGCGTCGCGCGTTGAAGGCATCGGACTCGAAGTGCTGGCCCGCGAGGCGCAGATGAAGCATGCCTACGCGTACCAGCCGCTCACCGAATCCGAGACCGACCTGGTTGTCGGCGGGCAGTACCAGTACCGCGAGGGCGGCGAATTCCACCTGCTGAATCCGTTCACCATCAGCAAGGTGCAGCACGCGGTCCGCAACAACAACTTCGCCACGTTCCAGGAATACACCGACTTCATCGACGACCAGAATCGCAACCTGAGCACGCTGCGCGGCCTGCTGCAGCTCAAGTACGTTGAGAAGCCGGTGCCGATTGAAGAGGTCGAGGCGGCCAAGGAGATTGTGAAGCGCTTCACCACCGGCGCCATGAGCTTTGGGTCCATCAGCAAAGAAGCGCACGAGACCCTCGCCATCGCCATGAACCGGCTCGGGGGAATGTCGAACACCGGCGAGGGCGGCGAAGACGAAGCGCGGTTCAAGCGCGACGAGAACGGCGATCTGCGCCGCAGCGCGGTAAAGCAGGTAGCTAGCGGCCGATTTGGCGTCACCACCAACTACCTGGTGAACGCCGACGAACTACAGATCAAGATGGCGCAGGGCGCAAAGCCCGGTGAAGGCGGCCAGTTGCCCGGCCACAAAGTCGACGACGTGATTGCACGGGTTCGCCACTCCATCCCCGGCGTGGGACTGATCTCGCCGCCGCCGCATCACGACATCTACTCGATCGAAGATCTGGCTCAACTCATCTACGACCTCAAGAACGTCAATCCGCAGGCGCGCATCGCCGTCAAGCTGGTATCTGAAGTCGGCGTGGGCACGGTCGCCGCTGGCGTCTCAAAGGCGCACGCCGACGTGGTGCTCATCTCAGGCGACACCGGCGGCACCGGCGCTTCGCCGCTCAGCTCCATCAAGCATGCCGGCCTGCCGTGGGAGCTTGGCCTGGCGGAGACGCAACAAGTCCTGTTGCTCAACGACCTGCGCTCGCGCATCCGCGTTCAGACCGACGGCAAATTGCAAACCGGCCGCGACGTGGTGATTGCAGCGCTGCTCGGCGCAGAGGAATTCGGCTTCGCCACAATGCCGCTCATCTCAATGGGTTGCATCATGATGCGCAAGTGTCACTTGAATACCTGCGCCGTCGGCATCGCCACTCAGGACCCAATCTTGCGTTCGCGCTTCACCGGCACGCCCGAACACGTCATCAACTTTTTCTTCTTCATCGCCGAGCAGATGCGCCAGCATATGTCCAAACTCGGCTTCCGCACTGTCGATGAAATGGTGGGCCGCGTCGACCGCATCGACGCCTCTGTTGCCGACACGCACTGGAAGGCCAAGGGCATCGATCTCTCGCATATTCTCTACTCGCCTACGCTGCCCTCGCGCGTGGCGCGCCGCCGCACCCAGGCGCAGGATCACGGCCTCAACCAGGCTCTCGATCACATACTCATTGAGAAGTCCGCGGCAGCACTCGAATCCAAAACCAAGGTCACTGGGAGCTTCGCCATCCGCAACGTGCACCGCACCGTGGGCGCAATGCTGGGCGGCCAGATCGCCCGCCGCTACGGTTCTGAAGGATTGCCAGACGGCACCATCCACTTCAAGTTCCGCGGCTCAGCCGGACAAAGCTTCGGCGCGTTTGTTCCCAACGGAGTCACGCTCGAACTTGAAGGCGACTCCAACGACTATCTCGGCAAGGGGCTCTCGGGCGGGCGCATCATTGCTTACCCACCCAAGACTTCGAGCTTCCTGCCCGAAGAAAGCATCCTGGTTGGCAACGTGGTGCTCTACGGCGCAACCAGCGGTGAGGTTTTCCTGAACGGCATCGCCGGCGAACGCTTCGCTGTCCGCAACTCCGGCGCGACCGCCGTGGTTGAAGGCGTGGGCGATCACGGTTGCGAGTACATGACCAACGGCCTGGTGATTGTGCTCGGCTCAACCGGCCGCAACTTCGCCGCCGGCATGAGCGGCGGCATCGCTTATGTCTACGACGATAAGGGCGACTTCGGCGCGCGCCGCTGCAACAAGGCCAGCGTCGATCTCGAGCCACTCGTGGATGCCGCGGACGTAGCCCGGGTTCAAGGCCTGCTCGAACGCCATCGCGACCTGACCGGCAGCCCGCGCGCCGCATGGGTACTGGAACATTGGGCCGATGCGCAGCCGCGATTTATCAAGGTCTTTCCGCATGAGTACAAGCGCGTTCTGGGAGTGGCGCGCGCCGCATCGACTGACGCGGAACATCACGCCCCCATTTCGGCGCCACGCGTGGCAGCCACCGCGGAGGTGCAGCATGGGTAAGGTCACAGGATTTCTCGAGATCAAGCGCGAACAGCCATCGCGGCGCAATCCCGGCGAACGCGTCAAGGACTGGTTCGAAATCTACGAGCCGTTCCCTGAAGACAAACAGCGCGAGCAGGGCGCACGCTGCATGGACTGCGGCGTTCCCTTCTGCCACACCGGCTGCCCGGTCAACAACATTATTCCCGACTGGAACGACCTGGTGTACACCGGCCGCTGGGAACAAGCGATTCGCCGCCTCCACTCGACCAATAATTTTCCCGAGTTCACCGGTCGCATCTGCCCCGCTCCCTGCGAGGCAGCCTGCGTTCTCGGCATCAATCAGCCGCCCGTATCGATCAAGCTCATCGAGCGCTCCATTGTCGAGCGCGCGTGGGACGAGGGCTGGATCCATCCCGAGCCGCCCGAGCAGGCCACCGGCAAACTGGTTGCCGTGGTTGGCAGCGGTCCCGCTGGCCTGGCTGCAGCACAGCAGCTTCGCCGCGCCGGCCA
>Ga0182016_10001010_pt1 | contig 34547 bp, 25 predicted proteins | sample 712S2MmetaG_FD_120491 | JGI IMG/M metagenome (GOLD analysis project Ga0182016, IMG submission 120491) | Permafrost microbial communities from Stordalen Mire, Sweden - 712S2M metaG | ecosystem: Environmental > Terrestrial > Soil > Wetlands > Permafrost | place: Sweden: Stordalen | collected...
GAATCGAAAATGCGATTAAGACCGTCATCCTGCCGCTTCAGGCGCGGGCGGATAAACTCGCCGATACCATCGAGCCGACTTTTGAGAAACTCAATGCCGCCAGCGAACGCGCCGCGCAACTATGGCCCCGGCGCATTTGGAAGACGGCGTTGACAGCGGGCGTGATGGTCGGCTTGTCCGTCGCCATTTTGGTGATCAGCGCGGCGTATTGGCAGATGAAACGTCACTTTGACAAAACGCTGGCCGACGAAATCCGTGCGGAAAAATATGTGTTCAAAAATAACCAGGAGGCATTTCAACAATTGGCCGTGGCCGCCGCGCCGGTTTATGTCGCGCGCAGTTCTAATCCTGATGGCACGCTCATTCCACGCGGCTATTGCCTGTATATTCCCAACGCGCAGGGCGCGGATTTCAAAGACGGCACCGGAAGAATTTTCTTTGCCAGTTCGCGCCCGGAAGCGGAATTGAAGCAGTTGCTGGATCTTCAGCAGCAGCCATGAAACGCATTTGCCGGTCGGCTTCGTGAATTCCGCCGCGATGATACTGCTCCGTTGCGCTTGGCAAGGACACTACGAAACAGCTTATACGCCGTTTCGTTCCTCGCTTGCCAATGCTCACGTCGCCGGTTGCGGCTGGTTAGGAATTCACGAAGCAAATCATTTAGCCTTTGGCTTCCCAAACTTGGCAGGAAAATGAAGTTGACAAGTATGTCATCTATAGATTACAGTCTGCCAGTGCTTGAGAGGGAAATCAAGAAGCTGGAGCTTCAGAACGGCCTCGTCCCGTTTGACCAGTGGTTCGATGCCCTCCATGACCGAAAAATGCAGGTGGCAGTGGATGCCCGCCTGACACGGGTGCGCGCCGGAAATTTCGGCGATTGCAAATCCGTGGGCGGTGGGGTGTTTGAGTTGCGCATCGCGCTGGGGCCTGGCCTCCGAATTTATTACGGGTTGCAGGGCCAGCAAGTCGTGATTCTGTTGGGTGGCGGTGACAAAAGCACCCAGGCGCGCGACATCCGCCGGGCACAACAACTATGGCAACAATTTTCGAAACATGCGTCTGAAAAATTACAAAAATGATTTGAACAAGCGGCTGCGTGATCCCGAATACGCCGCCGAATACCTCGCCCAGGTGCTGGCGGAAAACGACAGTGCTGCTTTCCTGATTGCGCTCAAAGACGTGGTGGAAGCAAGTGGCGGCATGGGCAGTCTGGCCGGGCGGGTGGGCCTCAAGCGGCCCAGCCTCTATAAGATTCTCTCGAAAAGGGGCAATCCCACGCTGGCCACTTTGCAGGAAATTTTGAAACCATTGGGCTTGCGCGTCTCGGTGGCTTTGAGTGAGGCCGCTTAAACCTTCAGTAAAATCTGTCGGGTAAAAGGAGTCGTTATGACTGAACCGGATTTATTTGAAGAAATGCTCGCCACCTGTCCCGCTGAAAAACGGGAACTGGCGCGCGAGGTATATCACCGCTTCGCCGACGGCGACAGCACGCAGTTTTTCCAAACCTACAGGAGGATGAAACGATGGGATCATCGTTTCTAGCGCAAGGCTTCGTCGAGCTTTTCCACGACAGATTTCAGCAACGCCAGGATGATTGGCTGTGCCTCAAGACTGGGCCGGAACTTTTTTGGAGCGGTGTTGGCGGCTTCCAGAAACCCACCCAGCAGCGCCAGCATCAGTCCGGGCTGCGGGCTGTTCTGCAGAAAAGATTGTAGCTTTTCCTGGGTGCCGTCCATGACGCAGTATCCAATCTGACGCAGGTTGGTCTCGAAGGTTTTTTCGAGTTCGGCAAAGTTGATTTCCGGCGCACGGCAGCCGCAAGGCACCAGGGCAAACCAGGTTTGCAGCAGGAACGGAATGGCAAAGCAAAAATCATTTTCCGCCAGGTCATCCAGCGTCAGCTCCTCGACATCCTGCAAAAGAGTGGCACCGCTGGCGACAAGTTCATTTTCCGCAGCCGCTGCCGTGTCGAATAAATCCAGTGCGGCTTGCAGTCGTTCAATGGCCTCCTCCAATTCCAATGGCGCAGCCGGCAGCATTGGGGCGGGCGGACGATTGGAATCTGCACCGAAGCCGCCGTCCAAGGCGGGCGGCTCCGGCAAATCCGCTTCGTCGCCAGCCAACGGTGCGGGCGGCGGACGCCACGGTGGCGCGTCAAAAATAATTTCGGTCAGTTCAAGTTCGCGCAACAGCCGGTTAATGTCGTCTGTTTTGGTGGTCGTCCGCAAGGACCGTCCAGTTTGCAAATTGCGCTCGTCATGGCTGCGCACGCGCTGTTTCATCAGTTGAATCAGCTTTGGTCGCAATGCCGGATCACGCGCGGCTTCGCGCGGCGTGCGGTTGTCCAGCGCGGGGATGGCCTCGTCCAGAAACGCCCGCTCGGCGGCGCGCATCAGTTCCTGCTCGGCGTCTTTGGGCGAAACACCAGGTGGCAGTGCCGGCACGCGGGAAGATAACAGGGTGAATTGCTCTGGATTTTCCAGCAGGCGTGGCGGTGCCAGCGACTCGTCCACGACGGGTTCTTGGTGACTCATGCGGGCACCCAAATCGTCCACGCGTTCGGCGGCAAAACGGACGCGCTGGCCGAGTTGCGTTTCAAATTGTTGCCGCAACCGGGACAGTTTTTCCGCGCCAAAAGTTTCCAGCCGCCAGAGTGACTGCCCCAGCAACACCCGGCCCAACACCATCCGTCCGCCCGGCGCGGTCAGGTGTTTGGCCTTTGGCAGCGGGTCAAACCATTCGCGTGCCTCAACAAAACCTTCGTCTTGTTCCCCGTCAGAAAGATCATCCGGCTCCACATCTGCCAGCGCATCGAGCCGATTGCGACATTGGGCGAATGGCGCGCACAGTTTATACACGGCCTTGCCCGATTTGGCGTCCATCCCGGTCAACATTTGCCGACGGCGCAGCCGGGATACCGCTTGCAGCGCGGCATCGAAGCGCGGGAAATGCTCCGCCAGCCAGCGGCGCATTTCGGCTTCCGTCAAAGGGCCGCCCAGATGCCGCACAATTTCCCGGACAATTTCCGGCGGGGAAAACTGCGCCACGTCCGGGATGGTTGCCGCCGTGCCGCTCAAACGCCAGTAATGCGGCAACGGGAACACCCAGGTGAGAAGAGTTGAAAACCGCGAGGCCATCCCGGCCAGGCTGCGATCCTGCAAAATCATCGGGGTCGGGTTGGCCGCCAACAAATCCACCGCCTCAACCCGGCCGCCAGCAAACACCTGATGGACTTCCAACAAGACGATGCGCATTTGCATTTTGGCCCGCCACAAAACGCGCTCGTCATTCTTGAGTTCGGCCAGGCCGGCTTGTTCCCAGTGTCGGGCAAAAGTGGTTTGATTCGCGTCCCCGGCGAAAAAAAGATTCCAAACAAAAAAAGCGTGGGTGGCGTGAAGTCCCCGGCGGCGCGCGGCGGTCATGTCGTTTTGCATCGCTGCCCGGTCTGGTGCCAGCGCGACCAGTCGTTCCAGACTTTTGGTATCGAGCCGGTCTTCAATTTCAAGCAACTGGGAATAATTGGCCGGCGCGAACGGATTGTGCGGGCAATCCGCCGGGCAGGCGAGACGGCTCTGGCGCTGCTCGCCGCAGTCCGCCGGAGAAATGTCCCGCCCCAAGGCGGGACAAAGACGAAACTTGGATGATTTGCTCATGTAATCGAGCCAATGAAATCGGAAAAAGCATCCTGATTCAAGCCGCCTTAATTATTTTGTATTTTGCAAGCCGTGCAAGACCTTGGTTTCGGAACCGGCAACCCTGCCGCCGGACATTGAAAAGGGTTGTCTAATAAGTTGACTTACGGTTGTCTCATCGGATAGCGTCAGCGCATGAGCTATCAACCACAGTTCATCATCACGCCCGCATTGCTGGCGCGGGTGGAGCAGATTGCCGCCCTGCGCGAGCGCATTCAGGCCGCCACCGTGGAAGTGCCGTGGATTCCCGCGCTGCAAAAGGACACCCGGACGCGCAATACCCATTCCTCGACGGCCATTGAGGGTAATCCGCTCACGCTGGAACAAGTCCGCGCCGTGGAGGAAGGCCGGGAAATCCCCGCCGTCGCCGCCCGCGCCAAGCGCGAAGTGGTCAATTATTTCGCCGCGCTGCGTTTCGTGGAAAAGAACGCCGCCAAAAAAACAATCTCGCACGAGGAGATTTTGAGCCTGCATAAAATCATGGCCGGTGACGTGATGGATCAGGGAACTGCCGGAAATTATCGCTCCATCGCCGTGCGCGTTGGCCGCTATGTGCCGCCGCCACCGGGGGACGTTTCGGGTTTGATGTTTGAATTACTGGCGTGGTGGAACAAGGAAGCTGCCAAAATGTCGCCCGTATTGAGTTCGGCCATCGTCCATTATCGGTTTGAGTCCATCCATCCATTTGCCGACGGGAACGGGCGCACCGGCCGCACGCTGGCCTTGTGGGAACTTTACCGGCGCGGATTCGACACGCACCACATCTTTTCCGTGGACGAATTTTATTGGGAAGATCGTCCGCGCTATTACGCGGCCTTGGATGCCGTGCGGCGCGAAGGCGAAGATTTGAGCGGTTGGTTGGAATATGCCGCCGAAGGCTTGCAACTCACCTTGGAGCGTGTCTGGACGCGGGTGCAGAAATTGTCAGCCGGTCCAACCCGGACAAAGCTTGTGTTGCGCCCGAAGCAGGAGCAGTTATTGCAGTTATTGCGCGACCACAAAAGCATGACACCGCAGGAAATTTGGGGTGCCTTGGGCGTGAGCAAACAGGGCGCAATCAAGTTGATGCAGCCGTTGTTGGATGCCGGGCTGGTTCGTCGGGTCGGCACGAGAAAATCAGGGCGTTACATCCTAACATGAGCTGAAAAACCTTCAGTAAAAGTTTCAGTAAAACCTTCAGTAATGGGGTAGTTAATGGGATCGTTCGGAAAACCGAGCGGGCCTTGAAGCGCATGCGGTGGTGTTTCCTCATCGAAATCAATCCCTCAATGTTCCTGAATTATCCCGCTTGCGCGAAATACCGGTACAAGTGCATTTGCGGCGGACAATGTTGGGAGTTGTATTGCAGGCCCACTGGATCGGCTGGCGCAAACACGGTTAACCACCGGCCAGTTTGCGGGCACGAACATGCCTCGATTTTGGTGGACAAGTGTTGGGTGATTGTGTGAGCTAAACGCACGACGCAACTACAAACGATACGATGAAGCCTTCAAACGGAATGCCGTGGAGCTATGGTTCCAAGGCGGGAAGCCCGTCGAGCAAATCGCCCGCGATCTGGGCATCAGCACGTAAAGCCTCAAGCAGTGGAAAATGCAACTGGCCATTTTTCTGCGAACCATGGTGGCGGGCTTATTTTCTGCGGACGGCCTGGCTGGTTGTTCTGGCGTTGCTGCTCGCTTTTTCCCTCACGGATTCAGCCCGCGCCGCTGATGCGCCCGCGCCAGAGAGCCGGGATGAATCCTCAACTCACCGTCTGGCAACGATTCCGCCGGACGCCAAGCAGGGACTTGGTTCCTGGATTTGGACGGACAAGACGTTTGACCATCAAACCTGCCGTTTGTGGAGGGACTTTGATATTCCCAAAGATGCAAAAGTGGTTGAGGCGCGGATGCGGATCACGGTGGACGATGGCTACCAGATGTATCTGGATGGCCGTGAATTGGCGCAGGGTGCAAATTGGCGCGCGATCACGGAATACGATTTGACGCTGCTGCTGACGCCCGGGCGCCATGTGCTGGCGATCAGCGCATTCAATGACTATTTTTCCGCCGGCCTGCTCATGGATTTTCGGATCGTGCTGGCCGACGGACGCATCGTGGACATCAAGTCAGACGAAAGCTGGAAAGTCGTTCCTGAAGACGTGCGCAATTGGGAGAAATTAAAACAGTCACAGTCAGGGTGGCACTCGGCAACCCTCATCACGCCGCATCCGTTATGGATCGCTGCCAATTGGCCGGAGGATTATGTCGTTGTGCCGCGTTTTCAGCCGCTGGTGGTTCCGTTCTGGCAGACCGGCTGGTTTCATCTGCTGCTGGCTTCCGTATGCGGATTGTTCTTTCTGGCCTGCATCGCCCTCTTTTTCCAGGTCGCCTTTCAAAAGAAGGAGCAGCGCCTGCTCAATCAGGAACGCGCCCGGATCGCGCGCGACATTCACGATGATTTTGGCACGCGGCTGACCCGTTTGGTCCTCGAAAGTGAAGTGGCCCAAACCGAACTGCCTGAACAGGCCGTGGCGCGCCACCAGTTTTCGCGCATCAGCGACGGGTTGAGGGAGGCGCTGGGGGCAATGGATGAAGTGCTTTGGGCGGTGAATCCGCAACGCGACACGGTGCGCGACTTTGTGACCTACATTTGTGAATACGCGCAGGAATATTTGCAGCCGGCGGGCATCCAGTGCCTGCTGGAAGTCGAGCCGGACATGCCATCACTCGATTTTGACCTACCTTTGCGCCGCAGCCTACTGCTGGCCGTGAAAGAAGCAATCACCAACGCCGCCAAACATTCCGGCGCGACCCAATTACTGCTGAAAATTCAGCGGCAGGACTCCGGGTTGAATGTCATCGTGGAAGATGACGGCAAAGGGTTTGATCCTGTAAAATCCAGCGGCAAACGCAACGGCATCGGAAACATGATCCAACGCATGAACGAAGTGGGGGGCCGATGTGCCGTGGTCAGCAAACCAGGCAAAGGCTGTCGTGTGAAATTCAGCATCCCGCTCACGCGACAGCCTTCACGCCTCGGTTGGCTGACGCGCCGTCGGCGCACATGGCTGGAAAGCAAATCCGTCAACCCGCACATTCCGAAAACCGCTGACAAATAAAGCTCACAACATGAAGCCGCCAAAGACTGGAACAACCGCCAAGCCCGTCACGCAAAAGATCAAAATTGCCATCGTGGAAGACCAGCCGGAAGTCCGCGAAAACTGGAGCAGACTGATCAATTCATTTCCTGATTTTGAATGTGTGTGCGCCTGTATTTCCGGCGAGGAGGCGCTCCGCGAAATTCCCAACCATCGTCCGGGCGTTGTGCTGATGGATATTTTTCTGCCGCGCATGTCCGGCATTGAATGCACCGCGCAGCTCAAAGAATTGTTGCCGGAGACGCGGATCATCATCCTCACGGCGATGAACGACAAGGAGTTGATTTTTCTCGCGCTCCAAGCCGGGGCGGATGGCTATTTATTGAAGCGCACCAAACCCACGGATTTGCGAAACTCGCTGCTGGATGTCATTGCCGGCGGTTCGCCGATGAGCAGTGAAATTGCCCGCCGGGTCGTGGAATCATTCCATCGCAAGGCCGAAGCCAAGGAGAAGATGGTGGGATTGTCGGCACGTGAGGAAGAAATCCTGGTGCTTTTATCGAAGGGGTATTCGAACAAGGTGATTGCCGACCAGTTGAATTTGAGCGTGGAGACGATTTACAGCTATTTGAAGCGGGTCTATGAAAAATTGCACGTCCATTCCCGCACCGAAGCGGTGATCCGTTATCTATCCACGCATGGCAAAGTGTGAGGACGCGGCGGCCTGATGTGGGCATTAAAAGCAAAAGGCCGGCCGCAACCAAGTTGCTGCCGGCACTTTTTAGAAAAGCAGAGGGCCGGTCAGAACCGCGCTTTCATTGACCGCCGCCAGAACAACAGGCTCACACCGCCCAAGGCGGCCAGTGTCATTGTGGCCGGCTCGGGCGCAGCCACGATTTCCATTCCTGCAATACCGCCTCCACCAACATTCAAAGTCAGCGTTTGGGAAGCGCCAGTAAGATCCGAGAACACGGCGTAGTTGGCCCCCGGATTGCCACTGCCCGTATCAGTTGTCTGTATGAACGTAACGTTGGGGTCGTTATCCACCTGATTCCTCATGATTGTCGAGAAGCTATACGTGGTTGCGCCGTCCGATATGGTTCCGGTGCGGCCGTCAGTGTCGGAACTGAAATAAACAATGACGTTGTATAGCGAGAAGGAGATACCACTGAGGCTCAGGGTGTCCGAAGTGGCCGTGTTCCCGTATCCATCAAAGATCGATTTGTTATACGTTCCGTCGCCATCCGGCCCACTCACGCCACCGATACCCCATGCTCCGTATTGGTCGGCAAATCCCAACGAGACACCGGACAAACTGCCATCGTTGGCCAGCAAGTTTGCCACGCCCGCTTCCCGGGAATAATTCCAAAAGGCGGCATTCGCGACACCGGCAAAAGAGCTGCCGTTCGATGGGATGAGGTTACCATTATCGTATTCCCAACTGATGATGTTCTGCGCATGGACGGTGACCGCAGCGGCGGCAAGCATTAACAAGGTTGTTTTTTTCATAGTTATTTGATGGCTGATGTTTCAGTTTTGCCCCCGATTTTGTATTTCATCTTCATGGCAATGCTTCTGAATCGGGACAGATTCCAGTCTGCCAGAAAATTCTGGCGCGAATACCCCCAAAAAACAGGATAATCACTACCCCAAAACTAGGGCGTCATTAAGGTCGTAGGTCGTGTGATTGGTTCATTGGTGAGTGAAATAGTATTTATTGCTTTGATTACAACCGAAAGCACCCCCAATTTTGGTGTGGTTCACATCTTAATCATGGGTATGGGTGGTCTGAGATGCGTATGCTAACTTGCAGAAATACACATGAATCGCTTGAGTTGTTTTTTTTCGTTGCTCGTCGCCCTGTTCGTTTTGGGGATTTCAGAAAGCCATGCTATCACCGTTACCAATCTTTCCTGTGAGGATCGGGCCAATCCGCTTGGCGTGGATGTCGCCCAACCACGCCTCGGCTGGACGTCGCAATCATCGCAGCGCGGCGACACGCAGACGGCGTATCAGATTTTGGTCGCATCCAGCCAGGCTTTGCTGGATGCAAATACCGGCGACTTGTGGGACAGCGGCATGGTGGGGACGAACCAATTGAATCAAATTCTGTATAGCGGCGCACCGTTGCAAACGTCGCAGCAGGTGTTTTGGAAGGTCCGCGCGTGGGATGGGAACAACATCGCATCGGCATGGAGCGCTAATGCGACGTGGACGATGGGGGTGTTGAATCCGGGCGATTGGCAGGCGCAATGGATCGCGGGTGTGCCGCGCAAGTCCCTTGGCTATCACGCCCAGACGAGCGCATCGCAAAACGTGACCAAGTGGGTTCAGGTGGATTTGGGCCAGGCGTATGCCATCAGCAGCATCGAGTTGCATCCGAAATGGCATCAAGGATTGCCCGGCTATGGATTCCCGCTGCGCTTTCACGTTGAAATTTCCAACGATCCAACCTTTGCGTCCTCTAATTTGGTCGCCAGCCAGACGACGGATTTGACCAACCCAGGTTACTATCCGCAGTCTTATTCCGTGGCCAATATTTCTGCACGCTATGTCCGCGTGACGGCGACCAAGCTATATTATTACGCGGCTGGCAGCGATTACACCTTTGCCTTAAGCCAGCTTGAAGTCGTCAGTGGCGGAACCAATGTCGCATTGAACGCATCTGTTTCTGCCCTCGACTCCATCGAATCGTTCGGCTGGGGCAACGCTGGTTTGACCGACGGCGCTGGTTTTGTGGGCTGTGATTATGGCCGGCGGCTGCGGCGTGAGTTCGTGGTTCAGCAGGGATTGCAACGCGCCACTGTCCACGTCAGCGGCCTCGGCGTCTACGAACTTTCCGTCAACGGCACAAAAAAAGGCACGGATTTGCTCGCGCCCGGCTGGTCTTATTGGGGGCCGACGAGCTGGCAGGTTGGCACGAATGAAACCGTCCTCTACGACACGCGCGATATCACTTCGCAACTTCAGCCCGGCACAAACAACGCCATCGGGCTGATTCTTGGAAACAGCTTTTACAACATCACACCCGGTTACGGACGCTATGTGAAGTTCACGCAGTCGTTCGGGCCGCTGCGCGCCATTGCGCAAATCCGGCTCGATTACACCAACGGCACGACGCAGATCATCGGCAGCGACGCGAGCTGGATGAGCGGGCCGGGCGCCATCTCGTTTGAAAATGTTTATGCCGGGGAAGACTACGATGCGCGGCTGGAGCCGACTGGTTGGAATCAACCTGGTTATACCAACGCCGAATGGGCGCCGGCAGTTTTGACCAAAGGTCCGGGCGGCGTTTTGAAGGGCTTGTCGTGTGAGGCACCGCCGGTGGGAAAATTTGATGTGTTCACCCCCGTCAATTTTACCAACGGACAAGTTATCAGTTGGAACGAGAATAATAGCAACACCGTTCCCTCAGCCGCCCTGGCAGGTGTGATGCCGGCCACGAACTGGAATAACTCGACCGCGGGAATGTCGTTGGCAGACAACACCGGCGCTGCTTCTGGGGTGAATTTTTCAATTGCCGGATCGTGGGGGCCTTGGCAAATCACAGCCGTCAGCGGCGCAGATGCTGACGGAACTTACAACCGCAGGCTCCTCGGCGGCTACGCCAACACATCGTCGGGAGTTGGCCCTGAAGTTATTTCAATTACCGGCATTCCTTATTCCACCTACAATGTGATCGTTTACTTCAGTTCCGATACCGCCGGCCGCGCCGGAACCATCAGCAGCGCGAACGCCGGCCAAACCTTCGACTTTACCACCATCGGTCCGGTTTCCGTCAGCGAAACCAATGCGGTTTTAACCCAGACCACGGACACTACCGCCGCCAACCCGCTGGCCAACTATGCGGTTTTTCCAAATGTCAGCGGTAGTTCCGAGACGATGACTTTGAACATTCCGAATGGCGGTGGCATTGCGGGATTCCAAATCGTGGCCAGTTCGGGATCGAGCACGAACGTCTATGACCTTGGTCAAAATGCCACGCTGATGCCGCAGTTGCAGGTCAGCGGGCCGGCGGGATCGTTTGTCCGCATCATTCCGTCAGAATTACTTGGAGCCAACGGTTTGGTGGATCGCACCACCTGCACGCAGGACAGCACGCCGCCGCTGCCGTCTTATTGGCAATACACTTTGAAAGGCAGCGGAACTGAAACCTGGACGCCACAGTTTTTCATCCACGGCTGCCGCTATTTGCAAGTTCAACTTTATGCCGCGCCCGGTGGCAGCACATTGCCGACGGTTCAATCGCTACAAGGCGTCGCGGTGCATTCCACCTCTACGCCCATCGGCACGTTCAGTTGTTCCAATCCGCTGTTCAACCAGATTTACAGCCTTGTCCGCTGGGCGGAGATGAACAACATGGAAAGTTACTTAAGCGATTGCCCGCATCGCGAGCGTCTGGGCTGGCTGGAGCAGGATCATTTAAACGGCCCGTCACTGCGCTACAATTTCGACCTCGCGCCGCTCTTCACGAAAATTGAAAACGACATTTTCAACAGCCAGTGGACGAACAACGGGTTCGTGCCGAACATTGGCCCGGAATATTTCCAGACCAGCGACAGTTTGACCGATGCATTTCATAATTCGCCGGAATGGGGCAGCACGTTCATCCTCGGTGCATGGCAGCAATATCAGTTCTCCGGCGACGTCGCGTTGTTGCAGCGGTTTTATCCTGCGATGAAAGCCTACCTGAATTATCTCACCAGCACGGTGAACGGAAATTACATCGTGCCCACCGACTTGGGCGACTGGTATGACATGGGGCAACTGACGTCTGGCGTCTTCTCCGGCGTTTCGCTAACGTCCAAAACTCTTCCCGGCACGGCGATTTATTATTCTGATGCGGTTGCGATGGCCCAGATCGCGCAAGCGCTTGGTTATTCCGCCGATGCCGTGACCTACAACCAGCTTGCAGCAAACATCAGCGCCGGATTTAACGCGACTTATTTTAACTTGGCCAATGTCACTTACGACACATCCAGTCAAACGGCCAACGGCATGCCGTTGGCGCTGGGGTTGGTGAATTCCACCAACATTGCCGGCGTCACCGCCGCGCTGGTCAACAACATCCAATCGCAAGGCAACGCGATCACCGCCGGCGAAGTCGGCATCGGTTTCGTGTTTCGGGCGCTGGAACAGGCCGGGCGCGCCGACGTGGTTTCTGCGATGCTCAATCAGACCAGCACGCCGGGTTACGGCTATCAGATTGCCCATGGCGCGACGGCGCTCACGGAACGATGGGACGCCGCCAACACCAGTTTCAGTTCGCAGGATCACTTCATGTGCGGTGAAGTCATGGAATGGTTCTATCACGGCCTGGCCGGCATCCAGCCGGATCCATCCGGCCCCGGCTTCAAGAAAATCATCATCAACCCGGGCATTAGCAGCGGGCTGGCTTCCGCCGCGGCGACTTACAATTCCGCGAACGGACCGATCACGAATCAATGGACGGTGAACAATAATTTGGTCACGATGAACACGACCATTCCGCCCGGCTCGACGGCGCTGGTTTGCCTGCCGCTGACCGGCACGAATGCGGCGGTGTATGAAAGCGGCGTTCTCATCTGGACTAACGGCACCACTGCTGCCGGTTCGCCGAACGTCACGTTCGCGGGAATTTTGACGACCAACTCGCAGACGAGTTTGCTTTGGACAATAGGTTCGGGAACTTACCGATTCACCTGGAACATGGTTGTCACGCCTGGCGGATTGACGGCGTCACCCGGCAACCATCAAGTCAGCCTGATCTGGAGCAATGCTTCGGGTGCGACGAGTTACAATATTAAACGCGCCGCCGTCTCCGGCGGGCCTTATTCCATCATTGCCAGCGGCGTCGCCGGAACAAGTTATGCTGACAACGCAGTGACGAATGGCGGGACATATTATTATGTTGTTTCTGCAAACACGGCGTGGGTGGAAAGCGGCAATTCGTTCGAAGCCAGCGCCACACCGCAATTCATTATCAACTTCGGTTTTGAGACGCCAATGGTCAGCACCTACCAATACAATCCTTCCGGCGCTTCGTGGACGTTCACGGCGCAGTCGGGCAACAACGGCTCCGGCGTCACAGCCAACGGTTCGTTGTTCAACAGCAGCAATCCGAATGCGCCGGAGGGGACGCAAGTGGCATTTCTCCAAAGCATCTCCACCATCTCCCAGGCAATTTCTGGTTTCGTGCCGGGCGCAAAATATTCCATCACGTTCTCCGCGGCGGAACGCGCCGGGCAATTTCAGCATGGCGGACAGACGTGGAATCTGAAATTGGACAATTCCGTTGTTGCCAGCTACAGCCCGCCGGCTACGGCCACGAGCTATGTGGATTACACCACGAACTTCACCGCGACCGCCGCCACGCAAACATTGTCATTTGTCGGCACGGATTTGGTCGGCGGCGACAATACAGTATTTCTCGATAACGTGCGTATCGCGCCAACGCCGTCGCTGACAGCAGTGCAGCTCGGTTTGCAGCTTGCGAACTTTCCGTCCGGCAATCAAATCCTATGCTCCTGGCCGGTGGATCACACCGGCTGGCGGTTGCAAATGCAGGCGAATGGCCTGGGCACCAATTGGGTCAACGTGCTGAACGCTGATTATGTCAATGCGCTGTGGTTGTCGACGACCAACGCCAGCGCATTTTTCCGCATGATTTATCCCTGAATGCATCATTCGGACATGGCGACATAGCCTCACCAAATTTGGGTGATTCATTTCACTGTTTTTTGGGGGTTTCCCCAAACGCATTGGAAGGTAAACTTAGCCCGTATCCAATAAACCCAAAACCGCGCTGTACCCAAATCCATTACAAACCCAAACAACCCATTACATCCTATGCTTCACTCTAAATTGACACACACTGCGCTGAAACCGCTGGCGGCCTTGTTTCTTGTTCTGTGCTGGTGCAGTCCCTCCAGCGGCCAGACGACTACGAACATCCTGGACACTTTCAATCGCAACGGCGCCCTTGATTCGAGTGTTCCTAATATCGCGGATGTGAATTCGTCTGGCAATTGGACCGTGCCCGCCGGTTCGGCTGCCTTTAACACTACCAACGCGAACGGCGGTGCGTTGCTTATTTCCGGACAGGGTTATTCCTGGCTGAATTTCGAACCGCAGGATGGCCGTGTTTACACCCTCAGCGTGATCCAGACTACTTCATCCAGCGGCTCCGGTGATCGCTGGGCGGCGGTGGGTTTCGATAACGGCAGTCAAACTCAACCTTATCTTGCCAATGGTCCATGGGTGCTGGTCAAAGCGACCGGATCTTTTGAATCGTATTACAATGGAGTTGGCAATCCTATCGCTTCGGGCACGGTCAATTCCACAGGGACCAGCAATCTTCTACAGATCATCCTGGACACGACGGTTCCAGGAAGTTGGAAGGGCCAGATCAAAATCAACGGGGTCAACCGCGGAAGCGCGGTCACGCTCTCGGATTGGGCGGTCAGCAGCATTATGATTTCTTCATGGGGGACTCTTTCGGAAACCAATACCCAGCTTTCCGTGACGAGCATCCAACCCACCGCCCCAAGCATCTCAAGCCAACCTAATGGAATTACCAATTGGGCTGGAACCACCGCCTCACTGGTTGTGGCCGCCACCGGTTCCCAACCTCTCAACTACCAGTGGTATAAAGGCAGCATCAGCAATCCGCTTTCAGGACAAACCTCTGACACCCTCGCTTTTTCGCCGCTGGCTGGCACTGACTCCGGTTCCTTTTTCGCAATAATAACGAACACCTTTGGCTCGGTGACCAGTAGCGTGGTCAATGTTCATGCGGAGACGAGCACGGTGCTGTCGCTGACCCCGTCCATTTCAATCCTCGCGCTGCCTGCGGTGGGCACTGATGCCGCCTCGGGATTGAATGGTGCAAACACATACTTGTCGGCACTCGATTTTGGCACGGGCACGGGTCCGACCACCGTCAACAGTGTGGTATTTGAGAAAATCGACCCAACCGGTTTTGCTGTGACCAACGGCGCTGACAGCACTTATGGCGGGAACTGGGAATTATCCAAGACCACCATTTTTGGGCCAACGCTCACCGGCATGTCCGGTGATGCCACCGGTCAGGCCGATGGTTCTATGCTGACACTACTCAACGATGCCGTCACACTTGCTGGCGGTGATACTGTTCTGAACGACACTATTTCGCTCAACTTGGGTGGCGTCGTTCCCACCGGGCATTACTCATTGCAGGTCTATTTTCGGAACTTGGCTGATGGCAATCCCCTGCTCGCCAATGTTGCCTTCAACGGCCAGGGTTCTGATGAAGTAGTTCAGTTAGATGAAAACATTGGCGCCACGGCGAATAGCAGCGGTGCCTATTGTGTCAGATACAACTTCACCGCAGTGACCAACTCCGTGACCGTCAAATTCTCCCAAGCCGCCCCGATGCGGCCCGCCTATGTTTATGCAACAGCTTTGCAGCAGATTTCGGCACCTCTGGTGAAGCCCACCATCGCCACCCAGCCCCAAGGTTTCACCAATTGGGCCGGGTTTGCCGGGTCGTTGAGCGTAGCTGCTAACGGGACACCGCCTTTCTATTACCAATGGTATCAAAACGGTTTGGTTGTTTCTGGTGCAACCAGTTCGGCCCTTGATTTTGCCAGCCTGGATGGGACCAACTCCGGAGCCTACGCCGTTGTGATAACCAATGTGGCGGGTTCGGTCACCAGCAGCGTGGCCAAAGTGTTCGTTGTGACCAACGGAGTATGGACCTATACACCGTCAATTTCCTTGGTGCAGATTCCCGCCCCCGGTTCGGATGAGGCCTCGGGCATCTCTGCCACCAATACCTATCTTGCGGCATTGGATTTCGGCGATGACACCACCCCACTGGCGATCAACGGCGTCAACTTTACGCAGGTCAGTGTTGCGGGCAACGGAACCGGCACCGCCAATTTGCCGGCGTTCAGTGGCGTTGATGCGAATTACGGTGGCACCTGGAGTCTGACGGCTTCCAACACGGCCGGCAATGCGGCGGGTTTTGCCGGGCTGGCGTTTGATGCGGCTGGGAACGTCGGATCGCAGGCGGACGGAAACATGCAGTTGATGCTAACGGACATCTCTTACATTTTCGGAGCGTTGAATCCTGGCGACTTTGGCCGCCTTTCCTTCGGCGGTCTGACGCCGGGTGCCAAGTATTCGTTGCGTTATTACTATCGGCAATGGAGTTCCAATCGCCCGATTGACTTTACATTCAATGGAAATGGAACCAACGAGACCATCCAGGTGGATCTCGATGCCGGCGGGGCGAAGTATGTGAACTATGATTTCACCGCAGCCAGTGCGAGCGTAACGTTGACGCTAGGAGTAAACGTGGTCGAGCAAGGGCCTCATTTCTACGGGGTCACCCTGCAGCAAACGGCGGCGGCCGCACCACAACTGCACATCGCGCGCTCGGGTTCGCAGTTTACAATCTCGTGGAACGCCGGCATTTCAGGTTTCACACTTCAATCCACGACCAACTTGACGAACCCGAATTGGATCGCGGTGCCTGGTGTTACCACCAACGGCATTACGGTGACCATTCCGACTGGGAACACCTTCTTCCGTCTTCGCAACTGAGAATATGGAAGGTTGCCGCCGTCGATGCAGCCGGCGGCAACCGCTCAGGTTTTTCGTCTATGAGATCGAAACCAAGAATTCAAAACGCCTTCACTTTAATCGAACTGCTCGTAGTCATTGCCATCATTGCGATTCTGGCCGCCGAGGCCAACTGCAAATACCTGACATCCATCGCCGGAGCCGCCCCCGGCTGGGGTGCGGATGGCTATGTGCCCGGCGAAGCGGAGAGAGTCCCGCATCCAAGCGCCCATGGAAAGCATCCTGATGGTGGCAACATCCTGTTCACAGACGGCTCGGCGCGCTGGATCAAATTCCAGCAAATGTTTTTCATGCACTCCTGGGATCCGTCGGCGCACATTTATGCTTATCAAGAAGATTGGGGCAAACTTACGGCCGCGCAATTGAACGCAATGAAGCCGCCAACAACGGATTTCGACTGAATTCCGTGAGAATCAACATTTGCAAGACGGCTTTAGGTTTTGTGTCATCCCGCCGGGCATCTGACATGAAATCATTTGATTCCCGGTTTTTCTATCCAAGCATTTCGCTGGTTGCCACCGTCAGGAACTGGCTTTCCTTGGCGCTGGGGATGATCGTCGTTTTGCTCGTTGCCAGCCAAGCGCCGGACGCACGGGCTTTGTCTGTCGCACAAATGACGGTCAATGGCCGCGCCAATCCTCTTGGCATTGCTGCCGACGACATTTCCCTGGCCTGGGCCATTACGGCGGAAGTGCGCGGCACGGTGCAGGGCGCTTATCAGATCCGTGTCGGCACCAAGGCGGCCGGTGACGATGTGTGGAATTCCGGTCGCGTCGTTTCGGACCGGCAGGTGGATGTGACATTGCCCGGCGATCTGCATCTGCAACCGGCAACTCGTTATTTCTGGCAGGTGAAAGTCTGGGATGGCGCCGGTGTCGAAAGCAAATGGAACGCGCCCGCGTGGTTCGAGACCGGGCTGCTCTCGCCGGCCGACTGGTCGGGCGCGAAGTGGATTGCCGCCCCGACAACCAATACGGCGGCACCGCGCCCGCTGTTGCGCGACGTGGTCTCACTCGCCAAGCAGGTGAAAAGCGCGCGCCTCTATGCCTCGGCCCACGGCCTCTATCAACTCTCGATCAACGGCCAAAAAGTCGGCGACGAATTTCTCGCCCCCGGCTGGACTGATTATAACAAACGCATTCAAGCGCAGACCTACGATGTGACGACGCTGCTGCAAAAGGGCGACAATGTCATCGGTGCTGCACTGGGCGATGGTTGGTATCGCGGCAATGTGGGCATGAGCTGGCGCGACGTTTATGGCAACACGCTCGCGTTGGTGATGAAACTGCAAGTGACCCATACCGACGGTTCCACCGAAAATTTTGTCACCGATGAACACTGGCGCTCGGCGGATGGGCCGTTTGTTCAGGCCGACTTGCAGGACGGCGAAAACTACGATGCGCGCCTGGAACAATCCGGCTGGGATGGCGTCGGCTTTGACGCCTCGTCCTGGAAGTCGGTCACCGTGGTATCGGATGATTTGACTAAGCTCGTGCCGCGGCCCGATGAACCGGTGCGCGCCACCGAAGTGCTGTCCGCTCGCACGCGCACCGAGCCCAAGCCCGGCGCATATGTTTTTGATCTTGGGCAAAACATGGTGGGCGTCGCGCGGGTCAAGTTGCCTGGCAAAAAAGGCCAGACGATTCACATTCGCTATGCGGAGGAACTCTATCGCTTGGGTGATCGAAAGGGACAGATTTACACGGATAACCTTCGCAAGGCCAAAGCCATTGATACCTACACTTTCGCGCATAACGAATCCGTCACCTATCAGCCCACCTTCACGCAGCACGGTTTTCGCTACATCGAAATCACCGGCGTGGACACGCCGCCGGCGACGAATAATGTGCAAGGCGTCGTGCTCGGCTCGGATTTGTCGGACATCGGCGACTTGCGCCTCTCCAACCCGATGCTCAATCAGCTTGTAAGCAACATCCGCTGGGGCCAGCGCGGCAATTTCCTCTCCATTCCTACCGACACGCCGGCGCGCGACGAACGGCTGGGCTGGACGGGCGACATTAGCTTGTTTTCACCGACGGCCTGCCGGTATCGCGATACCCGCGCTTTTCTTTCCAAGTGGATGGATGATTTGCGGGACGCGCAGAAACCCGATGGCAACATTCCCGCCATCGTGCCGCAGCCGCAATACCAATTCAATGAGACCGGCGTGGGCTGGTCCGATGCCTTCATCACCGTGCCGTATGCCGTCTGGCACGCCACTGGCGACACGCGCATCGTGCGTCGCAACTGGGAAGCGATGAAACGCTTTTACGGTTTCGTCCACGACAGCGCAACCAAGGACGGCAACCTGCTCGAAGAGGGACGCAACTCCTGGTTCTCCGGCGACTGGCTGTCTTTGGAGAACGGCAAATACCAGCGCCTCGATGAACACAAGGTTATCGCCACGGCGTATTTTGCCGAGAACACCCGCATGATGGCGGAGATGGCTGCGGCGTTGGGCGAGACGAATCAAGCGGCAGAGTGGGCGGCGCTGGTTCCGAAAATCCGCGAGGCGTTTGTCGCCGCGTACCGCCAGCCGGCCGGCGCGATTTACACCGGCACGCAGACCGCTTACGCGATGACGCTCGGCATGGATATGATTACCGATGCGGCTCAGCGGGAACAGACCGCCGGCAAATTCGTCGAAAAACTTGCCGCCGATAATTTTCATCTGAAGACCGGTTTTCTCGGCGCGCCGTGGCTGCTGCCAGCGCTGACCAAAATCGGCCGTGACGATTTGGCGATGCGGCTGTTGCTCAACGACGATTATCCGTCGTGGGGCTTCGAGGTCCGCATGGGCGCCACCACGGTGTGGGAACGCTGGAACACCATCCGCGCCAACGGCGAGTTCGGGCCGGTGGACATGAATTCGTTCAACCATTACGCCTACGGCGCGGTGGGCGACTGGATGTTCCAGAAGCTTGGCGGCCTGCAAATGGTTGAAGCTGGCTACAAGAAATCACATATCGCGCCGCTCGTGGGTGGCGGCAGTCTTAGTCATGCCCAGTGCCACATCCAGACGCCATATGGTTCGCTCGCCTCGGAATGGAAACTGGCGAATGGCGAACTGACGCTGGCGGTCACGGTTCCCGCCAACACCAGTGCCGAGGTCGTCATCCCCGCTGCCAGCACGGAAGCGGTGCGCGAGGGAAATGTCGCCGCCGTTTCCGCACCCGGTGTGAAAGGGGCAACCTTCAAAGATGGCAAGGTCACCTTGCGCGTTGGCTCGGGCAGCTACAAGTTTGTCACGCGCAGACAAACGTCAGCTAAGCAGGCAATGCTTGAAGGTTTAGATAACAAGACACATTAAAACTACGTCGGCTCGACCGGCGGATTTTACTGAAACTGGGGCCGATCAAATACAAAACTCATCAAAAGCTCTCGTTTATGGGATGTAAAAAAATTATATCGGGTCGAGTTATATTCACTCAATTGAGATTAAAAAGTGCCAGCAGAAATGCCAGCAAACCTCATCGGTTTGGAGTAAAATGGAGTTAAGAAAAGTCGGCTGGAGTTATCCTGGAGTTATCCTTGACGCGATGCAGAAAATCCTTTAGCATCAAGGCAACGGTGATGATTTAGACAGTTGGTTTCGAGTGGCTTGCGGGTTGTGGCTTCGTTCAATCCCGGTCATTGGCTCCACTTTTCATGGTTGATGCGGCTGGGCACGCAGGTTCCAATCAACCCAACCAAATTATTTTCCGGCAATGCTCGCGGCAGTTCCGACGCATTCATTCTTGCCGCTGGACCAATTCGGGCTATACTGTCCATTCGGCTGTTGCGGAACACCAGCCGTGAATTAAAACCGCATGAACACAGAACTTTCCCGCTTCGCCTCGTATTTACGCGAGCTTGTTCGATCCGGTTTTTATGGCGAAAACTTTGGCGCGCTCGCGCTGAATCTGTTCGCGCTCCAATTCAAAGGCAACCTTGCATATCGCACAATTTGCAAAGCGCGCGGGCTGAAGCCGGAAACCGTTGGACATTGGACGCAAATCCCCGCCGTGCCGACCGCCGCGTTCAAGGAACTGGAACTGACCAGTCTCGCACCTGGCGAAAGCACCGCCGTCTTTCATTCCAGCGGCACAACGGCGCAAATTCCCAGCCGCCATTTTCACAGCGCCGAATCGCTGGCGGTTTACGAAGCGTCGCTCTGGAAATGGTTTGATCAAAACCTGCTTTCAAATTTCGAATTCCGAACTCCGAATTTGGAATTGCTGGTCTTGACGCCGACACCGGAACAGGCACCACACTCGTCACTCGTCCACATGTTTGAAATCGTGCGGCAGAAATTTGGACTGCCCGAATCCGTGTTCATGGGAAAACTTGCCGCCGATGATTCGTGGACACTTAATTTTGCTGCAACCATTCAAGCCTTAAAGGCAGCGCATGCCACGGGAAAAACTTTGACGTTGCTCGGAACGGCGTTTTCCTTCGTCCATCTGCTGGATTATTTGGCGGAAAAAGATTTGCGGTTACAATTGCCTGCTGGTTCGCGTGTGATGGAAACCGGCGGTTACAAAAACCGCTCGCGCACGCTGTCGAAGGCCGACTTGCATGCGCTCACCACCGAACGACTCGGTGTGCCGCGCGAAAACATCGTCTGCGAATACGGCATGAGCGAATTAAGTTCGCAAGCGTATGCCGTGGCCGGCGGCAGTTTTCAATTCCCGCCGTGGGCGCGCGTGCAAATCATCTCGCCGGAAACCGGCCGCGAGGTCGGCGATGGTGAAACCGGTTTGATTCGCGTTTTCGACCTGGCGAATGTATTTTCCGTCGCGGCGATCCAGACGGAAGACCTGGCCATCCGACGCGGCGACGGTTTTGAATTAATCGGTCGCGCGGAACAAGCCGAACCGCGTGGCTGCTCGCTGATGACTGCATGAATTTGCCCAACTATTTTCTCGCCGACCTGCCGCCGGAAGCGGTGCTTTCGCCGACGCTGGTTTCCGAGGCATGCCAGACGCTCAAGCGGAATCGCGAGCATTATTTGATCAACCGCCCGACGGAAAGCCTGATCCGCGTTTTGAGCGACGTGGCCGACGGCTGGCTGGAGACGGAAAACCAGTTCCGAAAGTTCGCACTTGAACTTGGCCCAGCGCAAACAGGTTTTTCGCGCGAAACTGTGGCACGCAGGCTGGACAGCTTTTTCAAGCAGCTCACGCGCGAAAACCTCCACGCATTACTCGTCCAGGAATTCGGCGACGCGAAGCGGCTCGACGCCATCACCGCGACAACCGCCGAGCAAAAACAAAACCGTGCGGCCATCGTCAACGCGCCGGAATTTCAGGTTCACATCGCCGCCGGCAACATCCCGAATCCGACGCTCACCAGCATCGTGTTCGGCCTGCTCACGCGCTCGGCGCAATTTGTGAAATGCGCCAGCGGCTCGACCTTTCTGCCGAGGCTCTTCGCGCACTCGATTTACGAAGCTGACCCAAAACTCGGAGCTTGTCTGGAAATCGCCGAATGGCGCGGCGGAAATGCCGCCCTGGAAACCGCGCTGTTCGCCGAGGCGGATTGCGTGACGGCGACCGGCGACGACGAGACGCTCGCGGCCATCCGCACCCAACTGCCGGTCAAAACCCGGTTTCTCGGTTACGGCCACCGCGTGAGTTTCGGTTTTGTGGCGCAGGAAGTTTTATACGGCTCGCGCGCCAAAAAAATCGCGGCGGCGGCGGCGGACGATGTGGTGGCGTGGAACCAGCTCGGCTGCCTCTCGCCGCACATCATTTATGTCCAGCTCGGCGGCGAAGTCGCGCCGGAACATTTCGCGCAGTTGCTCGCGGAAGAACTGGAGCGGCGCGAAGCCACCGAACCGCGTGGCAAGTTGCCGGCAGAACACGCGGCGGCGATTGCGTCACGCCGCAGTGTTTACGAAGTGCGCGCAGCCCAATCGCCGGAGACGACGCAGCACTGGTGCAGCAAGGATTCGACCGCGTGGACGGTGGTTTATGAAGCTGATGCGCGGTTTCAGATGTCGTGTTTGAACCGGTTTATTTATGTGAAGGCCGTGGCGGATTTGAAAACGCTTTTGGAAAACGCCGACGGCATTCGCGGAAAAGTTTCGGCAATCGGCCTCGCCGCGCCGGAAGAAAAATGGGATGAAATCGCCACGCAACTGGCGCGCTGGGGCGCGACACGGATTTGTCCGCTCGGCCAGATGCAAAATCCGCCGCTGGCGTGGCGGCACGACGGCCGGCCCGCGCTCGGCGATTTGGTGACGTGGACGGACTTGGAAAAGTAATCAGCGCGCCGCGTCCGTTGTGAACTCCGCAACAATAGGCCGGTGATCGGAGCCGACGCCCCAGTTCGGAATTTTGGGAATGGATGTCTCGTCCGCGCGCCAGAAATTCTTCATTGCCGGACTCAACAAAATATAATCAATCCGCGAATAGGTGTCGTTGACGCCGTAAAAATAGGTCCAGGTGACGTTGCGCGGCTCGAAATGCGGCGGCTCGCCTGACGCGGTGTCGCCGTTACGCTCGGCGGGACGCGTGTCGGCGAGCCGGAATTTTCCATGCCCAAAGATGGTTTTCAGCGGGTCGGAATCCTTTGTGTCGTTGAAATCCCCGAGGACAACCAGCCGGGCGTTTGGATTTTTCCCCAGGCGCGCGTCTATGATGCCGCGCAAAACCCTGGCCTCACCGAGCCGCTCCTCGGCTTCGTCAGCTTCGGGCGTGGTGAGATGCGATTTCAAATGGCCGGCGATGAGCGTGAAGGTGAAATTCGGCGCAGCCTGAATGTCCACTTCCGCAAAGCCGCGCTTGACCGCGAAGCGTTTGCCGTCCAGCGGGAAAAATTCGTTCGGATGCGGGCGGCGCGCGATGATGGGCAGCTTGCTCAAGATGACAACATGGATGTTGGTGTCAAAACTGGAAACGTATTCCCAGAACGGAAAATCCAGCCCGTCGGCCTTGAGCGGCGCGCGGAGTTCCAGCAGCGCGTTGGTCGTGCCCATTTCTTCGAGCGCCAGCACGTCGGGATTCGTGGCCTTGATGCTCTCGCGGATTTTGGCCTTGGCTTCGGCGGATTTGACGAAGTGGCGCGATTCCGTCGGCTGGTCGAGATAATTTTCGCCGTTGTAAGTCGCGACGCGGAAAGTTCCGTTGGCAAAAGAAATGGAGCAGAACACGACACTAAACAGAAATCCGATAACGAATCTCGTGTAATTCATAATTTTGAAAACTTCGGTCAACCTTGGTTGCACCATCAAGGCAGAATCCCATCGCTTCGTAAAAGTTCCGTGCGGCGATGTTCGAACTTAAGACCCAGAGCGTGACCGCAGCATACTTTTGCAGGCGGGCTTCTTTTAATGAATGGCGGCAAAGTGCGTTACCCGCTCCTTTGCGCCAGAATTCCGGGTGAACGTAAATCGCAACGATCTCTCCAATCCCTTTTGATTTTGAATCCGTGTCCCGCGACGGAACGAGATCGCAAAAGCCCACGACCTCCTGATTCATTTCAGCGACCGAGACTCCGTGCGGCTGCGTCGCCAATCGGCTGTTCCAGAAAGTCTCGCGCCGATTTACGTCGAGCGCGTCCAGAATCGCATCCGGCATTTGGCCTCGATAGGCCGCACGCCAGGTTTCAACGTGGATCTGCGCAATCCTTTTGGCGTCGGCAATGTTGGCTTTGCGGACTTGCATGAAATGAGCTGATTGTTAGAAATCTAAATCCAGCACGATTTAAGTCCAGCCGCGTTTTCGAGGGAACCTTTTGCGAATTTCCACAAAGCTGCTATTTTCAAACCATGTCTCGAACCGGCAAAAAACCGCTGTTGCAACTGGACGACAAGCAGAGCGAGCGCGACCACCGCGAACTGCGCATTGACAAGGTCGGCGTGCGCGGACTGCGCTTTCCCATCCAGGTGCGCGACAAGGCGCGCAGCGTGCAGAACACCGTCGCCACCATCGGCATGTTCGTGGATCTGCCGAAGGAATTCAAAGGCACGCACATGAGCCGCTTCGTCGAGGTGCTCAACGCCCACGGCAGCATCATCCACGTCGAGAACATCGCGGACATCCTGCATGAATTGCAAAAGAAGCTGAACGCGGCCACGTCACACCTGGAGATCGAGTTCCCGTATTTCATGTCCAAGAAATCGCCGGTGTCGCGGATGGAAAGTTTGATGGATTACACCGCGCGGTTCGACGCGGCGGCGTGCGGCGCGGAAATTGATTTCGTGCTGACGGTGAAGGCGAACGTGACGACGCTCTGCCCGTGTTCCAAGGCGATTGCCAAATACGGCGCGCACAACCAGCGCGGCGAGGTGACCGTGGCCATCCGTTCGCGCAAAATCGTGTGGATCGAGGATTTGATTGCGGTGATTGAAGGCTCGGCGAGCTCAGAGCTTTACGCGCTGCTCAAGCGGCAGGACGAAAAGGCGGTGACGGAGCGCGCGTATGAAAATCCGGTGTTCGTGGAGGATCTGGTGCGCAATGTGGCGCTGCGGTTGAACGCGGACGCACGGGTGAGCTGGTATAAGGTCGAGGCGGAAAATTTCGAGAGCATCCACAATCACAACGCCTATGCGTGCATTGAGAAGGGGTGAAACTAATTTTAATTGTCGAGACGGTTTAGCTCTTCAACGGCAGTCTGGCTCCCCTGCTCCGCCGCGCGTTGCAGATAATCCCGCGCCTTGAAAATATTTTTCGCCACGCCGTCGCCGGCCAGGTAACGCTCGCCCAGCCGCAGTGCGCCGTAGGCATCGCCTTGCGCGGCCAGCCGCTTGTTTTCCGCCAGCACACTGGCCGCGAGTTTTTTTGCCGCCATCTGCGTTTCCTGATTTTGCGCGGCCAGCCTGCCGACCTGCGCCGCCTGGACTTCTTCGGCGGCTTGATTCCAGCGGTCGAGCTGGCCATCCGAAATTTTCAACGTGTCCGGCCCGGCGTAATCAATGCCTTCGACCTGCTGATGTTTTTCTCCGACCACCACCAGTTTGGTTCCGGCGGCCGGCACGACGGATCCGGAGTCATCGAGCAGACTGCCGGCGATTTCCGTCAGCTTGGACACCGGGATGATTTTGACGATGGGCAGATTTTCCGCGCCGCCGGCCAGCACGCCGCCGTCGGACCGGCGATATGGCCTGCCCAATTCAACCCGCGCCTCATGCGCGCTGTGGCTGACATGGCCGGAGCTTGGTGTGCTGTCAAAATACAGCGTCCGGCCACCGGCGACCGGAAATCCGGCGCACGCGTGTCCGACAAGCCGATCCTTGAATTTGATTCCGACCACCTCCGCCGGAATGCCGTTGGACTCGGCCTGGATGACGATGTCCTCGGCGAACTCCAGGCAGTTGAATTTTTCCGCGCCGGTTTTTGCGGCAGTCTTCGCGCTGGTGTAGGGAATCGGCGGCGGCCGGTAATGGCTGATGAAGTTCCGAATTTTTGCCTCCGTGATTTTTTCCGGCTGACCAGCAACATCGGCGGGCAGCGTCCTGAGCAGCAAAACCCTTTGATAAACCTCCTCGCCACGACGGAGGACGGCGCTTCCGGTCGCGGTGATGGTCGCGTCCTGATTGGTGACGAGCGCCCACTGGCCGGGAAATTGTTGCGGGTCGAAAGTGTTGTCTGCGGCCAATGCCGCGCCGGCTGGCAGCAAAATCGCCAGCCAGATGGTCAGCCGCAGGTAACAGATAATTTTCACGAGCAACAAATTTTAACAAATCCACCCGGCCGCAATTCGAGATGACGGGTTTGTTTCATGGGACAACTATAGCCGGCCTTGAACGAAGCGACAAGGGCCGCAAACGGGGAATATTTTGAAATCAAAGCGGACGTCGCGCGAAGGCCGCGAAGAAGACGAAATTAGAAAAGACCGTTTTTCCTTCGCTGACTTCGCGTTCTTCGCGCGACATTTTAGACAATGCCACCGCCGGCCGCATTGCGACGCAAGATTGCCATTGGCCCATTTGTCCGCCACACTGGTGATTCGACAATGAGCAAACGGTTTTACATCACCACGGCGATTGATTACGTCAACGGCCAGCCGCACCTCGGCCACGCCTACGAAAAAATCATTGCCGACGTCATCACGCGCGCCCGGCGCAGCCTCGGCCAGGAAGTTTTTTTTCTGACCGGCCTCGACGAACACGGCCAGAAAGTCCAGCAGGCGGCGCAGGCGGAGAAGAAAAATCCGCAGGAATACTGCGACGCGCTCGCGGCGGACTGGCTGGCCTTTGCCAAAAAACTGGAGTTGACGAACGACGACTTCGTCCGCACCACGCAGCCGCGCCACAAGGAATTTGTCCAAGCGACGCTCGCAAAGCTCAACGCGGCCGGTCATTTTTACAAGGCGACCTACACCGGTTTTTATTCCGCGAAGGAAGAAACGTTTCTCACCGAGAAAGACCGTTTGCCCGACGGCAAATTTGATGCGAGCTACGGCGACGTTGTCGAGCTGAAGGAAGACAATTATTACTTCAAGCTCGGCGCGCACCAGCAATGGCTGATTGACTACATCGAGGCGAACCCGGATTTCATCGCGCCGTCGTATCGCCGCAACGAGGTGCTGGGCTTCCTCAAAAACAACAAGCTCGAAGACCTGTGCATCTCGCGACCGGTCGCACGGCTGAACTGGGGCATCCCGATCCCGTTCGACCCCGAGTTCGTCACTTACGTCTGGTTTGACGCACTGGTGAATTACACCAGCATCGCGCACGCGCACGAGGCGCTCGGACTTTGGCCGGCCGACATCCACGTCATCGGCAAGGACATCGTCAAATTTCATGCGGTCTATTGGCCGATCATGCTCAAGGCGATGGGCCTGCCGCTGCCGAAACAAATTTTGGTCCACGGCTGGTGGCAAAAAGACGGCGCGCGGATGAGCAAAAGCACCGGCAATGTGGTTGATCCTATGGCCATCGTGGATGAATGGGGTGTGGACGCCCTGCGTTTTTACGTTCTGCGCGAACTCGACATCGGCCCGGACGGCAATTGGACCGACGCCGGTTTCCGCTCGCGTTACCAATCCGAACTCGCGAACGGCCTCGGTAATCTGGTGAACCGCTCGCTCTCGATGCTCAAGCGTTATCGCAACGGCATTGTGCCGGCGAAATCAAACGAGCTGGCGGCGGATGCGGCTAAGGCGGCGGACGAAACGCGCGCGTTGTTCAAGCAAAGCCAGCTTCAGTCCGCGCTGCAAAGCATCTGGGGACTCGTCAATCGCGCCAATCAATACGTGGATCAGACCGCACCGTTCAAGCTGGCGAAAGACCCGGCGCAGGCGCAGCGGCTCGACGAAGTTTTGTATAATCTCGCCGAGACGTGCCGAGTGCTAGCGGTGCTGCTGAATCCCTTTCTGCCCGGAACATCGGCCAAAATTTACGCGCAACTTGGTTTGCCCGGTTCACCGGACAAGCTGGCCGATGCGACGTGGGGCGGATTGCAACCCGGTCAGGTGATTGGCGATCCCGCACCGTTGTTCCCGCGCAAGGATGAGCCGAAGAAATAATGGCAGCGCTGACCGCTGGGCGCACACTCCTTTGCGCGTCGTCGTGGCGAATCTGAACATGCTCGTTAGCAGGCGACGGCGGCGGCCAGAGGACTGACCACCCTTCCCAGCGCCATGTTGGCCGTGACGGGGGGTAAATTGAGGCTTTTTTGCCAAAATTCGTCGAAAACCGGGCTTTTTACCCAAAAACGCCCCGTCCAGCACCCTTGCTGCCCTTGAACAGCACCCTTGCTGGACGGTCGCAGCAAGGGTGAGGTGCCCGCCCGGCATCCTTGCCGGACACGTCCAGCATCCCTGCTTGGAAGTCACGGCAAGGGTGCCGAACCCGGCCTGCATCCCTGCCGGACGCCCGCAGCCGGGTGTTGGAACGCCCCCGGCCACCGCTAGTTTCCCGGCCAGCCCGATACGAGAATGATTTCAAAACCGCCGAGAATACATTCCCCTTGTTTAAGAATCGCAGGAGACGACGTGAAGAGTCGCTAACTTTTCTTTTTTGAGCCTCGTCACCCCGGCTCTTACAGAATTTGGTTATTTGGTTTCGCCGGCATCGTCCTTGCCCATCGCCTTTTTCAGCGCAGGAACCTGCTCCATCAGCTTCTCAAACTTCACGCCGGTCAAACTCTCGATGATGGGCGGCAACTGGCTGATGATTTGCGTCACATCGCCGGTAAGCTTGCTCGCGCCGCCGCCGGGGCCGTTGCCGGAATTGATGATGACCATCTTTTCCATCTTGGACAGCGGTTCGCTGACCTTGCCCGCGACTTCCGGCAGGATGCGCACGATCATTTCAATGACGGCGGCTTCGTTGTATTGCTTGAACGATTCGGCCTTCACGCGCATCGCTTCGGCGGTCGCCTTGCCTTGCGCTTCGATGACAGCGGCTTCGGCCAGACCGCGCGCCTTGTTCGCATCGGCTTCGGCGAGACCGGTGGCCTTGACGACATCGGCGCTGGCAAAACCCGTGGCCTTGGTCGCGGACGCGGCACCGGCGGCTTCGGTTTCCAACTGAAATTTCTTGGCGTTCGCCAGCGTCTCGACTTTGTAGCGCTCGGCGTCGGCGGGCTTTTGCACGGTGGCTTCCAGTTCGCGCTGCATGCGGAGAATTTCCTGCTGTTGCAGCTCGATGTTTTTTTGCTTCTCGACAATCTTCACCTGCACTTCTTCGGCCATCACGAGCTGGCCGGTTTTATATTTCTGCAAATCGTAAGCGAGGTCGGCCTGCGCCTTTTGCACGTTCACCGTGGCCTGATACTGCGCGACGTTGGATTGGTAATCGCGTTGCGCCTCGGCGACTTTTGTGTCCGCAAGAAATTTTGCTTCCTGCCCGGCCTGGTTGGCCTGCGCGGAGCGGATGACGGAATCGCGGTCAGCCTCGGCCTGCGCGATGATCGCGTCGCGCTTGACCTGCGCGATGCGCGGCTTGCCGAGCGCGTCGAGATAACCCTGCGTGTCGCGGATGTCGCGGATCGTGAAGCTGACGATGCCAAGTCCCATGTTCGCCATGTCGCCGGCGGCAACTTCCTGCACTTTCGAGGCGAACGCGTCGCGGTTTTGGTAAATTTCTTCGACCGTCATCGTGCCAAGAATCGCGCGCAAATGACCTTCCAATGTCTGCGTGGCGATGTTGCGGATTTCGTCCTGTGCCTTGCCGAGAAATTGTTCCGCCGACGTGCGGATGGAAACGTCGTCGCCCTTCACCTTGATCTGCGCGACGCCGTCCACCTTCACGGGCACGCCTTTGCTCGTATAAACTTCCGGCGTCTGCACATCAATCGTCAGTAGTTCGAGCGAGAGCAAATCCACCTTCTCAAAAATCGGCAGGACAAACGTGCCGCCGCCTTTGACGATGCGGAAGCCCACGGACGAGCCGTCCTCCAGTTTCTGTTTGCGGCCCGACACGATCAGCACTTGGTTCGGGCCGACCTTGGTGTAACGGCTGAAGATCATGTAAAGTAGCAGGAACACCACGATGACGATGACGACCGCCGCGATGATGCTGATGCTGCCCTGGACGAGGTTCAAATCGGCGAGCATGGGAACGAGGTTGAGTTGCATAATGATTTTGGGTTGATGAATTTTCAGGAGTTAATCTGCGGTGACGTAAAATTGCGTGCCGACGACACGGGTGATCTTGACCAGCTTGCCGTTGCCGATGGCCGCGCCGTTTTCCGTGCGCGCCGGCGCCGTGTAGCGCGTTTCGCTGACGACATAGGCGATTTCCCCGACGCCATTTTCGGGAATCGGGCTGACGACGCTGGCGGTCGTGCCGGCCAGGCGTCCGACGCGCGATTCGCTGGAGCTTTGCGTATGTCGGAACACCGAGCGCAGGAAAACAAACAGCACGCCCGCAATCCCCATCGCGCAGACCATGGCCAACGGCGCGCTGAAAATCACCGGCTTGGTCGCGGGAAATTCCGAGAAAATCAGACCGAAGCCGCCAAAGGCCGTGATGAACGAAGCGATGATCGTGGGACTGAAGATGGAGATGCCCGGCATGTCGCTGCTGTCCGCGCCGGCCTCCGCATGGCCGCCGCTGCCGCCGACATGGTCACCGTGCCCGCCAAAGAAATGTCCGAACACCACGCTCACCAAGGTGAACACCAGGCCCACTACCAGACATATCGCATAAATCATCATAAGGCGGCTCCATGTTGGTTGACTTTTTTGATTAGACCACCAACCCCGCTGTCTACGCAAGCTGGAAAAAAACCTAATTGGTTTTCGGTCTTCATATTCCGGCTCCCATCAAACACCATTCCGCCGCCCGGCGCAGTTACAATTTCACCCGAAGTTTGGAATCGCTTCCCGCTTGCCAACCTTCCGCCGCTTCACCATTTTTCCGCCATGCAATCCCACGAACTGCTCCGCGAAGTTTTCGACAAGGCCACGCCCAAGAAAGTTTCCGCCGACATCGGCCTGTCCACCTCCGTCATTTACAAATGGGCCGAAGCCCCCAGACACGAGGCCGGCAGCGGCATTGACAATCCGCTCGACCGCATCGAGGCGCTCATCCAAAGCACCGGCGACGAGCGGCTCGTCCAGTGGATCTGCCAGCGCGCTGGCGGATTTTTCATCCAGAATCCCAGAAACGCGCCGCATCCGCATTTCCTGATTCCGGCGACGAACCAGATCGTGCAGGAATTCGCCGACCTGCTCGCCGTCATTGCCACCGCCGCCGCCGACAATCAAATCACGGCCGCCGAGGCGAAACAAATCCGCGCGCGCTGGGAGGAATTGAAATCTGTGACGGAAGGTTTTGTGGAATGCTGCGAGGAGGGAAATTTCAGCCAGATGAAAAAACACGCCGGCGTGAAACCGTAGTCTCATCAGAAATATCGAATTGCTGGTTTGTCTTATTTCAGGCTTCCCGTTTTGTCGCGGATAGAAATTGGTTTGACCCCAGTAGCGGGTGGATTAAGTTTTGCGCATGGATCATTCACCCGGTTTTCTCAAAATTGTGGCTGACGCCCAGACGCGCGTCCGCGAAATCTCCATTGATCAGGCCCGCGCCTGGCTCAAATTAAATCCCAAGCTCGTGCTGCTGGACGTGCGCGAGGATTCCGAATGGCAGGCGGGCCATGCGGCGGAAGCTATCCACCTCGGCAAAGGCGTGCTAGAGCGCGACCTGGAAAAAATGATCCCCGACGTGAACACGGAGATCATCATGTATTGCGGCGGCGGCTTCCGCTCCGCGCTCACCTGCGACGCGGCGCAAAAGATGGGCTACTGCAGCGTCCACTCGCTCATCGGCGGTTACAAAGGCCTGGTCGCCGCCGGCTGGCCGATGAAAAGCGAAGGCTGAAGCCAGCAGGGAATAATCAGGAAACCGGCGGCCAAGGTCATTCAAGCACATCGCACCAGCCGGAACCGGTGCGGAGGGTTTGTTGTTGAACAACGGCAGCTCATTGGCTACAACTGGGCAGCTTTCCTTAACAAACAATGAACCGACTGGTGGTCAATCCAAACAGGCCGGACGCCTGGGAAATCCAGCTCAAGGACGGCGTGAATTATTTGGGGCGCGGCGAGGGCGCGGATTTCAAAATCGCCGACCCTTCAGTTTCCAGTTCACACTGCCAGCTTCTCGTCAGCAATGGTGAGGCCTCGATTCAAGACCTTGGCTCCACCAACGGCACGTTCATCAATGGCACGCCGACGCAAACCGCCAAGTTGCAAGATGGCCAGACCATCCGGCTGGGCGGCGTGGAGATGATTTTTCGCGCCGCCGGGGCTTTGCCGGCGGTTTCATCAGCAAATTCACGGTTGAGAGTTTCAGGAATAGCTCACGCGACAGAGGCTCCACCACCGATCGGTTCAGTGCCGCCCCCGTTGCTGCCGCAGTTCGACCTGTCAGCGGCTGCCAAGGTCTGCAAATTCCATCCGCGCAGCGCGGCCCGCTGGTTTTGCAGCAAATGCAAGCGCTCGTTCTGCGATCTTTGCGTCAACGCGCATGGCAACACAAAAACCTGCCGCACCTGTGCCGTTGAATGTGCGCCGTTGGAGGTGGAAATAACGGCACCTGCCGAAAAAGGATTCCTGACCAGCCTGCCGGGCGCGTTTATTTATCCATTTCGCGGTTCCGGTTTGTTGATATTGATTTTCAGCACGCTGCTTTTCGCAGCGCTGGGTGCCAGGATGGCGGGCCTTTTCAGCATCATAATCAAAATTGGCGCGCTCGGATATTTATTTTCCTACATGCAAAACATCATCCACGCGACCGCCGCCGAAGAAGCGCAGATGCCGGAACTGCCGGGCATGGACGACCTGTTCTCCGGATTTCTCCGCCTGGCTGGAACGGTGGTGATGAGCTTCGGCCTGGCGCTCGGTCTGTTGATAGCAAAGTTATCCGGGGTGGATCTGCCGGTCTCGGCCATCCTCATCTCGATGCTCCTTGGCTGCCTGTATTTTCCGATGGCGTTTCTGGTCGTGGCGATGAAGGACAATGTCATGGCGTGCAATCCGCTGGTGGTCGTACCGGCCATCCTGCGCGTGCCGGCTCAATACCTCGTCACTGTCGTTTTGTTTGCCGCCATCTTTGGCGTGAAGCAAATCGGCGACCTCGTGTCCGGCGCGGCCGGATCAGTCGCCTTCACGACCACGGACATGAAGGTCATGTTCATTGCCTTCGGCATCCGGATGATCTGGAGCTTCGCCAGCGTCTATCTCCTGACGGTGAACACGAGGATCATGGGCCTGCTTTACCTGACGCAAAAAGAAAAACTCGGCTGGTATTGACGCCTCACTACTGGCGCAAGTCAACGGATGGCAGTTTCAGAAAACCATTTTGGCGCGGTAGTTTTTTCCATTTCGCTTCGAGACGAGCGATGCGTTTATCCAAGGCCGGATGGCTCTGAAACGCCTGCGGCAGTGCGCCGGCTGTTTTTTCCTTGGCTTCTTCGGCCTTGAATTTTTTGAACATGCCAATCATACCGCTCGGATCAATGTTCGCCTTGACGAGATAATTCCAGCCCACTTCATCCGCTTCCGTTTCAAATTCCTGTGAGAAACCCTGGGTCAAAATCAACTCTGAACCCCGGCCGACCACACCCATTGGACCGCTGCGGCTGTTCAGAAAAGTTCCGAAGATGATGACCGGGCCGGCTGCGGAAAGAATTTTTCGGGCGAAATGTTTCTGTGTGATATGCGCCGATTCATGGGCGATAACGCCAACCAATTCATCGTTGTTGGCGATTTTAAGCAAGCCGGAATTCACGACAATGTGGCCGCCCGGTAAGGCAAAAGCGTTGGGAACCTCGCTCTCCTGAATGTGAAACTTAAATTCTGTTCCACCCGGCACAACCTGCATCAGCGGTGCCACCAGCGCGGTCAATTTCGCGATCCGATTTGTGTCGTCCAGCAAGGCGCCTTCGCTTTTTAATTCAGCAATTCTTTCGTCACCGAATGTTTGTTCCCAATTCGGCGGGACTTTGGCGACGAGCGACATCACCATGAAATGCGTGGCGCAAACTCCGAGCCAGCCCAAAAAAATGCAGCCCGCCAGAACATACGCCAGAACGCGCAGCCGGCGCGCAACTTCCCGGCGGGTGGCGACCTGCTCAAGCTGGCTGCGAAGGGTGCCGGATGACCCAAAACCCCGGACATTCAGAATGGATTCGTCGCCGGTGAAAATCCGCAGTCCGGGAACATTCCGGTCGCGAAAATAAATCCGGCCTTCGTCCTCACCCAATTCCACCAGCAGTCGTTCGGCGGGAATCTCCACCAAAATGGCATCCGACCGGAAGGCCAGCGCCTGCGTTTCAAGAAAAATCCTTCCCTGCACCACCTCGTTACCCAAACCAGGGTGGAAAAGTTCGGCGGGAAAGCCATGCACAGTTCCGTTCAAGCCCGGTGACTTTAACAATCGCGACTCGAATCACCAACCGAAAAGGAGCGATTCTCCTTGAAGGCGTCGGCGGGCTGGCGCAAAATTATTTCCGTCAGGGCCCATGGAATGTGGACTTACGAACCCCGCCAGGGCCGGAAGGCAGCAACGGTAGTTTGCTCCGTATCTGCCGTGGTCACCCTGACACTTTTCATTTACGATTGGCGATTTACGATTTACGATTGCCAGTGCAATGGCAAGCGACGCGTAAATCGTAAATCTGAAATCGTAAATCATCCATGTCCTATCAGGTCATCGCCAGAAAATACCGCCCGCAGCGTTTCGCCGACGTCGTCGGCCAGGAGCACGTCACGCAGACGCTCGCCAACGCCATCAC
>Ga0182016_10001011_pt1 | contig 34539 bp, 29 predicted proteins | sample 712S2MmetaG_FD_120491 | JGI IMG/M metagenome (GOLD analysis project Ga0182016, IMG submission 120491) | Permafrost microbial communities from Stordalen Mire, Sweden - 712S2M metaG | ecosystem: Environmental > Terrestrial > Soil > Wetlands > Permafrost | place: Sweden: Stordalen | collected...
CCGCTCACTCTCCAGGGCATCTCCGACTTCTACATGCCCTTGCTCGCGACGCGAAGTGTTACCCATGTCCCCGGTCCACCCTGTTACCTCTCTGCCCGGTCTGTACCTTGTATCAGGGCACGAGTTTACTCGTGCCGTAGACATTCAAAATGATGCCGGGCTTCAGCCCCGGAAAAGGCCGTTTTGAAGGAACGGGTGCCCACCCGAAAGAAGCGGCCAATCCTCCGCCCCACAACGCAGGATCACCCCTTCTCCCCCTGTGTCCGCGCAAGAAACGCCCGGATAATTCCGGCTATCTCCTCCAGATGCGTTTCCAGCGGAAAGTGTCCGGCGTCCACCAGGTGAATCTCCGCATCAGGTGGGCTTGCTTGTGCGCCGCGCGAGGGATACGCCGCGTGATAGGATTTGCGCGAATTCTTTGCAGCAAGAGACGAAGAACGGGGTGGACGTGGAAGACAGGCTCAGCAGAAGAGACGTGCTCAGGTCAGTGGCCGCGCTGGTTGCAGGCGTCGCGTGCGAGCACGCGCTGCGCGGCGGGGTACACGGTGACCCTGGGGTGGCGAAGGACGAAATCTGGTCTGTGGAGAATGAGCTGATCCGGCGTGAAGTGGGGTTTAGCCCGGGGGTGGGCCTGTATACGAAACAGATCTCAAACTGGGCGACGAGGACTGACCTTTTGGTTCCTGGGAGAGATATCGCGAAGGCACGGCCGGAGTTTTCGTTCAACTGTGACGGGAAACTGTGCACCAGCAATGGCGGAGACTTCGAACTGGTGGGGGTGAGCGACACAAGCACGAGCAACGGCAAATCCCTTTCCGTACGGATGAAGCACAAGAACATGCCGCTCGAGGTGACGGCGGTCTACTCGATTTACGCAGGACATGGGGCGTGCCGCAAATCCCTGATGCTGAAGAACACGGGGGATACTCCGCTCAGGATTACGCACTTAGTGGTCGAGACGGTGGAACTGGGGCTGGGGCCTGAGAACGAGATGACGCTGTGGGCGCAATATGGGGCGGTTCCGCGGGAGATCTTCTATACGGGGCGAATTGAAGATGCCGGTGTGATGGTGATGAACGGGCGAACCGGGGATGGCGTGGCCATCCTGAACGAGGTTCCGGGGTATATGAAGCGCACCGAAGTGGCGGGCTGGGATGCAGAGAACAGCATCCGGGTGAGCGCGATGTACGACACAGATCTGATGCCGTTTGAGCGGAGGATCGCACCGGGCGAGGAGTTCACGACGGCCAGTGCGTCGCTCGTGCCGTTCAGGCGGGACGATGGGTTCAACGATGCGCGGTGGCGGGTGCCGAGCTATTCGGCTGAAGTGCTGGAGCGGCGCGTCGACAAGCACGGGCCACCCTGGATCTACAACACGTGGGAGCCGTTCGAGCGCGGGATTAACCGCGAGATCTCGATGGAGCTGATCGAGGCTGCCGGTGCGATGGGGATGGACATCTTTACCATCGACGATGGATGGCAGGAGGAGTACGGGGATAACGCGGTGAACCTGACGGCGTTTCCTGGTGGCCTCGATCCGATTTTGAATGCGGTAGAAGCGAAGGGCATGCGGCTGGGGCTGTGGATTCCGCCAGCGGCAATTGGTATGGGGACGCGGGATTACAAGGCGCATCCGGACTGGGCGGCGCTGGACATGGCAGGCAATACGAAGACAACGTGGACCATGGCAGGGCAGAAGGCGGTGATGTGCATGGCGTCTCCGTTCAGGCGCCTGGCTGCGGCGCGGATCAACGATGCGATTGAACGTTTCAGGCTGGCTTACGCAAAGCTGGACCTGACGACGATCTTCAATGCGTACGGGGAGGCGCCGGGATGCTGGGCGAAGGGACACGACCATGCGGACTGGGCGGAGTCGCTGGACAGAATTTACGAAGGCATCAGGGAAATGACCGCGGAAGTTTACGCGAAGCATCCCGAGGTGCTGCTGGATCTGACGTTCGAGCTATGGGGGCAGAAACACATCATCGATGCGGGACTGCTGGCAGCGGGCGATCTGGACTGGATGAGCAATGTGGACGACACGAAGCCGGATTCGGCGGGACCGCTGCAGGTAAGGCAGTTGCTTTACGCGCGTGCGGGATCGATGCCGGTGGAGGCGATGCTGATTGGGAACCTGCATGCGGATTTGCCGACGATTGAGGAGAGCTTTGCGACGACGATCGGGTCTGCGCCGCTGCTGCTGGGAGATTTGCGGAAGCTGACCGCGGCGGATCGCGCGTGGTATGGCGAGAAGATTGGGTGGTTCAAGCAGCTAAGACGACGGGTGAAGCTGAGCGAGAGCTTTTTTCCGCTGGGAAGCTGGAGACAGACATCGCCGATGGCCTGGGACGGGTTTGCACGGCTGGCAAAGAGCGGCGATGGGGTGGTAGCGCTTTTTCGAAACAAGTCGGGTGCGGCGGAGGCGCGCGTGGAGTTGCCGCTGATTCCGGAGGGGCGGTACCGGGCTCGATCGGTGATACGCGGAAAAGATCTGGGGACCCTTAGTGGGACGGCATGGAAGAAGGGCGTGGGGATCGCGTTTCCGGGGCAGGTTGAGGTGCTGGAGTTCGAAAAGGTGTAGCGTGCCGGCGATTCAGCGGCGTGAATTACTAACTGCACTACCAGTCCGATGAAATCAGGCCAAATCACTCATCCGGAATCGTTCCGAAAAGTGGGGATGGGTATGAAAAACGGACCTGTGATCAGGAATCTGGCCGCCCTCCAGAACATCCCATTGGAATGCTCGAGGCGATTCCGACAACGGCTGTCCGGCCATCCTCCGTGGACGAATTCTCTTTGGCTGCACACCGGCCCTGTGACCGCCAGCACATACAAGCGTTGCGCTCTCTCTTCTGAATACTCGGGAGCCGTTCATCCCTTCGCTCGTCGGTCCGGAGTCTTGCAGCCGGATTCTGAGAGACGGCGTCATGCGCATTTTCAAAGATGCAGGACATCTCTTCCGGCTTGTGGGTTTGTTTGCGGCCGGGACACTGTTGTTTCTGGTGACCGCGGTTTCCTCGTTCCGCGCAGCTTCCACCAGTACGGGCTTGGTCGCCATTCAAGCCCTTTTTTTGGCTTGAGCTGGCTGACAGGAACCCTCCCGCCTTCTGTGAAAAACTTGTCAAGTCCCGCGCCCCGAAACCCAAGTAATGGCCCCTCATAAAACGTCACTTACAACCCAGCTGACCCAGGGAAAGTTGGCAGTTTTTTAGCCCCGGCTTGGTATTCTGATAATAGGGGGTAAAAGGAAACTTCCCCCGTCAGTCCAGCAAATCGAAGCCCGCAAAAAGCCTCGCCAGCGCGAGGCTTTTCCATTGGTATCCATATGATCTGTGCTCGAAAACACGATGCACCAAACTCCCATCTACAGGCCGCGAACAGGCCAAAAGGCCCGCGCGAACTCACGCGTTTTCAGTGGGTTGCCACAGTCCAAAATCACTTCCCCGGAAGCCCCGCTAAGCCAACAACTTGCCGGACTCCCACCCCCCAGGGGTGCCCACTTGCCAGCTATCACTCAGGTGCGCCCCGAGTTGTAATTGTGATATTCGTGACCAATGCAATCCGTAGCCGAGAAACTCCGCCTCAGCGCCATCTCGCCCGGCCTGGTCCAGTCTGAAATTCGCGCCATGACCGTCGAATGCGACCGCGTCGGCGGCGTTAACCTGGCCCAGGGCGTCTGCGATACCGAAGTCCCGCAACCCGTCGCCGCCCGCGCCATCGAAGCCATCGCCCAGGGCCTGAACATCTACACCCGCCTCGACGGCATCGCGCCCCTCCGCCAGGCGATCGCCGAAAAGCTGGCACGCCACAACGGCATGACCGCCGATCCGGACGGCGAAATCCTGGTCACCTCCGGCGCGACGGCCGCGTTCCAGGCCGCCTGCATGGCCCTCTTCGATCCCGGCGACGAAGTCATCCTCTTCGAACCGTTTTACGGCTATCACCTGAACACCCTGAGCGCCCTGCGCGTGAACGCCGCAACCGTCCCCCTCGCCGCGCCCCGCTGGACGATGGACCTCGACGCCCTCCGCGCCGCCATCACGCCCCGCACCCGCGGCATCGTCGTCAACTCGCCCTCGAACCCCAGCGGCAAAGTCTTCTCGCCCGCCGAACTCGAAGCCATCGCCGCCCTCGCCATCGAGCACGACCTCTTCGTCATCACCGACGAGATTTACGAATACTTCGTCTTCGACGGCGCAAAACACATCAGCCCCGCAACCTTGCCCGGCATGGCCGAGCGCACCATCTCCATCTCAGGATTGTCGAAGACCTTCAGCATCACCGGCTGGCGCGTCGGCTACGTTGTCGCGGATCGCCGCTGGCTCGGCGCCATCAGCTACTTCCACGACCTGCTTTACGTATGCGCCCCGTCGCCCTTCCAGCATGCTGCAGCGGCAGGCCTGATGCAGCTTCCCGATTCTTTCTATTCAGGACTTTCGACGGAGTACCAGGCCAAACGCGACATGCTCTGCACCGCGCTATCCGACGTTGGACTCACGCCGTCGATCCCGCAAGGCGCCTATTATGTGCTCGCCGATGTTACAAATCTTCCCGGATCGACAGCGCGAGAGAAAGCACGCACTCTTCTCCGCAACACCGGCGTAGCAGCTGTCGCCGGAACCGCCTTCTTTGCCAGCGGCCGCGGAGAAAACCTGATCCGCTTCTGTTTCGCCAAGCGCGACGAAGACCTGCAGCGTGCCTGCGATCAGCTCCGCAGGCTCTGAAATCCTACGCCGCTGTGGGCGTTTGGATATCCACCAGCGGATAGCCCAGCCGCTTCCACTCGTCGTAACCGCCTCGCAGCGGTCGCACGCGATGGATCCCCATCCCGCGCAGTCGCAAAGTCATCTTCGCCGCCGTCGCCTCGCTGGGACAGGTGCAGAACAGCACGATCTCCTGATCGCGCGGAATCCGGTCGCTCTGCTCCACCAGCTTGTCCGGCGTCAGGCTCAGCGCCCCCGGCAGCGTCCGCGGATCGGGCAGGTAATCGAGAGGATGCCGCAGGTCCACGATAAACACCGGTTGTCCGCCGTCGATCATCTGCTTCAGCTCCGTCGGCTCCAGCCTTGCCATCCGTACCGACCGCAGAAATGCGCGGCGCCGCAGCATCCTGTAAACCAGAAACCCGATCAGAAGCAGCGCAAAAATCGCCACGAAGAAATGAGCCGTCCAGGAAAGCGCATCTGGGTTGCGCTTCAGTATGTCGCCAAAGAACCGACCGCCCAGCACCACGGTGAGGCTCCACAGCAAAATACCGCCCGCGTCGCAGAGCAAAAACTTACCGTACGGCATACCGATCTGCCCCGCGATGGGAGCAGCCACCGAGCCCAGCCCCGGCACGAACTTCGCCGCCAGCAGCGCCGTGGCTCCGCTCTTCGTGAAGTAGAGCTCTGTCTTCCTCACGCAAGCCGTGCTTTCGAAGCTGAGCCGGCACATCAGCCGCACCATCGCCGAACCATACCGGCGGCCAAACACGTACCAGGTCGTATCCGCAATCAGGCTGGCCCCCAGCGCCGCCGCCAGCACAAAAGGCAGACGAAGCTGATGCGTCGCAGTCAGAGTTCCCGCCGTCAGCAACAGCGGAGTGCTCGGAATGGGAACTCCCAGCTGCTCCGTCAGCACCCACAGGAATACCACCCAATAACCGTATTTAATGATGAAGTCGAGAGCGATGGGCATGGCGCGCGTGTACCGTGGGGCAACGGGTCAGGAGCTTCAGTATAGATGTGGCAAGAGACGAAAAGGAGCGTCCATCAGTGCGACTCCCTCGCGATATTCAGCGGAATCTCAACCGTCCCCACACGCCCGCTGACAAGGTCATGCACTCCGATCCGCAGATAAACCAGTCCCGCGGGCAAATCGATCTCCTGGTGCATCCTGATTCCCTGCTGTGTGCCTGTCGCGGGCGGCGTGTCGACGGCGAATCCTCCGTCGGTATAGTTCAGACGAATGCCTTCCGCATCGTAGGCCACCTGGGTCAGCTCCAGTTCGCAGTGCAGGCGCCCATCGGGCAGCGGCTTCGCATCGAACCCGCGCGGATCGATCGTGAAATCGGCTACGTAACGCTGAAGCGGCGGTTTCAGCTGATTGGCCAGTGCTCCCGCGGGGCCTGCCGCAAGTTTCTCTCCCTTAAGCTCCGTTGCATTCGCCGGCAGCACCCGCACACGGAACAGCACCTGCGACTGCGGCAACACGCCGTGCTGCATCGCCGCAATCAGCGGACTCAGCCTGCCAGGCATCAGCTTCGCCGTCTGCGCCGGATCGTCCGCATAGTACCCATGACGGTATTCAAGCGCCGCAGGGCTCTCCGGCATCCGGATGTCAATTTTTCTGTACGCGCCGTTGTAGTTCTTGTTCGTCGGCACGTAACCCAGCGTGTAATAATTTGCACCATTGCTGATCGACTGGACCACCGCCTCCCCGACAGCATTTGTATTGTAGAAAGCCTTGCCTCCCGTTTCATTGGCGATCTGATCCATCGTCGAGTGCTCCGCGAAGTTCGTCTGCAGGAACTGCGCATTGCTCTGATCGATCACCTCCGACGTAGTCGGTATGGGAACGGACACCGGTCGATTGCCCGCCACCTGCGTCAGAATGCCCGGGTTCATCTGATTTGTCCCGGCCTGCGCCTCCGGCGCATTCAGCAAACCGCGCGCATCCACCGGATACACAGCCACACGCGCCAGCGTCATCAACTCCGCCAGCTTTGCGAACCTCTGGCCGTAATCGCGCATCGCGGAAGTCGGATCGGTTTGCGTCGCATCCGGCGCAATAGTGATCGGAACCGCGCCCGTGTACCAGATCAGATTCTTCCTCCCCGGAACCGTACTCAGATACCGCGCCAGTTGCTCCAGGGCGTCGATCGTGATGTTCAGCCGCAGGTCTATTTCAAGACTCGCCGTGTCCGCAGCAAACTGGTTCATTGCGGCCACAGCTTGCGCGCTCGCCCCGCCGCTGTCCGCCAGCACTCCCATCTCTGCCATTTGCTGGTCATAGAGCGGGTCCATTATCGGCGAGAGCTCCGGGTGCCCGCGACCCTCCTCGAGCGCCTTTTCAATCGTGTTCGAATCGGTCGTGAAACCCTCCACCATGCGCAGTTTCGATGACAGCGTGAAGACTGCTATTCGCGTCCCGGCCGGAATGGTGTGGAGGTATTTCAGCATGCGCTTCCGCACATACACCTGATCGGAAAGCGGAGTGTTCAACGCATCCAGCAGAAGTATGTTTGTCGCGCTGTTGATGGCATACCGCGGCGCGTTGCTGTAGGTGTGCGGAGGCAGCGCATCGACCTTGGCCGACTCCACCACATCGGTCGAGCGGTGCTCCTCGAAGGTGGCGATGGTTTGCTCCCGCCCGTCTTCGGCGATGCGGAAGTCCGACTCTTTGAGGCCCTGCACAGCATTGCCTTTATCCGTCACCACTACGTCCACCAGGACCATGTTGGCGTTGGCGCGGAAAATAGCGGGCTGGTCGTCAGGCTGTTGCCCCGCCGGCACACCCGCCTGCGCAAGCAAGATCCAGGAAGGGAGCAAAATCAGGGTCGGGCTCAGGAGCAATGGCAAATGTCGCGGGCGGATCAAGGGTCAACTCCAGCCTGGGGATTCTGTAGGCGTCCCCCATGATAGCCGGATTTTATGGCCTCTGTCCCCTTAACGTTGCCACCACAGAGGTTGCAGCGGTCCGCTCAAATCGCTCGCCTGCCGCATTCCAGGCTCGCGGTACTCTGTTTCCATGTCATCGGAGACGGGCGCGGCATCCGCTTCCAATACCCCCCACCGCTTTGCCTCTGTCCGCGTCGTCATCGAGCAGGCGATCCGGGAGCATGTATTTCCCGGAGCCGCGTGGGGAGTTCTGCATCGCGGCACAATCGCACTCCTCGGCGCGGCCGGCCATTTCACTTACGAGGCGGACGCTCCATTCGTCCAACCTCAGATCGTCTTCGATCTGGCCAGCATCACCAAAGTGGTCGCCACTACATCCGCCGCCATGCTGCTCGTCGATCGCGGCATTCTCGACCTTGACGCGCGCCTCGGCGACATCCTGCCTGGTTTCGTCATCGGCATGGAACCAGGCAGCGGCAAGCAGAACGTCACCCTCCGCATGCTGCTCGCGCATACGTCGGGCCTGCCCGCCTACGCGACGCTCTTTCGCGAGCACCCCGCCCCCGGCCCCTTAATGCGCGCGATCCTGCGCCTGCCGCTCGAAGCCAAACCCGGCGATCGCACCGAGTACTCGGACTTTGGGTTCATCCTGGTCGGCAAAGCTATCGAAATCCTCAGCGGCGAGCCGCTCGAGGTTTTCTGCGCGCGCGAGATTTTCGCCCCGCTTGGCCTAGAAACCACCCGCTTCTGTCCGTCTCAGGAAACCAGACCGACAATCCCGCCCACCGAAAACGACTCGACCTTCCGCCGGCGCGTCATTCAGGGAGAAGTCCAGGACGAGAACTGCTTCGTCCTCGGCGGAGTCGCCGGACACGCTGGCCTTTTCTCAAATGTCGAGGACCTGTTGCGCTTCGCGCAGTGCATTCTCGCGCAGGGCCGCACACCGGATGGCAATCTGCTTTTCAGCCCGGCGACCGTAGAGCTGTTTGCGACGCGCCACACCACCCCGGACGGCAAGTCCCGAGCCCTGGGCTGGGACGTGCCCACCGAAGGCTCGTCTTCAGGCCGCCACTTCGGCCCCCGCTCCATCGGTCACCTCGGCTACTCCGGCTGCTCGCTCTGGATCGACCCCGATCAGGACCTGGTCATCGCGCTCCTCACCAACCGCACATGGCCCGACCGCTCCAACAACGCCATTCGCCAGCTCCGCCCTGCCTTTCACGACGCGGTCGTCGAATCCCTGCGCTAGACACCGGCCCTAGTTCCCGCCAAAATCTCCGCCGCCAAAGTCGCCCCCACCCGCGTCTCCGCCAAAGTCCCCGCCGCCCGAGTCGTCGACGTAACTCTGAGCAGAACCCTGATCGGAGCCGCTATCGTCGTACGGTCCCTGCGGCTGCTCATCCGGCCCGCCGATGTCCGACGCCGTGTCATAAGGGCCCTGCGGCTGTTCGTCCGGTCCACCGATATTTCCCGCCTGCTGCTGGGACGGATCGTCGTAGTAATTGTTGATCACCGTCTCCTGCGGCGCTCCTCCGAAGCCACCCAGGCCGCCTCCCATTCCGCCATGAAACAGCGACTCGATCCCCTGGAAGGCCAGCATCCCACCGGCCACACCCGCCGCCGTGGTCGCTGCGGAGCGCAAAAAACCGCCGCCGCTCGGTCCGCCGCCATATCCCGGCGGAGGCGGATAATACCCCGGCGGCACTGCCTGATACTGCGGAGGCGGCGCCGGGGCGTACTGTGGCTGATTCGCATACTGCGGCGGGTTAGGGGGCGCATACTGCGGCTGATTGCGATGCAGCAGACCGCCGAGAAAACTCGTCGCCCGCGCCGGTGGCGGAGCCAGCTGGGGCTGCGCCTGTTGCATTTGCTGCATCTGCGCATGCGCCTGCTCAAGCGCGATGTTCTGAATCAGCACCGTTTGCGCCAGCTTGTACAGCGCGTCCGGATCGCGCGCCAACCCGTCGTTCAGCAGTGCCTCGGCATCCGGATCCTTCTCTGTGAGCTGCGTTCCCTCAACCTTGCGAACCAGGTCCTGCAGCATCTGTCCTTCCTGGGGAGTCATACGGTTTTCTCCTTCAGTCGTTCTGTACGCAGATTGTGCCTTTCCAGTTTCCGCCCGGGAGCCCACTCAAGCCAAAACAGGCTTGAACGGGTTACTCTGAGCAACCAGTCCCAAAGTCAAATTATCATCGGAACGTAAAAAGACCTTCGCGGCCCGATTAAGCGGCGAAGGTCTTAGCCCTTCCAAATTTACGGTTAGTAAATTCGGAAGTTCACCTCAATATTGATCTCCACCGGCACAGGCTTCCCGTTAAAAATGGCCGGTTTGAACTTGTACTGGCGCACCGCTTCCAGCGCCTTCTCGTCCAGCCCCATGCCCAGCGGCCGCACGATGCGCACACGCTGCGGATTGCCCTGCGAGTCTACAATCAGACCCACCACGCAGATCCCCTGATACTTCGCACGCCGCGCTTCGTCGGAAAACTCCGGATCGGGCGCATATACCAGCACCGGATTCGAAACCCCGCCGCCCGGATGCATCAGGCCGCCGCCGTATCCACCGCCCTCGCCGGGTCCAATACCATTGCCGTTGCCGGACCCAATACCGCCGCCCGAGCCGCTGCCAAATCCCGAACCCGATCCTCCGCCCTGCGAGGCCAGCGCAATCTGCGGCGACTGCGGTATCCCGATGTTCGGCATGTTCGGGTTATCCGGCAGCTTGATCGGCTGCGGCATCATCACCGCCGGGGTCACCGCCAGCTTCGGATGATCCAGCTTCAGAATCTGCGGAGGCGCAATCGGCGCCTTCTCCATCTTCGGCAGCTTGCCCTTCGACGCCTCGACAATCTCATGATTGCCGCCGCCACCACCGCCGCCCATCGTTTGTTTCATGGGCGCAGCCGGAATAAATGGCGTCACATCGACCGGCGTCACCGCCATTTTCTTCTGAATAGCCCGCTCCCGCCATTGCGCCAGCGTAAAGAGAAGGATCAGCCCAATAATGACCGCGTGCGTGATAAACGAAACCGCGCTCGAAGCCGGGCTCCGTTTCACCGCCATCGGGTCTCGCACCGCGATCGGCGTCGAGCTCAGCTTGAGGGGTGGCAGTTTCTTCGGAAAGAGCGCGTCCACGACCCCCGCAAACAGCGTTTTCCAGATCGGCTCTTCAACGATTGAATCAAGACCAGCAAAATGCAGAGCAGGCAGCTCTGGCTCTTTACCCCGAGTTGTGTCCGGTACCAGGTGCGGAGACGTCAAAACCGTATTCCCCATACTGTGCTCGCCGGAGGTTCGAATCCCGGCTTCTCCTGATTATCAATGACAGCCGCCCTCGCTGTCTTGTCCGGGGCGTTGCTGCCCTTGCTGAGATGCACCGATGCCCCGAAAAATTACCTGCGCTTGTCCCTTCATCGATAGACGCGCCACCTCGCAGGAAGTTACTGCGGTCCATGCAGATACAATGAAGTTTTATTCACACGCACCTCGCAAGTTGGAGAAACGATGTCCTCTGCGCCGCCGCCCGGCGACCCAAAGCCTGTTGCACTGAAAGATACCCTTTCGCTGCCCCGCACCGATTTCCCCATGAAGGCCAACCTGCCGCAAAACGAACCAGCGCGTCTCCGCGCGTGGCACGAATCCCACCTCTATGACCAGATTCGCCAAGCCCGCCAGGGCTCCCCGCGCTGGATTCTGCACGACGGTCCTCCTTACGCCAACGGCCCGCTCCATCTCGGTCACGCCCTGAACAAATGCCTCAAGGACTTCATCGTCAAATCGAAGACCATGGCAGGCTTCGATTCTCCCTACGTTCCCGGCTTCGACTGCCACGGCCTTCCCATCGAAATCAAAGTCGACGAAAAGCTCGGCCGCAAGAAGCTTGAAATGCCGCCTGCGGAATTTCTCCGGCACTGCCGCGAATACGCGCAGAAATATGTCGACCTGCAGACCACCCAGTTCGTCCGCCTGGGCGTCTTCGGCCGCTGGGACGATCCCTACAGCACCATGTCGCGCCCCTACGAAGCGCGCATCCTTGAAACCTTCTACCGCTTCCTCGAAGCCGGCTTCGTCTATCGCGGCCTCAAGCCGGTCTACTGGTGCATCCACGACCGCACCGCGCTCGCCGATGCCGAAATCGAGTACGAGCAGCACTCCAGCCCCAGCATCTATGTGCGCTACTCGCTCACCAGCGACCCCGCCGCCATCCATCCCGCGCTCGCCGGCAAAAACGTCGCCACCATTATCTGGACCACCACTCCGTGGACGCTGCCCTCCTCGCTCGCCGTCGCCTTCCATCCCGACTTCGACTACGTTGCGCTCGAACAAGAGGGCCAAGTCTACATCGTCGCCGCTGCCCTCGCTACTTCAGTCCGCGAAGCCTGCAATCTTGAATCCGCCGTGCCCATCGCCACCTTCAAGGGCGCGGTCATGGAACGCACAACCTTCCAGCACCCGTTCCTCGACCGCTCCATCCTCGGCGTCCTCGCCGACTACGTCACCGCCGATCAGGGAACCGGCGCCGTCCACACCGCTCCCGCCCACGGCGCCGACGACTTCAACACCGGCACGCGCTACGGCCTCGATCAAACCTGCCACGTCGACAATGCCGGACGGATCCGCGACGGCCTGCCCGAATACGACGGCAAGACCGTTTTCCAGGCCAACCAGTCCATCATCGATCTGGTCGCCGCCCGGGGCGCTCTGCTCGGCCGCGCCGACATCTACCACAGCTACCCGCACTGCTGGCGCTGCCACAACCCCGTCATCTTCCGCGCCACCGAGCAGTGGTTCATCAATATCGATACGCCGATGACGAACCCGGACGGCTCGCCGACCACCTTCCGCCAGCGTGCCCTCGACGAAATCAAAAACAGCGTCAAGTGGGACCCGGCCTGGGGCGAAGAGCGCATCTCCAACATGATCGCCACGCGCCCCGACTGGTGCATCTCGCGCCAGCGCATCTGGGGCGTCCCCATCGCCGTCTTCCTCTGCGAAGGCTGTCATCAGCCGCTCAACGACCCCGCGCTCAACCGCCGCATCGTCGAGCTCTTCCAAAAAGAAGGCCTCGAAGCCTGGCACACCGATACAGTCGCCTCGCTGTTGCCCTCAGGCGTCGTCTGCGCCCATTGCGGTAAGACCGCATTCACCAAAGAGACCGACATCCTCGACGTCTGGTTTGACTCCGGCGCCAGCTGGCACGCCGTTCTCGAACAGGAACCCAGCCTCGCCCCACCCGCCGATCTCTACTTCGAAGGCGGCGATCAGTACCGCGGCTGGTTCCACACTTCCCTGCTCACCTCAGTCGGTGTCGGCGACAAACACGAAACCCCCTTCCGCATGGTCGGCACTGCGGGCTGGACCCTCGATGAACAAGGCCGCGCCATGTCGAAGTCACTCGGCAACGGCGTCGATCCCGTCGACATCGCCGACCGCCTCGGCGCGGAGATCGTCCGCCTCTGGGTCGCCAGCGTCGACTTCCGCGAAGACGTCGTCTCGAGCGAACCCATCATGCTGCGCCTCGCGGAGAACTACCGCAAACTGCGCAACACCTTTCGCTTTCTGCTGGGAAATCTCGCGGGCTTCGACCCAGCAAACGATGCCGTTCCCGACGAACAGCTCCTGCCACTAGACCGCTACATGCTCGCCCGCTGTCGTGAACTGGTCGAGAAGGTCTCCGGCCCCGATGGCAAGTCCGGCTGGTACGGAGACTTTCAGTTCCACCGCGTCTATCACGCCATCAACGAACTCTGCATCGTCGACCTCAGCGCCTTCTACCTCGACGTGCTGAAAGACCGCCTCTACACCTTTGCGCCGCAGAGCATTGAGCGCCGCTCCGCCCAGACCGTCCTCTGGAGAATCACCGAAGCCTTAGTCCGCCTCGTCGCGCCGATCCTCACCTTCACGGCGGATGAAGTCTGGCAATATCTGCCCAACGTTGAAGGCCGACCCGCCAGCGTCCACCTTGCACTTTTCCCGAAGGCGGATGATCTCAGCACCAGAGACGAAGCGTTGCTGGCGGATTGGAAAAACTTACTCCTGCTACGAGACGAGGTGATGATCGCGCTCGAGGCTCAACGTAAAGCCGGGAAAATTGGAAAGGCACTTGACTCAAAAGTCCGGATCGAGGCTCAACCAGCGGGCGAAGCTTGGCGGCTTCTGAAGAAATACGAAGGCAGCCTAAAAGAACTGCTGAACGTATCCCAGGTAGAAATTGACGATAAGGCTGGTCTTCGAGCCGGTGCCATACCGGTCGAGAATTACAGCCTGCTAAACGAAAAGCTTATTAATCCCCTGGTCGAACCAGCCGAAGGCCACAAGTGCGACCGCTGCTGGAACTACTACGCCGACGACGGCCCCCAGGCGGTCCGACAATTCGGCCCCTGGCCTAACGTCTGCGGCCGCTGCGCCGACGCCCTCACGCAAATGGGCTTCTCCAGCGGGGAAGCAAAGTGAAAGACCGCCGTCCCTGGCTGCTCGCCCTCTCCGCCGTCATCCTCCTCCTCGACCGCCTCACCAAGCTCTGGGTCGTCCGCCACATCCCCGAGGGCGACGCGATCGTCGTCATCCGCCACGTTTTTCGCATCACCCACGTGCTCAATCCCGGCGCGGCCTTCTCCATGTTTACTGACTCGCCTCGCCCCACGCTTACGCACTGGATTCTGACCATCTTCTCGTTGATTGCCGCAGCGGTCATCGTCTTCGTCATCGTCCGCTATGGCCGCCGCCTCACCCCCACCATGGTGGCCCTCGCCCTCATCCTCGGCGGCACCATCGGCAATGTCTGGGACCGCCTCCGCTTCGGCGTGGTCACCGACTTCCTCGAAGTCCATATCGTTCACTACCACTGGCCCGACTTCAACGTCGCCGACTCCGCCATCGTCATCGGCGGCATCCTACTCGTCCTCGATGCCCTGCGCACTTCGCACCACGAACAGTCCGCTAAGACTTCCTGATGAAGAACCTCCCGGAAAACACCATGATCTCAGAGACTTTCACTCTCGCCGGTCAGCATATTCGTCTCGAACCCCTCGACCCGCGCCACATCGAAGGACTAGTCGCCGCCTCTTCGAATGACGAAGGCTTGTACCGCTGGAGCGCCGTTCCCCAGGGTCTCGAAGCGACGAAGCTCTATGTGAACACCGCTCTCAGTTGGCGCAAAGCCGGCACCGCCGTTCCCTTTGCCACCGTGCGCCAATCCGATGGCGTGGTCGTCGGTTCCACGCGTTTTTTCGACATCGAGCGCTGGGCCTGGCCCCAGGGCCACCGCCGCCATGGCCACCTTCATCCAGATGTCTGTGAGATTGGTTATACCTGGCTCGCACCTTCATCGATTCGCACCGGCGCCAATACCGAAGCCAAACTGCTCATGCTCACGCATGCCTTCGAGGTCTGGCAGGTGCTACGGGTGTGCCTGCATACCGACGAGCGCAACCAGCGCTCGCGGACAGCCATCGCGCGCATCGGTGGCAAATTCGAGGGCATTCTTCGCGCCCATCGCCTGGCGGCTGACAACACTCCGCGCAACTCCGCCCGCTATTCCATCGTCGCCTCGGAATGGCCGGGAGTAAAGCAACGGCTCACAGCTCTTCTCGATCCCCGCTGATCTTCCGCAGCACGCGCCCACCGCCCCTATGAATGTCACATCTTGACAATCATATAGAGAGCCTGCTAGCGTGATCTCCCATGACCGACTTGAACACCGACGTCATCCAGGGCACGCTGGATATGCTGATCCTCAAAACCCTCAGTCTCGAGCCGCTGCATGGGTTCGGCATCGGCCGCCGCGTCGAACAAATCTCGCGCGGCGTGTTCAAGGTGAATCCGGGATCGCTGCTCACCGCTCTGCAGCGCCTGGAGCGCGCCGGATGGCTCGACTCCGAGTGGCGGCAAACGGAAAATGCCCGCCGCGCGAAGTTCTACCGGCTCACCCGCAGCGGAAAAAAGCAGCTTGAAATCGAAACCGCGGACTGGACCCGTCGCGCCACCGCCATTCAGCGCCTCCTCCGGCAGGAGGGTTAATCCATGTCCCTTTGGCGTCAATTCAGCTACGGCCTCCGCAGCCTCATTCATCGATCCATAAAGGACAACGACGCCGACGACGAGGTCCGCCAATACTTCGAAGAGACTGTCGCAGCCTGGCAAGCGCGCGGCCTGAGCGCAGAGGACGCGAAGCGCGCAGCTCGCCTCGAACTCGGCAACCCGACCGTTGTTCGCGAGCAGGTGCGCTCTTATGGATGGGAAAACGCACTCCGAACCTTCGCCTCCGATCTCGGCTACGCCGCCCGCCAATTGCGCAGCCATCCGGGATTCACCATCGTCAGTGCGCTGACGCTGGCCCTCGGCATCGGCGCCAGCACCGCGATCTTCAGCGCGGTCGATCCCATCCTCTTCCGGCCGCTGCCCTACCCGCATGCCGGCCACATCCTGACCATCTGGAATACCTATCAGGGCGCTCGCTCCGAATTATCCTTCGGCACGTATCTCGAGCTGGCCCAGCGGAGCCGCTCTTTTGAATCGATGACTATTTTTGAGCCATGGCAGCCGGCGCTCACCGGCGGCGAGCAGCCCGAACGGCTCGAAGGCCAGAGCGTGAGCGCCGGCTTCTTTCATGTTCTCGGCGTCGCCCCTGCTCTGGGCCGTGATTTTCTGCCGTCCGAAGACGTTTTCAACGGACCCAGAGTTGTCATCCTCAGCGATCGACTGTGGCGGCGTTTGTTTCGCGGCGATCCCGACATTCTCGGCCGCCCGATTAAGCTTGACGGCGACAGCTTCACCGTCGTGGGAGTCATGCCGCGCTCCTTTGAGGACGTGCTATCCTCATCGGCCAACCTGTGGACTCCCGCGCAATATGACACACGGCAAATCACCAAGGACTTTACCGGCGCCACATGGGGCAATCATCTGCGCATGGTCGGCCGTCTCCGGCCAGGCGTCTCGCGCACGCAAGCCATTCAGGAGCTCGACTGGATCGCAAGCACGCCGTGGCCCGATTTCCCCCGCCCACGCTGGGCTTCCCTAAAAGGAGGCCTTATAGTCGACTCTCTGCAGGATGACATTGCCCATACCGTCAGGCCCGCGCTGCTCGCGGTGCTGGGCGCAGTCCTGCTCGTCCTCGCTATCGCCTGCGTCAACGTCATCAACCTGCTGCTCGCCCGCAGCGCGCAACGCCGCGGAGAATTTGCGGTTCGTGCCGCGCTCGGCGCATCGAGGCGGCGCATCGTTCGGCAACTTATTACCGAAAGCCTGCTGTTGGCTGCGCTCGGCGGTGCAATTGGCCTGGGAGTGGCCTTCGCAGGGGTACGAGCGCTCATCGCGCTGAGTCCTCCCAGACTTCCGCGCGTCGACGCCATCAACGTCGACGCCATAGCGTTCGCGTTCGCCTTCGCTGTCACTACTATCATCGGCGTGGTCGCCGGCCTCGTTCCGGCTCTTCACGTCTCGCGCGAAGAGGTGCGCCCCCGGCTTGAGCAGAGCTCGCGCCGCGCGGCGGGCGGCCATGCGTTCACCCGTCGCGCCCTCGTCGTCACTGAAGTCGCGTTGGCTTTGGTCCTGCTGGTTGCCGCTGGCCTGCTGCTGCACAGCATGCGCCGCCTGCTCGCCGTCGATCCCGGCTTCGATCCCTCCCACCTGCTCACCATGCAGGTTCAGACCTCAGGCCATCAGTTCGACGAACTGCCCTCTGCGCCTGGAACAGGCGACAACGCGCACCGCCGCTTCTTCCGGCAGGCCCTGGACGCCGTGCGCCAGGTTCCCGGAGTCGAACAGGCCGCCTTCACCAGCTTGTTGCCGCTCAGCGACGATCCCTCCTGGGTGAGCACCTATGGTTCGCACTTCGAGAATGACGAGCCGCAGGGTGGCCACAATGTCTTTCGCTATGCCATCAGCCCCGGCTACTGTGCCGCCATGAGTATTCCTGTGCTCAGCGGCCGCTGCATCGATGAACACGACACGGCCACCTCGCCCCCCGCCGCCCTGCTCAGCGAATCGCTGGCCAGGAGTCAGTTTCCCGGCCAGAATCCCATTGGCAAGCGTCTGCACGTCGGCCCCACCGACCGCCCCTGGTTTACCGTCGTCGGTGTCGTCGGCGACGTGAAGCAAACATCCCTGGCCCTCAACGAGCCCAACGACGTCTATCTCTCCACCGAGCAGACCTGGTTTGCCGATCAAACCCTCTCCTTCGTCATCCGCACCCGAGGGGATGCGGCGGCACTGGCGCCCGCTGTCAAAAATGCGATCTGGTCCGTCGACAGGAATCAGCCCATCGTCCGCGTCGCCACCATGAACGCCCTTGTAGCCGTCACCGAAGCGCAGCGCAATTTCGTGCTGATCCTCTTCGAAGCCTTCGGCCTCGCTGCACTGGCTCTCGCCGCCGTCGGTATGTACGGAGTGCTGGCGGGCAGCGTTGCCGAGCGCACCCGCGAAATCGGCGTGCGCGCGGCCCTCGGCGCGTCACGCGGCAACATCCTGGCCCTGATCCTGCGCGACGGCCTGCGCCTCACCGCGCTCGGGATCATTATCGGTTCCTGCGCCGCCGTCTTCGCGAGCCACGCCCTGGTCACCCTGCTCTACGGGATCTCTCGCCTCGACTGGATGACTTATTTCGGCGTCATCGCTCTGCTCACCGTCATTGCCGCCATTGCCTGTTGGACCCCGGCATGGCGCGCCGCACGCGTCGACCCCTCAATTACCCTCCGCGCCGAGTAGGTAATTGGTCCTCTCCGATGAGCAACACCTCGCCCCTCACTGCGGGAGCCCAGTGCTCCGAACGGCCAATCTTTGGCCCAAAGCGGCTCGCACCGCGGCCCGCGTGTGCTCCAGTTCGTCCCCAGCCACCTCCAGCCGCGGAGGACGAACCCGCGCGCATCCGGTTCCCGTCTCCTGCTGCACCTGCTTGATCAGTTGCACGAACTTCGGCACCGTATCCATGCGCAGCAGAGGCAGAAACCATCGATATTGCGCGAATGCCTTCTCCGCATCGCCGCTCACCGCGTAGTTGAACAGCTCCACAGACTCGGCGGGAAAGGCATTCACCAGGCCCGCGACCCATCCTACCGCCCCCGCCGCAATGCCCTCGACGATCGCATCGTCAACCCCGACAAAAATCTGCAGCCGGTCTCCCGTCAGCGCACGAATCGCCGTGATCCGCCGCACGTCGGTGCTCGATTCCTTTACGGCGGCCAGGTTTTCGAACTCACCCGCCAGCTCCGCGATTTGCTCCGGAATAAAGTCGGTTCCATACGAAACCGGATTGTTGTACAGCATGCAGGATAGCTTCGTCGCGCGAATAATCGCCGCGACGTGCGCCTTCATCTCGCGCCAGTCGCCGACATAAACATAAGGCGGCAACACCATCAGTCCCGAACAACCCACCTCTTCGGCGGCCCGGGCCAGCACAACCGCCTCCGCTGTCGAAAGAGCTGAAATCGCCGCTACGACCGGTGCGCCGTTCGCACCCGCAACCAGGTTGCGCAGGATCGCTTCCTTCTCGGCAAACGTCAGCGTCGCTGCCTCGCCCAACGATCCAAGCGCGACGATGCCCGTGCACCCATTCGCGAGCATCCATCGCGCATGGCGAGCCATAAAACCGTGATCCACCTGCAACCGCTCGTCAAAGCAAGTCGTCATCGCAGGCATGACCCCGCTCCACTTCATCGACCCTCCATGAGCTTTTCAGCCTCTTGCCCGGCCCCGGCAAACAACCGCTCCGGCCAGTAAGGCTCTGCGGGAATCTCCGTCTTCGCACCCATCACATGATCCGCAATCAGCCGCGCTGTCCCGAGCGACGTCGTGATTCCCAATCCCTCGTGACCCGTCGCCAGCAGCACCGATTCATCGGCAGGCCACGGTCCGATCAGTGGTAGCTTATCCGGTGTCGCCGCGCGAATCCCCGTCCATGTGCGAACCATAGAACACTCCGCAAGCGCGGGGAGGAACAGCTTCGCCCGCTCCAGCATCGCTGACATGATGGCCGGGTTCACCGCGAATCCCTCATCTCCAAATTGACGCGACGACCCAACAATAATTTCCCCGGACCTGCGTGGCTGCACGTTAAACGCAACCGAGTCGGCTGTCATTGTATGCGCCGTCTTCAGATAGCCAAGCTCCACCAATTGGCGCCGAACCAATCCCGGCTGTCGATCCGTGACCGTCAGGTGCCCCTTGCGCTTCCGAATCGGAAGCCCAGGAACGAGCATTGCAGACTCCGCACCGCACGCAATCACGATATGCCCTGTGTGCAATTCGCTCCCATCCTCCAGTCGCACCCGCCCCGCCCCCGCCGACACAACTTTGCGCGGAGCATCAAGCGCCGCCCCGGCTCGAACCGCTTCCTCGATCAACCAGGCCGCCGCGCGGGAAGGATCGACCACGACATCTGAGGCGACCAGCAAAGCCCCCGCCATTGGCCGCCGCAGATGCGGCTCCGCATCCGCAAGCGCATCGCTGTCCAGAATTTCCGTAGACACACCAGCCGCCGCAAAAGCCTCGTGCTTGCGGCGAACTTCCTCCATCTCCTCCTCATCCGCGGCGATCCACAGCGTTCCGCGCTGCTCGAATTCCACATCCTCCGGCAAACGCTCCGCCAGCGTTCGCCACAGATTCTGCGAATAATGCGTGAGCGCGAACTGCGACGGTGAATCGTTCATCAACACAACGTGGCCCATTGCCGCCCCGGTCGCCCCGCTCCCCACGCCGCTGCTTTCGACGATCGCCGTACGCAACCCCCGAGTTGCGCATTCCCGCGCGCAAGCCGCGCCCACAATGCCCGCGCCCACCACCACCACATCCCAGCTCATGATCGAGCCAACGCCCCGGGCGCCCGAATTCCCATCTGAAACGGATCGCCCTCTGCAAGAATCAGCCTGCATTCCGCAGTGATATACGCTGAGCCACTGATACTCGGAATCACGCTACTCGGAATGACGCTACTCGGCACTACGCTACCTGGCATTACGCTGCCCAGCATCACCCGTCCCTCCCCCCCGTCCACAACCCGATAGCTGCCCTCGAACACCGTCCCCAGAATTCCCTCCTGCCGCCACACCTCTCCCGGCGCCAGCTTGCCATCGGCCGCAAGGCAGGCAAGCTTTGCGCTGGTTCCTGTTCCGCACGGCGACCGATCATAAGCATTACCCGGGCAGAGCACAAAATTTCTGCTGTTCACTCCCGCCGTCGCCGACCCGGAGAACACCTCGACATGATCGACCTCCTCACCCCCCGCCCCGGTGATCCCAGCCTCACCCAGCGCCCTCTTCACCTCCATCGCAAAACTCATCAGCGTCTCTCTGTTTTCGAACGTCAACGGTACCGGCGAATCCTCCGTCAGGAAAAACCAGTTCCCGCCCCATGCGACATCCCCCATCACCCGGCCAAAGCCCGCAACCTCCATCGCCACGCCCTTCTTCGCGCGATAGCTCACGACATTCTCGACCGTCACGCGACCGTCCGCACCAAGCAACGCCCTCACCTCTCCCACCGGCGTCTCGATCCTGTGTTCGCCCGGGGCAATCCGGCCCAGGTGCGCCAGCGTGGCCACTACGCCGATCGTCCCGTGGCCGCACATCCCCAGATATCCAACGTTGTTGAAGAAAATCACCCCCGCCGCACACCCCGCATCCACCGGCTCAACCAGCAAAGCGCCCACCATCACATCGGAGCCCCTGGGCTCGTTCACCACCGCCGACCGAAAATCGTCGTGCTCCGCGGCAAAGCGTCGCACACGCTCCGCAAGCCCGTCTCGCCCCAGTTCAGGCCCTCCGTCGACTACCACGCGCGTCGGTTCGCCCGCCGTATGAGAGTCGATCGTTCGAATTTCAGACGCCCGGGCCACACTCGTATAAGTCATACTCGTCTACTCGATGCCAAGTTTACCCTCGACCCCTGCAGCCGCTCAGCTTCCGGAGAGCCTTCGAAATCCGCCGCACGCCACAAAACGGCGCCTCACCGGCATCCCGTCAACGGCGCTTCGAACCCAGCAATCCAATCGAGACCGGCGATGGTTCGCGCCCGCGCAAAATAAGCGCACGGCAGGGGTCGGCTTGCAGGAGTACCTGAGTCATTCGTTGGATCCGGAAGATATCACTGGACCTGAACAGCCCAGCCGGCAAGAACCGCCGCGGTCAGCGTCGATAACGCGTTCACTGCATCGTTGTTGAGCCAGCCCCGGCGTTCTGGGATGGCTCCGAGAAGACTGTCAATGAAAATGCCGGCTATGCCTGCCGCCAGGGATATGCCCGCGTCCCCGCGCGTGAGCGGCAGAACGGCGAGTGCAACCAGAACTACCACGGCCGCGGCGGCGCATCCGGAGAGGGTGCCTGCCAGGCTGACTGCGCCATCGGTTCCGGCCGGGACGCGGCGGAATGTAGTGACAAGACGCGGCTCGCCTCCAAGAACCTGGCCCAGTTCAGACGAGACGGTGTCGGCGGTGGCTTCGGCCATGGCAGCGATCATGGCCACCAGCGCTCGGTGCGCGTTGAAAGTCGTGGGACTGAAAATATGGACCGCCGAGAGTCGAATGCCGGACAGTGTCGCGGCGCCTAGATTCGCGGCCACCTGCGAGGCGGTTCGGCCACGGCGGGCTTCCGCGGTGCCGAGGGCTTCTTTGCGCTTGCGTCCGAAGCGGGTCGCGCCGAAGGTGAGCACCAGAAGCGCGAGCAGCGGCCACAAGGCGGTGTGCAGGCCCGGGGTCAGCAGGTACAGTGCCGCGGTAAAGATGCCGCCGGCGATAGCGGCGCCGAGTGTGGCCGCGTGGGTCAGATAGACCAGCGCAGCAAGAACCAAGCTGATGCCGAGCGCGCCCCACAGGACCGGATCGCGTGCATTCCACGCCTGTCCTGCTGCGAGGGTGACCCAGATCGCCGCGACGGGCACGAAGGCCAGCAGGACGGCCTGCGACTGCCAGCGCAGTGGGGTCTGGCCGGTCTGCCGATGCTGGCCGTTGCTCTCTTTTGGGGTCTCGTGCATGGTCTCGATTGGCGAACGGTGTGCGACGGGCGCGAAACCAGCCGCGTACAGTACAATCATCTTTCTATAACAGCAGCAGGTTCAACCCGCGCCAACCATGGGGCCGGGCGAAGGAGTCGGGTACTTGCGAGTGCGTAGCATTGGATGGCTGGATCGCCTTCGTGGCGGTTCGAGCCAGTTTCTGGACCGGACCGTGCGCAGAGCCGGCAGCTTTTTTTATCGTCATGCGGCGAGCGTTTCCGCGATTATTGGGGGCTTTCTTGGCGGTGTGGTTCTGGTGGCCGTTGGCTGCGGGGCCCAGTACCGCCCGGTGATCACGCCGATTAATCCAACCGGGCCGGCAGCGTTGCCTACAGCGAATATTGTAGTGATCTCGCAGCCAGGGTTTACACCCCCGCCTCCGGGCGGCCCGGCGCCATGCGCGGGGATCAGTTATTCGACGCCCAGCATTTACACCCTGTTCGATTTCTCCGGCGACTCCGTGGTGGCGCAAGCCAACGGCGGCAATGGGCCGCTCACCTTTTCCCTGGAACAGGGCGGCGCCAATGCCTACGCTCCGAACTGCGACGGCACCCTGACCACGGCCCAGGCGACGACTGCTTCGCTGCTGACGAAATACGTGCTCACCAGCACGCTGCTACCGGGATCCGAGCCGACGAACACGCTGTTGGCCAGCAGCAGCCTATACGTCACCGAAGTTGGTTTGCACGGTCCGACCTGCCTGACCACCAATTGCGTGGCGCAACTGACCGGGTCACCCTCCGCGCTCAAGCAGGAAATTCCCGTGGCGCCATCGCTGATCAACCTGACCGGGTTCAGCACGGGCGAGCGGGTTTATGCCATAAGCCAGGGAAATTCCGGCGGCGGGGTGCAGCCTGCGTGGGGAGACTGTGCGACACCTTCTGCGGTAACGGTGAACGGTGAGGCGGACGCGATCGAGACCACGACGAATACCATCTCCGCGCGGCTTCCGCTGGGTGTGTGCCCCGTATTCGGATTCATGACCACGGATACCCTGCGCACCTTCATCATGAACCGGGGCAGCGGGACGGTCACCGTCATCAACTCGCAGCTGAACGCGATCGACGCTGCGCATCCGACGATTACCGTGGGTGCGGGTCCGGTGTATGCGGACTATTACCGCACCGGGCAGGTGCTGGTCACGTCGAATTACGACTCGAACACCATCAGCATCGTTGATGTGAGCCTCGACACCTACGGCAACGACAGCGCCACCTTCGGCACTGTGCTGGCCACGATTCCGGTGGGCCTGCATCCGGTCGAGGTTGCGGTGCTGCAGGATGGCAGCCGCGTATATGTCGCGAATCAGGGAGACATTACGGCCGGAACCCCAGGCAGCGTCTCCATCGTGAATCTTACAAATTACACCGTGGAGAAGACGATTCCGCTGACTGCGAACCCACATGCCATTGGGGCGATTTATAATTACCCAATCGGTAAAGTCTATGTGGCGTCGCAGAACAGCCCTTACCTGACGATTATTCGCACCGACTCGGACATCATAAGCGACACGCCGGAGTTAGAGGGAAATATTGTCGAGATGCGGGTGAACGCCCAGTATCCCGGGCAATCCACGGCGGGAGCGCTGAATTATCAGACTGAGAGCCGGTCGGTGGGGTCGGGAGCGCCGTAAAGGCAGGGAGCAGGCAACAGGCAACAGGCAACAGGCAACAGGCAACAGGCAACAGGCAACAGAAAGTCAAAAGCGCGCAGCGGGCTACAGTCAAGGCGCAGGCGATTCACAGCAGGTAACACGATGAAGATCGAATCGTACCGTGACCTGATTGTCTGGCAACGTGCCATCGAAATGACCGTGGCGGTGTATCGGTTGACCGCTCAGTTCCCGCGCGAAGAGACCTACGGGTTATCTTCACAGCTCCGACGAGCCGGGATTTCTGTGGCCAGCAATATTGCTGAAGGCTATGGCCGCACTTCGACAGGCGAATACCGGCAATTTCTTGGAATGGCTCGCGGTTCGAATCTCGAGCTACAGACCCAATTGGTAATTGCCAGGAAATTACCAGTGGGCAACGAGAGAAAAATTGACGATGCCGAGCAGCTGTCGTTTGAAATCGGGAAAATGCTGGTTTCGCTCATGAAAAACGTCAGAGTCGGCAGCAAAGGTTAACTAAGCTACTCCTACTGCCTACTGCCTGTTGCCTGGTGCCTGGTGCCTACTGCCTGTTGCCCGTTCCCCGCCTTGCGTACAATCGCCTCATGCAATCCGCCGAGCTGGCGCGCGTGCTCCAGGCTGAGCTGCGCGGCGACCCCAATCTCGAAATCACCGGTGTAGCCGGCATCGAAGAAGCCGAGCTTGGGCAGCTCAGCTTCGTTGCTAATCCTAAATACGCGCACCTGGCCCGGACCACACACGCCTCCGCGATTCTGGTTGCACCCGACTTTCCCGATGTGCCTGCCGCGACCCTGCGGCTGAAAAATCCCTATCTCGCCTTCGCTCGCGCCATCGACATCTTTTACCAGCCACCGGCTTGGCCGCCGGGGATTCACCCGACGGCGGTCGTTCATTCGACGGCAACAATCGGAGCCAACTCCCGGGTCGGGGCCTATGCCGTTATTGGCGAAAACGTCATCATCGGTAACGACGCGATCATCCTGCCCCACGTTGTCATCTACCCCGGCGTGCGAATCGGGGATCGAGTCTTTGCCCATGCGCACGCGGTCGTCCGTGAAAATTGCACCCTGGGCGACGACGTGCTCCTGCAAAACGGCGCCGTGGTCGGTTCTGACGGCTTTGGCTTTGCCAAAGCCGAGGACGGCCGATGGCATAAGATTGCGCAGTCCGGCCCGACGATCCTCGGCGACCGCGTCGAGGTGCAGACCAATGCCTGCATCGACCGCGCCAGTGTGGGCGCTACCCGGATCGGTGACGGGGTGAAGGTGGATAACCTGGTGCAGGTGGGGCACGGCTCAACAGTCGGCGAGAACACCCTGCTGTGCGCGCAGGTGGGCCTGGCGGGTTCCACGCACGTCGGCAAAAACGTGATTCTCGCCGGCCAGGTGGGTGTTGCCGGACACTGCAACATTGGGGACGGTGTGATTGCGATCGCCCAGGCGGGGCTGCATGGGGATATTCCGGCGGGCTCCATGCTGGCTGGGTCGCCGGCTTTCGATCACAAGCAGTGGCTGCGAGCGACCGCGTTGTTCAGCCGTCTGCCGGAGTTGGTGAAGCAATTCCAGCGCAAAACGAAACGCGAAGAGTAGAGTAGTACCAACGAAATTTCCCTTAGGGTATTGGCAGCGACGCTGTAGCGGATCGCATCCAAGACTTGTTTATGCCCACGAACGAACAGGATTCCTCGCTGACCCTGGTCCAGACGCCGACAGAGCCGATCCGCGTGTTGTTGCTCGACGATCAAACGGATAATCTGCTGCTGCGCTCCACGATCCTCCGCAAATACGGATACGTGACGGAAACCGCCAGCACCATAGAAGAAGCCGAACGCCTGATCGACGACATCGACATTGCCGTCCTTGACTATCACCTCGGCGCAGGTAAGTTCGGTACCGATGTAGCTTCGGATCTTCGCGCTCGCCGCCCGCAGGTTCCCATCATCATCCTCTCGGCCACCCTCGAGCGCCGCTTCGGGGGTGTGGAGGACATGCACCTGCTCAAGGGCTACAGCTCGATCGATGACCTGGTGACCGCGCTGCGTTCGTTTGAAGCCAAGCGGCGCGGCAAACCCGTGGTTGTCGACGCGCGAGACTTCTTCTATTCGCGCATCAACATGGCCATGGGCGACGACGTCGTCCTCGAAATTCTGGACGGCGAGGGCACCTGGCAATATGTGAACGAAAAGTGCGCGACCGTGCTGGAAAAGCCGCGCGACTGGTTCCCCGGCCGCAATATGTTCGAGGAGATGCCGGAGTTAGCCGTCGACTGGGCCGAAATTTTGCGCACAGTCGCCGAGACACGGGAAACCTATATCGATCGCACCTTCCGCGGCGTGCTTAACCTGCCCAGCAAAGGTGACCGCTGGGTGTGGAACGTTCTCGCCTTCCCCATTACCCTGCACACCGGCGAAACGGGTGTGGTGCTCACGGCGAGGGCGCTGGAACGGAAGCCAATGCTGTGAAGCGGCCGTGACTCATCCCAGCGTCGACTGACCGAGCGCTGACAGAGCCGGGCTGATCTGTCCGGGAGCCACCACGGATTCCCCTGCCTGCTGGCAAGAACAAGGCGAACGCCACTTCGGTTCCCAGCTATCGCGTGATGACCCCATTGCGGGACGGCTCACGACCAGGCGACTGATGGTACTCTGAGCCGTCATGCTGCAAAAATCCCTCTGTTCCCTGCCCGCCGGCTGCGCGGCCTTCGCCGTCCTGCTGGTGCTCTCCGGCTGCCGCTCTCCCTGGGTTCAGTGCACCGTCGCGAACCACCAGGACACACCGGTATCCCTGGTGGAGGTGAGCTATCCCGGCGGCTCGTTCGGTGTGCAGACCATAGCAGCAGGCGCGAGCTATCACTATCGCTTCCGGAATCTGAGCACAGAGACCGTCAGCATCGGCTTCACCGACGCTGCACGCCACAACCACACGGTGAGCGGGCCGCAACTACAACAGGGGCAGGAGGGATCCCTGAGGATCGAGATCGAACCCGGAAACCAGGTGACCTGGACACCGGCACTCACGGCGACTAAATAATCGCCTTTGCGATGCTAGACTTCAGCAACGGTGATCGATGGCGACCCAGCTTCGCATTTCCCTTCAGGAATATCTCGAAACGCCGTACCGACCCGACCGGGAGTACGTTGACGGCGAGGTGCGCGAGCGGAATGTGGGTAAGTGGGAGCATGCAAGGTTGCAGTTCCTTCTGGGGTCGTGGTTTGCGGACCGTGAATCGCAATGGCAGATCATGACGTCAACCGCACAGCGGACGCGGGTTGCGTCTTCCCGGGTCCGCGTGCCGGACCTGGTGATTGTGAAAGCGGGATCCCAGCCCGATGTGATCCAGGCGCCTCCCGTCCTGATCGTCGAAATTCTGTCGCCCGACGATACTTATTCTGACCTCGAAGAGCGCGTAGCCGACTATCGCAACATGGGTGTAGCTGCGATCTGGGCCATCGATCCCAGAACCCGCAGCGGGCGGATGTGCATCGGAGATGAATGGAACCCCGCACGACGGCTGGACGTGCCAGGCACGCCGATCTTCGTCGAGCTGGATGAGCTGTTCTCCTTCCTCGATCGCCCACGGCCGTAATTCTCGGCTAAGCTCAGAGCGCGCCGCTCACCGGCGATAGCCTCACCTGAGTCTTTCTGGCAAAATAAACAAGCTGTCACCACTCGCATAATTCGCCCGGAGGCCTACCTCGTGATCCAGGTCGAAAACCTGACCAAAACCTTTGACCAGTTCACCGCGGTCAAGGACATTTCATTCCAGGTGGACTCGGGGGAGATCTTCGCCTTCCTCGGCCCGAACGGCGCGGGCAAGACCACAACCATCAAGATGCTGACCACGCTGCTGCGCCCCACCAGCGGCCATATTCATCTCGACGGATTCGATCCATGGGTGAAACAGCGCGATGCCCGTCAGCGCTTCGGCATCGTCTTTCAGGATCCCAGCCTCGACAACGAGCAGACCGCGTACGAAAACATGGAGCTGCACGGCATCCTCTATCACATCCCGCGTCGCACGCGCATCGAGCGCATCGAGCAGCTGTTGCGCCTCTTTGAGCTGTGGGAACGGCGCAACGACTACGTCAAGACCTTCTCCGGCGGAATGAAGAGACGTCTCGAAATCGCGCGGGGGTTTCTGCACACGCCGAAAATTCTGTTCCTCGACGAACCGACCCTCGGCCTCGATCCGCAGAGCCGCAACCAGCTCTGGACCCACGTGAAAAACCTGAACCAGAGTGAGAAGACAACAGTCTTTCTGACCACGCACTACATGGATGAGGCCGATCGCGTGGCCCACCGCATCGCCATCATGGATCATGGTGCGATCGTCGCCACCGGTACCTCGGCCGAGTTGAAAGCCAGCACCAACACGGATTCGCTCGAAGCTGCTTTTCTCGCGCTCACCGGCACCTCCCTGCGCGACGAGAGCGCCAGCTCCACCGATAATCTGCGCCGCTTCGCCCAGATGTGGCAGCAAAAACGCTAGGCCGCCGGACCGAGAACGAGGGCGAGAACTTTAAGGAGACAGAATGGGTGCGATCTACATCATGTGGCTGCGCGAGGTGAAGCGCTATTTCCGTTCGAAGGCGCAGGTGATTGTCTCTCTCGGGCAGCCTACGCTCTATCTGCTGGCGCTCGGCTTCGGCTTCGGTCCCATCTTCGCCAAGGCCGGGGCCGGCAGCTACATTCAGTTCATGGCGCCGGGCGTCATTGGTATGACCGTCCTGTTCAGCTCCATTTTCTCCGGCATGGCCATGCTCTGGGATCGCCAGTTTGGCTTCCTCAAAGAAACGCTGGTGGCCCCGGTGCCGCGCATCAACATCATTTTTGGCCGCACCCTCGGCGGCGCAACCGTTGCCATGATGCAGGGGCTGCTGATGCTGGTGGTTTGTCTGATCGCCGGTTTTCGCCCGGTGCACCCGCACGCGCCCGGAACGGCGGCAACCCAGAACTGGCTTGCAATTCCCGTAGCGCTCATTTTTGTTGCGATGATCGCCCTCGTTTTTGCAGCGCTCGGCGCCTCGGTCGGTTCGAGCATCAAGGACATGCAGGGCTTCCAGGTCCTGATGAACTTCATGGTCATGCCCATCTTTTTTCTGTCCGGCGCTCTTTTCCCGCTCAAAAATCTGGGCGCTGTGATGACCTGGATTACCCACGCCGACCCTCTTTCGTATGGCATTGATGGCCTGCGCGGCGTTCTGATCGGGAACTGGCAGTTCAACTTCGGCTGGCAATTCAACTTCCTGCTCGACCTCGGCGTTCTTGCCGCGCTCGCCGCGGTTTTTCTGGGCACCAGCGCCTGGCTGTTCTCGCGCATCGAGGTATAACGAGGCAGGTTCGTGCATCGCGTGCAACCCCCCGCGCCATTCCTGCTTCTGGTAACGTGAAAGCAGGCAATGATAAGTCTCATTTCCGCGTTATTTTTCTTTCAGGACATAACTCCCTCCGCTGCTCCCCCAACCAACAACGGCAGCGCGATCGTGGAGATGTTGCAGAACAGCGGCCCCATCGCCATGACGGTGTTGGGCGTGCTTCTGGTCGCGAGCCTTTTTTCGTGGGCCATCATCATCGGCAAATTCTTTGCGTTCCGGAAGGCTCGCGCGCAAAGCCGGCGGTTTCTGCGTGCCTTCAGGAAGGCAAACCGGCTGCAGGAGATTGCTACTGTCAGCGAACAGTTCAAGCCCAGCCCGCTGGTGAATGTTTTCGACGAAGTGTATGAAACCTACCGCAGGCAGACGGGCGGCTTTGGCCCTTGCCGCAATATCACAGCACTGGAACGTGCCGGCCAGACCGCGGCCAGCGAGTCGCTGACCGCGATGGAACAGCGGCTCACATGGCTGGCAAGCATCGGCGCCATCTCTCCGTTCATCGGACTCTTCGGCACCATCATGGGCATCGTCGATGCCTTCCACGGACTCGGCACCGAAGGCACAGCAACGCTGCGCGCGGTTGCTCCGGGCGTCTCCGAGGCACTGATCACCACAGCCGCCGGTCTGCTGGTCGCGATCCCCGCGGTGATTGCCTACAACCAGTTCACCTCCAGCTGCCGCGATTTTGGAGCGCGCATGGACGACTTTGCCCGCGAGCTGCTGAACAGCATGGAAGAAGCGGCGCTCAAGCCCGATCAGGACGCTCTGGAGACGGCCCGTGGCCTTCACAAGTAGAAGTGGTCACACCCAGACGGCGCTGGCGGAAATTAACATCACGCCGCTGGTCGACGTGGTCCTGGTCCTGCTCGTCATCTTCATGCTCACCGCGCCCGTTTTGCAGTCGGGTATTCAGGTCAACGTTCCCAAAACCAAGGTCGTGCGCGAAATTACCGAGCAGCGCACGGTGCTGACCATCGATAAGGATCAGCAGGTCTTCCTCAACGACAAGCCGGTAAACCTGAACGACCTGCCTAACATCCTGCGCTCGCAGAACACCGACACCACCCACCAGGTGATCTATCTGCGCGCGGATGAGAAGGTGCCGTTCGGCGCGTTTGCCACATTGATGGATGCGGTGAAGCAGTCGGGCATCACGAATGTGAGCATCGTGACGCAGCCGGCTACGAGCACACCTTCATTCAAGTAAGGCTCAATCCGAATCAGCTCAGTTGCTGCTGGTCAACATCTTCACGTAGTCGTACCAGAATTGCACGCCCTTATAGAACGAACCCACCGGCAGGCGCTCGTCTTTGCCGTGAGCACGAACGCCGCTGACCTCCAGTTCGATAGCCGACCAGTTATAGGTGGGAATGCCGGCGGCGTTGGTGAAGATGCTGTCGGAGGCTCCGGTCGCCATGTCCGGGACGACGGGCGTGCCAGGCCAGTAGACTGCCACCAGCTTTTCGAGTGGTTCCATCACTTCAGGCTGCAGCGCGACCGGCGGCGGACCTTTGGAGTCCGGTGCGCCGCTGTGGATGCCTCCACCGTTATCGACAAATTTCACGGTAATTTTGGGATCGGCAAAGACGCGAATGAGGTCCTGCCGCACTTCTTCGCGCGAATGGCCCGGCAGAATGCGGCAATTCACATTGGCCTGCGCCATCTGCGGCAGGGCGTTGTTCGCGTGGCCAGCGAGCAGCCGCGTGGCCACGCAGGTCGTATGCAGAAACGAGTTCCACTCCGATTGCTGAGAGATGCGCGCGATGGCGGCCGGATCCGGTGGAGTGCCCAGGATCGCCTTGATATCGGCAGCGGTCGCAGCAGGCTCCAGCGTAGCCAGCTTTTCGAAGTACGCGCGCGTGATGGCATTCAGCTCAAACGGGAACTGGTAGTTCTGCAGCCGCTGGAGCGCGTCCGCAAGGTGGTAGATGGCGTTGTCGGGCACCGGCAGAGAACTATGGCCGCCGGGGTTAGTGACCACGAGCTGATAGTCGGCGTAGAGCTTTTCGCTGGCATCGACGTCGGCGGTGACTGCTTTGCCTTTCTCGAGATCCACTCCGCCGCCATCGGGATTAAAAGCGAAGGCGGCCTTCATCAGCTCGGGATGATTCTTCAGGAGCCAGTCGACACCATTCGACTGACCTCCCTCTTCGTCTGCCGTGAGCGCGAGGATGAGGTCGCGGTCCGGTTTGAATCCTTCTTTGTGCAGGCGCAGGAAGGTCGTCACGAGAATGGCGTCGCAGTCTTTCATATCCTGCGTGCCGCGCCCGTAATAATAGCCATCTTTCTCGATGAACTCAAAGGGATCGGTGGTCCAGTCCTCACGGCGCGCTTCAACGACATCTTCATGCCCGATGAAGAGGATTGGCGCCTTCGCGCCGGTTCCGCGATAGCGGACGACCAGGTTTTCTTTGCGGTCGTTCGGGCCGCCGAGGAAGATGTCGGCCCCAGGAAAGCCCGCGTCAAGAAAACGCTGCTGCATCGCTTTCGAGACGGCGGTGACGCTGCCCACCGAATCCGTCGAGTTGATGTCGACGATCTGGCGGAAAATGCTCAGCGCCAGCTCTTTGGTGGCGGCGTCCGGCGGCGTCCACGACGTTGAGCTCTGCGCGATTGCCGCGGATGTCGCCATGATTCCCAACAGACCAACGGTTGCGAAGCGTTTTCGCATCGGATCGGCTCCTTTGTATATGAAGAGACAAGGTAACAGATTTCCGGGGTGGCATCGCACTGCCTGTTTTGCGTAAGCTGAATGCGCCGAGGTGAATTGTGAACGTGAGTGGAGTCAGGCGAAAAGCGAGGCTCGGAATGATCATCGGAGCCATGTTTGCCGGAGTAGGGTTAACCGGAGTCGTATTAGCCCGTCCAGTACTGGCGCAGCCCGTTGCAACCCAGACTGAATTCGTGAATACCCTGATGCCGCCACCGGCGCAGCTCACGGCCGGCAGCGGACGCCTTGCGCTCGCGCCAGGATTTTCAGCGAGTGCGGATAAGTTTCACGACGACCGGATGGACGGCGCAATCGCATGGGCGATGGAACGGCTAAGGACCCAGACCGGCGTTGCTCCCGGCGGAAGTCCGGAGCTGGTCGTCTCCGTCGACGGCGCCGGAGAACCGATTCAGGGCCTCGACGAAGACGAGTCGTACTCGCTCGACATCACCGGGCAGGGCGAGCATCTGCATGCGGCGACCGATGTAGGCGCGATGCGCGGCCTCGAAACGCTTCTGCAATTGGTGCAGTCCGACGGCCAGGGCTTCTGGCTCCCCGTCGTCTCGATAAAGGATTCGCCGCGCTTCCGCTGGCGCGGCCTGATGATCGACTGCTCCCGCCACTTCGAGCCGGTGGGCGTCATCGAGCGGACGCTCGACGGAATGGCCGCTGTGAAGATGAACGTCTTTCACTGGCACCTGAGCGACGACCAGGGCTTCCGGATTGAGAGCCGGGTCTATCCGAAGCTCACCGGGTTGGGCTCCGAAAACCAGTACTACACCCAGGACGAGGCAAAAGAAGTCGTCGCCTACGCGCGTGGCCTGGGCATCCGCGTGGTACCTGAGTTCGATATGCCGGGGCACAGCACTTCCTGGGCGGTCGGCTATCCGGATTTGGCCAGTGGGCCTGGTCCCTTCGCTGTTGAAACAAAATTTGGCGTCTTCGATCCGGTGATGGATCCTACGCGGGAGAGCACTTACGCGTTTCTGGACAAATTTGTAGCAGAGATGGCTTCGATTTTCCCCGATGCGTACATGCACATCGGCGGAGACGAGAATAACGGCGTGGAATGGAAGCAGAATGCGAAGATTCAGGCTTTCATGAGCGCACATAATCTAAAAGACACCGCGGCACTGCAGGCCTATTTCAACCAGCGGTTGTTACAAATCCTGAAGAAACACGGGAAACAGATGATCGGCTGGGACGAGGTGCTCACACCCGATCTTCCGCAGGACGTAGTTGTGCAGTCGTGGCGCGGATTCGAATCTCTTGCTGCCGGCGCGAAGCAGGGCTACAGCGGGATTCTTTCCGCGGGCTACTACCTCGACCATATGGAGCCGGCCTCCGCGCACTACAGAGTCGATCCTGTCCCCGCGAACAGCGGACTCACGCCGGAGCAGGCGGCGCGGATTCTGGGCGGCGAAGCCTGTATGTGGGCAGAGTATGTGGATCCGCGCACCATCGACTCGCGCATCTGGCCGCGCACCGCAGCCATCGCTGAACGCCTCTGGTCGCCCGCAAGCGTCACCAGCGAAGACGACATGTACCGGCGGCTGGCGGTCGAGTCACTGCGCCTCGAAGAGCTGGGCCTCACGCATATTTCGCAGGAATGGGCGAGCCTGCGCGGGCTGGCAGGCACGCAGGAGATTGGTGCGCTGCGTCCGCTGGCGGCGGTGCTGGAGCCGGTGAGCTTCGACAAGCGCTCCGAGTGGTCGCAGGCGCACAACGTCTCCACCCACACCCCGCTCAACGCTCTGGTGGATGCGCTGCCCCCCGATCCGCCCTCGCGCCATGATTTCGGTGACCTGATGAGCACCTACCTGCAGGATCCGATCGGACATCCGGGCGAACAGGACGATCTCAATGAGACGTTTCACTCCTGGATCGCGCAACCGGAGCTGTTCGAGCTGATGTCGGCCTCACCGCAGCTGGCCCAGGCGCTACCGCGCGCGCAGCAACTTACCGAGTTAGGCACGATGGGCATCGAAGCACTGTCGTACTTGTCTTCGGGAGTGCCCGCGCCTCCCGGATGGAAGGCGCAGAAGCTGGCGATTCTGGATGAGGCGGAGAAGCCGGTCGCTCTGACGCGGTTTACGGTGTTGAAGGCACTGCGGGATTTGGTGAACGAGGTGCGGTAAGGCAGCCAGTAGCCAGTAGCCAGTAGCCAGTAGCCAGTAGCCAGTAGCCAGTAGCCAGTAGCCAGTAGCCAGTAGCCAGTAGCCAGTAGCCAGTAGCCAGTAGC
>Ga0182016_10001013_pt1 | contig 34457 bp, 24 predicted proteins | sample 712S2MmetaG_FD_120491 | JGI IMG/M metagenome (GOLD analysis project Ga0182016, IMG submission 120491) | Permafrost microbial communities from Stordalen Mire, Sweden - 712S2M metaG | ecosystem: Environmental > Terrestrial > Soil > Wetlands > Permafrost | place: Sweden: Stordalen | collected...
ATTCTGTGCGCGAAACTCGGCGGCAAATTTCCAGAAACACGAGCGCAAAAAATCTGTGGCGATTGCAACCCTCTGATTGCTGATCTTCAAACGAAAAAAAAGTTACTTGGCTTTTACCCAACCAATGCGGCTGAACTGGTAAAGTCGAACACCATCTTGCGCCGCCGATACTTTTTCTACTACGGCCAGCCAACTACTAACGGAGTGGATTGGACTCCCGAAAAAGTCGTTGAGGCACACGTCAGTCTTTTTGTGACGACGAACAGGTTTCAATGCATCGTTCCAATTGAAAAAATATCACCGGTTAGCTTTTCCAGCTTTTACGTCTATTCGTGCAACTCGGAACATCCAGTTTGGAATAAGGTTCTGCTGCATTGGTCTCTGCTTGGAGCTTATGTTGACGAGCCAATTCAATGAATACAATTTGAACCTCGAACTGGCAGCGCAAATCGAATTCTGGTAATTTCTCTGTCTAGAAATTTCCACGGCGTTCAGTGCTTTGCTCCCGTCGCCGTCGCATGGGCAACACACCCCATTGGCTTAAACCGATTCCTGAAGCAGAGTGGCGGCATGGCATCGGAAACTTTCAAGGCGAGCCGCTGGACGCAGGGGAATCATCTGTTTCGCACCGTCATTGAGGTGACGGACCGGGCGGTCATCCGCCACAAGCGCTCGTGGTTCAGCAAGGATGAGATCAGCATCAGCATCAGCAAGGTCGCATCCGTCCACATCAAGACGGGCCTCGTCTGGTCGGACATCCTGATCGAATCCACCGGCGGCACGGACCCGCTCGCCAGCCACGGCCATGCCAAGGGGGACGCCCAACGCATTCGCACCCTAGTCGAGGAAGCCCAGGGCATCGGCCCGGAGAAACTTAAATTATCCTAGCCGGAAAAATCGGGCTGACCGGCGGTTCATCCCGCCGCATCCAGCCGGAGCAGGCAGTGGCCGTAATCCACCACGGGCTGGCCGGGACTGGACAGGTATTGCTTGGGGATTTCGTAAACATGTCCGCGTCCGCGCGCGATCAGTCCGGCGAGATACAGTTGGCGCAGATGTTGGGACGCGTTGTCGTAGCTGTAGCCGGCCACCTTGGCCAGTTCGGCAATCGTGCGCGGCTCTCCGGCGCTCAGTTCCTTGAGCATCTTCCAGCGGTTGCGATGCCGCAGGCCGGCCACGAGCCGGTCAATGTCCGGGCGGGCGATGGCGTTGGCGGTTTGGGGTGTTTCAAGGGCTGGATTCATGAAAACCAGCGTATTTCAGTGAAAAATGGATACTAGCCATAAAATAATGCCGCCAAATGGAATCGGCAGTTCTCACAATGGAGAGGGCAGTTTTAGAATTGGATGGGATAGCAGTGAAATCAGATGGCGTAGTCATAGAAATGGATGGGATATTAGTTGAGTTAGAGAGAGCGCTATTTAAATTGGATAGAGCATACTTATTGTTGGATGGGACGGTTGTGTGATTAGAGATGGTAGTTGCCAAAATGGAGGGGAAAGTCCGTCGGAAAACGGGGGGAAATCTAGTAACCGAAGCGGTCAGATGGCAAAGCCAGCCGGGATGAAGCGCGTGGATCGGGGGGCGGGGCTTAAACTCTTGCTGACTTTTGCAAAAATACATTGTTTCATTCTGTCCCGATGGCCGATGAACTGAACCAGTTGCTCAAGGCGACGTCGCGCTCGTTTTACCTGACGCTGCGCGTGCTGCCGGCGACGGTGCGTCCGCAGATCGGCCTCGCCTACCTGCTCGCGCGCACCACGGACACCATCGCGGACACGGAAATTTTGCCGGTGGAACAGCGGCTTGCGGCGTTGCAAAAATTGCGCGAGCGGATTCTCGGCCAGTCTTCCGCGCCGCTGTATTTTGGCGAGCTGGCGCAGTCGCAGGGTTCGCCGGCGGAGAAAAATTTGCTGGAACGGGTCGAGGCGAGTCTGGCGGCGTTGAAGGAATTTTCGGAGGCCGATCAAAAGTTGATTCGCGATGTGCTCACGACCATCACGACCGGTCAGGAAATGGATTTGCAGCGGTTCGGCAGTCTGGGATCGCCGGAGTCGCGCACTGCCCATCAGCAGATCATCGCGCTGGAAACGCCGGCGGAGCTGGACGACTACACTTATCGCGTGGCCGGTTGCGTGGGCGAGTTCTGGACGAAAATCTGCCGCGCGCATCTTTTCCCGGATGTCAGGCTGGACGACGAACAGTTCATCGCGGACGGCGTCCGGTTCGGCAAGGGTTTGCAACTGGTGAACATCCTGCGCGACCTGCCGGCGGATTTGAAAGCCGGCCGCTGCTATCTGCCGGCGCAACGGCTGGAACAAGCCGGACTGTATCCGGAAATTTTACTCTCGCCGGCGGCGGCTTCAAAATTTCTGCCGCTGTTCCACGAATATCTCGACAAGGCGGAATCGCATCTGCGCGCGGGCTGGGCTTATACGAACACGCTGCCGTTCGGGCAATTCCGCGTGCGGCTGGCGTGCGCGTGGCCGATCCTCATCGGCGTGCGGACGATTGAGAAGCTGCGCGCGGCGGACGTGATGGATTTGCGGCAGCGCATGAAAGTGTCGCGCCGCGAGGTGCGCGGCATTGTCTTCCGGTCGCTGCTGGCGTGCCCGATGCCGTTCGCGTGGCGAAAATTATATGGTGCAAAAGCAGTTGCATCCGGCGGGAAATTGGCGTAGAAAAACACCATGCAAGTCTCCAAGTTTCTGTGGGCCATTTGCGCGACGACCGTTTGCGCGAGTATTCTTTCCGTTCAAGCGCAGGACACGCCGGCGCAGGCCGCCGCGCGGGCGGCGTTGCTGCAATCCATGGGTCAACCAGCGGCACCGGCAGCGCCCGCCGCCCCGGCCAATAACGCGCCCATTCAAGTTGAATCGTCGGGCATCGTGACCCAGCAGACCAATTCAGCTGCGCTGACCAACGAGGTTGTGACTCCCGCGCCCGTGGTCGCAACGCCCGCAACCGCACCGGTGGTAATGGCTCCGCAGTCTTTGGATCCCCAAGCCCAGGCCGCCGCGCGCGCCGCCTTGTTGCAAGCGATGGGCCAGACCGACATCCCGGCTACTCCGGCTCCGGTTCCAGCCCCGGTCCCGGCCATGGTTGCTCCGGTCGTAGTTGTGCCGGTTCCGGCAGCAACGCCCCCGACAAATGCTCCTGCGATTTCTGCGACTCCTGCGGTTCCGGAAATGAAGCCGGTCGCAACCCGTCCGGCCAAGGCAAACAACGCCGTCGTTCCCGGCAAAGAGACGGGCTTTACGCCGATTGTCGCACCGCCGCTGCCGATTTCCGCAGCCAAGCAGCAAGAGCTGGATGCGCTGCTGGCGCAATACAAGGCCGACCAGATTTCGCCGGAGGAATATCACAAACAGCGCGCCGCCATTCTGGCCGAGCCGTAAACTCAAATTGTTTCGCGCCCGCCGGACCGTAAGCTCCGGCGGGTTTTTCATTTCCCGAACTTGAACTTTGCCCGCTGAAGCCTAAACTGAAACTTTATGCACGATTTTCGTTACGTCGGTGAGAAATTGTTCTGCGAAGGCGTTGCCGTCGAAACGCTCGCCAGAAAATTCGGCACGCCGCTTTACGTTTATTCGCAGCGGACGCTGACGGATCATTTTCAAAAACTCGATGCCGCGCTCGCGCCGCTTGACCACCTGGTCTGCTTTGCGATGAAGTCGAACTCCAACCTCGCCGTGCTGCGGACGATTGCCAATCTCGGCGGCGGTTTCGACATCGTCAGCGGCGGCGAACTGCGGCGCGTCATCGCGGCGGGCGGCGACCCGGGGAAATGTGTTTTTGCGGGCGTCGGAAAAACGGAAGCCGAAATTGAACTCGCGCTGAAGAAAAACATTTATTGCTTCAACGTCGAGAGCGAGCCGGAATTGCAGCGCATCAACCAGGTCGCCGCGCGGTTAAAGAAAATCGCGCCCATCGCCGTGCGCGTGAACCCGAACATCGAGGCGCATACGCACGCCAAGATCACCACCGGCACCTACGAAAATAAATTCGGCATCGCGTTTGAAAACATCGAGGCCATCTATGCCCGCGCCGCCCGGCTGAAAAATTTGCGGCTGCGCGGCGTGCAGATGCACATCGGTTCGCAGCTCACCACCGTATCGCCGTTTGAACAGGCGATCCGGAAAGTTCTTCCGCTGGTGAAAAAGCTTGCGACGAAATACGCGCTGGAATTTTTCAGCATCGGCGGCGGACTGGGCATCGTTTATCAGCCCGCGCTCGCCAGCGGTTCGGCGGACTGGTGGCGGTCGGCGGCGGCGAAAAACGTGCTGACGCCGGCCAAATACGCCGCGCGCCTCGTGCCGCTGCTCCAGTCGCTCGGCCTGAAAATCCTGCTCGAACCCGGCCGCTTCATCTCCGGCAACGCGGGCATTCTGGTCACGCGCGTCGAATATGTGAAGCGCACCGGCAAAAAGAATTTTCTGATCGTGGACGCGGCGATGAACGACCTCATCCGTCCGGCGTTTTACGACGCATATCATGAAATCGTGCCGCTCACAAAAAAGGGCGGAGCGACGATTTCATCCGATGTCGTCGGGCCGATCTGCGAGTCCGGTGATTATTTCTGCAAGGACCGTCCGCTGCCCAAGCTGGGCGAGGGCGACGCCATTGCGCTGTTGAGCGCGGGCGCTTACGGCTCGGTCATGGGATCAAATTACAATGCGCGTCCGCTGCCGACGGAAGTTTTGGTGAAAGGCAAAAAGTTCGCCGCCGTGCGCGAACGCCAGGCCGTGGCGAAAATCTGGGCGGACGAAAAAATTGCGCCGTGGCAGAAGTGATTTGTCAGCCGGGCGGCAGCCGGGTGACGCGGCGTTCCTATTTCCCCATCTGACCACGCGTGACGCCGAGCTGATTGAATAATTTAAGCTCACGCCATAGTTGTGTTCCGTCAATTTCCCCACGCAATAGCTGACGATATTTGGCGATGGTGCGTTCGACGGTTTCCGGCGGTTCATCCAGAAACTCGACGCGGAAATGCCGCACACCGAGTTCAATCATCTTCGCGATATATTCCGCGCCGGTCTGCGTCTGCGAGTTGAAGACCGTGTTGCGGCAGCCGGCGTCCGCCTTGAGCGCGTGTTCCGCGCCGACGCGATCGCGCAGTTTGACGGCGTGCGTGTCGCAGGGGCGGCCGCAGTTCGTGTAATCCGTGCCGGTGGACAGAAACGCGCAGAAGACACAGTGCTCCATGTGAAACATCGGCATGTGCTGATGGATCGTGACCTCGAACCATTCCGGCGGCGCGGCGTGCAGCAATGCCTCAAGCTGCGTAAAATTCAAATCGTAGGACGGCGTGACGTGTTCCAAGCCGAACTGGTTTTTGAAATAACCCGCCGAAAGACTGTTGGCGATGTTTAGCGAGTAATCGCCGCGTTTCCGGCAACCGGCAAAAATTTTTAGGTGGTCGTAATTGCGGACGAGATAACCGTCGGCGTTCGACGACAAAACCTGTTTCAAAACCCATTCCTCGCCGGTTTTAAAGATGCGCGGCGGAGCGACAAATATGGAAGGTTGAAGGTTGAAGGTTGAAGGTTGAGAAGTCGCGCAGCCGTAGGCCGTGTGGAAAGTCGTGACGGCCTCGCGATATTTTTTCGGATCTTCAAACTCGCAATACACCGTTTGCACGCCGCATTTCAAGGCGGCGTCGAGTTGTGGCAGGCTGCGAACCAAAACAATGAGTTCTACAGAATTAGATTTGCCACAGGGACGCAGAGACCCGGAGGATTCAGAATTGGAAATAGCAATGCTCTGTGCCTCTGTGCCTCTGTGGCTGTTCAGTTGCCATCGCTTCGGCTGGGCGCGGAGTGATTCCAGTTGCGTCACAATTTCGCGGCGCAGGCGGTTCAGTTCGCTGACCGGCAGCAGCACTTCGCCGGAAAGAAAATTTTTCAGTTCGCCGAGCTTGAACGGCGTGCCGCCGAGCCGGCCAAGTTGTTCGCGCAATTTTTCGTCATTGAGCGGAACTTTTTCGGCCTTCGTCAGCGGCATGGTGGAATCGAGCTGGACAACATGGCCCTCTTCGTCGCGCGCGATGATCGTGAGCGGTTTGCCGGCAAGTCCGTGAACTTCCATTTCAACCGGCCGCTGGAATTTCGGCGCATCACCGGCAAAACTCTGGCGCAGGCGCTTGTCGAGTTCGGGGTCGTTCGTTTTCCAGATTTTGTCACCGACGTGAACACGGAGAAAATCAACATCACCATAGCCAAAACGCAGTTCCGTCAGCGTCTCGCCGGGGGTTTTAAATCGCGGTTCCTGAATTTCGTAAATGCGTCCACCTTCCTCCTTTTCATCCGGCCGGCCGGCGTCAAAGACAATGCCGTCGCCGGGTTTGACGGGCGCAGTGAGATTTACGATGACGCCGTCGCGGACAATTTTTTTGACTTCGCCGAGGAACACGCCGCGCTTTTTGCCGAAGCGCGCATGGACGAGCTGCTGGTTGTTGGTGCCGCCGAACCAGCCGGTGAACAGCCCGCGCGAAAAGGCCATTTCCAATTCATATTTCGGATTTCGGATTTCGGATTTCGGATTGGCGGATGCTGTGTTTAATCCGCAATCCGCAATCCGCAATCCGCAATTGTCCAGCGCTTCGCGATAAACTTTCGTGATGCTGGCGACGTATTCCGGCGACTTGAGCCGGCCTTCGATTTTCAGCGACGCGACGCCGGCGCGGACGAGTTCCGGCAAAACTTCCAGGCCGGACAAATCCTGCGGACTCAATAAATAGCGCTTGTCGCCGAGCGGAACCAGTTGGCCGTCGGAGATCAAATCATACGGCATCCGGCACGCCTGCGCGCATTCGCCGCGGTTGGCCGACCGGCCGCCGAGCGACTCGCTCGTCAGGCACTGGCCGGAATACGCGACGCACAGCGCGCCGTGGACGAAAACTTCGAGGGGAAGTTGATGGTGGATAGTTGATGGTTGATGGTCGCTTGCAGATTGAGCGGCTTGAATTTTCTCAATCTCCTTGATCGAACATTCGCGCGCCAGCACGACGAGGTTGCAGCCGAGTTCGCGCGCAAACTCGACGCCGGCCGCGCTGGTGACGGTCATCTGCGTCGAGGCGTGAATCGGAAAATCCGGCGAGAGCTTCCGGATCATCCGGCAAATCCCGATGTCCTGCACAATCGCCGCATCCACGCCGGCGGCGATGATGGCGCGCAGATAATTTTCCGCGTCGGCCAGCTCGTTTTGAAAAACAAGGATGTTGAACGTGATGTAGCCCTTGACGCCGCGCCGGTGGAGAAACTCCATCAGCTTCGGCAGATCGGCCTCGGTAAAATTGTTGGCCCGCATCCGCGCGTTGAATTTTTCCAGGCCGAAGTAGATCGCGTCCGCGCCGTTTTCAACGGCGGCCTTGACGCATTCCCAGTCGCCGGCGGGCGCAAGCAGTTCCGGCAATCGCGGATTGCGGATTGCGGATTGCGGACTTGATTCAGCGGCGTTTGCAACCATCGGCGACAGCATAACCGATAAATCATGCCGAAACAAAATCCGTTTCTTGCGCAGAACATTTGCAATCGCGCGCGGCGGCATTAAAATAGAGATGTGAACAGTGAATTTTCCGCCGCCGCCTACTGGTCGGAAGGCTTTGACGATGACGGCCTGCGGGCCTGGGCGGAGCGTCTGCGGGCGCAGCTCGGCGACCGGCCGGTTTCGCTCGGCCTCGTTTTCATGTCGCCGAAATTTTTCCCGCACGCACAGGCGACGCTGGAGATTTTGCGCGTCCACGCCCGCATTCCGCTGCTGGCGGGCTGTTCCAGCGCCAGTCTCGTGGCCGGTTCGCACGAGATCGAAGACGCGGCGGGCATTGTCCTGGCGCTGTATTCGCTGCCCGGCGCGGAGCTGAAAGGCTTTCGTTTCACGCAAGCGCAGGTCGAGGAGGCAAACGATGCGAGCTATTGGCCGCTGGAATCTGGTGTCAATCCGAAGCACACGAACGGCTGGCTCGCGTTCATTGACCCGTTTCATCTGGACACGGAAAACTGGATCCGGTCGTGGAACCAGTCGTTCGCGCCGGTGCCGGTGTTCGGCGGGCTGGCCAGCGGCATTTTCTCCGAGCAATCCACGCAGGTTTATCTAAACGGCGAGGTTTTTGAGGACGGCGGTGTGGCCATTTCCGTCGGCGGCGACGTGAAATTGTCCGGCGTCATTTCGCAGGGCTGCACGCCCATCGGCGAAACGTGGACGCTCACGCGCGTCGAGCAGAATTTGATTCACCAGATCGCCAACCGGCCCGCCTACGCCGTGCTGGCCGAGACCGTGCAGAAACTTTCGCCCGCCGACCAGCAGAAGGCGCGCGGCAACCTGTTTATCGGTCTGGTCGTGAACGAATATCTGGAGGATTTTCATCGCGGCGATTTTCTCGTGCGCAATCTTATCGGCGGCGACCCGAACTCCGGCGTGCTGGCGGTGGCGGCGCTGCCGCGCGCGGGGCAGACCATCCAGTTTCACCGGCGCGACGCCGTGGCGGCGAACGAGGACATGGGCGAATTGCTCGAACATGCGAAGGAAAAAATCGGCGGCGCGACGATTTACGGCGGCTGTCTGTGCTGTTGCAACGGGCGCGGGAAAAATCTTTTCGGCGCGCCCAACCACGACGCCGAGCAGGTGCAAAAGGAACTGGGGCCGATCGGACTTGCCGGATTTTATGCCAATGGCGAGATCGGCCCGGTCGGCGAAAAAAATTACCTGCACGGCTTCACCGCGTCGCTCGCGCTGTTTGTGAAAAAATAGGATGCGGCCCGGCTGATTCAGAATCTTTATTGCATTTGCCCGGTGGGGCGTCATGCTTATTTCTAAATGTCAGAGGAACAATCGCCGGAATCAAACAGTCCCGCACCTGCCAAAGGCCTGATGCCGCGCCGGCGCGGACATCGCGGTGGCCGCGGCCGTGGTCGCGGCCCGCGCCCGCCCGTGAAAACTGCCCCAGGCGAACCGCCCGGGACCGAACCAGCGGTGCCAGCCGAGTCAACGGCAGCGGTCGAATCCGCCGCGCCGCCAATCCCGCCGACCGTGGAATCTCCGATTCGATTGTCCGAACATCCGGTGCGTCCGCAGCCATCGCGCCCGCAGCCGCCGCGTCCCAGGCTTGAGCCGGTGGTTCACGCACCGCGCGTGCCGCGCACGGACGGTTCGGCCATCAGCCAGGCTGTCAACGAAGTGATGCAGATTGTCGAATCGCTGAAGCAGACGCTGGATCAGATGGAGGAAGTTTTGGAACTGGTCGAACTGGCCGAGCGCCAGAAGCTCACCGACGAACGCGAAATCGAATCGCTGTTGCGCGCCCTGCGCCAGTTTCAATCGCGCGGCGACCGGCCGGAGCGGCCGGAACCGGCCGAACGGCAGGAGCGTTTCCGCCGCCCGGAACGGCCGAACCGGCCGAACCGGCCTGACCGATTTAACCGCCCGCAGCGTCCCACGCCGCAGACACCGCCCGAACCCGCGGAACATCCGGAGCATCCCGAATCTTCTTCAGAGTCCCTTGAGCAACCGGAAAGCCAGGAACCGCAGTCGAACGACTGATTGGCATAGATTCGTTGCCGGAATTTGCCCCTGACGGAACGGTAAAATGATTGACGCCGGCCATCAGCTTTGTTCACTTATTGGCACGCATGAATTCACTTTTCCGTTCCATGACGTCATTTTTTCCCGTCGCGCTGGCTGCTTTCATTTTTGTCTGCGCGAGTCAGACCCCGGTGCAGGCTTCCGGCGGCACTTCCTACGAGCAGCGCATCACCCGGCTGGAGCAACTGGCGGAACAAAACCAGGCCGCCCAGTCCGGCATCAACTCCGGCGACAACGCGTGGGTGCTCGCGAGCGCGGCGCTGGTGCTGATGATGACCGCGCCGGGGCTGATTCTTTTTTACGGCGGACTGGTGCGCAGCAAAAACGTGCTCGCCACAATGATGCACAGCCTGGTGCTGATGGCTCTGGTGTCGGCGTTGTGGATGGTGTTCGGTTACAGCATGGCGTTTGCGGAAGGCAACGCATTCGTCGGCAATCCATTTACTTATTTCATGCTGCGCGGCGTGGGCGGCGCGCCGAACCCGGATTACGCCGGCACGATTCCGCAGGAGTCGTTCATGCTGTTTCAAATGATGTTCGCCATCATCACGCCGGCGCTCATCAGCGGCGCGGTGGCGGAACGGATCAAATTCAAGGGCTATGTGCTGTTCGTGATCCTGTGGGTGACGGTCGTTTATTTTCCGCTGTGCCACATGATCTGGGGCAAGGGCGGACTTTTCAACTGGGCGCTCGGCGGGAAAATTCCGGTTCTGGATTTTGCCGGTGGCACGGTGGTTCACATCAGTTCAGGCGTGTCGGCGCTGGTGTGCGCGATCATGCTTGGCAAGCGCGCCGGTTATCCGCAGGAGCCGATGATTCCACACAACGTGGTGCTCTCGCTCATCGGCACGGGACTGCTGTGGGTGGGCTGGTTCGGATTCAACGCGGGCAGCGCCTTGAATTCCAGCGCGCTCGCGACCAGCGCGTTTGCGGCCACGCATTTTTCCGCCGCCGCCGCCGCGTTGAGCTGGGCGACCGTGGAGTGGTGGCATAAAGGCCGGCCCAGCGTGCTGGGTGCGGCGTCCGGCATGGTCGCCGGTCTCGCGACCATCACGCCCGCTTCGGGTTTTGTCACGGTGCCGGCGGCGTTCGGCATCGGGCTGGCCGCCGGCGTGGTCTGTTATTTTGCGGTGACCGAACTGAAGGCCCATTTTGCCTACGATGACTCGCTCGACGTGTTCGGCGTGCACGGCGTCGGCAGCATCATCGGCATGTTGATGCTCGGCGTGCTGGCCAGCGCGGCGGTCAATCCCGCCATCGCCACCACGTTTCAAGTCAATGGCGCGACGGTGTCGCTCGCGGGCGGACTGAACCAGTTGGGCAACCAGGCCATCGGCGTGCTGGTCACGGCGGTGTTTGCCGGCGGTGCCACGTTTATTCTGCTCAAAATCGTGGACGCACTGGTCGGCCTGCGCGTGGACATCGAGGATGAAAGCACCGGCCTCGACCTCACGCAGCACGGCGAACGCGCCTACTCCGAATAATCAAATCATTTATGAAAAAAATCGAAGCCATCATCAAGCCGTTCAAGCTGACGGAAGTCAAAGACGCGCTCAACGAACTCGGCATCCAGGGCATGACCGTCACCGAGGTCAAGGGCTTCGGCCGCCAGAAGGGCCACACGGAAATTTATCGTGGCAGCGAATACACCGTGGATTTTTTACCGAAGATCAAAATCGAGACCGTGCTGCCGGACACGCTCGCCGATCAGGCCATCCAGGCCATCCTCAAGGCGGCCAAGACCGGTAAAATCGGCGACGGCAAGGTGTTCGTCTGGCCGGTGACCGAGGCGTATCGCGTCCGCACCGACGAGCGCGACGACAGCGCCCTTTAGACGGTTTATTTCAACATTTCTTTCAGCCTCGCCGGGTCGTTGGTCGGCGGCTGGCACGCACTGCCGTTGCAAAGGTAAGCCGCCGCACCGTCTTTCGCCGGCAGGGTTCGGGCAAATTCCTGCACGGCGCCGGCGTTGCCCAGAATGATTTTGTCCGGCTGGTAAACCGAGTGCGCGGCGCGGAGCAGTTTTTGAAATCCGGCGGAATCCTTTTCCCCAGCGATGACGACGCGGCGCGGTTCACCCAGCCAGAAATCCACCGCGTGCAGCATGAATGCCAGCGCGGCGGCCTGGTTTTGCAGCCGGCCCGCGAAGAGTTGCAGCGTCGCCTGGACCGGCAGCCGGAAATCCTCGCGGCCCGTGATGCCGGCGAGCTTCAGCAGCGCGAGCAGCGCGACGGAGTTGCCGCTCGGCTCCGCGCCGTCGTAATCGTCCTTCACGCGCAGGATCAAATCATTCGTGCCGGCCAGGCTTTGCCAGAAGCCGCCGTTCGCCGCGTCAAAAAATTTCGCAATCATCGCCTCGGCCAGCTCAATTGCGAAATCCAGATGCTCCGGCTCCAGCGTCGCCTCATACAAATCAATGACGCCGGCCAAAAGAAAGGCGTAGCCTTCGAGCAGTTGGACGCCGTCCCGCTCGCCGTCGCGCCAGCGGTGAAAAAGTGATTTGGATTTTTCGTCCCAGAGATTTTCGCGGAGGAACCGGACGTTCTTCTCCGCCGCTGCACGATATTTTTCCTCGGCCAAAACTGCGGCGGCCCGCGCAAAGGCACCGAGCATTAGGCCGTTCCAGGACGCAAGAATTTTGTCGTCGCGCTGCGGGCGGATGCGTTTGGCCCGCGCGACGAGCATTTTTGACTTGGCGGCGGCAAGCGCCGGCTGGTCGGCGGCGGACACGGCTCGATTGGCGAGGCTCAGGACATTTTGGCCGGCCAGCGGCGTCGGATGGCTGTGGTCAATGAAATTTCCTTCCGCCGTGATGCCGAAACAGGCCGCAGCGACGTTGAATTCATCCACCGTGAGCAGCTTGGAAAGTTCGTCCTTGGTCCAACAGTAAAATTTCCCCTCGTGACCTTCGCTGTCGGCGTCCTCGGCGGAAAAAAATCCGCCACCCGGATGCGTCATGTCGCGCAACACGTAATCCAGAATGTCGCGCGTGACATCCGCATGTCGCGCGTCGCCGCTGACGAGAAACGCGTCGAGGTAAAGCTGCGCAAGCTGCGCGTTGTCATAGAGCATCTTCTCGAAATGCGGCACCAGCCATTCGGCGTCCACGGCGTAGCGCGCGAATCCGCCGCCGAGCTGGTCGTGAATGCCACCGGCGGCCATCTGATCGCAGGTGTGCAGAACCATTCTCTCCGCCTCGGCGTCCCGGAAGCGTTTGGCCGTGCGCAGCACCAGCGCCGGAATGCTGGGCTGGGGAAATTTTGGCGCGTCGCCGAAGCCGCCGTTCACCGGATCGAAGGCTTCCTTGAAAGTTTCCACCGCGCGATGGAGCGTCTGCGGCGCGAGCGGAGTGCTTTCCTTCGCGTCGCGGGCAACGATGAGTTCGAGCCGGGCGTGCAGTTCATCGGCGGACGCGACGATTTCCATTTTCCGCTCGCGCCAGAGTCCGGCGATCTGTTCGAGCAACTGCAAGAAACTGGGCCGGCCGTGGCGCGCCTCCGGTGGAAAATAAGTGCCGCCGAAAAACGGTTTCAAATCGGGCGTGAGAAAGACGTTCAACGGCCAGCCTCCTCCTCCGGTCGTGGACTGCACGAAGGTCATGTAAATCTTGTCCACGTCGGGCCGTTCCTCGCGATCCACCTTGATGCTGACGAAATGCCCGTTCAGGAACGCACCGGTTTTTTCGTCCTCGAAACTTTCGCGCTCCATGACGTGGCACCAGTGGCAGGTGGAATAGCCGATGCTCAAGAAAATGGGTTTGCCTTCCGTGCGCGCTTTGGCGAAGGCCTCGTCGTTCCAGGCGAACCAGTCCGCGGGATTGTGCGCGTGCTGGAGCAGATACGGCGACTTTTCGCGGGCGAGCCGGTTCGTGTGCATGACAGCCCGAAGATATTCGGTGGCGCGGGCGACGGCAATGAAACAAGCGCGGCGTCCGCCGGTAAGGCCAGGCGGGAATTAAGTTTGAATTCATTTTTGACGGGCGCTGTCCATTAAATTACCGTATCAGGTTGAAAATGGCTTTCCACTTGCCAGGACTCAAGTTGCCGTTGCTCGTCATCGCAATGGGGGCCATGGTTTTGTCCGCCGGGGCGCAATCATCCGACCGGGCCATCATTTTTTCCACGCCCAAATCCGATGACACACCGGCGGTCACTCCGTCGCTGTCGCCGCAGAATTCGCAGTTGCCGTTCCTGCCCGATTCGCTTCAGGCTCCGGATCCGACCTTGCATTTACAAGCCCCCAACGATCCTTTGGTCGCGCCCCCGGCGGCGGTGAACCCGCTCCAGGCGCGGCGGATGAAACAAATGCTGGAAGACCGCAAGAACTGGGCGCAGATGACGCCGGAGCAGATTTTGGGAACGACCCCGACGGATGAACTGCTCCAACCTTCGGACCGCGACGCGCTGGGAGCAAAAAAAGACGCGATGTCATTGGATCGTTATCCCGACCGGGAAAACAATCCGCGGGGCGGCTTCACCAACAACTGGCAATACGGCCGGGATGATTCGCCCTGGAATAATTCGCGCGACCGCAACGACCGCAACCCGGCGGATCCGGGGCGCGACAACACGATGGATGCCGTGCAACGATTGAACCAGTATCTCGACAGCCGCCGGATTGGGGATGGGACGGCGAACCGCTCCGATAAAATTTTTGGCTGGGATTCCTTCAATCCACCCGCGCGGCCAACGCCGGACAAGCCGGATGTGGAACAGGTGGCGGCGATGGAACGATTCCGGCAATTGCTGAATCCCAGTCCGGTGCCGGCCACGGAACCCTCGTCCGACAGCAAATTTTTCCCCGTGCCCAAAACCGCCCCGGTTGCGGATCCCTACCTCACGCAGCCGGATTACATGCCTAATCCCGCCGGGGCATCCTACAAGCCGTTGACCGCCGGGACCGGGAAGCCGGCCGGTTTGACGCCATTGCCGGGCATCGTGACGCCGGGGATGGCACCCGCGACGGTTCCGGCCTGGGCCCCGCTGCCGGCCCCGTGGCTGTTGCAGGGGCCGCAGCCGTTTGTGATGCCGCAACGGAAATTTTGAGCGGTCAGTGCGCGGACGTGACGACGAGGACTTGCTCCAAGGTGGAGATGCCTTCGCGCGCGCGATCCAGACCGACCATGCGGAGCGTTTTCATCCCCTGATTGACGGCGACCTTGGCCATTTCGCGCGTGCTGGCGCGGGCGATGATGAGCTTGCGGATCTGGTCGTTGATGTTCATGGCTTCGATGATGGCCATGCGCCCGGCATAGCCGGAATTTTTGCACCGGTCGCAGCCGTGGCCGCGGAACAAGTGCACGTCGCTGAAGGTGGATGGTTCAATTCCCAGGTCGTTGAACATTTTGTCGGGGTACGTCACCGGTTCCTTGCAGTGCGAACAGATGCGGCGCATGAGGCGTTGCGCGCAGGACAAAATCACGGAGGACGAAATCAAAAACGGCGCGATGCCCATGTCGTCGAGGCGCGCGATGGCGCCGGGCGCGTCGTTGCAGTGCATCGTGGAAAGCACTTGGTGGCCGGTGAGCGCGGCTTCGATGGCGATTTCCGCCGTCTCCGTGTCGCGGATTTCCCCGATCATGATGATGTCCGGATCCTGCCGCAAAATGGAGCGCAGCGCATTGGCGAACGAGAGGCCGATGTCCTTCTTGGTCGGCACCTGGTTGATGCCGGGAATCTGGAATTCCACCGGGTCTTCCACGGTGATGATGTTGTAGATCGGATTGTTTAGCTCGTTGAGCGCGGAATAAAGCGTGGTGGTCTTGCCGGAGCCGGTCGGGCCGGTGACGAGGATGAGCCCGTGCGGCGCATCAATGGCCGCCTTGAAGTTTTTGAAGGTCTCGGGATCCAGGCCCAGCTTGTCAATGCTCGCGGTCAAATTACTCTTGTCGAGCACGCGCAGCACGATTTTCTCGCCGTGGACGGTGGGCAAAATGGAGACGCGCAAATCAAAGTCCTTGCCGCCGACTTTGACGCGCATGCGGCCGTCCTGCGGCAGGCGGCGTTCGGCGATGTCGAGGCTCGACATGATCTTGAAACGCGAGGTCAGCGCCAGTTGCATCTGCTTGGGCGGCGGCGTCGCGTCCAGGAGCACGCCGTCCACGCGGTAACGCAACCGCATGGATTTTTCAAACGGTTCCAGATGAATGTCACTGGCCCGGTCCTTGATGGCCTGCACGATGATCAGGTTGGCCAGTTTGATGACGGGCGCCTCTTCACCGGAGGCGGCGAGCTTGTCAAGGCTGACATCCTCGACCGTTTCCCGGATGTTTTCCAGGGCATCGGCGTCGGCGTCGGCCTCCTGCTTCTTCTGCGCATCCTGGATGATGTCTTCCATCGAACCGCCCTTGGTGGCGTCCAGGGCGGTGAGCTTGTCGGCGATGGCCTTTTCGGACGCGATGAGCGGCGTGATTTCCAGCTTGGTGATGCGCTTGACGTCGTCGAGGGCGATGACGTTCAGCGGGTCGGCCATCGCGAGAAACAACCGGTTTTCCAGGCGCGAAACGGGGACGACACGATGCGTGTGCATCGTCTCGCGGGGGAATAATTCCACCAGGTCCAGCGGGACGTGGGTGCGGGCGAGGTTGATCGGCGTGACGTTCAACACGCGGCCCATGCACACGGCCAGGTCTTGTTCGCTGACGTAAGCTTTTTCGACGATCAGCTTGACGAGTCGCGCGCCCTCCCTTTTCTGCTGTTCCAAGAGTTCCACCACCTGGTTCGCGCCCAGCAAACCATCCTCGACGAGCGCGTCGGCGATGCGTTCTCCAAATGATTTTACTTTGGCCATGGCTTCAACGGAAGGCTTTGCGGAGGTTTACCATCAGGTCGGCGGGCGGCACCAGATACCACACCAGCCGGTGCGACGTGGTCTCGGACAGCTCCTTGACCGCCTGCTGATTGAACGGATTCGCGGTGGCCACCAAAATCGCCTTGCTCATCCGGTCAAAGGGCAGCACGCACCAGCGCCGGCAGACTTCCGCCGGAAACCCGCGCGTCAAATCAATGTCCACGTCGTATTTTTCCAGCGGCAGATACGCCACGCGCGATTTCTCCGACAACAGCTTCAGGGATTTCTCGGCCGGCAAAATACCCTTGTCCTGCAGGACCTGGATGAAGGGCTCGACCACATCCGCCGGGGCCGCCGTCAAATCCGCCGCGCGCCAGCACAAATCAAAATCGCCCGCGCTGATGACCTTGCTGTCCACAAAAATCCGCCGCAGCATCGTGCGGCCGTCGTCAATTTCACCGGCCGCCATGCGCGCTTTTTTCACCGGCGACTTCGCCGTATCCGGGGCCGGCATCAACGCCGCCGGTTCGATGCCGGCCGCCTCCATGCCGCTGGTGTTGCTCGCCTTGCTTTCAATTTCGCGGAGCGCCACCTGCACCTCCATGTCGTCCGGGCAGCGTTGCAAGACCGTCTCAAATTCAAGAATCGCCGAGGACAACTGCCCCATCTGCATATACGCATTGGCGATGCGCTTGGACGTGTTGATCACCTCCTGCTCACGGCCCAGCTTGGAATACGCCTCCTTCAGGATTTCCAGCGACTGGCAGTCATTCGGCTGCGACTGGGCAATGACCTCGAACATCTCAATTGTCTGCTGCAATTGAGCTTCTTCACCCGGATTTAACGAGATAACCGCCATACTTATAAAAATTCCACCGACAAAACCTAGCAACTTCGCTGCCAAACTAAAACGCCAGCCGGCCCAAAGCAATCCAAAGTAAGGCGCTTTTGCGCTTTGCAGCGCGCCGCTTCATGGTAAAAATTTCGCGTGGAGCCAACCAGCCCAATCATGATCCCGGCCACCGGCGAACGCCTCGTGCGTTTCGTCGGCGACAAAATACAATTTGCGATCCGTGCCGGAACCCATTTTCCGCCGCAAAAAAACTGGTCCGCCCGGCTCCGCACCAACCTCGGCCGCGCCGCCGCCCGGCGCAACGAAATCATCTCCGCCCACGCCGGACGGGCGGTCGTCGCCAATTCTTCGTGGCGCGACGTGCCGATGCAAAAAACCGCCGACGGCTGGCAGATCGAACTGCCGCTCGCCGAGGTCGGCTACTTCAAGGCCAAGGCGTATCTGCTCGACGAAAAAAACTGGCAGCACTGGCCGGACGGTTCCGACATCGGCATTTCCGTCCACCCGAATTTCGCACGCACCGCGAACACCATTTACTGCGCCTTCACCCGGCTGTTTGGCGCGACGAAGAATATGGCTGCCGTCACGGACGAAAAATTGGACGCCCGGCTCAAGTCGCTCGAAGCACAAGGATACGCGACGTTGCCGCTGTCCGGAAAATTTCGCGACCTGACGAAACAGCTGCCATTCATCGTCAACAAGCTTGGCTGCCATATCATTCATTTGTTGCCCGTGCATCCAACGCCCACAACCTACGCGCGCTTCGGCCGTTTCGGCAGTCCGTATGCCGCGCTCGATTTGACGGCCGTGGATCCGGCGCTCGTGGAGTTTGACAAACGGACCACCGGCATTGACCAGTTTTGCGAACTCACCTGTGCCGCGCATTCGCTCGGCGCGCGCGTGTTCATTGACATCGTCATCAACCACACCGGCTGGGGTTCGACGTTGCAGGAAAACCACCCGGAATTTTTCCTGAAAAATCCCGGCGGCGAATTCGCCAGCCCCGGCGCGTGGGGCACGGTCTGGGAAGATTTGGTGGAACTCGAACAGCACGACGTCAAGCTCTGGGATCTCATTGCCGACTCGCTGTTGGTCTGGTGCCGGCGCGGCGTGGACGGTTTTCGCTGCGATGCCGGCTACAAAATTCCCGCGCCTGCCTGGCAATACATCATCGCCCGCGTGCAGGAGGAATTTCCGGAAACCATTTTCCTGCTCGAAGGCCTCGGCGGCTCGTGGGACGCGACCGAACGGTTGCTGACCGAAGGCGGCATGCAGTGGGCGTATTCCGAATTGTTCCAGAATTATTCCGGCAAGGAAGTCGCCGGCTATCTCGACTACGCCAATCGTCAGAACGAACGCGTCGGCAGCTACGTTCATTATTCCGAAACCCACGACAACGACCGGCTCGCCAAACAAGGCCGCGCATGGTCGCTGCTGCGCAATCGCCTCTGCGCGCTGACCAGTCCGGGCGGCGGCTTCGGCTTCACCTGCGGCGTCGAATGGCTCGTGTCGGAAAAAATAAAAGTCCACGGCAACACTGGTTTGAACTGGGATGCCACCGAAAACATCGTCCCCGAACTCGCGCAAGTTAACGAGCTCATCTCGAATCACCCGTGCTTTTTTGACGGCGCAAAACTCACGCGCCTGAGCGCGCCCGATTCGCCTGTCTATGCGCTGCTCCGTGAATCCGCCGCAGGCAAAGACGCCGTGCTGGTTCTGGTCAACACCGAGGTTGAAAAGGAAAACACGTTGACGCTGGCAGCCGCCGATCTGGAATTTCAAATTTCAAATTTCAAATTTGATCTGCTCGGCCAGCCGCTGCCCAAGCTGTCCGCGACCAAACTTGAGAGCGTGTTCACGCTCGCACCCGGCGCGGTTTTTTGCCTCGCGCCGGACCTCAAGCCCGCCGGTTTGGGCGGCGAGGATTATCGCCGCGCCCGCGCACAAGCTGCCTGGGCGCTGGCAACGCTCAACCAAATCATCCCCGCCGAAACCGTGGACGGACTCGATTGGCATTGGCTCGCCGAACAAGTCAGCCGTTCGCCGAAGAATTTTCTCGCCGCCGCCAGCGAGTTCGCCGCGCGCGACGCCAAAAGTCCGCTCGCCGATTTGCTCAATGAATCTGCGACCGGAAACATTTTCCCGCGCGTCGTGGCCTGGACTTTGCTCGACAGCCGCCGCGTCACGCTCGTGCCCCCCGGCCATTGGCTGCTGATTGAAGATTCGGCACCGTTCCGCGCGACTTTGGAAATGCGGCGTGCGGCGTGCGGCGTGCGGAATGGAAATTCAGCCGCGGTTCACGTTCAATCCATTACTGCCGGCGACCGCCACATCGCCAGTTTTGCCCCGCGCGTAGCGGCGGCGGAAATGGAGTTGGCTTTGGAACGCTACGCCACGACTTCCCAAAAAGTTGCAGCGACCATTCGTTTTCTTCCTGCATATCCGCAATCCGCAATCCGCAATCCGCAATCCAGCGACTTGGTGCTATTGACCAACGGCCTCGGCGGCATGGCGCGGCTCGGCGTGGATCTGGGCCACGTGAATTCCAAATACGACTGCGCGCTGGGCGCAAACCTGAATCCTGCCGTGCCGGTGGACCGTCACGTTTTTGTGAAGCGCCTCCGCGTCTGGGTGAACGCCGACGGTTTTCTCTCGCCGCTGGATTTCAACAACCTCGCGCACTTTCAAGCCGGTTCGCCGGCGGTCTGGAATTTTGTGGCCAACGCTGGCGACGGCCGCACGGTGGAAATTCAAATGTGCGCCGAAATGGTTGAGGGCAGGAACACCACCGTTTTCCACTTCAGCCGGCCGGCGGAAAAACTGGCGCAGGGCAACCAACTGCCCGCCGCCGCCGACGTGCGCCTGACCGTCCGTGTGGACATCGAGGACCGGAATTTTCACAGCGAAACCAAGCGCAACGACGGTGCCGATTTTCATTTTTCCTCGAACACGCACACTTTGCCCCAACTTCCAACTGCTAGCTCCCAACTGCCAAAATCCGGCTTTGCCTTCACGCCCGCGCCCGACCGGCAGCTTCACGCGTTTGCCGATGCGGGCGAATTTCATCCGCAGCCGGAATGGAGTGAGAACATTCCGCATCCCGTCGAGCAGACGCGTGGCCAGACGGGCAGCGGTGACGCCTACAGCCCCGGCTGGTTTGAAATTCCGCTGGCGAAAGGCGCGAAGGCCACGCTGGTTCTGACCGCGGAAATCGGCGATACAGCGGAACGCCGGGCACCGTCCCGGATCGAAAAGACAAAAACATCCAAACCCGCCGAGACGGTGCCCGGCGTTTCCTTCGACGAACAACTTGAACGTGCGGCAAAGCAATTCGTCGTCCGCCGCGATGAAGGCAAGACCGTCATCGCCGGCTATCCGTGGTTTTTGGACTGGGGCCGCGACTCGTTGATTTGTGCCCGCGGACTTTTGGCTGCCGGCATGGATGCCGAAGTGAAACAACTGCTGCTCACGTTCGCAAAGTTTGAAAAGGACGGCACGCTGCCCAACACGATCCACGGCAACGATGTTTCCAACCGCGACACGTCGGACGCGCCACTGTGGTTCGCTGTTGGGTGCGAAGATCTGGCGGACAAAAGGTTTTATTCCAAGCGCGCTGATGGCAGCCGCACGATCCGCGATATTTTGACGAGCATCGCGGAGAATTATGCCGAGGGCACGCCAAACGGCATCCGCATGGATGCCGATTCCGCGCTGATCTGGAGTCCGAGCCACTTCACCTGGATGGACACCAATTATCCCGCCGGCACGCCGCGCGAAGGGTATCCGGTGGAAATTCAGGTTTTATGGATCCGGCTGCTGCGCCAGCTTGAAAAGATTTCCCCGAAGGCCAAGCAAAAGAAATGGCGCGACTTGGCCGACCACGCCACCGCTTCGTTCCGAAAACTGTTCTGGCTGGAGAACCAGGGTTGGTTCGCCGACGTGCTGCTGGCCGGCCCGCGCGTCATCGCCCGCGACGCAAAGCCCAGCGACGCCTTGCGGAGCAACTGTCTGTTCGCTGTGAGCCTCGGCCTCGTCACCGGCGACCGCGCGCAACGCTGCGTTGCGGCGGCGCAGAAATATCTCGTCGTGCCCGGCGCGCTCCGCACGCTCGCGCCGCTGCCGGTGGCCGTGCCGCTGGCGATTTATAGCGGCAGCCATCTGCTCAACAATCCCGCCGAGCCGTATTGGCCGCGCTACGAAGGCGACGAGGACACGCGCCGCAAGCCGGCGTATCACAACGGCACCGCGTGGACATGGACATTCCCGACGTTTTGCGAAGCGCTCGCCCGCGCGTGGGATTATGCACCCGAAGCGGTCGCTGCCGCAAAAAGTTATCTTGGCAGCGCGGAAAAATTATTGGACGAAGGCTGCCTCGGCCAGCTTCCGGAAATCCTCGACGGTGACGCGCCGCACACGCAGCGCGGCTGTGACGCGCAGGCGTGGGGTGTGACGGAAGCGCTGCGCGTGTGGAAAATGTTGAATTCGCAGGGTTCGCAGGCAAAATGACCGGATGAATTTCCGCAGCAAAATCATCGCGTGGGACAAATTGCCGGAATGGCGAAAAGCGATTCGCGCCGCCGGCAAAAAGCTGGTTGTCACCAACGGCTGCTTCGACATCTTGCACCTCGGCCATGTGACGTATCTGGAGAATGCGCGCAATTCCGGCGATGCGCTGCTCATCGGCATCAACAGCGACGAAGCGGTGCGCGGTTTGAAAGGCGCGGGCCGGCCGGTGAATTCCGAGACTGACCGCGCCTCGGTTCTCGCCGCGCTGCAGAGCGTGGACGGCGTCTGCATTTTCACCGACACGGCGGCCACGAGATTTCTCGCCGCCGCGCAGCCGGATATTTACGTCAAGGGCGGCGACTACACTTTGGAAACGTTGAACCAGGATGAGCGCCGCGCGGTCGAATCGGCGGGCGGAAAAATTGTTCTCGTTCCGTTCGTGCCGGGCAAATCCACGACGGGCTTGTTGGAAAAAATTTCGCGGCTGTGAAAATCCTCGTCATCTCGCTCGCGGGCATCGGCGACACGCTGTTTGCCACGCCGCTCCTCCACGAATTGCGCGCGAACTTCCCCGACGCGACGATTGACGTGCTGGTGAAGGAGGCCGGCGCGCGGGATTTGCTGGAGAGCAATCCCCACCTTAACCGCGTCTTTTATAAAAACCTGCTGAAATGCGGCCGGCTGGAGACACTGCGGTTTCTGTGGTCGCTGCGGCGCGAGTGTTACCAGCTTTCCATCAATACCCATCCGCAGAGCCGCATTCATTATCGTATCGCGGCTTTTGTCGCGGGTGCGCAGACACGCATCAGCCACGAATATGAATGTTTCAACTGGTTCGACCGCCGACTGGTGAATGTGACGTTGCCGCAGGATTACACTCTTCACGCGGCGGAGAATAATTTGGCCATCCTGACGCTGATCGGCGCGGGAAAAAAACAGCCGGCGCACAAACTCGAAATTTATCTCACCCCAGAGGAGCAAAAATGGGCGGATGATTTTCTGGTGCAAAATAATCTGGCCGGGAAAAATTGGCTGGGCGTTCATGTCGGTTCTGGCGGCACCAAGAATCTGGCGCAGCGCCGCTGGCCGCTGGAAAATTATATTGAGCTGGCGCGCCTCCTCCGCCAAAGCCATCCGGAGTTGAGGATTATATTTTTCGGCGGGCCGGAGGAAACCGCTGATCATGAAAAAATTCACGCGCAACTGGCCGGGGCGGTTTTCCCGCAAACGAATAACCTGCGGCAGGCGGCGGCTTTGATTGGCCGGTGCGCTGCGTTTTTGAGCGTGGACACCGCCTTGATGAACATCGCGGCGGCCATGCAGGCGCGCGGGCAGGTCGTCATCGAGACGCCGACATGGAACAAGCCAATCGAGCCATTTGGCAATCCGTTCACGCTCGTGAAAAATCCGGTGGTGGCCGGGCGCGGCTTGGAATTTTACCGCTACGACGGCGGCGACATCAAAGGCACGCCCGAAGAGCTGCGGCGCTGCATGGCGTCGGTGACGGTCGGTGAGGTGCATGCGGCAGTCGGCCGGGGGCTGGCAAAGAGCATTTGACCGCGCGGCGTTTTCTGGCAATTTCACAATTTGCATGAGCGAAAAAAATGTGCCGATGGTCAGTTTCATTATTCCCACGCTGAATGCGGCGGCCATGCTCCCCATTTGTTTGCGCTCCATCCGGCAGCAGGATTATCCGCCGAAGGAAATTGAAATCATCGTTGCCGACGGCGGTTCCGCAGATAATACGGTTGAAATAGCCCGGTCTTTTTCCGCGCAAGTCGTGCAGAATCCCGACCGCGTGGCGGAATCCGGCAAGCGCGTGGCGCTGGCGCGGGCGGCCGGCGAATATATCGTGTTCACCGACTCTGACAATGAACTGGTCAGCCGCGATTTTGTTCGTCTGGCCGTCGCCGCGCTGGCGGCGAACCCGAAGGCGCTCGGCTTGGAAAGCTACTATCCCGCCGCGCAGGGCATGAATTCTTTCTGCGCTTACCTCACACAGACTTTGCACATCAGCGATCCCGTGACGTGGATGATGAGCATCAACCCCGTGCTGGCCGAGCGGAAAGACGGCGTGGAGCGCTGGACTTTTCCGAAGGACAGCCTTGCATGGCCGATGGGTGCAAACGGATTTGTATTTCGCAAGGCGGATCTGGATTCCACCGGCGCGGCGGAACATTTTGAAGACACACACGTCGCCTTACAACTTGCGCTGGCGGGCAAACGGGAATGGCTGCGCCTGACCGGCCGCGGCGTGCATCATTACGTTGTCCGGGGTCCGCTGGATTTTCTGAAAAAACGGCGGCGGCAAACCTATCATTTTCTCTCGCTCAAGGACAAAAGCCATTTATCGTGGACGCGCATGAAACCGCAAATGCCAGGCTGGACCGCGTGTTTGTTGTGTGCAACGCTGGTCGTGCCGCTGGTGCAAACCGCACGCGGACTTTTCAAAACCGGCGATGCACGCTGGCTCTGGCATCCGTTTGCCAGCCTGATCTCCGTGGCCGGCGTGGCTTGGGGAATATTGACCTTCCTTCTTTCAAAGCGCACGGCGGACGCCGAAGCAAACCTGCAACCTGTGCAACGGATCTCCAAGTGACCGACCAAGCCAAACCAAAATCCAGAATCATCTTTGTCGCCAACTGCGTCTATGGCGACCACATCGCCGGCGGCGACATCCATTTTTTCCAGATGGCGCAGGCGGCGATTGCGGCCGGCTACGAAGTTCATTTTTTCGGCGGACAGGCGTTGAAGGAGCATCTGAAAAAACAAGGCATTGCGGCGGAACAGACCTGCACCGATCAAAAAAAATTGCCGGCGCTGGATGCCGGCGCGCTGGCGGGGCAGTTGAGGCTGCTGCTGAATTATCTTGGCCGATTCTGGCGCACACTGCTTCGGCTGCGGGAAATCCAGCCCGGCGACACGGCTTATGCCGTCACCGATTACTGGTTTGACGCGTGGCCGGTGATCTTCAGCCGTGCCAGGACCAAGCTGATGATCCTCGGCATGGACGCGCCGACGCTCAAGGAAATCATCTGGCGCACACGTCCCGACGTCACGGCCAGTCGGCTCAATTCCATTTATTACTGGGCCAGCCAGAATCTTTCGCTACTGCTGTTCCGGCTGATCCGCAACAAAAAACTTTTCTATGTCCATCCCGCCATGAAGCCCCGGCTGTTGCGGCTGGGCTACCGGGAGAATGAGCTGGTTTTCATTTCCAACGGCATGGATTTGAAGACCGCCGAACAGGTGCCGCCGCAAAAAAAAGAATTCGACGTCATCTGGCTAGGCCGCGTGCACCGGCAAAAGGGCATTGACGACCTGCTGGCGACGCTTGTGGCGTTGTCGCGGGGGATTGAAAATTTCCGCGCGGTGCTCGTCGGCCGGCTGGACGAACTCGCGCCGCGGCTGGCGGAATTTAAATTGTCACAATACGTCACGCTGACCGGCATGGTTTCGGAGAAGGAAAAATTCCGGCTGTTCAAGTCCAGCCGCGTTTTTCTGATGCCGAGCCGGCAGGAAAGCTGGGGCATCGTCATCGCCGAGGCGCTCGTGTGTGCCGTGCCGGTCATGGCCTACGACCTGCCGGCGTATCGCCCGATTTTTGGCGGCTTGATTGATTATGTGCCGCCGTTTGATTTTGAAGTTTTCAAAACGAAATCACTGCAAGCCGTGGAAAAGGCGCGGCGCGGCGAAATGGTTCTGGACGCGCCAGCGCTGGAAGCACTGAAATCAGAACACTCCTGGGCGGCGGCCGGATGCCGGTTCACAGCCACGCTCGAAAATTTTTAAGCGCGCTTCAGCAGATGCGGATTCTGCTTGAGATAGCGCACGGTGCGGCGCAGTCCTTCCTCAATGCTCGTTTCCGGTTTCCAGTCCAAGCCTTTGATTTTCGACGTGTCCAGCTGCACCATCGGGCTGTCGCCCAGCCAGCCGCGCTGGCCGCCGGCAAATTCCAGCTTCACCTCGTTCATCCCCAGCTCGTCCAAGACAATTTTCACCACCTCTACGACGGTGATGAAATAATCGTGGCCGAGGTTGAAGACGTTTTTTTGCGCTGCCGCTTTTTCAATCCCCAGCATCACGCCGGAAACGCCGTCCTTGACGTAAAGGTAGGATTTTTTTTGCGTGCCGTCGCCGTGCAGCGGCAGCGCGCGCGGATCGTGCTGCAATTTCTTCAGGATGTCAAAGACGATGCCGTGCGTGTAGCGCTCGCCAATCCAGCTAACAAACCGGTAGCAGAAGCTGCGCATCCCATAATATATTCACAATAGGCTTGGATCATCGCCTCGCCCGCGTATTTGCTGGCGCCATACAATGAGGTTTGTAGCGGCGCGTAAGTTTCCGGGGTGGGGAAAACCTCCGGCCCGCCGTAGATCGCCGAGCTGCTGGCGAAGGCGAAGCCCTTGACGCGCGCCTCCTCCAGCACGTTCCAGGTGGCGATGGTGTTCTGCACCAAATCCACGCGCGGATTATCCCGTCCGCCGCGCACATCGGCGTTGGCCTGAAAATGAGAGATGAAATCGCAACCCGCGCTGGCGGACTTCAGCACCGGCAAATCCAAGGTGTCGCCCCGAATGATCTGTAGCGTCGGTGAGTTTTGCGGCAAAAACTCTGTCCGTCCGGTGCAAAAGTTGTCATACACCACCACAGTCGCGCCCCGGTCCAGCAGCGCGTCCACCACGTGGCTGCCGATGAAACCCGCGCCGCCGGTGACGAAAACTTTTTCATTTTGCGAAGTGAAGACCGCGTTTGAATATCAAGTCTTCGGCCGGAGCAGGATGGACATGTTGCGTCCACCCCACTTGCTCAACCGCGCACAAATTCCGTGGCTTTGTGACCACCAGCCGATGGTCTGAAACCCGCAGTGCGCAGCCAAATCACGCAGACCGGGCGGCGTGAAATCGCGAATGTGGCCGGAAGGATGAAATGCCTCCAGCTTTTTTTGCAGGAACGCCGGACGAAAACCATAGGTAACCTTGTCCGTGCCAAGCTCCGATCCGAGTGGCTGGCCACCCACCAGAAACGCCATACGGTTCACCCAAGCGGCTATGTTCGGGACGCTAATCATGCAAAAGCCATCTGGTGCCAGCACGCGGCGAAATTCACGCACCAGATTTTCAGTTTCGAACACATGCTCCAGAACGTGGTTGCAGCAGATGAAATCAAAACTGCGATCTGGAAACGGCAAGGGGTTGCCATCCGTGTCGTGCTGGCGAAATTCAAACTCGGGCGAAATTTCCGCGAAGTGGTTGTCGGGGCTTTGCACCAAGTCAATGCCTGTGACGCGGGCGGGCTTCACATGCCACCGCTGGTCGATGCCGTGGACAAAATCGCGGAGGAAAACACCTTTGCCACAGCCAACGTCAAGAATCTGGATTTTTTGCCGGCCTTGAATCCAGTTTTGTAGCGCCTGCGACGACCACAGGCTGGACATGTGGTAGGTGCCGGCGGAATATTCCTTATCGGTCCGGTGTAAGCTCTGGTAAAATTCGGAATTAGGCTTCATCTGGTCAAATATTAATCATGAACAAAAATAATCTTGTAGTCCTATTGTCTAGAGTCGGATTGGTGGTTTACTGATGATCACCGCTCTTTTGTGCCAGAAGTAGCCATACCGCGTCCAGCAAGTAAAACCCAAAACGTCGGCAATTCTCCTTCGCCAGCGGGTAGGTGGTTAGCTTTTTTTGCTCTTGCCGAAGACCACCATGTCGAGTGAGATCATCCCGCCGCCGGTGATGAGCAGCAGCACGAAGCCCGACAGGTAAATAAAGGCGAGTTCGCCGCTGTTCTTGCCGCTCAAGGCCGACTGGTGAACCATCAGGAACGCGACGAACAGGTCAATCACCAGCATCAGCGCCGCAAACCGCGTCAGCAGCCCCATGATCAGCAGCAGTGAGCCGACCACCTCGGCGAACATCACGAGCGCTAGGCTCACCGGCTGGCCGATGCCCAGCGGGTCGGGAAACCCGGACGCGATGTCCTTGAAATGGGCGAGCTTGTCGAGGCCATGATTGAAAAACATCGCCGAGCCTAGCCAGAGCCGCATTACCAGCAGGCCCAGGTTGGTCAACGCGGTGTCCTGGCTGGCGGAGAAAAGGATTTTGAACATAATTTACTGGTGAGAAGTTTAGCTCAAAATTCGCGGCCCGACAAATAAAAAACCACATGCCGCTGGTAAATGTATTTATTTTGCCGCCAAGCCGGGTAGCATGGAAAGCCGTATCAAAATAAATGCGCGCTCCGTCCGAAAGAAGTTCCGGTGGCGATGACAAGCGGGTGAACCGGTGGCTCGAAAACCAAATTGCTTCAACAAAAAATGGTGATATTTTGCCAAATCTGGTGAAGCGTTACTTACGCATCGCTGACAGCCTGTTGCTGCCTAGAACGACATAGAACGACATAGAACTACAAAAACATGACGACACCAATTTCTCCCACCACCAAGATCGAATCCGCCCACGACATCCTGCATGAATCGCGGCGGCGGCCCATCACCCCGATTTTTGCACCCAAGACAATTGCCGTCGTCGGCGCGACGGAACGCGAGCGCAGCGTCGGCCGCACGGTGATGGAAAATCTGATCAAGGGTGGTTTCCCCGGGAAAATTTTCCCCATCAATCCGACCAAGGATACGATTCTCGGGATTAAGACTTATCCAAGTATTACCGCGCTGCCGGAACGGCCCGATCTCGCCGTCATCATCACGCCGCCGAAAACCATACCAGGCATCATCAAGGAATGCGCGCAGACCGGCGTTCCCGGTGCGATCATTATTTCCGCCGGGTTCAAGGAAATCGGCCCGGAAGGCGCGGAATTGGAGCGGCAGGTCATGGCGGAAGCGGCGCGCGGCAACATGCGCATTGTTGGCCCCAACTGTCTGGGCGTGATGGTGCCGAGCATGAAAATGAACGCGACCTTCGCCGCCGACATGGCGCGGCCGGGCAGCGTCGGATTCATCAGCCAGAGCGGCGCGCTTTGCACGGCGATTCTCGACTGGAGCCTGAAGGAAAATGTCGGGTTCAGCGCCTTCGTCTCGCTCGGCTCCATGCTCGACGTCAGCTGGGGCGATTTGATTTATCATCTCGGTTCCGACCCGAACACCAAGAGCATCGTTATCTACATGGAAACGATCGGCGACGCGCGGGCGTTTCTTTCCGCCGCGCGCGAAGTGGCACTGACCAAGCCGATCATCATCATCAAGCCCGGCCGCACCGCTGCCGCCGCCAAAGCGGCTGCCTCGCACACCGGCTCACTGACCGGCAGCGACGAGGTGTTGCAGGCGGCATTCCAGCGCGTCGGCGTCTTGCGTGTGGAAACCATTGCGGAATTGTTCGACATGGCCGAAGTGCTGGCCAAACAACCGCGCCCGAAAGGTCCGAAGCTGACCATCGTGACCAACGCCGGCGGCCCGAGCGTGATCGCCACGGATGAACTCATTACCTGTGGCGCGCAGCTCGCCGACTTGACACCGGAGACAATGAAGGCGCTGAACGAGATCTTGCCGCCGACTTGGAGCCACAACAATCCGGTGGACATCATCGGCGACGCCGGCCCGGAACTTTACGCGAAGGCCGTGGAAATCACGGCCAAAGACCCGAACACCGACGGCCTGCTGGTCATCCTCACGCCGCAGGCGATGACGGATTCGACCGCGACGGCCGAGGCGTTGAAGGCCTTTTCGCATATCGAAAACAAACCGGTCATCGCGAGCTGGATGGGTGTCGGTCAGGTGGAGAAGGGCGAAGATATCTTGAACGCGGCGAATATTCCGACGTTCAAGTATCCCGACCGCGCGGCACGGGCGTTTTACTACATGTGGCGTTACAGTGAAAATCTCCGCTCACTTTACGAAACACCGGCCAGCACGGATGAAAACAACCGCAAGGAAATGGATCGCAGCCAGGCGGCAAAAATCATTGCCGACGTGCGCAAGGCGGGGCGCACGATCCTGACCGAGTTTGAATCCAAAAAACTGCTCGCGTCCTACGGCATTCCCACGGTCGAAACCCACATTGCGCTGACCGAAAACGAGGCCGTGAAACAGGCCGCCCATCTTGGGTTTCCGGTCGTGTTGAAGTTGTATTCCGAAACCATCACGCACAAAACCGACGTCGGCGGCGTGCAGTTGAACCTGCGCACGGCGTCGGCTGTCCGTCAGGCGTGGAAGGCGATTGAATCGTCCTGCGCGAAAAAAGCCGGCAAGGAGCATTTCCTCGGCGTCACCGTGCAGCCCATGATCAAGCTGGACGGTTATGAGCTGATCATCGGCAGCAGCGTAGACTCGCAGTTTGGCCCGGTGCTGCTCTTCGGCACGGGCGGCCAGCTGGTGGAAGTGTTCAAGGACCGTTCGCTCGGTTTGCCGCCGCTCAACGCCACGCTCGCCCGCCGTATGATGGAGCGGACGAAAATTTACACCGCGCTCAAAGGCGTCAGGGGACGCAAGGCCGTTGACCTCGCCGCGCTGGAGCAACTGCTCGTGCGATTCAGCCAGCTCGTGGTTGAGCAGCCATGGATTTCGGAAATTGACATCAATCCGCTGCTGGTTTCCGCCGACCGGATTGTGGCGCTGGACGGGCGCGTGGTGCTGCATGATCCCAAGACGCCGGAAGACAAGTTGCCCAAGCCGGCCATTCGTCCGTATCCGGTCCAATACGCCGCGTCCTGGAAAATGAAGAACAAGACCGCGATCACCATCCGGCCCATCAAGCCGGAGGACGAGCCGTTGATGGTGAAATTCCACAAGACGCTGTCTGCCGAGAGCGTCTATCAACGCTATTTCTCCGCGTTGAAACTGTCCCAGCGCGTCGCGCACGAGCGCCTCACGCGCATTTGCTTCAACGACTACGACCGCGAAATCGCTCTCGTCGCCGAGGCGAAGCTGGCGAAGCTGGGCGTGGGTGAAAAAATCATCGCCGTCGGCCGCTTGAGCAAGCTGCCGCAGTTGAACCAGGCGGAGTTCGCCGTGGTGGTCAGCGACCAATGGCACGGCCAGGGCCTCGGCACTGAATTGCTCCGTCGCCTGGTTGAAATCGGCCGGGAGGAAAAACTGGATAAAATTTCCGGACAAGTGCTTGCCGAAAACCATGCCATGCAACACATCTGCACCAAGGTCGGGTTCAAGGTGGTTCACGACCCGGAAAGCAATTTCTTCAACGCCAGCTTCACCTATTGATTCGAGGCTAAAACAGGAACAATTCAGGGTTCCGCCGGAACGTCCGGCGGAACCTTTTTTTTGACTGCCTTCCCCTGAAAACGGGTGTTTTGGCCAGTTTTGGATTTTTATTGACAAAATTCGACAACATAAGTTATTGCTTTAACTACGCCAAACCAAAGACATCGCGTCCCACGGTTTTTCAAGGAAGCGACAACGCAATAATCAGAGGGCATTAGCCACAAAAAAGGATTATGAAATCCTCATCGGTAAAAGCGCTGTCGGCTGGGGTCATCCTGCGTCCCGCCGCCTGCTGGTTTGGTGGCTTGGTGGCCGGGCGAGGGGAACACCATTTGTTTCCGAATTTTCAGAAGCCCCATTCTTTATTTCCATCAGTCCCTTGCTGTATCCCGCCGGAAAACAGTTAAAATTTGATAAAACCCATGAAAACCATACTCACTTCAATTGTCCTGTGTGTTTTAGGCTGCCGGTTACAGGCGCAAGTTTCCTTTGTGCTTTCATCCACTTTGACCGTTGGCAACAACCCTTTGGGGGTTGCGGCAGCTGACGTGAACGGGGATGGCAACGCGGATTTAGTCTGTGTGAATGGAAACGACAACACCCTGACGGTATTGACGAATAATGGCAGCGGCGGCTTTGTGGCTTCGGGAACGTTCGCCGTGGGTGCCCGCCCGGTGGCGGTGGCGGCGGCAGACGTGAACGGAGACGGGAAAATGGATTTGATCAGCGCAAATCAAGACGGCAGCTCGCTTTCGGTTTTGACCAACAATGGCAGCGGCGGGTTTGTTTTGTCCGGCACCTATAACACCGTGGGCCATCCTCAATCGGTCGTTGCAGCAGATGTCAACGGCGATGGCAAGGTGGATTTGGTAAGCGCAACCTACGACGGCCAGATCATGATCTTCACCAATGACGGCAGTGGAAACTTTGCCACAGGTTACAGTTACAATTTAGGTGTCCATCTTTTTGCGGTCACAACTGCGGATGTTAACGGTGACGGCAAAATTGATTTGATTTGCGAAGACAATGGCAATGACACCTTCGTGTTTACCAACAGCGGGAATGTCACCTTTGGCTTGAACGCCACCTACGCCGTTGGCAACGGATACGGCTGGGTCATGGTGGCGGCCGATTTGAACGGGGATGGCAAAGCGGATCTGGCCAGTGCGAATGAGGCTGGTAATTCCGTTTCCGTTTTGACCAACAACGGGAGTGGAGGTTTTGTGACATCTGGCACCTATGCCGTGGGGGCCAATCCGGTGCCGCTGACGGCGGCGGATGTCAACGGCGATGGCAAACTTGATTTGATCAGCGCGAACTACAGCGGCAACACCTTGACGGTGTTGACAAACGACGGCAGCGGCGGATTTGTTTTGGCGGGAACATTGACGGTGGGCAACGGGCCTATTGGAATCACGACGGCGGATGTCAACGGCGATGGGAAGTTGGACTTGATCTGCGCTAATTCTTCCGACAACACCCTTTCTGTTTTGACGAATGCCACGCCGTATCCACAAACCACGCCGCCCTGTGATCCTGCGCCATCGGGATTGATTTCGTGGTGGCCGGGTGAAGGCAACGCCAATGACAATGTTGGTGGTAACAATGGCATTGCGCAAAACATCACCTATGGAGTTGGCGAAGTGGGTAGTGCTTTTTACCTCAACAGCTCGAACGCCTATGTGAGAGTGCCGGCCAGTTCCAATTTAAATGTGGGCACTGGCTCTGGTTTCACGTTTGAAACGTGGATCAATCCGCTTAACATCAACAATAGTCAAGCTCTGGCGGAGTGGAACAACAATGCCGGTGATGCGGGCATCGGCGCACATTTGTTTTTAACTGAAAGCCAATACCCCACCCTTGGTGCCGCGCCACCCGGCTGCATCTATGCCAACCTGATTGACACCAGCGGTGGAAGCCACGTTATCAGCACCGGTGGTGGTGTCGTCGTGTCGAACAGCTACCAGCACATTGCGCTGACATACAACAAAATTACCGGCGTAGCCGTGCTTTATTGGAATGGCGTCGCCGTGCAAACTTCAAATTTGGGGACATTCACGCCTCAGACCAGTTATGATTTTTATTTGGGCGAGAGGGTGTCGGGAACGGATGCAGGCAGCTATTTTGGCGGCGGGATGGATGAACCTAGTCTTTACAACCGCGCCCTTTCGAGCAACGAAATTACCGCCATCTACAATGCCGGCAGGGCGGGCAAGTGCGCACCAACACCGCCCCCTTGCGATCCTGCGCCATCGGGATTAATTTCGTGGTGGCCGGGTGAAGGCAACGCCAATAATGTTGTTGGTGGAAACAATGGGGTGGTGACAAACGGAGTGGTTTTATATAGCACTGGCGAAGTCGGATCTGCCATTCATTACGACGGTAACGGCGGTTATGTGTTAATCCCCGCCTCGGCGTCATTGAATGTAGGACAAGGCGGTGGGTTTACATTGGAAGGCTGGATTCAGCCCGGCGATCTCATCAACCAGCGTCCCCTCTTCGAATGGCAATTCGACGGTGTGTCATCCGGAGTCCATTTCTGGACATCAACTGGCGGTGCCGGTTGCCTGTATGCCAACGTGGTGGACACGGCCAATAACGCGCATCCGTTCTATTCTCCGGCAGGCATTCTTACATCGGGTTATCAGCATATGGCTTTGACGTATGATAAAAGTACCGGACAGGCATCCTTCTATCGGAACGGGGCATTGGTTGTGAGCACCAATCTGGGCATTTTCACCCCCAAGACCACTGGCAACCTTCTCTTGGGCGAACGAACCTATTTAGGTGGGGCATCTCAATATAATTATGTTGGCGATCTGGACGAAGCGAGTGTTTACGGTCGCGCCTTGTCGCTGGCGGAAATCCAATCCATCTATAATGCCGGCAGCGCGGGCAAGTGCGCACCAACACCGCCCCCTTGCGATCCTGCGCCATCGGGATTGATTTCGTGGTGGCCGGGTGAGGGCAATGCCAACGATATCGCGGGGACCAACAATGGTGTGGTGCAAAACATTCTCTATACCGGCGGCGAAGTGGGCAGTGCGTTTTATCTGAATGGCTCAAATGCCTTCATCGCGATGCCGGCAAGCAGCAGTCTCAATGTTGGTGCCGGTGGTGGTTTCACCTTTGAAGCTTGGATCAACCCCGGGAGCGTGTTGAATCAGCAAGTGCTGGCGGAATGGAATGACGGTGCGGGCAATATAGGCGCACAATTTCATCTATCTGACAGCCATTACCCGACTCTGGGCTGGCCGGTAGGCGGTTTCTACGTCAATCTTCTGGACACCAACGGTGGTGATCATGCTTTCACCACCGCCGCCGGACTGGTGACCTCCAATAGTTACCAGCACGTGGCGCTGACCTATGACAAGACATCCGGAATCGCCGTAGTCTATGTCAACGGAGTTGTCGTTCAAACCGAAAACCTGGGCTTCTTCGACATTCGTAATGGGTAAAAGGGGTTGAAAAGGACACGAAGTAAATCGTAAGTTTTGGGCTTTATGATACCGGAAAAAGTGTTCCATCAAATTTTGGCGTTGGGAGACAGGTGGC
>Ga0182016_10001015_pt1 | contig 34420 bp, 28 predicted proteins | sample 712S2MmetaG_FD_120491 | JGI IMG/M metagenome (GOLD analysis project Ga0182016, IMG submission 120491) | Permafrost microbial communities from Stordalen Mire, Sweden - 712S2M metaG | ecosystem: Environmental > Terrestrial > Soil > Wetlands > Permafrost | place: Sweden: Stordalen | collected...
GAATCAAGCGTCCGCACGTGGTCCATATGGCCGCCCAACGCGGCATAATCCGACAGCCGCAGCGTAAATTCGATCGGCGCCACCAAAGCCGGCGTCGGCACATAGCCGAACGCGCCGGCCGGCAACCGCGTGACGTCAACCATAAAAGTGATTCCGCCGCCCGGCCAGACATAGACCGGCGCGCCGCCGCTCGTCACCCGTGTCAACGCCTGCTTGACCGATCGCGTCAGGCGCACGGGATTGTCGGTGACGCCCGCGCGCAGCGACCCGCCGGCGCCGGCCATGAACAGCACGGTGCACAGCGCCGGCTCGCAATTCTCCTGGATCCGCTCGACCGATGCGCGCAGCTCGGCCGGCATCGGCTTTTCGACCGGTTTGAGCGCCGCGTCGAGTTCATAGAAGGCGGCATGCTCGCCCGTGGTCGAGACCATCAGCATGGTCATGCCGGGACGCGCCTTCTTCGCGTCGAACGGGCCGAGCACCGAGAGCGGATCGGATATCTTGGTTCCGCCCCAGCCGGTGCCGGGTTCGGCCACCTGGAAATAGCGGCCCGGTGTCGAACGCCGTCCCTTCATCTTGATCCCGGTGTCGGGAATGTCGAGCAGCTTGCCCGCCTGGTGTTCGCTGAGAACGCCGGTGATGTGGTCATCCACCACCACGACCTCGTCGACCTTGCCCTGCCACTGCTTGGCGAACATGCCGATGGTCGCCGAGCCGCACCCGACCCGCATCCGCTCCTCGGCCACGCCGTTGACGATGGGCGGATATCCGGCCTGCACCACCACGGTGGCGCCGCCGTCGATCGAAAGTTCGACCGGCTTGCAGTTGCTGAGATCCATCAGCGCGTCGCAGGTGACACGCCCCTCCTTCTTCGAGCCGCCGGTAAGATGGTGAACACCGCCCAGCGACAGCATCTGCGATCCGTATTCGCTGGTCGTGACATGCCCGATCGCCTCGCCTTGCGCGCGCACCGTCGCGGTCTCGGGTCCGAGGTAACGGTCGGTGTCGATCTTCACCTTGACGCCGCAATAGCTGAAGATGCCTTCGGTCACCACGGTGACCATGTCGACGCCGTCGATTTCCGAAGACACGATGAAGGGCGCCGGTTTGTAATCGGGATAGGTGGTGCCGGCGCCGATCGCGGTCACGAAGATGTTCGGCTCACGGACGATCTTGCCGTCCCAGTCGCCGGTGGCCTGGAACGGCACCAGCCGTCCGCCGTGCGACACCGTTCGCTCCAGCAGGATATGGGGGTCGACGCGCACCAGCTGGCCGTCGTGGTTGGCGTAACGGTCGCAGGCCCCCGCCGCGCCCGGCTTGATGTAGCACATCACGGGGCAGGCATCGCAGCGGATCTTGTCGTCGGCGACGGTCGGTTCAGTCGGCATGAACAAGCTCACGGGCCAGCGTCAAACTGTCGGATAGCCAGAATAGCAGCGACGCGTCGCAACGGTTCGGGCGGTCTCGATCACGGTGCGGCTTCTGCCGCCGGGCATCTCGTTCGTATACGAATGATGTTGCGTGCACCGCCTGAACCTGTCAAGCGCCTTGCGCTGCGAAAAAGCCCGCTGCCGAATAATAGCTCAATTGCCTCGCCGGTCTGTTCACAAACCGGGCAGCGGGCGCGGCCGGCGCAGGCCATGCTTGCACGTTTGTATGCAAACGGTATCCTCGCGACGAATTCAACGCGATGTATTGCAGCGCAAACGCCGGGCCGGAACCACGAGCATGACGCAGCCCACGATCCGCCTGACGGTCAACGGCAGGATCCATGACGTCAGCGCAGCCTCCGACACCGCGTTGCTCTACGTCCTGCGCAACGACCTCGAATTGAACGGGCCGAAATTCGGCTGCGGGCTCGGCGAATGCGGCGCCTGCACCGTCCTGATTGACGGCGTCGCCGCGCGTTCCTGCGTGATCCCGGTCGGTGGCTGCATGCAGCGCGAGATCGTGACGCTCGAAGGCCTCGGCTCGCGCGACCATCCCGATCCCGTGCAAAGCGCCTTCATCGCCGAACAGGCCGCGCAATGCGGCTACTGCCTCAACGGCATGATCATGACCACCAAGGCACTGCTGATGCGCACGCCCCACCCTTCCGAAACCGAGGTACTGGAAGCGCTGCGCTACAATCTGTGCCGCTGCGGCGCGCATATCGAAATCATGCGTGCCGTGATGCGGGTCGCCGGCCACCTCGTCGAGGCACAGGATTGATGGCCACCGCTCCAGAGCCATCCGAACTTCGGCGGGGAATGCTGTCCGTGGTTCGCGCGGCCGCATCCGGCGGGGAAGCCGCATTCGAGACCTTCATCAGGATCACGGCCGACGGCTCGGTCACGGCGTTCAACGGCCATGTCGATCTCGGCACCGGCATTCGCACCGCGCTCGGACAGATCGTCGCCGAGGAACTCGACGTGTCCTTTGCGCGCGTGGTCGTCGTGCTGGGCGATACCTCGCGCGTTCCCAATCAGGGCGCGACCATCGCCAGCGAGACCATCCAGATCACCGCCGTCCCCTTGCGCAACGCCGCGGCGCAGGCCCGGCAATTCCTGATCGCGCGTGCCGCCGAACGGCTCGAGTTATCCGTGGAAGAGCTCACCGTGGAGGATGGCCTGGTGCGCGGACGGGACAACCGCAGCGTCAGCTACGGCGAATTGATATCAGACGAAACCATCCGTCTCGAACTGTCCGATGACGTTCAGGTCAAGGCGGTGGATGCCTACACCATCGTCGGCCAGTCGGTGCCGCGCACCGACCTGCCGGCGAAGGCGACCGGTGAGCTGGTCTATGTGCACGACGTGCGCCTGCCCGGCATGCTGCACGGCCGCGTCGTGCGCCCGCCCTATGCCGGCGTCGACGCCGGGCCTTTCGTCGGCACCAGCCTGATCGCTGTCGACGAGGCCTCGGTCCGCGATATTCCAGGTCTCATCGCCGTCGTCAGGATCGGCGATTTCGTCGGCGTCGTCGCCGAGCGTGAGGAGAATGCGGTCAAGGCGGCGGCGCGGCTCAAAGTCACATGGAAGCCGACGCCGACACTGCCCGATCTGGGCGACGTCGAGACGGCGCTGCGCGCAAATCCGTCGACACCGCGAACCCTGATCGACAGGGGCGACGTCGACGCCGCCAACGCTTCGGCAGAAAAGCCGATGCAGCGGACTTACATCTGGCCGTACCAGATGCACGCGTCGATCGGCCCGTCCTGTGCCGTCGCGGACTATCGCGAGGGCAGCTTGCGGGTCTGGTCGGGCACGCAAAATCCCCACATCCTGCAGGCCGATCTCGCGCTGCTGGTGGCACAGCCGGAAGCCGATATCGAGGTGATCCGGATGGAGGCCGCCGGCTGCTACGGCCGCAACTGCGCCGACGACGTTTCCGCCGACGCGGCGCTGCTGTCGCGCGCGGTCGGCCGTCCCGTCCGGGTGCAGCTGACGCGGGAACAGGAGCATGCCTGGGAGCCGAAGGGCACCGCGCAGCTGATGGACGTCAAGGGCGGCTTGCGCGCCGACGGCAGCGTCGCTGCCTACGATTTTTCAACGCGCTACCCCTCCAACGGCGCGCCGACCCTGGCGCTGCTGCTCACCGGAACCGTTGGGCCGGTCCCGGCGGTATTCGAGATGGGCGATCGCACCGCGATCCCGCCCTATGACTATGAAAATTTGCGCGTGGTGGCGCACGACATGCCGCCGATCGTGCGCGCATCCTGGCTGCGCGGCGTCTCGGCGCTTCCGAACACCTTCGCGCATGAATCCTATATCGACGAACTCGCCACCGAAGCCGGCGTCGACCCGATCGAATATCGCCTGCGCTACCTCAAGGACAGGCGCGCGATCGATCTCGTCAACGCCGTGGCCGAGCGCGCCGGATGGACCCCGCGTCCGATCAGGCAGGAGCCGGCAGCCGAAGGCGACATCGTGCGCGGGCGCGGCTTTGCCTACGCGCTCTATGTGCACAGCAAGTTTCCGGGTTACGGCGCCGCCTGGTCGGCCTGGATCGCCGACGTCGCGGTCAACAAGGCGACCGGCGACGTCAGCGTGACCCGTGTGGTGGCCGGCCAGGATTCCGGGTTGATGATCAATCCCGAAGGCGTCCGCCACCAGATCCACGGCAACGTCATCCAGTCCACCAGCCGCGCGCTGATGGAAGAGGTTTCGTTCGACCGCAACGCGGTGACCAGCCGGGAATGGGGCGCCTACCCGATCATCACCTTTCCGGATATCCCGAAGATCGATGTCCTGATGCTGCCGCGCCAGGACCAGCCGCCGCTGGGTGTCGGCGAATCCGCTTCCGTACCCAGTGCCGCGGCGATCGCCAACGCCATCTTTGACGCGACCGGCGTGCGTTTTCGCGAGCCGCCGTTCACACCGGAGCGAATTCTCAGGGGATTGCGCGGGGAACAGGATGCCGCGGCGACCGCGTTGCCGATCGCTGCACCGAGGCCTCCAGCCGCGACCGGTAAATGGCAAAACCCGTTCGCGAGACGGCGCGGTGCCATCGCCACCGTCGTGGCGTCATGCGCCGCCGTGATCGGCATCGCCGCGGCCGTGCTGTCGTGGCGCGCGATCGCGCCGATCGCGCGGCCGGATGCGTCGGTGTTTTCGGCGGCGACGATCGCCCGCGGCCGGCAGCTTGCGGCGCTCGGCGATTGCGCGGTGTGCCACACCGAGGCGAACGGCGCCGTCAACGCCGGAGGTCGGGCGATCGAGACGCCGTTCGGCATCATCTACGCGACCAACATCACGCCCGATCCCGAGACCGGGATCGGCGCCTGGTCCTATCCCGCCTTCGAGCGCGCGATGCGCGAGGGCATCCACCGCGATGGTCGCCATCTCTATCCCGCGTTTCCCTATTCGCATTTCGCGAGGACCACCGACGCCGACCTGCAGGCGCTCTACGCCTACCTGATGGCCCAGGCGCCCGTGCGCGCCGAGAGCCGCACGAGCAAGCTTGCCTTTCCGTTCAACTGGCGTCCGCTGATGGCGGGATGGAACGCGCTGTTCCATCGGACCGACGTGTTCCAGGCCGATCCTGCGAAATCGGAGATCTGGAATCGCGGCGCCTATCTGGTCGAGGGCCTGGGCCATTGCGGCGCCTGCCATTCACCGCGCAACGCGCTGGGGGCGGAGCGGGAAAGCGCCTATCTGGCCGGCGGTCTGGCTGAAGGCTGGGAAGCCCCGCCGCTGACCTCGCTTTCCCACGCCCCGATCCCCTGGAGCGAGGACGAGTTCTACGCCTACTTGCGAACCGGCGAATCCCGCTTTCACGGGGTCGCCGCGGGTCCGATGGCACCGGTGGTGAAAGAGCTCGCTGCTCTGCCCGACCAGGACATTCGCGCCATGGCGGTCTATCTCGGCTCGTTCAACGACCGCGCGCTCAGTCCATCGGCCCAGCAGGAGATGGCCACCGGACTTGAAACCTCGACCGACGGCCGGGCCGTTTCGTCCTCCGCCGGCGCGCGGCTCTATCAGGGCGCCTGCGCGGTATGCCATGCGGTCGGCGGCCCACCCCTGTTCGGCAGCCGGCCGTCGCTGGCGCTGAACAGCAATCTGCATAGCGCCACGCCGGACAATCTGGTCCGGATCATTCTGCAGGGGATCGCTTCCCCGGCGTCCAGCGACCTCGGCTACATGCCCGGCTTCAAGGACAGCCTGAGCGAAGGCCAGATGGCCGAGCTGGTGTCCTGGCTCCGCCGGCAATTTGCCCCGGACAAGCCCCCCTGGACCGGTGTGGAAGAGGCGATCGGCCGGGCCAGGCATGCGGAATCGGACTGATTGACGGCCGGCAAGCCACTGGTTGCGGGGCCTCCGTCGCGCTAGGGTTTCCAGATGGCAGTCACGGATATTGCGAGCAGGACCTATAATCACGGCTGGCGGCTGGACCCGATCGTTCGCAGCCTGCTTGATACCGATTTCTACAAGCTATTGATGCTGCAGATGATCCGGGAATTCTACCCGGACCAGCGCGTGACCTTTTCGGTCATCAATCGCAGCCGGCACGTCCGGCTCGGCGAGGTGATCGACGAGGGCGAACTGCGCGCCCAGCTCGATCACGCCCGCACCATCCGGTTCGGCAAGAAGGAGCTGATCTGGCTCGCCGGCAACACGTTCTACGGCAAGACCCAGATGTTCTCGCCCGAGTTCATCACCTGGCTTTCGACGTTCCGGCTCCCCGAATATGAGCTGCGCAAGGTCGACGGCCAGTACGAATTGCATTTCCACGGGCCGTGGAGCCACACGACCATGTGGGAAATCCCGGCGCTGGCCATTCTCAACGAGCTGCGCTCGCGCCAGGCGATGAAGGGACAGGGCCGGTTTGCCCTCGACGTTCTCTATGCCCGCGCCAAGGCCAAGCTGTGGACCAAGGTCGAGCGCCTGCGCAAGCTGGACGGCCTGCGGCTGTCCGATTTCGGGACGCGGCGGCGCCATGGTTTCCTGTGGCAGCGCTGGTGCGTCGAGGCGGTCAAGGAGGGCCTCGGGCCGTCCTTCACCGGAACCTCCAACGTGCTTTTGGCAATGGACAACGATCTGGAAGCGATCGGGACCAATGCCCACGAATTGCCGATGGTCGCAGCCGCACTGGCCAATGATGACGATGCGCTGCGCTGGGCGCCCTACCTCATCCTCGATCAGTGGCGCCACACCTATGGCGGCAATCTGCTGATCGCGCTCCCCGACGCTTTCGGCACCAAATCATTCCTGCGCGACGCGCCGGAATGGGTGGCCGACTGGACGGGCTTTCGACCCGACAGCGCTCCGCCGATTTCGGCAGGCGAAGAGATCATCGAGTGGTGGAAACGAAAGGGGCGCGATCCCAAAAAGAAGCTGCTGGTCTTTTCCGATGCCATGGACGTCGGATCGATCGAGGAGACCTACCGTCATTTTGCCGGCCGCGTCAGGATCAGCTTCGGCTGGGGCACCAACCTGACCAATGATTTCGTGGGATGCTCACCGGACGGTTCGATCAATCTCGATCCGATCTCGATCGTCTGCAAGGTGACGTCGGTCGATGGCCGGCCCGCGGTCAAGCTGTCGGACAATCCGGAAAAAGCCACCGGCATTGAGTCTGAGGTCGATCGCTATCTGCGGGTGTTCGGCGACGCAGGGCGGGTCCGCGCGCCCGTGCACGTCTGACAAGCGCACTGCGCTGGAAAACGCTTTAGAACGCCTTCATGCCCGAATCACCGAACACGCCGCTGCCGTTTGACCAACTCGCCAAGGCCATTGAAGCGCGGCGTTCCGTCTATGGATCCATCAGCGGACTTCGGCTCGACCGCGCCGCCCCCGGCGAGGCCTGGTCGAGACTCCCCTACCGTCCCGTCTTCGTCGGAGATACCGAGACGGGCGTGCTTCACGGCGGCGTTGTCACCGCCATGCTCGACGAGAGTTGCGGCATGGCCGTCCAGCTCGCGCTCGATGGGACCCGGGCGATCGCCACGCTCGACCTGCGGATCGACTACCAGAAGCCGGCCACGCCAGGCCTCGACATCAAGGCGCATTCAGTCTGCTATCGCGTCACCCGCTCGATCGCCTTCGTGCGCTCGACGGCCTACCAGGAATCCGAGGACGATCCCGTCGCCACCGCGACAGCCTGCTTCATGATCGGCGCGAACCGGACCAACATGCTGACCGACAGGCCGATGAATGACGGCGTGCTGCCGACGCTCGAAGCGCCGGAAGATCCGAGCACCCCATTCGCCAACAGCCCCTTCGCGCGCTGCCTCGGTATCGGCATCGGCGCAGACGATACGCTCGTCATGCCCTTTTCGCCCAAGATCATCGGCAACCCCGTTCTGCCTGCCATTCACGGCGGCATGACCGGCGCCTTCCTTGAAACCGCGGCGATTGTAGGCGTGACACGCGAGCTCGGCGTTCTGGCACCGCCCAAGCCGATCGGCCTTACCATCAACTACCTGCGTTCCGGCCGAGCGCTGGACTGTTTCGCCAGGGCGTCGATCGTCAAGCAGGGACGACGCGTCGTCGCCTTCGAAGCGCAGGCCTGGCAGGATGACCCGACAAAGCCCATCGCTTCGGCGTTCGGTCATTTCATGCTCAGGAAGATACCGGGGCCGGAGGAAGAATAGCGGCGGCCGCTCGGCATGCGACAGGCGCGCAGAGATCATCATCCGGAAATTGAATAGCCGGACATCCGGCCAGAAACGCCGCCTTCCGAGTCGTCCCGGAATCCTGCGGTTTGCGCAGACCGGATGACGGGCCGATGATTGATATCCGTCTCATAAGTAAAAACGCGCATGGCTGCGGCTCCGGAAATATCAGAGATTCTCGCTTGATTGGGAGAGTCGAATGTCGCGTTCCGTCGTCGATCTATACCGGTATCCAGTCAAGGGGTTATCCGCCGAGCGCTTGCCTGTACTCCAGCTTACCCGCGATCATGGACTGCAATGGGATCGCGAATTTGCGCTCGCCCTGGGCTCCACGGTTTTCGACTCGAATCATCCGGAGCCCCTTGATAAGGGGTTTTTCCTGATGCTTCGAAACAACGAAACCCTCGCCTCGCTGGAGACACATTTCGAGCCCGCTTCGGGAACTCTGACGGTTCTGAGATCGGGAGAGCCGATACTATCGGCAGACATTTTATCCGATGTCGGGCGCGAAATTGTGGAGGTGTTCTTTGCAGACTATATAGGCGCTGCTGCGAAGGGGAGGCCAAAACTCGTTCGCGCCGGAGGACACAAATTTACGGACGCGAGTGTCATGTCGCCCGTGATGATGAAGGCGGTTTCGGTCGTCAATTTGGCGTCGGTCCGAGCCCTGGAAAAGGCCGTCGGTGCGACCGTCAATCCACTCAGGTTTCGTGCCAATATTTATCTCGATGGGCTGAATCCATGGCAGGAACTGGAATGGGCCGGCCACGAAATCCGCATCGGCAGCCTGGCTTTTCGTGGCCTGGAGAGGACCCCACGCTGTGGGGCTGTGAACGTCAACCCTCGTACCGCGCAACGCGACTTGAACTTGCCCAAGGCACTTATGAATCATTTCGGCCACACGGATCTCGGCGTCTACGTTGAGACCCTTGTCGATGGCGAACTGAGACTCGGAGACATGCTGACCGACAGAATTGCATAAAGCCGCCGCAGTTGAGTGCGGCCAACGACCATGACGGATCGCCGGTCAACCCGCTCGGCGGGCGTGATGGCTGTGCAATTGCGATGCGAGCAGGCGCCGCCACTCGTTGAATTCGGGACTTGCGATATCGCGCGGCCGCGGCAGGTCGATCAGATGCTCATGGGCGATCCGTCCCGGTCCCGGCGACATCACGACCACCCGGTCGGCCAGGAAGATCGCCTCCTCGATCGAATGGGTGACGAACAGAACGGTCAGGTCCGTGCGCGACCATATCGAGACCAGTTCGTCCTGCAGGCGTTCCCGCGTCATCGCATCGAGCGCCCCGAACGGCTCGTCCATCAGCACGACTTCGGCGTCATTAGCGAGCACCCGGGCGATGGCAACGCGCTGCTTCATGCCGCCGGAAAGCTGATGCGGGAACACGTCGGCGAAGTCCTGCAGTCCCACCAGCTCGATGAAACGATCGACGGTGTCGCGGATCTCGGCCCTGGGACGGCCGCGCGACTTCGGGCCGAAGCCGATATTGTCCCGGACGTTCAGCCAGGGAAACAGCCCGTAGTCCTGGAACACCATGCCGCGGCTCGGTCCGGGCCCGGAGATCGGCACTCCCCACATCAGATTATCGCCCTGGGTCGCGGTCTCGAAGCCTGCGGCCATCCGCAACAAGGTGGATTTGCCGCAACCGGAGGCGCCGATCAGGCAGATGAATTCGCCTTTCCTCACGCTGAGATTGGCGCCGCGCAGCGCCTCGATCGATCTCCCGTTCTGCGAATAGATCTTGGCGACGTTCTTCATTTGCAGAATGGGGATAGCGGTGTCAGCCATGCGACGGACTCCAGGCCAGCAGCCGCCGCCCGATCAGCATCACCAGCTGATCGGACAGGAAGCCGAGCACGCCGATCACGACCATTCCCGATATCACGATCTCGGTGCGCGAGAGCTGCCGGGCCTCCATGATGATGGCGCCGAGACCGGTCTGCACGCCGGTCATCTCGCCGACCACGATCACCACCCAGGCAAAGCCGAGGCCGAGCCGCATGCCGGTGAAGATCGATGGCAGCGCCGCCGGCAGCACGACGCGGAAGAACTGCGCCGAATCCCGGCAACCGAGCATCGACGCCGCCTCGAACAGGCGTGGCTCGACCGAGCGTACGCCAAAGATGGTATTGACGAGGATCGGATAGAACGCGCCGAGAAAGACCAGGAAGAATGCCGAGCGCGGACCGAGGCCGAAGATGATCATCGCCAGCGGCAACCACGCCGTGACCGGCACCGGCCGCAGCAACTGGATGGTGGGATCCACCAGTTGCCGGACCAGCGGCACCCGCCCGATCAGCATTCCCAGCGGCAAGGCGACGATCAGGGCCAGCGCAAAGCCGCCATAGACGCGGCTGACCGAGGCGAGCATATGGGTAAGCAGCGTCCCGCTGTAGGCGTCGTCATTGATGCCGCCAAAAGCGAGGTCTCGCAATTCGAGCCAGACGTCGTAAGGCGGCGGAATCAGGCTTGCCGGCCGACCCGCGGTGGCAAGGTGCCAGATCGCCAGCAGCGCCAGGGGAAACGCCACGGCCAGCAGCGCCGGCCGCAGCCTGCCCCGCCATGCCGCCGCTCCGCGCGCCGGGGCCGCAGCGGTATCGGTGTCGGAAGCCAGCGTGGTCACGGTCAGGTAGGTTTCAACGTATCGACGAAGTTGGTGTCGATGAAGGTTGCGAAATCGGGAATGCGCTTGATCTGCTTCAGCGCCAACATGTGCTCGGCATAGACTTTCGATTGCTCGATCTGCCTGGCGTCGAGCCGCCAGGTCAGCTCGACATTCGGCACCGAGGCCTCGATCGCTTCCTTCTTCTGCCCGAGCTTGCTGGAGGCCATCGCCACCATGGCAGCCTTGTTAGTCGCGGCGTAGTCGGTCGCCCGCTGATGGATGCCGATCATCACGCGCACCAGATCCGGCTTCTCGGTAATCACGTCGCGGTGGGTGCCGAACACCATGTTGAGCGATCCCATCGCCGTCGAATAGGGATATTCGACCAGCGTGCCGATGCCGCTGGAGAGCGAGACGCCGGGTCCCGGCTCGGCGCCGACATAGGCGTCGATATCGCCGCGCGCCAGCGCGATATGCATTTCCGAGAAGGAGACGCGGACCGGCTCGACGTCCTTGATCGACATGCCTTCCATCCGCAGGCGCTCGAGGAAGAACACCTCCTGCGTGGTTCCGGGGAACACGGCGACGCGCTTGCCTTTCAGATCCTTGAGGGTCGCGATGCCGGAACCTGTCTTGGCGATGATGGCCATACCGCGATTGCAGGTCGAAGCGATCACCACGACCGGCTCGCCGGCGGCGGCGCCGAGCAGGGCCGCGGCGATGCCGAAGGCGCCGAAATCGACCGACTTGGTCACCACCGCATTCTTGCATTCGGTCGGCGTCTCAAACGGCAGCACTTCTATCTTGTAGCCGGCCGGCACGAACTGATCGTAGAAATAGGGCGCAATGGAATGGATCAGCTTCAGCGCCCCGGCGCGGATCAGGATCGGCTCGCCCTCGGCGCGAACGATTGCGGGCGCGGCCAACAAGCCTGCTCCGAGGCCGACGATAAATTCACGACGGCGGATCCTTGATGGCATGGGCACAGCTCCTTTGTTGCCACTGAAGAGTGCAACAAACATGCCATCGGGGCGGACGGTATGCCTCTGCGGCGGCTTTCCGCCGGGTTACGCCTCCGATTCCGCGAAAGCCCTCGCCGTGGCGAGGCAGCCCCCAAAAATCGGCATGAGAACGGCGGCGTACCTGCAGAGACCAAAGACCGGAGTTGCCGGAAATTCCGCCGGAATGCCCCATTCGGCGTCGTCCCGGAACTGCGCGGTTGGAGAGACCGGGTGGTGGTGTGCGCGGCAGAGCTCACCGCTTCGCGCCACAGCGAAAGGCGCAGCGCAAAGTGGTTTGAACGAAGCGAACGACGCCCAAAATGTTGCGCTCCCCGTCCGACGCGAGCACCCGGCAACTCCAAGGCGCTGACAGCGACGGCACACGCGTCAGGCTCTGCTAGTCCGAAGTTTCGTCATTTGGATTCTCGATGCGACTCGACCTCAGATTGTATCTCTGCACAAACTGGAATATAGGCAATACACTGGGTTGAATCACCACGATTCCGACGCCACTTCGGTGAGTCCGACTCGAACGCAGGCGCTTCTCAAAAACCCCGAACAGCAAGGGTTGTTCGTGTCCGAAATCAAGGGCTACATCTCCTCTCCAGCCGCCTTCAGACCCCACGCCGAAAGGCTGGGGGTAGGAGAACTCGTATTTCTCGCCGGATTGCTGATGGTACTGTACGCCGTGACCATCGATGCCGTGGTCGTGGCGCTGGGCGCGATCGGCAACGACCTTCAGGTGGCTGCGAACCAGGGACAGCTGCTGATCACCGCGATGATCGCGGGAATGGCGGTCGGTCAGATATTCTACGGGCCCGTGTCGGACAACATCGGACGGAAGCCGGCGCTTTACCTCGCCCTGTCGATCTTTGCGATCGGATCGATCATTTCGATGTTCGCTTCCAATTTTGCAATCATGATTGTTGGGCGCGTTCTCCAGGAGCTCGGCGCCGGCGGCGCGCGCACGATAACGATCGCATTGATTCGGGATCAATATCAGGGTGCGGCGATGGCGCGCATCGTGTCTTTCATGGACGCGCTCTCGGTGGTGATGTCTATCCTGGGGACCATCGCTGCACAGACCGCCCTCATTGTCGCCACCTGGAGGGCGGTTTTTGGCGGGCTGTTGATCGTCGACCTGGTTGCCTTTGGCTGGTTGGTAATTCGCCAGCCGGAGACCCATCTACCCGCCAGGAGGACGCGTTTCTCGATCGGCTTGATGGCGAGCGCCGCATGGGCGGCTTTGTCCTGCAGGACCGCTATGGGGTACACGGTCGCCCTGAGCCTCGCGCTGGGAGGCTGGATGGGCTACCTGAATTCGGCTCGCCAGATATTCCAGGACATTTACGCGGTGGGACCCTGGTTTCCGTTCTACTTTGCGGTCGGCGGCGTCTCATTCGCGACGTTCGCCGTCCTGAACGCGCGTCTTGTGCGGACGATACCGGTCAAGACGCTGTGCTATGGGGGAATTCTGACGATCGGAATCGTATCCGCCGCGCTTTCCGCGTCCAGTGCCTGGCTGGGTACCCCACCGCTTCAGGTCTTTCTCCTCTACGTATTTGTCCTGTTCAGCTGTCTGGGCCTGACTTTCAGCAATCTGATCTCGCTCGCGATGGAGCCGCTCGGTCAAATCGCGGGTGTCGCCTCGGGCGTCATCAGTTCGATATCATGGCTCTCAGGCGCGCTGCTCGGAATGATCATCGGTCAATATTTCGACGGGAGCCTGGTTCCGGTGACGCTCGGTCTTACCATTGTTTGCGCCCTTACGCTGGCGGTTCTCCGCGTCGTTCCCGCCTACTCGGCGCCCTTGGACTGACAGGATACGCCGAGTCGTGAGGAAAGATTCGCGGATCGCCTTCCCCTCGTCACGCCCGTCGCCTGTTGGCGCAGCGGGGATCGCTGGCACGTATGGTTTCTGGTATCAGAGGTGACTGGCGGAGGATGGAGACGCAGCAGCCTGGCGGCAGGCGAAATGCTGTTGGTGTATCGACATGACAGACCGACACCGAATGTGGATTGAACGGGAAGGCGTGCGGATTGCCTTGTGTCGCTGGGGGCAGGAGGATCCGGGCAAGCCGCCTCTCCTTCTGGTGCACGGCACCGGTTTCGTATCCGATATCTGGGATGAGGTCGCGAAGGCGCTCGCTCCAGTCCACACCGTCTACGCGATCGACCGCCGCGGTCACGGGGCCAGCGACAAGCCGACGGGCGACAGCTACCATTTCCTGGATTTCGCTCTGGACGTGTGCGCCGTGACGGAGGCGCTCGACTTGTCGGAGCTGCTTGGCGTCGGGCACAGCGCCGGGGCTACCGACCTTCTGCTGGCCGCAGGGCTTGCTCCCGGGCGGTTCTCGCGCCTGCTGGTGATGGAGCCGACCATCACCGACCCGCGCACGAAGCGAAGCGAAGGTTCGGAATTGAGCGACGAGAGCCGGACCTTCCTGCAACGCACGCTATACCGTCGGAGCGCATTCGAATGCGCGAATGCAGCGCGTCAACGCCTGCGCGCAGCGCCCGCGTTCGCGAGATGGTCGGAGCCGGCTCTCCTGGCTTACGTCCAACATGGTTTCGAACCGCTGCCGGACGGCCGGGTCCGTCTGCTGTGCACGCCAGAGATCGAAGCAGCCATGCTGCGGCCGATCTTCGAAGCAATGGAGCAGATCTACACAGGAGACGCACGCGGCAACCCCTTTCACTTGTTGTCCGAGATCGAATGTCCGGTGTGCGTCACCACGGCGGAGCGGTCTGATCCCATCTACAAGGAAATGGCGTCGCGCGCCTTTGCCATGATTCCCGTCGTGAGCCGGTGGACGTTCGAAGGAGCCGGTCACTGCGTCGCCCAGGAGGCCCCTGCCCTCCTGCTCGGAGCGATCGAGAAGTTCAAGGCCGATACGGGCTGAGGGGGCCGACCACGCGCTTGCTTGCAGGTTGATCTGTCGAAATCGTACAACTATACCCAGTGACGGAGTTTAAGTCGTCTTCCCACTTCGGGATCCGCTCCCGCGGGCACGACGTAGACGACGACCACGGGCGCTTTAGCCAGGCTTGAGAAGCCGGGTCGGGACAAGCTCGGGATACTTGACGATGCGGCTCGCAGATTTCGCATCTTATGACGGCTTGGGGCTGGCACGGCTCCTTGAGCGTCGTGAGGTGACGCGGCTTTTTTGGCGATGGTGGGCTTGCCGGAAACAACAGAACTCTTCGCTAGAGCTCGCCGACTTTCCGATACTTGCAACGCCAATGGTGTTTCAATTGCCGGACATTGAACACAGGCGAGCTCGCAAATGCTGATTCGCGACATGCTGTTGGCCGCCCTTACCTCCCTCATCTGGGGCTTCGGTTTCGTTGTTGCCAAACTCGGACTCGAGCACTTCTCTGCCACGCAGATGACCGCGCTCCGCTTTCTGATGGTCGGCATTTTCTGCGTGATCGTGCCGCGGCCCAAGTTGCCCTGGTCGCTCCTCCTTGCAATCGGTGCGACCCTGTTCGCCGGTCAATTCCTGCTGCTGTTTTTTGCGTTTTCCCATGGAATGCCGCCGGGGCTCGCGTCCGTCAGCCAACAGATACAGGCTTTTTTCACTGTGTTGCTCAGCGCCATATTCCTGCGGGATATTCCTGGAGCGCGGCAATTGGCCGGCATGGTGGTTGCGTTCACCGGGCTCGCGCTGATCGCCTTGACCGCCGGCTCGGACCTCAATCCCGTCGGTCTTGGGCTCGCCGTTGCCGGCGCGTTCAGCTGGGCGGTCGGCAATGTCCTGATCAAGCGCGCGCCCAACGTTCCGATGTTCCCGCTCGTGATATGGTGCAGCCTCGTGCCGCCGTTGCCGGCGTTATTACTGTCCAGCATCTATGATCAGCAGTCGGTCGTAGAAGCCACGCTGAGCGCCTCATGGCTGAGCATAGGCGCCGTCTTCTATTCGGGCTTTCTTGCGATCGGCATAGCCTATGCTGCATGGGGATATCTGCTTCAACGCTACCCCTCCGCTGTCGTCGCGCCCTTTGGACTTCTCACGCCGTGTATCGGCGTTGTGGCGGCGAAGCTGGTCTTCGGCGAGGCCTTCAGCCCAACCCGTTATGCCGGCATGGCGCTCATCCTGTGCGGACTGGCTATCATCGTCTTGCCGTTGCAGCGTGTGAAGGCTCTGATCGCAACCCGCTTGTTGCGTTAGGCCTTCCATTGCCTCATCGACATTGGGAAGGCCAGCGTCACCGCCAGGTCGCTCAATCAAAGAATGGCGCGCCTTCCAGGACGAAAATGACAGTTTGACCCCGATGGCTGCCGGCACAGAGGTCTGCGACCGGTTGCGACAATCCCCAGGAAGCAATCTGCCGGGCGCTATGGAGGCCGTGAACCGGGCATCAGGAGCCCGCGCGGCCTGACGCGTGTGCGCCAATAGTGCCCTGTGTCGAAAGGGCCCAACGACGACCGACCCGTCGTCCAATTTTATCTTGCAATATGAAGGGTTTAGGTGGTGGGCGCACCAGGGCTCGAACCTGGGACCCGATGATTAAGAGTCATCGTTAGTCAGTTGGTCTGAGATTATCTGAGAATATCTATGTGCGCGGTCCTCGCGTGCGCATTCTACCCAACGGGACCCACTTTTGGTCGCTTAATATCCGTGATGACAAGGGCGCTCGGCGACGATTTGTCGTTGGCAGTGGTCTTGGAATGTCCGCAGCACGAATAAAGGCAGAGGATTTACGCCGGGGCTGGACCTCTTGGCCAAGGCTGTGCTGCCAGAGGCAGCCCCGTTGCGCGGGCTCTTAGCGAAGGAGCTTCTTAGAGCTGCCGATCGCTGATGGTTCCCTGTTCATGAAGCAGCCAAAGCCACCGACGTCGTCTGACGGTGAGTTGACAAAATGGTGTGATGACAACTGACATTGGCGATCCGATCCTCGGCGCGCGGTCTCCGAAACCCGGACCCGCGAGGGCTGGCGATCCGACGGACCAAATATTGCGGAAACGGCTGTGATGAAAAAGGGAGCTACGCAGGACATCTGGATCGGAATCGATCTCGGCACCCAGAGTGTGCGGGCAATCGCCGCAACAAATGACGGCGATATCATCGGCTGGGGAGCTTCGCCGCTATCCAGCACGCGCGTCGAGCAGCGGCACGAGCAAGCCCCTGAGGATTGGTGGATTGCGGTCGGTCACGCCTGCCGCAAGATGTGCCGGACGATCGATGCGCCGCACCGAATCCGCGGCGTCGCTGTGTGCGGCACGTCGGGCACCGTTCTGCTGACGGATGGTGAGGGTCGCGCGGCAACGACCGCCCTGATGTATGACGACGTGCGCGCTGCCGCAGAGTGCAATGAAGCAAACGCCATCGGCGCGGCACTGTGGGAAAAACTGGGCTATCAGCGCATTCAAGCCGTCTGGGGCCTGCCAAAACTCATGTGGCTGCTTCGCAGGAGCGGCGGTCCAGGCAAGCGTTACCTCTCGCATCAAGCCGATTTCATCACCGGCAGGCTGGCCGGAACACGACTGCCCTCGGATATCAGCAATGCCTTGAAAACGGGCTGCGACACGCTACTCCAACGATGGGACACGGCTGTCATGGAGCAGCTGGGGATAAGGCACGAGGTGTTGCCGGAGTTGCGTCGATCGGGCGCCCACATTGGCGCGGTCGGTGCCGCCGGCGCAGCCCATACAGGTATTCCGATCGGCACCCCGATCATCGCAGGGATGACGGACGGCTGTGCCTCACAGCTGAGTTCCGGCGCGATGTCGACCGGAAGCTGGAACAGCGTGCTCGGCACGACGCTCATCCTGAAAGGAACAAGCAGCGCGTTGCTGCAGGATCCGGCCGGAGTCGTTTATTCGCACCAGTCACCCGACGGTCAATGGCTGCCCGGTGGAGCGTCGGGTTCCGGTGCCGGCGCACTGACACGTTTTCTTCCCAACGCCGACCTTGATGCGCTCGCCGCGGAAGCAGGCCGGCGAATCGGTCCGCTCGCCCCGGCCTATCCCCTCGCATCCGCGAAGGGCGAGCGATTTCCCTTCATCGCAAGCGAGGCGACGGCGTTCTTTCTTCGCGACGCTCCGGCCGATCCAGTCGATACATTTCTCGCGATTACAGTTGGCCTCGCCTCCATCGAACGACTCTGCTTCGACTATCTCGACTTGCTCGGATTCCCGACACATGGCCGCTTGGCATTGACAGGCGGCGGGTCACGCAGCCGGTTCTGGAACGATCTGCGCGCGACGATGCTCGGCCGAGAACTCGTGGTACCCGCGATCGCGGAGCCCGCATTCGGGATGGCGGTTCTTGCGTCCTGCCTTCAAAGGCCGCTCGGCGACGCCGTGGCGGCGATGGTTCGTATCGAATACCGGCACGAGCCGCAATTGCAGCGAACCGATTCTGCGCTGCAGGCTCATCTGCGCATGGTTGATGCTCTCGAAGCCCGCGGATGGCTGCCCCGCGCGACGGCTTCACATTCCCGACAGCGGGTCACGCGATGACTGGTATCATCCTGCTTCACCGTCTGGAGACAATCTGGCAAACCACACCTGCGCAGCACAGACAAATCAGTCGGGAAGTCTCGTCAAACGCGGGCGCCATATACCGAAGATCACATTTGCTGTCGCGACCGCAAACAGCACCCAAAGCGATTTCCATTCGGCGCCCAACGATGCTGCGAGAGCGGCCGGATCGACCTCGTGGGTCAAGGCACGAGCGCTCAGTTCTGCTTCCTGTTGCATTGGCCCCTGAATTGCCGCGAAGCCCCATTCGAACACCAGGATGCCCGAAAGCAGTTTGGCCCAGGCCCAGCCGGCGCTGTGATAGCCGGGATTGACGGCCATCGCCATCAGGCCGGTAATCAAAACGAGCACGAGCGACGGCAGAAAAATCCACGTCGCAATGCCACCCATCGCGCCGCGCATCAGTGAATATTCGGAAAGCGATGTCGGTGCGGGAACGAAGGTCAGTAACACGAGCAGGCATGCCATCGCACCCATTTGGCCGATGGCTCCCATCGTATGCATGAATTTCATTGCCCGTCGTACGGCCAATGCGTTGATGCCAATCAATGTTTCGCTCGATGTTGTCGGCTGCTGCCCTATTTCGAGAATACCCGGCTGGCCAGCACGTCGGATGCTTCCAGCGACATGATGTCATCGGCGCTCAGCACGCGGTCGAGATCGGCGACCAGCCGGCTCGCCTGGCGCAGCCGCATGCGATCGAGCGCATTGCGGATCGATCGCGCGTTGGAGAATAATGGCTGCGCTTTGCGCAAGGCGATGTAGCGGGTGAACGCCTGCCGCGCGTCCGTGCTGAATTTGTAGTTCATGTCATTCAGCATCAATTCCGCGATCGCCAGCAGCTCCTGGTCGGAATAATCGGGAAAATCGATGTGGTGGGCGATGCGGGAGCGGAATCCGGGATTGCTGGCGAAGAACTTGTCCATGCGGTCGCCGTAGCCGGCCAGGATCACCACCAGGTCCTCGCGCTGCGATTCCATTACCTGCAGCAGGATCTCGATCGCTTCCTGGCCGTAGTCGCGCTCGTTGTCGGGACGATGCAGGTAGTACGCCTCGTCGATAAACAGCACGCCACCCATCGCCTTCTTCAGGATTTCCTTGGTCTTCGGCGCGGTATGGCCGATATACTGGCCGACCAGTTCGTCGCGGGTGACCGAGATGACCTGGCCGCGGCGCACGAAGCCAAGCTTGTGCAGGATGCTGGCGATCCGCAGCGCCACCGTGGTCTTGCCGGTGCCGGGATTCCCGGTGAAGGACATGTGCAGCGTCGGAACCTCCGACGTCAGGTTCATGCGATTGCGGATACGCTCGATCAGCAGCAGCGAGGCGATCTCTCGAATCCGGGTTTTGACCGGCCTCAGCCCGATCAACTCGCGGTCGAGCTGGTCGAGCACCTCGCCGATACCGACCTCGTTGAACTCGCGGCGCAGGTCGACGCGATCGAGGGTCGGGATTTCATCCGCGCCTTGTGGAGCGGCCGCGGGGCTGGCTGGCGAACTCATGCGCCACCGTAGCGCGCACCCTCGGGACGATCGGCGGCGTAGGGTATCGTGGTGTAACGGATATTGCGGCCAGCCACCTCGTGGCGCTCGAGACGGAAGCCGGGTTCATCTTTCGGACGGTTGACGATGAACGACAGGCGCACTGACTCCCAGCCATGGCTGGAGTCAAACGCGGACATCCGGACGTAACGGTCGCCGTAGACCTTGCGGCATTCGTTCAGCTCCATCATCACGCCGGCGGCATCGCGCAGGTCGAACATCGGCAGCCCCCACATTTCCCAAAGATTGTTGCGGGGATGCGGATCGTCGGTAAACTCGATATTCACGGCCCAACCCTTTTCAAGGGCATACTGCACCTGCCGGGAAATCTGCTCGTCGGTGAGATCCGGCAGGAACGAAAAACAGCCTTGGGTGACGCGCATGGTCCTGCTCCTTACATCGAGACGCTGGCGGTGGGGGCATAGTCGGGCATGTCGGTAGATTCGTAGTTGAAGGTGACGTTCTTCCAGACCTCCAGCGCTGATTTCAACGGGGTGCAGGTCTGCGCCGCCTTGGCGAGTATCTCCGGTCCTTCATGCAGGTAGTCGCGTCCTTCGTTGCGCGCGAGGATCATGGCCTCCAGCGCCACCCGGTTGGCGGTTGCTCCGGCCTGGATGCCCATCGGATGACCGATGGTGCCGCCGCCGAACTGCAGCACCACGTCCTCGCCGAGATGATCGAGCAATTGATGCATCTGCCCGGCGTGGATGCCGCCCGACGCCACCGGCATCAGCTTGTTGAGGCTCGCCCAATGCTGATCGAAGAACACGCCGTGCTCGAGCCTCGCCGGATTGTAGTCCTCGCGGCAGATGTCGTAATAGCCGCGGGTGGTGGCAGGATCGCCCTCCAGCTTGCCGACCACGGTGCCGGCATGGATGTGGTCAACGCCGGCAAGCCGCATCCATTTGGCGATGACGCGGAACGAGACGCCGTGGTTGCGCTGCCGGGTATAGGTCGAATGCCCCGCCCGATGCAGATGCAGGATCATGTCGTTGCGGCGCGCCCATTTCGCCATCGACTGGATCGCGGTGTAGCCGATCACCAGATCGATCATGATGATGATGGAGCCGAGCTCCTTGGCGAACTCCGCCCGCTCGTACATGTCCTCCATGGTGCCGGCGGTGACGTTGAGATAGGTGCCCTTGATCTCGCCGGACGCGGCCTGGGCCTTGTTGACGGCCTCCATGCAATACAAAAACCGCTCGCGCCAGTGCATGAACGGCTGCGAGTTAATGTTCTCGTCGTCCTTGGTGAAATCGAGCCCGCCCTTCAGCGCCTCGTAGACCACGCGGCCGTAATTGCGCCCGGACAGGCCGAGCTTCGGCTTCACGGTGGCGCCGAGCAGCGGACGGCCGAACTTGTCCATGCGCTCGCGCTCGACCACGATGCCGGTCGCGGGCCCCTGGAAGGTCTTCACATAGGCCACCGGCAGCCGCATATCCTCGAGCCGCAAGGCCTTCAACGGCTTGAAGCCGAAGACATTGCCGATGATGGAGGCCGAAAGATTGGCGATCGATCCATTCTCGAACAAATCTAGATCGTAGGCGATGTAGGCGAAATACTGCCCCGGCGAGTTCGGCACGGGATCGACGCGGTAGCATTTGGCGCGGTACTTTTCGGCGGCCGTCAGCCGGTCGGTCCACACCACTGTCCAGGTCGCGGTCGAGGACTCGCCGGCGACCGCCGCCGCCGCCTCGATCGGATCGACGCCGTCCTGCGGCGTCACCCGGAACAGCGCGATGATGTCGGTATCCTTGGGCTCGTAGTCCGGCTCCCAATAGCCCATCTTCTTGTATTCCATGACGCCGGACTTGTAGCGGTCCTTGCCGCGGATGGTCATCGATTGCTCGTTCATGGCTGGCTCCTTCGATAGTGTTGACCGGCGGGTCCGGTTGACAGGCTTCGGGTCATTCGGCGGCGGACGCGATATTTCCGATGCGGGGATCGAGCGCGCCGGATCGATATCGCCGGGCCATTTCCGCCAGCGGCATCACCCTGATCCTGCCGGCATGGCCGGCGGTGCCGAACTGCTCGAACCGCTCGCGGCAGAGTTCCCGCATTGAATCCATCGCCGGCTTGAGGAATTTGCGCGGATCGAACTCGCTCTTGTTCTGGGCCGCCACCTTGCGGAAGGCGGCCGTCATCGCCAATCGGCAGTCGGTATCGATATTGACCTTGCGGACACCGTGGCGGATGCCGCGGACGATCTCCTCGACCGGCACGCCCCAGGTCTGCGGCATCTCGCCACCGAACTGGTTGAACGCGTCCTGCAGGGATTGCGGCACCGAGGACGAGCCGTGCATCACCAGATGCGTGTTGGGTAGCCGGTGGTGAATTTCCTCGACCACCTTCATTGCCAAAATCTCGCCATCCGGCTTGCGCGAGAATTTGTAGGCGCCGTGCGAGGTTCCCATCGCGATCGCCAGCGCATCGACCCCTGTGGCGCGGACGAAATCCACCGCCTGGTCCGGATCGGTCAGCAACTGGTCGTGGCCGACCGGCCCTTCGACGCCATGGCCGTCTTCCTGTTCGCCGCCGCCATGTTCGAGCGAGCCGAGAACGCCCAATTCGCCCTCCACGGAGGCGCCGATCCAGTGCGCCATCTCGACCACGCGGCGGGTGATCTCGACGTTGTAGTCATAGTCCGCCGCGGTCTTGGCGTCGGCCTTGAGCGAGCCATCCATCATGACCGAGGTAAAGCCGTGTTGCAGCGCCGTGGCGCAGGTGGCTTCCTCGTTGCCGTGGTCCTGATGCAGGCAGAGCGGTATCTGCGGATACATCTGGTCAAGCGCGTCGATCATCTTCGACAACATGATGTCATTGGCGTAAGAGCGCGCGCCGCGTGACGCCTGAATGATGACGGGGGCATCGACCGCTACCGCGGCCTCCATGATCGCGAGGCCCTGCTCCATGTTGTTGATATTGAACGCCGGCACGCCGTAGTCGTGCTCGGCAGCATGGTCCAGCAATTGCCTAAGGGTAATTCGTGCCATCGCCCTCTCCGTGTCTACGCGTGGGTCGCCGTCATTCTCGATCGCGCAAGGCAGCGCCGAGCGGCCTGCGCGGCCGCCTCGGCGGTGATGCCGAATTCGCGATACAGCACATCCGCCGGCGCCGAAGCGCCGAAACCGGTCATGCCGACGAATTCGCCGTCGTCACCGAGCCAGCGCATCCAGTCGCCCTCGACCGCAGCCTCGATTCCGATCCGCGGGGCGCGTCCCAAAACGGCGGTGCGGTATTCGCGCGATTGCTGGCGAAACAGATCGAAGCATGGCGCGGAGACCACCGCGGCGCAGATATTGTCGCGCCCGAGCAATTGCGCCGCCTCCAGGGCAATCGCGACCTCGGAACCGGTCGCGATCAGGGTAACGTCGCGGCCATGAGCGGGTTCGACCACCACATAGGCCCCTGACGCGACCATGTTACCGCTGCTGCTGGCGTCACGAAACGATGGCAGCCCCTGACGCGACAGGCAAAGCACCGAGGGGTTGGCTTCGGCGCGGAGCGCGCAGTCCCAGGCCTCGGCGGTCTCGACGGCATCAGCGGGCCGGAACACCAGCAGGCCAGGAATCGCTCGCAGCGCCGCGAGGTGCTCGACCGGCTGATGGGTCGGTCCGTCCTCGCCCAGCCCGATCGAGTCGTGCGTCATCACGTGGATGACCCGGATCCGCATCAGCGCCGCCAGCCGGATTGCCGGACGGCTATAGTCGGCGAAAGTGAGAAACGTGCCGCCGTAGGGAATGAAGCCGCCGTGCAGAGCGATGCCGTTCATCGCCGCCGCCATCGCGTGCTCGCGAACGCCGTAGTGGACATAGTCGCCCTCGAAGACATCGCGTAGAACGGGCCGCTGGCCTTTGGCGCGAGTCAGATTGGAATGCGTAAGATCTGCGGAGCCGCCCAGCAGGTTCGGCACGGCTGGCGCTATCGCGTCGAGCACCAGTTGCGACGCCTGCCGGGTGGCCATCGTGGGCCGCTCGGTGCCGAACCGGTCTCGTAGGTTCTCCATGGCAACGGTGTAGTCGCAGGGCAGCTTCCGGTTCAGCGCATCGTGAAACGGCGAGCGCCCGCCGGAGTGGTGATTACGCCTGGTGCGCTCGATCCAGTTCCGCCGGGCCGCTTGCCCCCAGGCTCCGATCTTGCGCCACTGCTCGGCGATATGGGCCGGGATCTCGAATGGCTGATAGGGCCAGTTCAGGGCGGCGCGGGTGTTGGCGACCTCGTTGGCGCCGAGCGGCGCGCCGTGCGCCTTTTCGCTGCCCTGCCGGTTAGGTGCACCGAATCCGATCGCGGTGCGGCAGGCAATCAGCGATGGCCTGTCGTTGCTGCGCGCGCGATCGATCGCCGCGGCGATCTCTTCGGGATCGTGCCCATCGATCCGGCAAGTCGACCAGCCCGAGGCCTGGAACCTCACGAGTTGGTCGTCCGAGCAGGACAGCGAGGTCGATCCGTCGATCGAGATCTGGTTGTCGTCGAACAGGACAATCAGCCGCTTCAGCCTGAGATGCCCGGCCAGCGAAATCGCCTCGTGGCTCAGGCCCTCCATCAGGCAGCCATCACCGGCGATGACATAGGTGTGGTGATCCACGAGATCATTACCGAAGCGCGCATTCAGCAGCCGTTCGGCCAGCGCCATGCCGACCGCCGTCGCAATGCCCTGGCCGAGCGGCCCAGTGGTGGTCTCGACCCCCGGCGTGTGGCCATATTCGGGATGCCCCGGCGTGTTCGATCCCCACTGCCGGAATGCCCTGAGCTGGTCCAGTGTCACGGCCTCATAGCCGGTCAGGTGCAACAGCGCGTAGAGCAGCATCGAACCGTGGCCCGCGGACAGCACAAAACGGTCGCGATCCGGCCAGAGCGGGTCGGCAGGATCGAATTTGAGGAAGCGCGAGAACAGCACCGTAGCGACGTCGGCCATGCCCATCGGCATCCCCGGATGACCCGATTTCGCGTGTTCAACGGCATCGATCGCGAGAAAGCGGATCGCATTGGCCATTTCCGAATGAGACACATCCGGACGGTCGCGAGATGTCAGTGCATGAACGGTCATACCGTGCGCCTCTTGCGTTCCATCAGTTGCAGGATCAGGGGGGTGAGAATGAGCTGCATCGCGAGGTCGAGCTTGGCGCCATGGATCACGATCGAATTGGCGCGCGACATGAAACTGTTGGGAATCATCGACAGCAAATAGGGAAAATCGATGCCGCGCGGATTCTTCAGCCGGATCACCACCATCGATTCGTCCGGCGTCGGGATCCACCGCGCGATGAAGGGATTGGAGGTATCCACCGTCGGCACGCGCTGGAAATTGATGTCGGTCTCCGCGAATTGCGGAATAATGTAGTTCACGTAGTCGGGCATGCGCCGCAAAATGGTGTCGGTCACCGCCTCCTGGCTGTAGCCGCGGTCGCTGCGGTCGCGATGCAGCTTCTGGATCCACTCCAGATTGATCACCGGAACCACGCCGATCTTGAGATCGGCATGCTGCGCGATGTTTACCTTCTCGGTCACGACGGCGCCGTGTAGACCTTCATAAAACAGCAGGTCGGAGTTATCCGGCAGCGGACCCCATTCGGTGAACGAGCCCGGTTCGCCGCCATACAGTTTGGCCTCGTCGTCGTCGTGGACGTAATGCCGGGTCGTGCCGGTGCCGGATTCCCCGTAGTCGCGAAATACCCGCTCCAGTTCCTCGAACAGGTTGGTCTCGGGGCTGAAATGGCTGAAATGCTTGTTGCCGCGCTCGGCTTCCTCCACCATTTTCGTACGCATCTCCACGCGATTGTAGCGATGGAAGGCGTCACCTTCGATATAGGCGGCGGCGACTTTCTCACGGCGGAAGATGTTCTCGAAGGTCTTCTTGACAGACGTAGTGCCGGCGCCGGAAGACCCGGTGATCGAGATGATGGGATGACTGCGCGACATCGATCGGACCACTTTCAGCGAAACAGGCCACGCCGCGCGAACAGCGGGGCATCGGAATTGTCGAACATCGGCTCGATGCCTTCATGAATGGCTGCGACGTCGCGTACGCCGTGCATCGAGCCCATGATCAGCGGCACGCGCTGGTGCGGCGTCTTGGCTCCCAGTTCCAGAATACGCCGGCGCCCGGTGGTGGCGGCACCTCCCGCCCACTCCATGATCAGCGCCATCGGATGGGCCTCGTACAACAGCCGCAGCCGGCCCTCGCGATAGCCGCTCCGGGCATCGGCCGGATACAGAAACACCCCGCCGCGCATCAGGATGCGAAACGCTTCCGCCACCAGCGACCCGATCCAGCGCATGTTGAAATCCGCCCCGCGGTCACCGTTGGTGCCGGCAAGGCATTCGTCGATATAGGCGCGGACCGGTCCGTGCCAATGCCGGCGATTGGAGGCGTTGATGGCGAATTCGGGAGTATCGGGTGCAATCTTGGCGCCCTGCCTGATCAGTACGAACTGCTGGACGCGCCGGTCGAGGATGAAGATGTCGACGCGGCCATCGTGGCCGAGCACCAGCGTGGTCTGCGGACCGTAGACGACGAAGCCCGCGGCGCATTGCGCCGTGCCGGGCTCGAAGAACGTCGAAAGGATATCATTGCCCCGCGGCCGGATCGAAAAGATGGTGCCGACCGAGACATTGTTTTCGAGGTTGGCCGACCCGTCCAGCGGATCGATCGCTACGCAAAACGGCGCATCCGGATCGAGGGTTTCAGGCAGCGCCCCCTCCTCGGAAAGAACCGCGGCGACCGGAGCGGTGCGTAACGCAGTCCGCATCAACTCATCGGCCAGTACGTCGATGTCCTTTTGCTGATCGCCGTCGGAATTGGTGTTGCGAGCCTCACCGGTGATACCGGCCAACGGCCCATCCGCGATGCGTCCGGCGAGTTCGATCGATGCGCCGGCGATGGCCTCGATCACCTCGCCGACCGCTGCGCCGTGCGGCGTCCGCGATGCCGCCTGCTCGAGATGCGAACGCAGACTCACGCGCTCGTCCATGGCCGTCTCCCTCGCGCCCTCTGCGGAGCGCTCTTGAATGCGGTTTGCCGTTCGGCAATCCGCGCCAAGGAAGCGCGATTTGCCGGATTAGTGAAATTTTGTTATCTTTAGCCAAAGCAAAGTTTTACTTATAAGGTTGCCGACATGGCGGGGCGTTTTTCCAGGGAATTGACAATGCGCCAGTTGCGGGCATTGGCCGCCGTTGCGAAACATCGCTCCGTAACCGCAGCGGCCAAGCAGTTGCACCTGACGCAGCCGGCCGTGACGCTGCAGCTGCGCAATTTGCAGGCGTTGGCGGGATTGCCCCTGATCCAGCGCACCAGCGACGGCATGGTGCTGACCGACGCCGGCCGCGAAGTGCTGGCGCTCACTGACCGCGTCGAGGCCGCGGCCGCCAGTTGCGAGACGTCGCTCGACATGATCGCGGGAAAGACAGCGGGGCGAATTTCGATCGGCGCCGTCAGCACCGCCAAATATTTCGTGCCGTTTGCGATCTCCGGATTTTCGAAGGTCTATCCCAACATCGACGTCACGCTCTCGATCGGAAACCGCCAGGAAATCGGCATGGCGCTTCGCGGCTATGATCTGGATATCGCAATCATGGGCCGGCCGCCGGTAGACGTTCCCATGAACGTGCATCTGATCGGCGACCATCCGCATGTCATCATCGCACCGACCACCCACCACCTGGCGCGAAAGTCGCACCTTGCATTGTCCGCGCTTGCCAACGAGACGTTCCTGACCCGCGAACCCGGATCGGGGACACGCGGGTTGATGGAACAATTGTTCGAAACCGCCGGCGTTCGTCCGAAAATCGGCATGGCTATGAGCAGCAACGAGACCATCAAGCAGGCGGTAATCGCAGGTCTCGGGATCGCCTTCATTTCCGCGCATACGGTGGCGACCGAACTCGACGAGCGACGGCTGGTGACGCTGGATGTCGATGGCCTGCCGGTCGTGCGTCAATGGTTCGTGCTCTCGCGCAAGGATAAAGTCCTGCTACCGCCGGCGCAGGCGATGCTGGATTTTCTGAGCGCCAGCGGAGCCGAGTTCCTGCCTCGTACCCACGGCAGGCTCCGCCTCACCCGGACGTCGGTGCGCGGCAGGCGCGGCTGACGCAGCCCGCCTGGACTGCGGTCACGCAGCTCTGGCCAACCCGACCTCGGCCCATATTTCCGCCAGCGCTTGCACAAGATGCTCGATATCGGCATCGGTATGATGCGGTGAAGGCGTGATACGCAGCCGCTCGGTGCCGCGCGGTACCGTCGGATAGTTGATGGGCTGGACATAGATGCCGTAACGGTCGATCAGGAGGTCGCTGATCTGCTTGCACAACACGGGATCGCAGACCATCACGGGCACGATATGGCTGGGATTGTCGAGATGCGCGACGCCGGCCTGGTCGAGCCGCGAGCGTAGCCGTGCGACCCGGTCCTGGTGACGCTCGCGCTCCTGCGAACTGGCCTTGAGATGCCGAATGCTGGTCAGCGCGCCGGCCGCCACCGCCGGCGGCAGCGAGGTCGTGAAGATAAAGCCTGACGCAAAGCTGCGAATGAAATCGCAGATGGTGGCGGAGGCGGCGACATATCCCCCGATCACGCCGAACGCCTTGGCCAGCGTGCCTTCGATCACGGTAAGGCGGTGGCTGAGACCCTCGCGGTCGGCGATGCCGCCGCCTTTCGGACCGTAGAGGCCGACGCCGTGCACCTCGTCGAGATAGGTCATGGCGTTATGGGCATCCGCGACATCGCAGAGTTCCGCGATCGGCGCGATATCGCCGTCCATCGAATAGACCGATTCGAACGCAACCAGTTTTGGCGCATGCGGATCGATATCGCCAAGCTTGCGCTCTAGGTCTCGCGGGTCGTTGTGGGCGAAGATGCGGGTTTCGCTGCGGCTGTGCCGGATGCCTTCAATCATCGAGGCGTGGTTGAGTTCGTCCGACAGTATCACGCAGCCCGGCATGCGCGACGCCAGCGTCGAGATCGCGGCCATGTTCGAGACATAGCCCGACGTGAACAACAGCGCGGCTTCCTTGCCGTGCAAATCGGCGAGTTCGCGCTCCAGCAGCACGTGATAGTGGTTGGTGCCGGCAATGTTGCGGGTGCCGCCCGCGCCGGCGCCGCAGCTGTCGAGCGCTTCATGCATCGCCGCCAGCACCGCCGGATGCTGACCCATGCCGAGATAGTCGTTGGAGCACCATACGGTCACCTCGCCGGCGCCGTCGGGATGGTGGTGGGTTGCACGCGGGAAGGCGCCCGCCTTGCGCTCGAGATCAGCGAACACGCGATAGCGTCCTTCGCGGTGCAAGCCGTCGAGTTGGCGGCGGAAATAGGCCTCGTAGTTCATGACGTCCTCCCGTTGACCGATGCCGGCGGCTCCGTTCCTGCGCCGAGCGCCGCCGTCGCCAGATCGCTGCTCGCGTGTTGCTCGATAAATAGCTGGCGAAACTGCTCTTCCAGGCGCTGTCGCGCGCCGGGTTGCCGCGGCTTGGCCGGTGCGGTCTCCCCGCGCACGCTCGCCAGCACGACGAGCTGGGGCTGGGCAGCGGGCGCGGCGGACACATTAGCGCCCGGTTCTGAAGCTTGCGCGGTCACGCAACGCAGCGGCAACGCTGTAACGTTCTTGATGGTAGGGCCCTGTTCCATGGCGGTGTCCTCCGGCGGGAAACCTGAACGCATGCCCCAGCCCCACAGCGTCATCGCCGGCAGGGGCAACAGCATGAACCAATGCTCGACCAGGCCGAGCGCAAACAGTGTGGAGACCAGCGTGAGGCTGACCACCTCGGACGGCGTCACGGCGACTTCGACGATTCGCTGAACCATGATGACGAGAACGGCCGTCGCCAGCGTTACCGATGTCGGGAAGAAGGCGCCGACCGGCTTGCGGACAAAATACGTTTTCAGGAATCGCACCGCGTCCGGCATCAATTCGTCATTGGTCACGGGTACGCCGAGGAACAGGTTGATCTTGGCGCTTTGCCGAAGCACCCACAACGCCGCGAAGGTCCACAGCGCGACCTGGTTCGGCCCACTCCGGGTCAGCGCCAGGACCACCGCGCCGCACACCAGCAGCGTGATCTCGTGGTACAGGATCGCAAGCAGCGCCGGGCCGAGCCGTTTCCATCCGCGAACGCCGGCGGGACATTGCCGTGGATGCGGGCCGGTGACCCAGCCTGCCAGGAAGGCGATCTCCTGGGCGGCCCATAGCAGGATGGTCGCGGTGAAGGCAAGATAAGCAGCGCCAACCGTCGTGTCGTCGGCGCTCAGCACGAGACACGGCAGCGCGGCCGCGACCAGGCACACCGCGGAGACCGGGCGAAAGCGATCGAAGCGGCCCGAACGTCCCACCAGCAGCAGCACGGCTCCGGTACTGAACCACCAGACGAAGGCTGCGAAGATAGGTGGGACGATGTAGGAGGCCATGAACCCGCTCTCTCACCACGCCGGTTGCAGGCAGATATCGCGAGGTAATGCATTCGGTTTTGCCGGCAACAGATACAGCCGCGCCAGCGTCAGCGCAGCCGCGGCGGTCAGCGTCGCCCGCTTCATTTTCGAAGCAAGGCCACCTCTGGCCCGGGCGTCGGTGATCCCCTGGGAGATCCAGCTGAGCCGGTCGAGCCCTGCCATGAAGCGCGGATTATCAATGTCGAGCATGACCGGGAATACCTGCCGGGATATTTCCGAGGTGATGTGGAATACCTGCCTGTCATAATCGGTCGGGTGCATGCCGAGCGCCTCATGGAACGCCGGTCGCATGTGATCGCGGACATACATCGTGGCAAATACCGCGAGCAGGAAGAACTTGATCCAGAGCTTGTTGTGTCCCCGCAACAGCGACGGGTCGGCGCGCATCAACAAGGCAAACGCCTCGCCATGGCGGAACTCATCGTTGCACCAGCGCTCGAACCAGCGGAAGATCGGGTGGAACTGGCGCTCGGGTTGACGCTCCATCTGGCGAAAGATGGTGATATAGCGGGCGTAGCCGATCTTCTCCGACAGATAGGTCGCGTAGAAGATGAATTTCGGGCGAAAGTAGGTGTATTTCTTCGCCCGCGCCAGGAAGCTGAGATCGACGCCGATACCGTGATCCTTCAGGATTTCGTTGATGAAACCGGCATGCCGGGCTTCGTCGCGGCTCATGAAACCGAACAGTTCCTGGATTTCCTTGTTCTTGATGCGCTTCTTGATCTCCGCATAGAGCACGCAGCCGGAAAACTCGGCCGTCAGGGAACTGACGAGGAAATCCTTGAATTCCCTGCGCAGCTCGGGCGGAAGACCTTCGAGGTCGTTCTTGAACTCGTCCGATTTGACGAAATGCGACTTGTTGTAGTCGGCGCGCAGCTCTTTGATCACCGCATCCCACTCTGATCGCACCAGACTGACGTCGAGGCGGTCCATCGCGTCGAAATCGGTGGTGTAGAAGCGCGGACTGAGAATCGTATCCTGTCGGGCGAGATCGGTACTGTCGGCATTGCCCTTGACGCCCGCGCTGAGCTGGCCCTGGGTACCACCTTCCATCGGGATCATGCTGCTCTCCCATCCGAAAAACTGACTTCGTAAAGTTCGGTCAATTCGAGATATCCTTCGATGCGCGCGCGCAACCGGTCCAGCGCACTGCCCCGGACCACGGTGGCGGTCCGGCGGACGACAAGGCGTTCGCCGAATTCAACGCGCGTCGGGGCGTTATGGACCATGACCTCGTCGCCGGGCTGGATCCGGACATCGCCATCGAGCACGACATGAGCATGCAGCGTTTCGGAGGTCTGCTCGATTTCCACCGTGCAGGGCACCTCGAACGTCCGGCGCGCGCGGGTCCAGCTCATCTTGCACTCTCCAGGTTCATCAGGCGGGCAAAGGCTTCGGTATTGCTCGAACCGAACGCACCGAGGTCGATCTGCTTGCCGGTCGAGGTGTCGGTCAGCGTGATCTGGCCGCCGGCATACCGCGTCAGCCGGAACGGCGGCTGGACACCGACGTCACCCAGCCTTCGCTCGCGCGCGAGGCCCCGCATCACCACCCGAATAAAGCCGTTGCTGCCGGGCGCCAGCGTGTCGACCAGACGGTGATCGCTGGCATCGTACACCAGCACCGCGCCCTTCTGGCCGTCCTCGAACTGCAGGTCGCGGCTTTCGATCGCGGCAGGCAGCGTCATGTGGATGCCGCCGACCCCGGTGACACGCACCGTGGTGACCGCAGCGAGCGCAAACAGGATGAGCGCCACAGCGGCAAACACTCCTCCCCGGGGGACGACCGGCTCATGAAGGGTCTGGCTCATGAGTTCTCCTGCGTTCAGGCGGCGGCCGTGGTGGGCGACGCGTTGGTATTCGAGGCAGTGTCAGCATTGTCGGCAGCCCCGAGCGAGATCGCGGCCGGGCCGGGTCGTCCAGTCAATGCTTCCGTGAGTGCGACAGCGACCCCGGCGGCGTCTGGAATCGAATTCAGCATCGGCTCCGGCGCGCGCAGCCGCCACGGGCGGATATGCGGCCAGAGCAACAGATAGGACACGCGGTCGCCGTCGGAAAGCCGGAGCGGAATATCGCCGCTGCCGTCTTGATAGGTTTTCAAAGCGGCGTTGGCGATCTTGCCGAGCGGGACGTTCATGGTCATCGGCAGCGCGACGCCGAACTGGAACAATACCCGCTTTGACGTGATGGTGTAGCAGGCCGCACGCCGGAACAGCCAGGCCAGCCCGGCAAGCACCGCGATGGCGCTCACCGCCGGAACGATCAGCCACAAGGCGGACATCGCCGCCTCGTCCGCCGGCGCGCCGCGGGCCCAGTTCGACCACAGCCTCCAGATCAGCAGAAGCCCGAAATAGATGGCCACTTCGCGAATGTGGAACGCGCGGAGCGCCAGCCCGGTGAACGACGGCTTGCCCTGCCAGATCACGCGTTCGCCAGCCGGCAGCGGTACCGGAAGCTCCTTGAATGCCACGTCGCTGAACTGACGATGATCCTGCTTCACAGCATCGGCTCCTGTCGTGAGGGCGTGGCGTAAAGCGTGCCGGCGCCGAAATAGCCGCAGATCTTGTCTTCCTCGAGCTTGGTCACCTGGTCAGGGCTCTTGGTAACAGGCACATCGGCGAACTGGCTTCCGAGGATGGCCTCGACCGTGACGCGGCCGCGCTTGTGGTTGACGAGCGCGAACGGCATCGGCAGCAGAACGCGCTTCGCACCGGCCGATGTCGTCACCTCGACCTCGATATAGCGGATCAGACCTTCGGCGCGGTCGACCCATACATCGGTCGCAACGCCTCCGATTTCGTTGTCGGCGCCGATCACCTTCATGCCGCGCGGATCGGGATCGCGCGGTTCGAGCCAGGTGCCTTGAGCCAGCCGCAACGGGACGATACACGGGATATTGTCGATGTTGAGCTCCGGGGCGTCCTCGCGGTCGGCCCAGGAGCCCGGCCCGACCCCATCGAGCATCGGATTGCCAGTCGGCTCGACTGGCGCGCCAGACCACACTGCGATCGGCGCGACTGCGACGTCGCGGCGGTCGTTTTTGGTGTTCGGCAGGGTCGCGACGTGCCCACTGCGCAGCAGGTAGGTCTTGGGATCCGGCATTTTCGGAAAGCCATGAACGACCCCGCCTCCGCTGGCCGTCGAGTCGAGCGGATAGCCTTCGCGCTTGTCTTCGCGGCGGAGATAAAAAATCAGGCAAGCGAAGAAGATCCAGAAAACGTAAAGCGTAACCTGTGCTACGTCTAAATATGCGCCTTCTTGCATGAGACGATCTCCTTTCGTTGACTAACCTGGGAATTCGGCGAGACCGAATTTGGATGGCGGCTGCGCGTAGGCCGTCCGTGCCGTGCGCACGAGCGGGCCGATCGCAACCAGGGTGGCGAACAACAGAGCGACTTCGATGTGGTAGACGACGCTATATCCGGTCGAGGGGTCGGTCAGCGCACGGCCGAGCATCCCGCTCGAGGCCAGCGACGTCACCGCGTCGCGAATGCCGCCGCCAAGCGCGATGCCGCTGCCGGCCGCGGTGGCCTGCACGGCGCCCCATGTTCCCAGCGCCAGACCGCTCTCCCCGCCGCTTGCGAGCGCCATCGCCGCGGTCAGCGTTCCCGCGGCGAATAGTCCGCCGCCAAAGCCGATCAGCGTTGTCCCGATCCGGAACAGCAACACGGAATTGAGGGGTGCCGCGAAGATCACCGCGGAAAAGGCGAACACGCCCGCCGCGGCGCCGAAACCGGCAATCCGATACGGGTCGGCGTGGCGCCCGAGCGTGCGGGCGGCAAGACCGAATCCCGCCAGCGTGCCCAGCGCGAAGAACGCCGTCAGTGCCGTGGTCTGGCCTACCGTCAATTTCAGGATTTCGGCGCCGTACGGCTCCAGCAGGATATCCTGCATCGAAAACCCCGCAGTGCCGAGCGCCAATGCGATCAGCACCCGGATGGAGCCGCCGGACTGACGGAACCGGACCCAGGAGTGCTGAAACTCCGGCCGCTCGCGTGCGGCCGAGGTCAGCGAGGGGTTCCGCGCCTCCTGCTTCCAGAGCGCGGCGATATTCAGCAGAAGCTGGGTGACGGCGACGCCCTGGATTACCTGGATCAGGCGGATTTCGTTGAAGTTGCGCAGCAGTTCGCTGAGGATCAGCGCGCTCCCCGCCATGCCGAACAACAGCATCACATAGAGGAATGCCACCACGCGCGGCCGCGACTCCGGTGGCGCCAGATCGGTCGCCAGCGCCA